>ENA-ORTL01000012-ORTL01000012.1-human-gut-metagenome-genome-assembly--contig:-NODE-12-length-336942-cov-11.8021_pt1 | contig 336942 bp, 299 predicted proteins | sample MGYA00241916_ERZ509196 | MGnify/ENA primary metagenome ERZ509196 (study PRJEB26280, sample SAMEA2338844) | human gut metagenome | biome: human gut; feature: human-associated habitat; material: faeces... | reverse complement strand
AAGTTAATAAGTTACTGGGTTTTTAAAAGTGTTCAATTTCATATTGCAATTTACTTCTTTTAAAAAACGTTAAATTGTGTTTAAAATGCAAGTTTTTATTCGGGGAGTATGGTATAATATTTTTGTGTATTTGTATTAAGAAAATGAGGTGAGCCTGTGGGAAAAGTAATAGCCATAACAAATCAAAAAGGTGGAGTCGGCAAGACTACCACATCGGTTAATTTAAGTGCTTGTATTGCAAATTCAGGCAAAAAAGTACTGCTTATTGATATGGATCCACAGGGAAATGCTTCAAGCGGACTTGGTATTGATAAAGATAGTTTAGAACTTTGCATTTATGATGTTTTAATCAATGGCATGACGATGAATGATGTTATCGTGCCGACAGCTCTAAAAAAATTAAAAATTGCGCCTGCATCAATCGATTTAGCCGGCGCCGGGGTTGAGTTAGTAAATTTACCGAAACGTGAGCATATTTTGAAAAAGGCATTGAAGGAAATCAGAGATGATTATGATTTTATTTTCATCGATTGCCCGCCATCATTAGATTTGCTTACGTTGAATGCACTGACAGCTGCTGACGGCGTATTAATTCCTATTCAAAGTGAATTTTATGCTTTGGAAGGCGTCAGTCAGTTGATTAATACCGTTAATTTAGTTAAAAAATCCCTCAATGAAAAACTTGAAATTGAAGGGGTATTATTAACTATGTTTGACGGTCGCACTAATTTGTCTATTCAAGTGGCTGATGAAGTGAAAAAATTTTTCACCACTAAAGTGTATAAAACTATCATTCCTCGTAATGTTCGGTTAAGTGAAGCCCCTAGTTACGGAGAACCGATTATTATTTATGATCCGCGTTCTAAGGGGGCCGAGGTATATATGAAATTAGCCAAGGAGGTCATCAAAAATGCCTAGAGACAGTAAGAAAAAGGGTGGTCTCGGCAGAGGTGTTCTTTCCTTGTTGCCGCAAGATACACCGGAAAAGGAATCAGCGGTAAATACAGATGTTGAGGCGGCCGGTAAACAGAACGGTATTGTGGAATTACCGGTAACAGACATTGAACCGAATCCAAATCAACCGCGTCGTCATTTTTTAGAAGATGAAATGGCAACATTGGTAGAATCGATTCGTCAATATGGTATCATCCAGCCTATCGTAGTTTGTAAAATGAATGATAAATATCAAATTGTGGCCGGTGAGCGTCGTTGGCGAGCAGCTCAAATAGCGGAACTCACGACCATACCGGTAGTTATTAAAGACTATAGTATGGAACAGATTACGGAAATTGCTTTGGTTGAAAATTTACAGCGTCAAGATTTGGACCCGGTAGAAGAAGCTTATGCCTATAAGCGCTTAATGGATACGTTTAAAAAGACGCAGGAAGCTATTGCTACTCGCTTGGGACGCAGTCGTTCCCATGTGGCCAATATGGTTCGCTTATTGCAATTGCCGGATTTTATCCTTACGGAATTATCGGTTGGAGATATTTCAATAGGTCAAGCCAGACCATTATTAAGCTTAAAAAATAAAGAGTTACAAAAAGAAGCGTTAAAGCTGATTAAAGAAAAAGAACTTACGGCCCGTCAAGTGGAAGCGCTGGTTAAGCAGATGACGGACGGTACATACGGTCAACCGGCTAAAGGCAGAAACAAAACTCCGCAAACAGCAGAGTTACGGGAGATTATGGATCGCTTAAAAGTGAGTCTCGGTGTGCCGGTAGACATTAAAATAAAAGCAGGTAAAAAGGTACAAGGGAAAATGGAGATAGCTTTTCGCAGTGAAGACGAATTGGACTATCTGATTGACTATTTAGAGGCCCAAGGAATGGGTGAAGTTGAGGGAGCTTCCCCTGCACAAACTGAGGCTGATACTGATGAATCAGCTTCCATTTCATTTCGTGTGTAACCTGCGCTTGTCATAATTTTTTGCGAGCACGGTACAATCACGACGTATATTAAAGGCAGGTAAGTAAGAAGCTATGACAACTATGGAACAAACACCAAAAGCAAATCGCGTTCATATCGGTTTTTTCGGTCGCTGTAATGCCGGTAAATCTACATTGATTAACATGCTTACAGGTCAGCCGATTGCACTGGTATCGGATATAGCGGGTACGACAACCGACCCTGTAAGTAAGGCTATGGAAATTTTGCCGTTGGGGCCGGTAGTTATTACCGATACGGCGGGCGTTGATGATACATCAGAACTCGGCCCGTTGCGTATTAATAAGACAAAGGAATTATTGCCGCGCATGAATTTGGCAGTCTATGTCTTGAAAACCGATGAGGCACTGACTGCTGCGGATTTGGAGTGGCTTGGTCTGTTACAGCGTCAAAATGTTAATACCTTGCTTATTTTGAATGAAGTGGCCGGTAAGACTGCCGACACATATATGGCAGAATCCGGCACTTTATTGAACGAATTAAACTTGCCTTGTATCGGGGCCAATTTATTGACGAACGATAAACAGCAGATAATTTTAGAAAAATTAGGCTCTATGAGACCAAAGGACAGTGAAGATGAGCAATCATTATTGGCCGGCTTAGTGGAACCTCATGATATTATACTTTTGGTATGTCCGATTGACGGAGCAGCACCGAAAGGACGCCTTATATTGCCGCAAGTACAGATGATTCGTGAGATTTTGGATGCTCATGGAATGAGTCTTGTTGTGCAGACGGAAGAAGTAGCAACGGCCCTTACTAAATTGGCGGAAAAACCTAAATTGGTGATTACCGATTCACAAGCTTTTGATGCCGTGGCTAAACAGGTACCGGATGATATTCCGCTTACCTCTTTTTCCATTTTGATGGCTCGTTTTAAAGGAAATTTAAAGACCTTAGCTGCCGGTGTCAAAGCTGTTAAAAACTTAAAACCCGGTTCTAAAGTATTGATTAGTGAAGGTTGTACGCATCATCGTCAATGCGATGATATCGGTACGGTTAAAATCCCGCGTTGGTTAAAACAAGCGGGCTATGAAGATTTAGATTTACAATGGACCAGTGGCGGTGCATTCCCCACTGATGTGACGGACTTCGATTTGATTATTCACTGCGGAGCTTGTATGTTGACGCGCCGAGAAGTATTACGACGTTTAGAGGTATCGGAAGAACAAGGGGTACCTATCGTAAATTATGGTGTGTTAATTGCGTCATTACATGGTATACTAGAGCGTGCACTTAGTCCGTTTGTTGCTGAATTATAAGATACGGTCGGTGCATTAATCTTTTAACAAGAATTAAGAATTTTATGTTATAATAATAGTTCGACCAATAGTCGTATTGATCGTTAAAAATGGTACCGCAGTTATACCGGTACCTCCTTATTATGGCCACAGTATTCATATTATTGCTGTATTAGGCTGTATTTTAATTTTAAATTCATTATATTCGTATAATTTTAAATAGAAAGGCAAATCATGTTAGAAAATATGCAACTTTGGATCGCCATTGCCGGCGGTTTATTACTTATTGTAGTATTTCTCTATTGCCTCGTGTTGCAAAGTAAAATTAATTCCTTAAGTAAACGGTATGATTATTTTATGCGCGGTGAAAATGGCAGTAGTTTAGAGCGTAAATTATCAGTAGAAGTTAAAGAATTGCGTGATGCGGCGGAATCCATTGAAGGTTTATTCCAGCAGCAAGAAGCAATTCAAGCAACACAGCATAATACATTTCAGAAAATCGGCTTTGTTAAATACAATGCCTTTGAAAATATAGGAAACGACTTATCGTTCTCCGTAACTTTATTGGATGGTAATAATAACGGGATTTGTATTTCCAGTGTGTATGGTCGCAGCGAATCTCGTATTTTCAGTAAGCCGATTGTCAATGGTAAAAGCCTTGCCAGTCTTTCGCAAGAAGAAATGGAAAGTTTACAGGAAGCTTTGGGAACTAAGAGCAATGAAGAAGCTCTTATTAGTGCATCCGTTGTAAAATAAGGCTAATGAAGTTTTTTTATAAGGTGGAAGGTTACAATTAGCAGTCACATTTTTATTTTAGCTGTGAAGTTTAAAATTTAATTAGTACCTGTTAAAGGCGTTAAAGGTTTAAGTAAAAAGAAGGAGTTGGGGCAATATATGAAAATACCGGGCTTTTTGGCACAGCATGTGCAAAGTCAGGGCGATTCGTATACGTTGCAAATAACAAAGCAGCAATGGCGTTGGGTTTTGACCGGCGTGGTTATATTGTTGGTTGTTACGCTGGGCTTTGGCATATGGGGGATTACCCGTCAGGCTGAAGTGATGCAATTACGTCAACAAACGCAGTTGCAGACGGAACAATTAAAATTATTGCAACAAAAGACAGAGATTTTAGATAAAAAAATGGAATCGTTGGATCAGTTGGATAAAGAGATCCGTCAAATGGTTAAGGGTTCTGAATCCGGTACTATACCGCAAGGCGGCGGTGAAGCACAAACACCGCAGGCTGCATCAGGCGATAAAGAGGAGCCTGGCGGTGCCACAAAGAGTGATTCTGACAGCGGAGTGAGTAATTCCGGTACTTCAGTAACGAGTTTATCGGCCAAATTATCGCGACTTGATCGTTTGGCACAACAACGAATGGCTTCGTTTTATATGTTACGCAATATTTTGCGTGACGGTGCAGGCCAGAATATCCGTGATTTACAGTCGGTAGCGTTTGCTGCCAATAATCCGGGCAATACATCTACGATGCCGTCTATTTGGCCGACTAAAGGGGTTATTACGTCCAATTTCGGTACTCGTATCGATCCTGTATATGGCGGTTCAGCTACCCATGAAGGCCTTGATATTGCTAATGATTACGGTACTCCGATTGTTGCAACGGCAGCCGGTACGGTTACTTTTGCCGATGCAACATCGGGTGGTTACGGTAATTTAGTTGAAATCGATCATGGCAATGGTTTTGTAACGCGTTACGGACATAACTCAGTCTTGCTTGTTCATGCAGGCATGCAAGTAAAACAAGGCGACACAATTGCTTTAATGGGCAGTACCGGTAAGAGTACGGGCAGTCATGTTCATTACGAAGTGGATATTAACGGCGTGGCTGTGGATCCGTTGTTATTCTTGCCGATTCAGTAATTTGTTTACGGTTATTTCCGGCTGATTTATGAAACAACAGCATAAGGGCGTTTGATAATTGTATAGTTATCATAAAAATAAAAGCTATAACATTCATATATGGTGTTGCGTGACGAGGAATTCTTCGGAATTACGTTGTTTCGCAATGCCTTAGGTGAGCTGTTATAGCTTTTTTGATTAAAAAAATCAAAAGAATTTTCAATGTATATACTTTAAGTATAACGCTATAAAGACAGATGTGGTAAAATGATAATATACAATTGTGTAAAGGAGGTCCATCATGGATACGTATGTGCAAGTCTATACGGGCGATGGCAAAGGTAAAACGACCGCTGCTATAGGATTGGCGATTCGCGCCATTGGTGCAGGCAAAAAAGTACTGTTTTTGCAATTTATGAAATCTAAGGTCTATAGTGAGCACGAAATTTTACCAACCCTACCTAACTTAACTCTGGAAACGGTAGGCAAGCCTTTTTTTATTATCCAGGAAGGGGTCAAGTCGAAAGAAGAATTGGCTCGTTGGGGTGATGAAGTCGTTGTATTTCCGGTCGGTAAACCGCCGGCTGATTATGTAGCCCTAATTGCCAAAGGTATGGAACGGGCTAAAGAAGCAACCGCCTCAGGTGAATATGATGTAGTTGTGCTTGATGAATATGTAATGGCTCTGTTTTTCGGACTCGTCAGTCGTGAAGAAACCGAGGCTTTATTGGCACATCGTTCACCAAAGACGGAATTGATTTTTACCGGACGCGGTGCACCGGATTGGCTCATTGATGCGGCTGATTTGGTTACTTCTATGGAAGAAGTAAAACATTATTACACAAAAGGCGTTTTGGCCAGAGCCGGTATTGAAAATTAACCGTAATAAAATCAGATAGAATATTTTAAGTTATGAGATTTAAAATAGAGGAATTTTTTCACTCTATGGAGAATATTTAAAAGAATGCCCTTTTCAGAGACTGAAGGGGCTCGGCGGATATAGAGAAAACCGCAAGGAGTTACTATAGGAGGGTAGGTGTTGCCTGTGACCGGATTAGCCATAGTGCTACTGGTTATTTTTGTTCTGATTATAGTCGCCATTTTTAATCCCATTACGTATGAGGTTGAATTATCAGCGCGTAAACCATATAAAGCGCGTCTTTTCATCCAGTGGTGGGGAAAAATGTTCCGTATTCACTTTGCCTATGAGCAGGAGAAACCTTTTTTCAAAGAAGTCTATATTTTGCGTAAAGCAAAATTGGGCAATGTCCGTGATTATGAAGATTGGCTGTCACGCCGTGTAGCGGAAGAAACAGCTGAAGCTGATGAATCTAAGGTTTACGAAGAGGAATTAGAAAAAGCACGGAACAAAGAGGAAGAAGAATCTAAAGACACTGTACCGAAGACAGTCATCAAAAGCGTACGCTTTGATGCTGACGGTAAACCGGTAGAAATGGTGGAAGAAGTCGTTGAAACAAGCGGTGACCGCATTGTAATGACCGATCCGACTACGGGAAATATTGAAGGAACCGTGTCACCGAGTGAATTGCGGGCTGAAAATGAAGCAGCGGCTGCTAAGGCGGCACGTCAAGCTGAAAAAGGAACCGAGTCTGACAGTCAATCTGATAGTACTGAAGATGCAAAAAGTACTGATGATAAAGAGGCTAAGGAAAATGATCCTAATAAACGATGGTGGCTCAAACATGTAACCAATGGCGCCCTATATGAGAAATTGTTGCTGTTTACGAAGCGTTGTTACAATCATTCGAAACCTCGTCAATTTGAAATTGAAGGTCAGTTCGGCACGGGTAATCCGTATCAAATGGGTTTAACCGCGGCTGCTTTATACTCGATTTGGCCTGAAAAAATGTCTCGGGTTGAATTAAGTTATATGGAACCGGCTTTCCGCGGCAGCTTAGATGTACGCGGTCGTATCAGTCCGGGCGTACTCGCTTTCTACGGTACTTTATTTGCCGTATCAAAACCGGTACGAGATCTTCTGATTGATGTGGTAAAATTTGCTTTGCGTTATCGTAAAGCACAGAAGGCCAAAAAAGAAGCCGAAGCTAAAGAAGCTGATAAGAAACAGGCTGCAGACAAAAATAACAAAGCTAAAGAATCAGATACCAAAGATAAAGCAGCAGCGTAATCGCATTGCTTGTTATACGTGAAACTAATCGGTGTGAAGTACACATGTATTAAGGAGGATACTCATGGAAAATAAAAGCGTCTTTATTAAAGAGAATTTACAGCCTATTTTTGAAAAATTCAAAGATATGATTAAAGTGGAAACTGTAGTCGGTGAGGCAATTCAAATCGGCGATGCTACACTTGTTCCTTTCGTTGATGTAACCATGGGCTTCGGTACCGGTGGTGCCGGTAAAGGCGATTGTGGCGGTGCCGGCGGCGGTGCTAAAATGGAACCGACTGCCATCCTCGTTATTAAAGGGGAACGCGTTGAATTATTCAATATTAAAGGTTCTGCTAAATACAGCGGTTTTGACCGTCTTATCGGTATGGTTCCTGAAATTATCTCTAAACTAAAAAAGGACCAATATATTTATATCAATGAAAACGATGAAAAATAAAATTTAGTATCTCCAAACAGCCTCTTCTTTAAGGGGCTGTTTGGAGATACTATTGATTTTATAGATGATTCATTTGATATTCATTATCAATCGGTATGATAAATACATGACAAAAATGAATATAAAGTATTAAATTTATTTTTTTAGATATTGTACTTTCCCTGTATTTCTGTTACTATAGTGAGTATAGGGCAACATAATACGCTCTAGTATTGTAAGGAGGTCTTTGGGACATGAATTTTAAAAAGAATCTTGCTGCTTTAGCAGTTATTGGAACAATCGGTTTAGGTGCTGCCAGCGCAGCTAATGTTGGCGTAGTTAATATGGCTCAGGTAATGCAGGCATATCCTGGTTACGGTGCTATTCAGATGCAGGCTCAGAAAGTTGAACAGGAATACGCTCCAAAACTTCAGAAATTGGAAACTGAAATCAACGCTATTAAAGACGAAAAAGCTAAACAGGACGCTATTGATAAAAAATATGCTCCGGTAGCTCAGAAATACAACGAAGAAATGAACAAAATCTTCGCACCTGTTGACGCTAAAATCCAGAAAAAATTGGATCAGGTACGTGCTCAGAAAAACTTACCTTTCATCGTAGCTAACCCTACTGTAATCGTAAGCATCGAACCAAATTCCACTGCTGAAAACGTAACTGACGATGTAATTGCTTTGTTGAAATAAGCAAGTAAATTCATTAGTAAGGGGCTATCATATTGATAGCAGACCCTCATTAAAAAAAGCGAGTCAAGGATGACCTTGGCTCGCTTTTACTTTTTATGAGGCTATAGAATAAGGGTTACGTGTAAATATGTTGTTTGAATCACGATGCATTCCTATGAGGATGGAATGTATCGTTTTTTTATTCCGGTTTGTGTACTAATGTAACGATGAATTCACTGTCTTCCACCAGCGTTGCCTGAATGAAGTTATCACCGTTGAAATGTAGCACCGTACCCGGAGTTAATACATGTTGTTCTTCCTGATTGAGTTGAACATCTACTTTGCCTTTAACTACGGTAAAGACTACATTGGCTTCCGGATGATTATGGTTTTCCACTTTTTCACCGGCTTTGCCGCCTTTTTTTACGACTACGAAATTAGGTCCTTGGAATAATAAGCCTAATTCGTTTTTTTCTGTACTAACCATGAGAATACCTCCTTTACGGGTAAAAAAATTGCCGACAGTACGTTGCCTTATAGACTATAAGGGAAAGGTAAATTAGTTATAAAGTGCAATGGTCAGCTGTCGGCAAGATCTATAATATGTTGTTTATTTTAGGGGCGTACATTACATAGCTGCTGTTTTGGCTATGTGTTCAAATCTTTTATTAAGCACGTACAATTTTGTACTGTGGGAATTCACCGTCAATTAATTCTACGGTGAATTTAAATTTAGGATCGGCGGCACTTACGAAGCCGGTGAACCAAGCTTGGTAAGTGGCCATCATGAATGTTTGATCCACGCCGGCCTTGGCCCAGTTGGCTTTTTGATTGGCATGACTGCCTTCCCAAACATATTCGTCAGGCGTATCGGCCAGAACCGTGTCACCGCCGTCACAAGGCATGCCGTTCAGGTAGTAGTTTTGCATAACCTGGTAGATTTCCTGCGGTGTATGCTCACCTTTATTAAGCTCGTCAGCCGCTACTTTCCCACAAGCGGCACCCTGGGTTACGAAGGCGGTTAAAATAGCCGTTTCCGCATCTTCGCCACCGCAATCAAGCAAGTCTTTGATGAAATTAGCCTCACGAACTGTCGCAATCTCAATCTGGTTCTGTAACCAGCCGTGAATATTGCTGTGGTCGATGATCATTTCAAGATTACGATCGGCCGGAATCGGTTTACCGTAAAGATCGACGGCTACGAAATGAAGTTCATCGGCTAAATCACCTAAGGATTTCTGAGCTTCTTTATAAATTAAATCTTCGCGCTCGATAACGAGGCGGATTTTTTTATACAACCAAAAATGAATATGACCCAAGAATGCTGACATGATTACGCTCCTTTACGAAGATTATTCAAACGAGTTACGAGTTCGGCAACATCAAAGCCGTGAATAGAAGCGGCCTGCCATAACGGTTCGGAAGTGGCGGACGGACAGCCGAGACAGCCCATGCCGATTTCTTGGAGAGCCGGAATGGTGTTTGGATATACTTCAATGATTTCACGAATGATGGAGTTTTCTGTAATAGGTTCACCTGCTTGTAAGCCCTGCGCACCGTTTATGCCCATACCCGGTAATTTTACAGCCGGTTCGGCGTTTACATTGGCAGCGGCAGCTGCGCTGATGGTCGCGGTTACTTTGGTATCAGCTGCTTTAGTATTAGCTAAATCGCCCAATACAGCTTCTTTGAAAGCGTCGAGACCGATGCGATCGATGAAGGCGCCGATACGTTCAATGTGAGCGTTTTCTTTGTAGAAGGTTACCATACGGTTAACTAACTCCAATACTTCTTTTTCCGTTGCGACTTCGGCAATGAGGTCGGCGAAGCGAGGATGAGCCCCAGCACTGCCGCCGGCATATACCTGCCAACCGTCAACGGTACCGATAACCCCGATATCTTTGGTGATGGATTCGGAACAGGAGTTCGGGCAACCGGATACGCCCATTTTCATTTTGGACGGCATTTCTTGAGATACATATAATTTTTCGAGTTTCATACCGAGGCTTACGCTGTCTTGTTTAGCACGTTTACAGAATGTTGTACCCGGGCAAATTTTGACACTGCGTACGCGGTTGGATGTGGTGTAAGCCGGTGCCATGCCGAGCATGTCCCAAGCTTTATCTACATCTTCCGCTTTTAAATTGGTGATCATAATGCGTTGACCACCGGTGATTTTGAGGGTGGCTTTGAATGTGTTAGCCACATCTATAAATTTTTGAAGCATAGCGGGTTGTACGAAACCTCCCGGAATGCGTGGTGTAATTGCATAACGGCGTTCACCGTTGCGAATGCGTTGTAAGTTACCTGCTACTTGAGCCATAATTGTCATCGTCCTTTCCCTTGACGGCACTCACTTTACGAGTGCAATACTTCTACGTATAATAAAGAAGGTATCGTTTACTTTTTAATACGTTTAAACGATTACTTCATATTCTTTAGTAAACGGAACTTTTCGTGTTTACATGCTTATTATAGGACATTTAACTTGAAATGTATGTAGCCGGTGCTACATTTTTATTTTTTTAGATATAATTTAAGAATGATTCGTTATTGCACTTCTGAAAAGGGAATGGCTGTATAGGCAGTCATTCAACATAACGATTATGTCATGCGAGGTATGTAATGAAACAGTTATATGAAAAGGTATTAACCGGACGGTTTGTAGAGCGCCCCAATCGTTTTGTAGTCCATTTGGCGATGGATCATTTGGATGGTGAAGTGGTTCCGGCCCATTTACCTAATCCGGGGCGCATGTGGGAATTACTATATCCGGGTGTGAAATTTTATGTGGTGCATCACCCGAAGGCGGGAGCTAAAACGCAATATCGTGTTATCGGCATTGAGCGTGACGGTGTGCCAATTATGCTTGATACCAATTATAGTAATGATGTGGCTGAGTATTTAATCGCGACTAAACAAATTCCGGGCTGGGAAGAGTGGTCGGTGGTGCGCCGTGAGTATACGGTGGGCAACAGCCGCTTCGACTTGTTTTTGACCAATGATGACGGGGAAGCTTTTTTATTGGAAGTAAAATCATGCACCTTATTCAGCAGTGAAGGAGCCATGTTTCCTGATGCCATAACGGAACGGGGACGGAAACATTTATTGCATTTGCAGGCCTTACAAAGTGAAGGCTACCATACGGGCGTCTTGTTTTTGGTGCAATGGGAACGGGCCCGTTGGTTTCTGCCGGATTATCACACGGATTTGGAATTTGCCAAAACATTTGCCGAAGTAGCGGGTGATCTTGATTGGAAAGCCATAGCCCTTCGTTGGACGGAAGAATTTACCATGCCCACAGTCATTCGTGAATGTCACTATGATGCGAACTTGCTTCGCCGTGAAGCGGAAGATCGCGGTGATTATTTGGTGGTCTTACAATTGCCGGATGCTATGGATTTAGAAATTGGCAGCAAGGGTGTCATGCATTTTGAAGCCGGTTATTATACCTATGTAGGTTCCGCTAAAGCTAATTTGACGAAGCGTTTGGAGCGCCATAAACGGAAACGTAAGAAACTCCATTGGCATCTTGATTATTTCCGCTCTCATTGTGAAATGATTGCTACTGTACCGATTAGAAGCAGTGCAGATTTGGAATGCGAACTGGCTAAAGCTATGAAAAAACTGGACACATGGGAAGTGCCGGGATTCGGCTCCAGTGATTGCGATTGCAACAGTCATTTATTCGGTACGACTTACAATCCGATTCATAATGAACCGTTTATGCTCATGGTAGAGAATTTCCGCATGAATCGCTTGGATGAGGAGATTTAACATATGGAGATTGCTAAATCATTATTCTATTTCGTCGTGGCCGGTCTTTTTGAAATCGGTGGCGGCTACCTGGTATGGCTTGCTTTAAAAGAGGATAAGGGCCCTTGGTACTTGGCGGCCGGTGCGGTGGTGCTATTTTTATACGGCATCGTGCCTACCTTGCAGGAAGCCTCTTTCGGTCGTGTCTACGCGGCGTACGGTGGAATTTTCATCGTTTTATCCATCCTTTGGGGCTGGCAGGTTGATAAAGTAGTGCCCGATATGGCCGATTTAGTCGGCGGAGCCATCGCTCTGGTCGGTGTTTTGATTATTATGTACTATCCGCGTTAACGGATATGGTACATTTTGATAAATGCCTTAAAAGTCACAATAAACCGGCTTAGATAATGCGATAACTGCGTGAAAAAGTAGCGAAAAAGCACTAAAAATGCTATAATATAAGTTGCTAATAAATTAAATGAGCGATTGAAATGTACTATTAGTTATTATTAAATGAGGTGAGACTGTGGAGGAAACGACCTGGAGTCACGGGAAAATTGAGCCCGTCCAGATTGATAAAGAAATGAAGAGCTCCTATATCGATTATGCCATGAGTGTAATCGTTATGCGTGCCTTACCGGATGTTCGCGATGGTCTTAAACCGGTGCATCGTCGTATTTTGTACGCTATGCATGAAACCGGTATGGCCCCTAATAAGCCTTATAAGAAATCGGCCCGTATCGTCGGGGATGTACTTGGTAAATATCATCCGCACGGGGATAGTTCCGTATATGATGCGACGGTGCGTTTGGCACAGGATTTTAATACGCGTTACCTCTTGGTAGACGGTCATGGCAACTTCGGTTCTATCGACGGTGACTCGGCGGCGGCTATGCGTTATACGGAAGTACGTATGGCTCGTATTACTACGGAAATGCTTGCTGATATCGACAAAGATACTGTTGATTTCATGCCGAACTATGATGAATCTTTACAAGAACCGACTGTATTGCCGGCTAAAATTCCGAACTTGTTAATTAACGGTTCGGCCGGTATTGCGGTTGGTATGGCAACGAATATTCCGCCGCATAACTTGAATGAAGTGGCGGACGGCTTAATTATGCTCATCGACAATCCGGATGCGGATGTTAATGATTTGATGACTGCCATTAAAGGTCCGGACTTCCCGACCGGGGCGTTAATTCTCGGTCGTGACGGTATTAAAAAAGCTTACAGCACCGGTCGCGGCAGTATTAAGATGCGTGCCCGTGCCACTATTGAAGAAATGAACAAGGGCAAACATCGTATCGTGGTAACGGAAATTCCGTACCAGGTAAATAAAGCCCGAGTTATTGAAAGTATTGCCGAATTAAGCCGTGATAAAGTTATCGACGGTATTACGGCTCTTCGTGACGAAAGTGACCGTCGCGGTATGCGTATCGTGGTAGAACTTCGTGCCGATGTACAGCCTGATATCGTTCTTAATAAATTGTATAAACACACTCAATTGCAAGACACCTTTGGTGTAATCATGCTTGCCTTGGTAGACGGTCATCCGCGCGTATTGACGTTAAAAGAAGTGCTCACGCATTACTTAAATCATCGTTTAGGTGTTATCGTTCGCCGTACGCAGTTTGAATTGGCCAAAGCAGAAGCACGTGCTCACATCTTGGAAGGCTTGCTCATCGCACTTGATCATATCGATGAAGTTATTGCTACGATTCGCGCATCGGAAACTGATGAAATCGCGAAAAACGCATTGATGCAAAAATTCGGTTTAACCGAAAAACAAGCCGTAGCTATTTTGGATATGCGTTTACGTCGCTTGACCGGTTTGGAACGCGAAAAGATTGAAGACGAATACAAACAGTTGGAAATCCTCATTGCGGACTTGAAAGCCATCTTGGCCAGCGAAGAACGTCAACGCGGTATCATTAAAGACGAATTGACCGATATGAAACAGAAATACGGTGACAAACGTCGCAGTGAAATTACGATTGATACCTCCGAACTTGATGTGGAAGATTTGATTGCCGATGAAGAAATGGTTATCACATTGACTCGTCAGGGCTATATTAAACGCATGAATGCCAATGTATATCGCAACCAGCATAAAGGCGGTGTGGGCGTAGTCGGCATGAAGACGAAGGAAGATGATTATGTAGTACAGATTTCTCATGTACGCACTCATAATACACTCTTATTCTTCACGACGGCGGGTCGTGTATATCGCTTGAAAGGTTACGAAGTACCGGAAGCATCAAGCCGTAACTCACGCGGTACAGCGATTATCAATGTATTGCCACTCAATGTGGGTGAAACAGTTACGACCATGATTGATATGGAAACAGTTGACCATAGCCTTAACTTGTTAATGGTAACGAAACAAGGTGTAGTAAAACGTACCTCCATTGAAGAGTATCAAAACATTCGCCGCAGCGGTTTGAATGCGATTTCCTTGGCTGATGATGATCGACTCATTTCCGTATGCCTTACTTCCGGTAATCAGGATGTTCTCTTGGGAACCCGTAAAGGCATGGCTATTCGTTTCAATGAAGAAGACGTACGTCTCATGAAACGTTCCGCTCAGGGTGTTCGCGGTATTAAACTTAATGCCGGTGATGATGTAGTCGGTGCCGGTGTGATTACCGAATCGGGCGAAGTCTGTCAGGTATTTACCATCAGTGAAGAAGGTTTCGGTAAACGCAACAGCGAAGATGCATACTCGCTCCAGAAACGCGGTGGCAAAGGGACGAAAAACTTCCGCATTACCGACAAAACCGGTGATGTCGTAGCCGTAGAAATCGTAACTGACAGTGATGAAGTAATGCTTATCTCCGAACAGGGCAAGATTATTCGTTTTGATATGAAAGATATTGCCGTTAAAAAAGGTAAAGCAATTTCCGGTGTAAAATTGCAGAATCTTGAAGGCGGGGATAAAGTAGCTTCCGTTGCTATTATCGCCAAAGATGAGTTGGATACAGAAGAAGACAGCTTGTTCTAAGTTGTTTTAATCAATAAAAATAAAAGGTATTGTAAGACTACAATCCTAAAATAAAGCGGTTTGAAGATTTAGGTAGCTTCAAGCCGCTTTATTGATTTTTTATTAAGTTATTGCTTCGATATTATTTTACCGTCTTTAATATGGACTCAAATACCTTTATTAATCAAAATAAATTCCTGAAAAATTCTCTTTTGTACAATTTTATGGTAAAATACATATATATAGAATGAAATATATAGATATAGTTGTATTTTACAAAGTGTAAATATGTAGTATAATTATAGAGTTCGCTGATTATCACTCAGCCCCTATCGGTACTCTATCGTAAGTATCGATTGGCCCTAAGTGCAGTGACTATAAAATCCTAAGAGGTTAGGTAATTTGGGTTAGAGAACAGATCCTAATAAAATGTACAGCGTTATAAGAAAATCAGAACGCTATAACCGTGTATTATTACTGTTAGTTCATAGGAGGCGAGTCCTATTTTAGAATTTAAAAGATTTGAATTAAAAGATAAACCAATCATTGATGATTATTTTGCAATTCATCATTATGAATCATCAGATAACTGTTTTACCACATTATATATGTGGCAGGACGCTTACGGTATTCAATGGGCCGAAGAAGACGGCGTATTGTTTATCAAAGGGGGCGGTAAACGTGAACCGTTTATGTTGCCGCCGTTTGCCGGTAAAGACGCAAAATTCGTAGACGGTCTTGATATGGCCAAAGAATGGTTTGAAGTAAATAATTTACCGTTCCGTTTAAAAGGCGTTAATCCGATCATGATGGAACGTATGAATACGCTTTGTCCTGATTGTTATGAATTTACGCCGGACCGTGACAATTTTGAGTACATTTATAAGACTCAAGATTTGATTACTTTATCCGGTAAAAAATTGCGTCAGAAGAAAAATCATTTAAACCAGTTCCGCATGCAGTATACCAACTATGAGTACATGCCGCTTACTTCGGATATTTTTGCCGACTGTATCGCTACGGCTGAATCTTGGGTGGAAACGCATCATGAAGAAGGCATCGAAGATGAGTTGGAATCCATTAAATTGTTATTCGCTCATTGGGATGAACTCGGTCTTGTAGGCGGTGCTATTAAATTGTTCGGTCGAATCGAAGCATTCACTATCGGTGAATACTTGAACGAACGTATGGCTTTGATTCATATTGAAAAAGCAAATCCTACTATTCGCGGTTTGTACCAGGCTATCAACAATGAATTCATTCGTCATGAATTTGCCGATACAGAATTTGTAAATCGTGAAGAAGATATGGGCTTACCGGGTCTTCGTAAGGCTAAAGAATCGTATAATCCGGATCATTTTGCCGAAAAATATGATGCGGTCTATGCCGATATTTGTCCGATTAAGGAATAAAGCATAAGGGGAGTCCCGAGGACTCTCCTTTTTTGTATATACACTGAATTGAACTATGTAGTGCTTTAATTGGCATGCATATTATCTGACTATAATTGAGTGTTATGAAAAAAGAGGTGTGATTATGGAATTTAGAATTGCCAATACCAATGACACAAAGGCCGTGGAGAACTTGTGGGCCTATTGCTTTGAAACCAAAGACGATCCGTTTTTCCAATATTATTTCAGCAAAGCGTATGAACCGGAACATACCATGGTGGGGTATGACGGCAACGTATTGACCAGTATGGTACATTTACGTCAATACACGCTTAATGTGCGCGGTGCGCTTGTACCGGTTAGTTACATGGTAGGGGTAGCCACCGATCCGGTAGCGCGTCGTGGCGGTATCGGCGGCCAATTATTAACTGCTTCTTTGGAAGAGTTAAAGCAGCGCGGCCAGGGTATCACTATTTTAATGCCGTCTAAAGCAGCATTTTATCAGCAGTATGGTTGGGAATTATACGCTCATCAATGGGTGCAGACATTGAGTCTTGAAGAATTGCGTCCGCTTACAGATAAAACGTTACACTTCGGCCTTTTGCAATCGGAAGACGAATGGACTAAGTTAGCGCCTATTTATGAGGCTTATACGGAAGGTTTATCCGGTTATGCCGTACGTGGTGAAAAAGAATGGCATCGCTTGTTGGGTAGCTTCTTTGCGGAAGGCGTACGTGTAGCCTATGTGCAGACCGAGGACGGTCAGATTGAAGGCTATGCGGTGTATCGTTTGGGAGCGGAAGAAATTCCGGTAACCGAATTTGTTTATACCTCCCGTCGCGGTCAAAAAGGGCTCTTAAATTACTTGTATAATCATCGTTCACAAGGTTCAAGTATTCGCTGGAACGAAGGTATGCAGGATGAGTCCTATATTTTCCATCCGAACGGTAAAACCGGTCATACGACTATGCCGTATATGATGAGCCGTATCGTTGATGTTACAACCGCTATGGCGAGTGTGCCGGCTCATATTGATGCGCATTGGGCCAATCAGCCGGGCGTAGTTGACGGTAAGACGTATACTTTTACGTTGGGAGTGAAGGATTCCTTGGCAACTTGGAACGAAGGCACTTATGAAGTTACTATTCATAGTGACGGCCATGTAGCGGCCGTTACAACAGCGGACGAAGTTAAGGCTGATGTACAGGTTTTAAGTGAAGTTGGCGCCTTAAGCCTTATCCTCATGGGCCGCATGACAGCCTCTGAGTTACTGTTTGAAGGTAAGGTATGCGGTGAAAAAGCGGTTATTGCCATGCTTAACCGCGTATATCCGAAACAAAAAACATACATTAATGAATGGTGGTAAAATTTAATAAATTAAAGCCCTTATAAGGTTCAGACTCTATTAATAACGGATGTATTACATTTAAATCGATAGCTTTCTTGTATCTTATGAATGACATAAGTTAGGAGGATCCATGATAGATATTATCCCTATTCAAAAAGATGTAAGACATAGTAATTTTGATGCTTTATTTACAGTTGCCAAAGCGAAAGAGGTTAAAGAATTTCACGAGAGTTTGCCGGGGTATAAGGTAACACCGTTGCGAGAATTGAGAGCTTTAGCTAAACATGTGGGCCTTAAAAATTTATTTGTGAAAGATGAAAGTTATAGATTTGGGCTGAATGCTTTTAAAGGTTTGGGTGGCCAAGAATTTAGGGCAGCAAGCTGTTGTATATATGCCGAAAGGGTCTGCGGTTGAGCGGCTGGAAAATATTCGTAATCTTGGGGCTGTAGCCGAAATTACCGAATTTAATTATGATGATACGGTGCGTTTTGCCAAATCACAAAGTGAAGCAAACGGTTGGATTTTAGTGCAAGACACGTCTTGGCCAGGCTATGAGGAAATTCCCGGCTTAGTTATGCAAGGCTATATGACAATGGCTCTTGAAGCGGTGCAGGCTTTGGGTGAGACCGTACCTACTCATATTTTCTTGCAAGCCGGTGTTGGCGCTATGCCCGGGGCCTTGACCGGATTTTTCAGCCATTATTACGGCGATAAGAAACCAACCATTATCTATGTGGAGCCGGATAAGGCAAATTGTGTATTTCAGACGGCTAAAGCCAATGATGGCACCTTACATGCCGTGACCGGTGATTTAGACTCTATGATGGCAGGGCTTTGTTGCGGTGAGGTATGCACGATAGCTTGGGAGCAAATTCGACAATTTGGTGACTACTGCGTATCTTGTGATGATAAAGTGGCAGCCGATGGAATGCGCGTGTTAGGGAATCCGTTAGCCGGTGATGCTCAGGTAATTTCCGGTGAGAGTGGTGCTGTTACTACCGGACTCGTTTATCGGCTCATGGCTGATGCGGATAAAGCTCATATGCGTTCGGAGCTTGGGTTGAACGAAGAATCGGTTGTTCTTTGCATCAGTACGGAAGGCGATACGGATAAGGCCAACTATCGTCGGATTGTCTGGGATGGCGCTTCCGGGCTTAGAAAGTAGAATTATCCGGGAAATAATAAGACACTTTGCAATGAATCAGTCGCAAAGTGTCTTGTTTTTTATTATAATGAAATTAGATTGAGATTTTTGATTATAAATAGGGTATAATAAAGTTAGAAACGGGAAATTTAAGCCGTTTGTATAAAAGCATGGAGGACTCTTATGAAAGATTTGTACTGTATGTTGGAGAGAGAGGTACTACCTGCTTTTGGTTGTACGGAGCCGATTGCGTTGGCCTTTGCGGCGGCGAAAGCGGTTGAAGTATTGGGGGCTTTTCCGAACAGCTTGCACGCTGATTGCAGCGGCAACATCATTAAGAACGCCAAGAGCGTTACGATTCCGAATGCCGGGGGGCGGACAGGTTTTTACTACAGTTTGATTTTGGGCGCCATTGTGGGAGATGCGTCTAAAGAATTGGAAGTGCTCGAAGGCCTGACGGTAGACGATGTGAAGCGAGCTGACGAATTATTTAACAGCAATTTCTGTACCGTATCGTTAGCGGAAGGTGTGGCGAATCTGTACATCGCGGTGACGGCTAAAACGGCGGATCACGAAGTGAAAGTAACAGTTCAGCAGAAACACACGAATATTACTCACATCGAAAAAGACGGTGAAGTCATATTTGATATGCCGATGGAACAGATTTTGGCCGAAGAAGTGCAAATGACATTTGACGATTGTTATGAGTTCGCTGAAAACGCCGATTTTAATCGGTTAAAAGAATTATTGCATCGTCAATTTGATTATAATATGGCGATTGCCGAAGAGGGTATGAAAAATTCATACGGCTCCAATATCGGGAAGCTTATCATTGAAGAATCGGCGAGTATCGCAGATAAGGCTCGTGCCTATGCGGCAGCCGGCTCCGATGCCCGTATGGGCGGTTGCAGCATGCCGGTTATGATTAACTGTGGCAGCGGTAATCAAGGGATTACTTTGGCCGTTCCGATTTTTGTATATGCCGAAGAATATAATGTGCCGGAAGAACGTCGTTATCGTGCGTTGGCCTTGGCTAATGTATTGGCGCTTTATATTAAGCATGATATCGGCCGTTTAAGTGCATACTGCGGTGTTGTGAGTGCGGCTTCGGCTACGGCGGCGGGTATTGCTTATTTAATGGCTGAGTCGAAAGAAGTTGTGTGGGAAACTTTATCGAATGCTCTGGTTGGCACATCCGGTGTCGTTTGTGACGGTGCTAAAGCGTCCTGTGCGATGAAGATAGGCATGTCTTTGGGTAATGCGTTATTATCTTATCGCCAAGCAAAAACGAATAACAGTTTTAAAAACGGTGATGGTATTGTTAAAGCCAACATCGATGAAACGGTCCATACGGTAGGCCGCATCGCTCGTGAAGGCATGCGTGAAACGGATATCGTGATTTTAGAGTCAATGATTGAAAGATAAAAATCCTGATTAATTTGAGTTTTAACTGGCCTGAAAGCAAGTTTATAACTATAATTAAAATATAAGGTATATCTAAGAAAGAGAGTGACTACAATGAGCAAAACAGTATTAATCACAGGTGCTACGTCAGGGATTGGCCATGCTACGGCCTTAGCTTTTGCCAAAGCAGGGTATGACCTTTTGGTTTGCGCTCGTCGTTTGGAAGTATTGGAAAATATGAAAGCCGAATTCGAACCGGAATACGGTATTAAGGTTACGCCGTTTGCCCTTGATGTAACCGATCGTAAAGCTGTTTCCGAAATATTACCGGCTGTGATTGAAAAAGCCGGTGGTGTAGATATTCTCGTGAACAATGCAGGGCTTGCACAAGGACTGGATCCGTTCCAGGAAAGCTCCATAGACGATATTGAGCTCATGATTAATACGAATGTAAAAGGTTTGCTCTATGTATCGCGTACCGTGTTGCCATTCATGTTGGCTAAAAATGCCGGTCATATTATAAACTTGGGTTCTACGGCCGGAATTTATGCTTACGCTAAGGGCGCTGTATACTGTGCGACTAAAGCGGCGGTTAAAACATTGAGTGACGGTATTCGTATCGATACTATTGAGTCGGATATCAAAGTAACGACAATTCAACCGGGCATTGTAGAAACGCCGTTCAGCGAAGTTCGATTCCACGGCGATAAGGAAAAAGCGGCGGCGGTGTATGCCGGTGTTGAAGCTTTGCAGGCTGAAGACATTGCGGAAATTATCGTATTTGCCGCTACGCAGCCGAAACGCGTGCAGATTTCGGATATTACAATTATGGCCAATCAGCAAGCCACAGGCTTTATGATTGCCAAGAAATAAGTGAATGACAGTTGCCTGTGGCGAATACATCGTTACAGGCAATTGGCAGTTATACATCTTTTTATTGAGTTCACTATAGAACTCTAATCAGACCGTGGGATTGGGGGAATGTACTGGCAGCGTCTGGGAAAGGCTTAACCGACATAGTATAGGCGGTGGGCAACATTTGATTGAACAGAATATTTTACTTTTGTATTGTGCGTTTTTAAAGATTGACATTGTGCCGATTTTGAATTTTTTAAGTGTATCAGATGGTTATTTTTCTTTATACCAGGGGGAAACTTATGAAAATAATTACGGTCAATAAGATTAAGTGCAATCATTGTGTAGATGAAATCGAAGCTACGGTACTACAGCCGTTCATAAGGTATCGGCGTGATAAGGTAGCAGTTGACCATGGTCTTGAATTGTTAAAACAAAATTCGGCGAAATGTGTAACTGTCAATCATGTTATTCATGACGAAATAAAGGCGCTCACTCGAGGAATAAACGATAAAATTCCCGACAATTATCCTGTCTGTCATCCTACGTAAATTTTAATTAATGACAATTTAATAATAAAAAACAGCAATGGACTTGTCCATCGCTGTTTTTTATTGAGTAATTATGATTTAGCAACTATTATTCTTCCGAGCTTTTTGAAGTGAAAGAACGGTAGAGGTAATAAACGAAGCCGCAAAGTAAGAGAATGGATACAATCATAAAGCCTACTTTGAAAGCAAATACCATCATTTTGAAGGAAATATACATAAATAAGCCGGCTAATAATAACATAATTAAAGATTTCATTTTACATGTCTCCCTACTGTCAAAACTTTAATTTAAATGAGTACAAAACAGTAGCAAAGCATCGCGAGTATTATAGGTACGATGCGATCGATTAAATTGGCTTGATTATTGTGCCGATTATGAGCACATTGCTTGCTGTTCTTTTTGAATTATAGCAAATCTGAAAGTAAATCGCAAATTATTGATGTAAAAATAACTATTTATTATGATTAGTTTTATTTTAGGCCGGCTATTAATAATGTGTTCTATAAGAAATGACCGCCAATCTAATAAAGAGCTGAATTGACGGTCATTTTGTGATTTATTTAATTTTTTTCGGTAAAATAAATGTTTTTTCAAATTCGCAGAATAGCTTTAAGAGTTTAATATCTAAGTAAGATAAGGCTTCATCTCCGATGTCTCTCGGTATACCGAAGAACGGTTCCGCAATGGAGCCTGCAATGGCGGCCAAGGTGTCACTGTCGCCGCCGATGGAAATGGCATTGCGAATGGTATCTTCAAAATCGTTACCTTCAAGGAAGGCGACCACGGCTTGCGGTACGGTTCCTTTGCAACTGCCGTCAAATTCGTAGGTAGGGCGGATTCCGTCAATTGTAAAGTTCAAGTCGTAATAATTATCTTGGACAAATTTACGAATATCCTCCTTACTTGCCCCGGTGCGAGCTAAGTAGATAGCACCGGCTGTGGCTTGCGCACCGGCAATACCGTCCGGGTGGTTATGAGTGACAGCCGTTACGGTGTGAGCCAGCTCGAGAACTTCTTCGAGGCTGTCACCGACATAGGCACAGCCGCTGACACGCATAGCGGCACCGTTGCCGTAGCTGTTATACGGCTTTGGATCTTTACTGTAAAGCCAATCGGCAAACATACTGCCATAGTCATAATTGAGACCGCGGAAAGCACGCCCCAATATACGCATTGTCATTACGGTTGTTTGGGCCAATTTTTCACGAGATTCGGAACCGGCTTTTAGTAAGGTCGCACCAACGGCAATGGTCATTACCGAATCATCGGTAGCATGGCAAGGGGGTTTAAAAAGTTCAAATTCTTTAGACTTCAGATTATCCCATTTAAAACGGGAGCCTACAACGTCGCCTACAATTGCACCTAACATAGTAATACGCCTCCTCATATCCAACACCTGATTCAATTAAAAAATAATGAATATTTAGGTTAAAAACCATAAAATATCATTAGGCTTATATTATACCACATGCTTTTTCCAATAAATATAGAGGGGAAGTTCAATGGTTTTTATCAAGATTTTTGAAATATAATTAAAAAATGAAGCTGTGAAAATTAAAAGAGGGAAACTTTCAATGAGTGTGGAACTCTTTACTTATAGAATATGCCATAAAATTGTGGACGAGGATTTTTTTGAAAATAGGTATAGGGGAGTAAAAAAACGGGGAGGATGGCATGGATTATTGGGGTCTGATAAGACGAATTATTATTGCATGTTTAATCCTGGCGTCGGCGTCTATCATGGTTTCCACGAACAGTGTGGATAAAGTTTTTGAGCAGGCCACCAGATGGGTTGGCTACTGGGAACAGGGGAAAAAAGCATTAGGTTTCGGATCCGATGGATTTGGTTTCACAAACTGAGGATACCATTGTGATTAAATATACTTCACACACGGTTGTCGCGGAAGGTAGCGGTACGGTGCGAAGAGAGTTTGCCGGCGAAGCGACGATGCGTAAGGACGGCCCCGTATGGTTAATTGATAAAATCCAAGAGCATCAAGTGAGAGTGGCTGACGAATAGACTGAGGACGAGCATAATTTGGAATTGACATATACTAATGGTAGAATAGAATTAATAACATTTAAATTATTTGATATTATTAAGTGATATATAAAAGAGGAGTATTTTACGATGAAATGTAGAAACTGTGGCACAGAGCTTAAAGAAACCAGTCGCTTTTGCCCAAGCTGCGGCACAGCAGTAGATATGGAAGATACCTTGGCCAAGCCGAACGAAAATCAAGTTAATCAATCGGAACTGGCAACGCAGGGAGCCGAACCCGACAAGATTAGTAAGACAAGTCAATTTAATCAACCTGTTTATGTGGAAGAATCACAGCAAACGGATGATGCCGATACAGCGCAGTCTGATACAGAGAATGCTTCGCATAGTGAAACGAATGAGTCTGAGAATCGGGTTGCTCCGGACAATGGTAATCGGCGGGGGTATGATAACGGGAATTACGGCAGTTATACGAATGTAACCGATGCAGGCGGATATCCTCTGAATTGGGTAGGCTCATTACCGTTGATAGATAATTACAAGATGTGTTTTAGAGAGAAATATTTTGATTTCAGCGGCCGAGCCACGCGCGGTGAATATTGGAAATTTACATTAGTGCAGTTCATAGTATGTTTCTTTGTATCGTCGTTGCTTTGGCTTTTTACCGACTTTGGCTACTTTGTACACTCTGCCATTAACTTAATATTGTTAATACCGGCTTTATCCGTACAGGTACGTCGTTTGCATGATATCGGGCGAAATGCTTTGTGGTATTTGTTGGTATTTATACCATTTGGCGGGCTTGTAATCTTTATTTTCAATTTACAGAAGAGTCAGCCGAATCCCAATGAATACGGACCGTTACCGGATTATTCTCATTATGCGCCATAAGATTCGGTAGAGGATAAATCTGACTGAATTTTAAAAATCTAAAAAAATTCTCTTGACAAAGTATATTTGTTGTGAGAGAATAGCAACAATCAAATGAGATATGTGATGAACAGGTATAAAGAACTATTTAGTTGCTTACAGAGAGTTGCCGGTCGGTGTGAGGCAATAGAACGGATAGTATCGAAACTCGCCTGCGAGCATTGTGGCTGAACCTCAGTAAGCCGTGACGGTAGTTCCGTTATAACTGCAAGAGAACCAACTAGGGTGGTACCGTGTTATAGTTTATGATGCCCCTGGAACACATTATGTGATTCCGGGGGCTTTTTTGATAGGTGAAAAATTATTGGAAGTATTTAAACTTCAAGTCTAACAGTTTTTATATTTCAGGTCTTCAAATCTTCAGTCTTACATTCATCCATCAAAAGCATAACTGTTAATATGACTATTAATGTATATAACGCCCCTGGACGTACAGTCTGACTGTGCATCCGGGGGCGTTTTTATATTACCCGCCCACATGTTGAAAGGTTTGTAAACGACAGTGGGCATGACGGTTCTTTTGAGAAAAAAGAGAGAGCCTGCATCATGGGTGAGAGCATGAGGCGGTGGGGACTTATTTGAGTGAGAAGAGAGGGAACCGGCCCTGTGGGTGAGAGCACGGGGCCAAGCCGGTTCATTCTTGTAAAAAGAATTTGAGGCTGCGGGTGAGAGCGTAGCACAATAGTTCTTTTGATTACGAAAAGAACGTTTTATTATATTGGCGTTATAGTTGAGAAATAAGAGAGCAAAAAGAGAGGAAATTCATATGGAACAGGGGCAAGCAACTAATCAAATCAACGAAGTTACAAATCAAGTAGTCAATCAGACAAACGATAATGCAGTAAATCAAGATCGAGTGTATTTCTTTGATACAACTTTACGGGATGGTGAACAGAGTCCGGGCGTATCGTTACAGACTCCGGAAAAAATCGAAATCTCTCAGAATTTGGTTCGTTTAGGCATCGATGTGATTGAAGCGGGTTTTCCGGCTGCTTCGCCGGGCGACTTTGAAGCGGTTAAGAAAATTGTCGATGAAGTACGCGGCATTACGATTTGCGGTTTGGCCAGAGCCAACAAGGCAGACATTGAGCGTACGGCGGAAGCCTTGAAAGGTGCAGCCCACAGTCGTTTACATGTATTCATTGCCACCAGTGATATTCACTTGGAATACAAGCTTAAGAAAACGCGTGCCGAAGTGATTGAGATTGTGAAAGATTGCTTAGCCTTTGCAGCCGGTAAATTTGATGAAATCGAGTTTTCCGCGGAAGATGCTTCACGAACCGATTTGGATTATTTATGCGAAGTTTTTGCCGTTGCCATCGAAGGGGGCGCCACGATTTTAAATGTGCCGGATACGGTAGGTTACATGACACCGGATGAATTTGCGTATAAGATTCGCTATATTAAAGAACATGTAAAGGGCATAGATAAAGCAATTATCAGCGTTCATTGTCACGATGATTTGGGGATGGCCAATGCCAATACGTTGGCGGCTATTCAGGCCGGGGCTCGTCAGGTGGAAGGCACGATTAACGGGCTTGGCGAACGGGCCGGTAATGTGGGCATTGAAGAAGTGGTGATGGCGTTAAAAACGCGAGCCGATATCTACGGCGTTATGACGGGGATCGATACGAAGCAGTTCACTCGCGTCAGCAAGTTGGTAAGTAAATTGACCGGTATGGTAGTACCGCCGAATAAAGCAATCGTAGGTCGTAATGCCTTCGCTCATGAATCAGGTATTCATCAACACGGTATGTTGAATAATCCGACTACCTATGAAATCATGACACCGGAAAGTGTGGGGGCTGAAAAAACGAGTATCGTGCTTGGCAAACATTCCGGACGTCATGCCTTTGAAAGCCATTTGGAAGGTATGGGCTTTAAGTTCACTATGGAAAAAGTGAACGATTTATTCGCCAAATTCAAAGCGTTGGCAGATCGTAAAAAAGAAATCTTTGATGAAGATATTTTGGCTTTGGTTATCGATAATATCGACCATGTCAAAGCGGTGGAACTTATCCATCATCATTATAAATCCAACGAACGCGGCTATGCCTATGCCGATGTTCGCTTGAAAACACCGCAGGGAATTCGTGAAGATGCGGCGTGAGTACGGATGTAATTTCATCCAGCGTTTTGGCCTATATTAACGCTGTAAACTATGTGTACTTGGCGGAAGAAATTGAGCAGGAAACAGCACAGGAAATAGAGTAGCTGTTACACACGATGAAGCTGAGAGAGCTTCAAGGTGAGATATTAGAGCTGATAAAGCGTAAATTCAGCATATGAGAGAAAAAATTTGAGAGAATTGAGGAGGACTTCGTTATGGGGATGACGATGACAGAGAAGAACATGGCACGCCACGCCGGTGTGGCTGCTGTGAAAGCAGGCGATATTATTGAGTGTAAGGTAGATGCCGTATTGATGAACGATATTACCTTTCCACCGGCGCTTAAAGAGTTTAGAAAAATCGGCAAACCTGTTTTTGACCGTGACCGTATTTATTTGGTGCCCGATCATTTCACACCGAATAAAGATATCAAATCCGCTGAGCAGGTTAAAGTGATGCGTGATTTTGTGAAAGCGGAAAAAATTACTCATTATTTTGAGGTAGGTCGTATGGGCATTGAACATGTATTGTTGCCGGAACAGGGCTTGGTAGCCCCCGGTGATATGATTATCGGGGCTGATTCCCATACTTGTACCTACGGTGCGTTGGGTGCTTTTGCTACCGGCGTCGGTTCCACCGATGCAGGCGTTGCCATGGCAATGGGCCAAACTTGGTTCAAAGTGCCGGAAACAATCAAGGTGGAGCTTACGGGCAAACCGAACCGTTGGGTAACCGGCAAAGATATTGTGCTTGAACTCATCGGTCGTATCGGTGTTGACGGTGCCCGTTATAAAGCGATTGAATTCACCGGCGACGGGGTAGCTCATTTAACGATGGCAGACCGTTTGACCATTTGTAATATGGCGATTGAAGCGGGCGGTAAATGCGGCGTTTTCCCTTATGATGAAACGACAAAGGCCTATGTGACGGGTCGTGTGAAACGTGATTTTACACCGGTTACGGCTGACGACGATGCTGTTTACGGTGAAACGGTAACGATTGATTTAGCTGCTTTGAAACCGGTAGTGGCGTTCCCTCATTTGCCGTCCAATACTCATTGTGTAAATGAAATCGCCAAAGATATCAGCATCGATCAAGTGATTATCGGTTCCTGTACCAATGGGCGCTATGAAGACTTGAAGGCGGCGGCCGAGATTTTTAATAATCGCAAAGTAGCCGATTTCGTACGATGCATCGTTATTCCGGGCAGCCAGGCTGTGTATGATGAGGCTGTCAAAACGGGCTTGGTAGATATTTTTGTAGATGCCGGCTGTGCCGTAAGCACGCCGACCTGCGGTCCATGCTTGGGCGGTTACATGGGTATTATGGCGGCCGGTGAACGAACCGTGTCGACGACGAATCGTAATTTCAGAGGCCGCATGGGTCATGTAGACAGTGAAGTATATTTGGCCAGCCCATATGTGGCGGCGGCCAGTGCCGTTATGGGACGCATTGCCGGTCCGGAGGAGGTATAATATGGATTTTCAAGGTAAAATATGGCGCTACGGCGACAATGTAGATACAGATGTAATTATTCCGGCCCGCTATTTGGCCATTGCGGATATGGACGAATTGGCCACTCATGCTATGGAAGATATTGATACCACCTTTGCACCGAATGTAAAGCCCGGCGATATTATGGTGGCCGGTAAAAACTTCGGTTGCGGATCTTCCCGTGAGCATGCATCGGCTGTTATTAAGGCCAACGGCGTACCTTGTATTATTGCCCACAGTTTTGCCCGTATCTTCTTTCGCAATGCCATTAATATCGGCTTGCCGGTAATTGAAATCGGTGATGAAGTTGAAAAAATCCATGCCGATCATGAGGTAGGTGTGGATATGAGTACGGGGGAAGTACATAATTTGACGACCGGCGAAGTGTATCAAGGGACTGCTTTGCCGCCTTTTGTACAAGTCATCGCCAAAGCCGGAGGACTCGTAAATTTTGCCAAACAACGCAGTGCTACCTAAAGTTTGCACATAAGTAGGCAATTAATATATAGTGTTTTATATTTAAAATAAACTTCACCATCTTTTTGGGGAAAAATTTGAGAAAAAACAGAGGGAACGGATATGAGTAAAACAAAAACGGTTGTTGCCATTAACGGCGACGGGATTGGTCGTGAAATTGTAACAGCCGCCCGGCGTGTGGTTGATGCGGCTGTGGCTAAAGATAATATAAAAATAGAATGGATTGAGCAAAAGTCCGGTGGGGAAGCCATTGACGCGTACGGCGAGCCGTTGCCGGCCGATACGATTAAAGCCTGTGAAGCGGCTCATGCCGTTTTGTTGGGCGCTGTAGGCGGACCGCAGTGGGATGATGTGGCACCGGCTATTCGCCCCGAGAAAGCGATTCTTGGTCTTCGTAAAGCTTTGGGCCTCTTTTGCAATTTGCGCCCTGTCCGTATCTTTAAAGCCTTGCAGGAATATTCACCACTCAAACCGGAACTCGTACAGGATGTAGATTTTGTTATCGTTCGCGAACTGACGGGTGGTATTTATTTTGGTGAGCGTGAAGAAGCACAGGGGGAAGGCCCTAATGAGTTGGCTTGGGATAAGGAAACCTATCATCGCTATGAAATTGAACGCATTATGGACGTGGCCATTGAAACAGCCGGTAAACGACGCGGTAAGGTAACGAGTGTTGATAAGGCAAATGTGTTGGCATCTTCTCGCCTTTGGCGTAAAATTGCGCAAGAAAAAGCTCAGGCCAATCCGGAAATTGCCATGGACTATCTATATGTGGACAATACGGCCATGCAACTCGTTGTTAATCCGGGCCAATTCGATGTTATCGTGACCACCAATTTATTCGGTGACATTTTGAGCGACGAAGGTGCCGTTGTATCCGGTTCGCTCGGTCTTTTACCATCCGCTTCCATCGGTACGGGCACCGCTTTGTATGAACCAATCCACGGTTCGGCACCGGACATTGCCGGTCAGGGCATCGCCAATCCTTTGGGTACCATTTTGTCGGCAGCCATGATGTGTCGCTATTCCTTGAACGCGCCTAAGGCGGCTGATGCCATTGAAGCGGCCGTTGAAAAAGCTTTGGAAGCCGGCCATCGTACGGGGGATATCTACAAGGCCGGCATGAAACGTGTCAATACTATCGGTATGACGGATGCCGTTTTACAATATCTTTAATAGTGTAATCGTTTAGCCCAGTCTTAAACGTTAATTACCTTGCAATACTTTTAATGCTTATAAAAACCGCCATATAACAGCCTGCATTATCTTGCTGTTATATGGCGGTTTTATTCAATCTTAACTTTTGTCAGTGTAAATTATAATGTATATAAAACGAATAAAAGTGCTGAAATTGAGTGCTTTCTAAAATTACCTAAATTGAATTTAGGTAAGAACTTTTTGAATTATAAATTAATATAATTTTTCCAGCACGGAATCGTCAATTTTGAAGGTATGTTCTTCAGCCGGAAATTCACGGCTTTTTACGTCTGCTATGTAGCTTTTAACGGCATCAATTGTAATATCGTGGAGGTTGGCGTACTTCTTAACGAATTTAGGGGTAAAGCCGTTGCTGACACCCAACAAATCGTTGCAAACGAGGACTTGACCGTCACAACCGTTGCCGGCACCGATGCCGATGGTCACCATGTTTTTGAGCGACTGTGTTACCTTCGTAGCCAAAGCGGCCGGTACGCATTCCAATACACACGCGAAAGCACCTGCTTCTTCTAAGGCTTTGGCATCGTCGATTAATTGTTGCGCAGCGACCATTTCTTTGCCTTGCACTTTAAAACCGCCCAACTGATTTACCGATTGAGGTGTTAAACCGATATGAGCTACTACCGGAATACCGGCAGTGGTAAGTTTTTTGATTAAAGGTGCTACTTCCTGACCGCCTTCGAGTTTAACCGCCGTACAGCCGGTTTCTTTTAAGAAGCGACCGGCATTGTACATGGCATCGGCCATATCGGCCTGATAGCTCATAAACGGCATATCGGCCACTACAAGGGCCGTTGAATTACCGCGGACTACCGCTTTGGTGTGATGAATCATTTCATCCATGGTTACGGGAATGGTGGATGTGTAACCGAGCATCACATTGCCGACGGAATCGCCTACCAATATCATGTCGATGCCGGCTTCATTAACATTACGTGCCATGGCAACATCGTAAGCGGTAATCATGGTAATCGGTTCGCCTTGTTCTTTCATCTGTTTAATGGTTGTTACAGTTTTTGGTTTATTGTTCATGGGAAGTCTCCTCCTCAGTAGCAGCTTCAAAATTAGATTGGTTATTTAAACATTCGGCTGATTCAAACAGACTGAATAATTCATCCGCCATAAGTGGCGTAATAGTCTGATTAGCCAGAGCCACACAAGTTGTGGCACTTCCTAAGGTTTTATAAAGGGGCCGTATGGAAGCGGGTAATACTTCTAAATGCCGCTCCACCGTTGTAATGTCACCGCGGGCGATGGGACCCGTTAAGGCCTCACCCGGTGCGGTTACGGTTTTCAGATTGGCGGCTACGCCTTCAAATAAAGGACGTAATGCATCGTATGCATCTTGCAAGTTATCGGTCCAACGGCTCATCAGTTTCTGTGCCAAAGCTTGTAAAGTAACTGTGTAGTTGGCACAAATGCAGGCAGCCGCATGATACAGTGCTCTGTCTTTGGTCGGGACATAAAAACTGCGACCTTTTAAGAGGGTTACCAGTTCCTTGGCGGCCTCAAGTGCTTTGGTATCACCGTCAATGGCCATAAAGACGCCTTCTAAAGGTGTCAACGGTTCTTGAGCGGAGGCAAAGCTTTGGAGCGGATGGAGGCTGCCTACGGAGGCTCCTGTTTTTTGTAAAGAAGCCAACGGCGCCAAATCCAAACTGCCGCTGCAGTGTAAATATATGCTATTGCGCATAGCCGGCTCGTGTTGAGCCTTTTGAGCGAGGTCTTGGGCGACGGCAGGTACCAACCGGTCCGGTACTGTGAGTAGTACTACATCAGCCTCAGCGGCTAAGGCTGTGTGAGATAAGGTCGGTACCTTGAATCGGGCGGCTAAAGTGGCAGTTTTTTCAGAAGAAGAACCAACAATGCCGACCAGGTGGTGAGGCAAGTGGTGCGCTAAGGTGCAACCGACTTTGCCACCGCCGATAATGCCAATTTTCATGAAACTCCTTTCTGCTTTGTGACGGTCGCAAAATTCCATAAAAAAAGGCGCACTTCGACCTCGAAATGCGCATAAAATTCCTATGTTGCGTCTCGTCCCGGTCTGATAGATCCAAGCGATAAAAATAGAATAGAAAATATAAAGATGTAAATTATGTTGAAACAGATGCAGTTCTTGACAGATACCACTCTGATTCACTGTTATTATAGCATAGCCGAATATTTATTGAAATATGATGTCGCAAGTATAAATAAACCGTATAAGAGCCGTTCACATACTCTCTGTGATGAATAAAAGTTCTGTGAGAGAGGAAGTAAGTTTTATGACGAATTATGAAAATTCGTATTGACTTCTTAATTCGCTTGTGTGTATAATTGAACAAAACATATAGTTATCATCTGCGAACAGGAAGAGTAGGTATACGAGTTCGGCTACAGCGAGTCGGGAATGGTGGAAGCCCGGTGCAAGAAAGTATAGTGAATGGACCTGGGAGATGTGGCCCGAACTGAGGGTAGGCGCCACCGGTCATCTCCGACCGTTACCAAAGGAGCGCGTATCGCCTGTATTGGGTAGGCCGTACGTAGTGAGCCGGGTCTTTTGACCAATCGGGGTGGCACCGCGGATTAACCTTCGTCCCTATATATTTTGGGATTGGAAGGTTTTTTTTATACCCATTTTTAGGAGGAGAACAGTATGGAGCGAATTCAAGATGTTTCGAAATTAGTATATACTCACGTACAAGGCGGTCAGTTCCGCTGGGTTACGGTGAGCACCTTAATGTTGGCGCTGGGCACGATTTTACACTTAGTGAGCCCAAGTGTGGCCGGCATTACACCGAACTGGATGATTGCTACGTATTGCGTAGCCATTCATTTAACCAGACCAAATTATCGTCAGTCTCTGGGGATTGGCCTTGTAGCGGCGCTCATTAACCTTATGACGTCGAAATCGGCGTTCCCGTATGCCAACCTTTTGAGTGAACCGGCCGGCGCACTTACCGCAGCTTTTGTGGTTCAGATGTTTAGCCGACTCAAATTCGGTCGTATGGTAGTGCCGCCGGTAGTATCCGGATTTTTCAGTACAGTCGTATCGGGTGGGATTTTCGTTACGGTTTTATATGTAGTGTTAGCCTTACCGACTGATGTATACGTAAAAGCTATATGGCCGTTAGTTCTTTTGGTAGCTGCCATCAACGCTGTTATTACACCGCTTTTATACGTTCCGGCACAGCGCTTATTCGCTCGCCGCGGTTATTTACCGAAAGCAGACGAAGTTATTTCCAGCGACCACAGCCAATATGAATTGACTCCGGCTACGGATGCTAAAATCTCGATTGAACATTTCTCATATTATTACGGCCAACAAACCAAACCGGCCCTTAAAGATATTAATTTAGTTGTAAATGACGGCGACTTCCTCGTAATTACCGGCCCTGCCGGTTGTGGTAAATCGACTTTATGTATGGCTATGATCGGTGCTGTTCCTAAGTTCTACGGCGGCCGCATGGAAGGTATGGTATTTGTTAACGGTAAAGCAACAACGCAGGCTGAAATATCCGAATTGGCCACTGAAATCGGCGTTGTTCTGGCAGATTATGATACTAAGCTCGTTACCATGACCGTAGCTGAAGAAGTGGCGTTTGCCATGGAAAACCGCGGCTACACACCGGAACAGATTAAAGAACGCAGCGCTGTAGTCTTCAAACAAGTCGGTCTTGAAGGTATGGAACAGCGTAAAATTCCAAGCCTCTCCGGCGGGCAACGTCAACGTTTGGCCATCGCTTCCGTATTGGCTACGAATCCTTCCATCTTGGTATTGGATGAACCGACCAGTTCCCTGGATCCTGAAGGGACCGCTGAATTGTATCGCTTAGTAGGTGCCCTCAACAAAGAGTACGGCATTACCGTAGTCGTTATTGACCATGATTTGCATGCAGTTCTTCCGTATGCCAACCGTATGGCGCTTATGGTGGATGGCGAACTTCGTACCGATTCCTTACCGGAAGAAACGCTTCGTTATATGTATGATCACAATATCTATGTAGACGCGTTGCCATCGATTTTCACAACGTATATGCGTTTAGAAGCGGCCGGATTTACTTTTGAAAAACCATGGCTCAGTGTGGCAGCCGCCAAAGCGGGGCTTAAAAGCTGATTCATTAAAATTGAGTAATTAAGGGCTAACACTTTAAGGCCAATGATTAAAAAGTAAATGATTTAAAACTTAGCGAATTAAGGCTATAGATTGACAGTGAAGAACGAATTCAAACAATAGGAGGTTCGTATGCTGGAAGTAAAAGGCTTGCGTTTCGGCTATGTGCTGGGCCAAGATATTATAGATAATGTAGATTTTTCCATCGGTGAAGGCGAGTTTATCGCTATCGGCGGTCGTAACGGCTGCGGCAAAACAACGGTGACTCGTTTGTTGATGGGACTCGAAAAACCGCGCAGCGGCAAAATTTATTATAACGATACAGATATTACGGCGTTACCGCCATCAGAACGGGGGCGTTTTATCGGCTATGTATTCCAACAGCCGGACCGTCAGATGTTCCGACCTACCGTTGCTGAAGAAGTAGCATTCGGACCGGAACAATTAGGTTATACCAAAGCCGAAGTGGCCGATATTACCTCTAAAGCCTTGGTAGACACCGGTATCAGCCACTTGCGTGATGCGTATCCGCCGACTTTACGTCGCGGTGAAAAACAGCGCGTGGCCATCGCCTCGGCTCTTGCCATGAAATCCAAGATTTTGATTTTGGATGAACCGACCAGTGGTCAGGATGGCAAGGAAACACGGGAATTATTGGAATTGTTGGAAACCTTACGTGCCACTGGTCTTACCATTATTCTTGTTACCCATGATATGGAAATTATGGCCAGTCATTGTACGCGTGCCATTATCGTAGGCTACGGCACGAAAGCTTTTGACGGGAAGCCGGAAGAATTATTTACGAAACGTGATGATTTATTTGATTTGGGGCTTACTAAACCGCCTTGCGTGGAATTGGCGGAAGCCGTACCGGGACTCGGTTATTGCAAATCAATGGCAGAATTTGAAGCAAAAATGTTGAGCTTAAAGGCTCGCAGTTAGGAGGAACCATGCAACGATTAGTACCATTTACCAAAATATTAATGACCATCGCATTTTCCGCATGGGCTGTCCTTTTGACAACGACTTATGAATTGAGCCTTTTATTAGCCTTGGAATTGGTAATTTTATTAGTTACCGGTTTGTTGGTTCGTCAATATAAAGCCGTTTTAACATTAGCCGCTTTTGCCGTATTTTTGGCTGTTGTTCAATTCCTCGGCGGCGGTACTTTGGAATCGGCGTATGTAACCGGTCTTCGTATGCTTTGTATGACGATGGTATTTATCATGCTCTTGGCGACGACCAAATTGCAGGATTTGACGGCCGCCTTGGTAACGCAGTGTAAAATCCCTTACGAATATGCCTTTATGTTTACCGCAGCACTTCGATTTGTACCGGATTTCATTGCGGAAAGTCATGCCGTTCAAGAAGCACAAGCTTGCCGCGGCCTCGCTTTGGAAGGCAATTTCTTTAAACGCTTTGCCTCCTACGGATCCGTTATTCAGCCTTTGTTGTTAAAATCCTTGGGCCGCTCCGAAACGATGGCGTTATCCTTGGAACTTCGCGGTTTCGGCAATAAAGACCACAGCTTCGTTGCCACCGTTGGTATGCGTGCTTTGGATTATGTCGTAACAGCTGTTTTAGTGCTTATTACGATTGCCATTATTATGTATGTGCGAGGCGCTATATGAGTAATGATATTCCCGATATGAACGGTAACCAGCCTTTTAATAACAGTCACACAACAAATGTGGCGACTCCCATCGGCCCGAAGGCGGCTCAAAATCAGTATCCCGTGGCCGGTAATAATCAGTATGAAGGGCAGTTGGCTGACGGACATATTCATACTGAACTTTGCCCGCACGGCAGCGGCGATAAGGTGGCAAGTATTATTGAAAAAGCCATTGAATTCGGTTTTTATAAACTTTGCATAACGGAACACGCACCGTTGCCAAGCGGTTTCAGTAAACGCTATAAAGGCGATCCGGAAGGTTTGGCTACGGCGTCGCTTCGCATGGATCAAGTAGAGCCGTATTTGGCTTTGGGCAATGAGCTGCAACGCGAGTACGGACAATACATTAATTTGTCGGTCGGTTTTGAAGTGGATTTTTTACCCGGCTTTGAAGCGGCTACACAGGAATTCTTAAATATGGTGGGGCCGTATACGGGCGAAAATCTTTTATCTGTTCATTTTATGCAGGGCGCTAATGACGGTTTTTGGTGCCTTGATTATAGTGAAGCCGAGTTTGCCAAAGCGTTTGGTCAATATTTGACAAAGCAGGATGTTTTATATCGACGCTATTTTGAATTGGTATTGCAGGCGGTGCAAACGGATTTTGGTCCGCATACACCGGTGCGCATCGGTCACATTGATGTGATTAAAAAGTATCAAAAGCATTTTAATTTCAGATCGTCTTATGATCAACAGACGCAACAGGTAATTATGGAAATCTTGCGTACCTTAAAAGTACAAAATCGTATGCTTGACTATAATGTAAGCGGGGTTTTCAAGGCAAACTGCGGTGAAATGTATCCGAGCCCTTTTATTCAGGGCATGGCCTATGTCTTGGGTGTACCGTACATGATGGGATCTGACTCACACAGCTTGGATGCGTTTGTTCGAGCCTGGAGTGTGTAGTTAAAGCTCAAGAGAATAACTTGAAGCTGATATAGTCGCCCTTCCGAGCGGCGGCAAGCGTAAATCAGAAATGGGAAATCAAATAGAGAGAACAATAAGATAATAAGTCTTTGGCTGTATGATTGATACAGCTAAAGGCTTTTTTATTTATGTTGTATTTCGCTTGAAAACATTAATTCATTCCTTAAATACATAATTGCTATGCTTAAATGAAAGTTGACTATCCCGGTTTGAAAGTGTATTATAACTTTAATACTTTAGTTAGATGAAGAATAAAAGCAGAGATAAAACTGGATGGAAAGAGAGAGTAGGGAGCAGGTATGAGACAAAAACGTTTACCACCGGGATTTCGTGATGAGTTTGGCGAAGAAGCACAGAAAAAAGCGGCCCTTAGTCACGGCTTGGCCAAATGTTTTTATGAACGGGGCTATACCAAGATTAATACGCCGCTGATTGAATACAAAAATATATTTGATGATTACGACTTGGCCGTGCAACAACGGATGTATGAAGTCGTTGACAGTTCGCAGGAACGCATGGTAGTGCGCCCTGATCTGACATTGCCGATAGCTCGTTTCTTGGCTAATATTCAAGTGAATTTGCCAAAGAAATTCTATTATATCGGTGATGTTTTGGCTATGAATCAGGCACATCGCGGCTGGGCCAATCAAGTAACGCAGGCGGGGATTGAACTGGTCGGTTATGCTTCTGAACAAGCGGAGTTGGAATGTTTGCTGATTATTAATCAGGTCAATCGTTTATGGCTCAATAATCGCCTCTATGTGGAACTTAGCGATGCTCGTTTTGCTGAAACGGTAGTGGCGGCTCTGGGGCTCAGTGAAAATGAACGGACTGCCTTATTTGATGCTTTATTTAACAAAAACCTGCCTGTTTATGAACGTTTAATTGAATCATATGCGGAAAATACTTTATATTCATTACTTAAGATTTGGCCGCGCCTTTTCGGATCCATTGATGAAGTAAAACGTGAACTGGAGGCCATTATTTTACCGATGAATGCGCAGCGTTTGGTGAACAGAGTCATGGAAATGGCTCAGGCCGTGCAAAAATTATCGAGTCAGCAGGTGAGGATAGATTTTAGCAGCCCCGCACCACAGCCGTATTATACGGGAATTACGTTCCGCGGTTATGTTGACGGTGTAGCCAGTTACCTGGTGAGCGGCGGTCGCTATGATAAATTACTCGCCAATTTTCAAAAGGAACCGACTTGTGCGGTGGGCATGGGTTTTGATTTAGATGTATTAACCGAAGTGGCTCATATCGAAGTGCCGAAGGCACAACCGATTTATGTATACGCAGAGTTCGGTGCTTGGGATAAAGCGGCCGATTATTTGCTGGCACATCCGGCCTATAGCTTGGTATTGGCGGATACATTGGCGGAAGCTCGGACGCAGGCTAAAGCTGACGGAGCGAAGCTTTATGTAGTTACAGCGGAAGGGGTGAAAGCTGATGCTTAGTATTGCGTTGACTAAAGGGCGTGTGGAAGAGCAAGTCATTCCGTTGTTTGAACGTTGCGGCATCGACTGTGAACCGCTTCGAAATAAAAAGCGCAAACTTGTTATTAATTTGGGCGATAATTTAAAAGTGATTTTGGTAAAAGGTGGCGATGTCTTGACCTATTTAAATAATGGGGTGGTTGATATCGGTATCGTAGGCAGCGATATTTTGGATGAGCAGCAAAACACGGGCTATGAGTTATTGGATTTACAAACCGGTCGTTGTCAATTCATTTTAGCATCGCTGGCAGGCTATGATATGAATGAACCGCGGCGTCACACTATCGGCACAAAGTATCCGAATATTACGAAACGCTATTTTGCGGGCCGCGGTAAAGATGTGGAAATTATCAAAATTGAAGGTTCTGTGGAGTTGGCACCGCTTATCGGCTTAGCGGATGCTATCGTGGATATAACGGAAACGGGTACAACTTTGCGTGAAAATAATCTTCAGATTTTTGACAAACTGAGCCCGATTTCGACTCGCTTGGTCGCCAATCCTTTGGCTCTTAAACAAAAACGGAGTGAGATTTTTGACTTGGTAGATCGGTTAAAAGCGGCTCGGCAGTCGGACGATTTTAAATAGCTTTGAGATATATACTTGGGATATTTAATTTGAGAAAAACAGGAGAAAGGGTAATAGTATGAAAATATACAGAGAACCGTTGGCCAAGATGCTGTCTTTGGTCAATCAATATACAGCGGCCACAACAGACTTGGTTATTGAACAACAGGTACGCCAGATTATTGAAACCGTTATTGCTAAGGGTGATGCCGCTTTACGTGATTACAGCGAAAAATTCGACGGGGTGAAGTTGACGGATTTAAAGGTAAGCGAAGAAGCGTTGGTAGAAGCGTATAATTCATTGGAACCGGTGTTAAAAGAGGCTTTGGAAGTTGCCAAAAACAACATTGAAGCCTTTCACAAACGCCAAATTGACCAGAGCTTTATCGACCTTGATACACCGGGTATTATGCGAGGTCAGAAAGTGACGCCGTTAAAGCGAGTGGGCATTTATGTACCGGGCGGTACCGCCGCTTATCCGTCCACGATTCTGATGTGTGCGTTACCGGCCAAATTAGCGGGCGTGAAGGAAGTCATTATGGTGACACCGCCTCAAAAAGACGGCATAGCACTTATTGTGTTGGGGGCGGCCAAACTGGCCGGTGTTGATGCGGTGTATCAGGTTGGCGGAGCTCAGGCCGTGGGTGCCCTTGCATACGGTACCGAATCGATTCCGAAAGTGGATAAAATCGTGGGCCCCGGCAATATCTATGTGGCCACGGCTAAACGTCAGGTGTTCGGCCAAGTATCCATTGATATGATTGCGGGACCTTCGGAAATCGGTATTCTGGCGGATGAAACGGCGAATCCCATTCACTTGGCCGCCGATTTATTGTCTCAGGCAGAGCATGATAAACGGGCACGGGCTATTTTAATTACCGATAGTGAAGTATTGGCTCATGCCGTTGCGGATGAAGTGGAACGACAACTACAGACTTTACCGCGTCAAGACATTGCCCGCACAGCCATTGAAGAACGCAGTTTTATTGCCATTATGGATTCTGTTGCCGATATGTTTACCTTAATGAATGAAGTGGCGCCGGAACATTTGGAAATTCAATTGGCCAATGCCATGAATTATATGAGTTTGGTTGAAAATGCCGGCTCCGTATTTCTCGGTTCGTACACGGCTGAGCCGTTGGGCGATTATATGGGCGGCCCGAATCATGTATTGCCGACCAGTGGCACAGCTCGTTTTTCCTCACCTCTCGGTGTATATGACTTTGTAAAACGCACAGCTTTTATGCAATTTTCCAAAGAACGTTTGGCCGAATTGGCACCGCATATTGCTACCTTGGCTCGTACGGAAGGTTTGGAAGGCCATGCCCGTTCCATTGAAGTGCGTTTTGACCAAACAAAAGATTTTTCCGTAACGGATGAGGCGGAGGTCGTTGGCTATGGACACTGATTATAAAGCGGCTAAGGCCGTTAATGGCAGCGAAGCGGTTAATGATAAGGCATCGGCTTCACCGCGTAAGGCTGCGGTAACACGGGTTACGGCGGAAACAAACATTGCGGTGGCTCTTAATTTAGATGAACAAACCGGTATTGATGTGAGTACCGGTATAGGCTTTTTTGATCACATGCTAACGCTGTTTGCCAAACATGGTCGTTTCGGTTTGACGGTTAAGGCGCATGGTGATACTTATATTGATGCGCATCATACGGTAGAAGATGTGGCTCTTGCTTTGGGACAGGCTCTTACGCAGGCCTTGGGTGATAAACGGCAAATTGAAAGATATGGTGATGCCTGGGTACCTATGGATGAAGCTCTGACTCAGGTCGTGATCGATTTGAGCGGCCGTCCCTATTTAGTATTTAAAGCAGACTTGCAAACTCCTTTGTTGGGGAGCTTCGAAACGGAATTAGTGGAAGATTTCTTCCAAGCGCTTGCCATGAACGGCCTTATGAATCTTCATGTGCGCAATGAATACGGGCGTAATACTCATCATATTATTGAGAGCATGTTTAAAGCCTTGGGCCGAGCCTTGCGTAAAAGCGTAACAGTCAATGAGGCCATTGAGGGCATTAACTCAACTAAGAGGAGTTTAACCGTATAGAATGAAAGATTTGGCACAGTCGGTTATGAGAGAAGAGAAGGTACATGAATGATTGCAATTATAGATTATGATGCGGGGAATACCTTTAATGTGCAAAAAGCGTTCACTTATTTGGGGATTCCCAACGTGTTGACGGCGGATAAAGAAATTATTTTAAGTGCCGATGGGGTTGTAGTACCGGGCGTGGGAGCGTTTCGTCAGGCTATGGATACCTTGAAACGACGACAACTGGTGCCCGTATTGGAAAACGTGGTGACCGGTCGTATTCCTATATTAGGTATTTGTCTGGGGATGCAGTTGTTATTCGATTCGTCTACTGAGTATGGTGAAACGGAAGGACTCGGCTTTATTCCGGGAACGGTTGAGGCGATTCCGCAAGACTTGGGGATCATGGTGCCGCATACCGGTTGGAATCGTAATCGACTGCTGGATGCAACAAGTCCTTTTAGTTGTATTGACGGTGAATATACCTATTTTGTTCATTCCTATTATGTGAATTGCGATGCCCGATATATTACGGCAACCGCTGATTATGGTATTGAAATTCCGGCTGTAGTGGCAGCGGGGAATGTGTATGGCATGCAGTTCCATCCTGAAAAAAGCGCCGCCATAGGTCTTCGTTTGTTGAAGCGCTTTGGTGAAATATGCCATGGCGAATACAAAGGGGAAGTAATGGCATAATAGAATTTTAGTAAGGCTGTATTAAATTTATAGCCGATGTCGTGAAAATTCAAAGACATTATTTATAGTGAAATTTGATAATTAAAATAATTCTTAAAAGTTAGTGTTTGTTGTATATAAGGGTCGGTACTGCACATTTTTTTATAATAAAGACTAATACATTTTATAGAAAAGTTCGATATAAAATGTAGACATATGTAAAATAGAGGTGTATATTATAAAATTATACATAATATAACAGCAGTACATAAAGGAGGGGATGACCGTGATTTTTCCGGCCATTGATATACAAGACAAACGCAGCGTTCGTTTATATAAAGGTGATTTTGATAAGGAAATAGTAGTTAATTACAGTCCGGTGGCACAAGCTGAAGACTATGAGGCAGCCGGTATTAAGGCACTTCATGTGGTGGATTTGGATGGTGCTAAAGCCGGTAAACCGGTCAGTTACGATATTATTATCGGTATTCGTCAAGTTTTTAGCGGAATTATTGAAGTAGGTGGCGGCATTCGTGACGAAGAAACTATTAAAGCGTATTTAAATGCCGGTATCGACCGTATTATTTTAGGTTCGGTCGCTTTAAAGCAGGCGGAATTTACCAAAGAGATGTTGGCTACTTATGGTTCGGAACGAATTGTAATCGGTGTTGACGGCGCCGACGGCAAAGTGGCTACGGAAGGTTGGGTTGAAAAATCCGATGTGGATATGAGCCATTTAATTCGTGAGATGATGGCTGCGGGAGCTAAACATTTTATCGTAACGGATATTAATCGTGACGGTACTATGCAGGGCGTTAACCAGGAATTATTGGTTAGTTTGCATGAACAATTTCCGGAAGCTCGTATTATTGCATCCGGCGGTATTCGCAACGCCGGCGATATTGTAGCACTTCGTGAAGTCGGTATTGTCGATTGTATCGTGGGTAAGGCTTTATATGAAGGCCCGTTAGCCTTGATGGATATTGTTGCTTTAGAAAAAAGTGAATTAGCAGGGACGTTGATCGAACCGTCGCCTTACTATACGCGACAAATTCATAAAGAATCAGCATCGTTGTAAGTTAACTACTAACTTAAAAGAGTCTACCTTAAAATATAAGCCTTGATATTTTAAAGCTTATAAGAGTGATAAAGGAGTAGCGAGACCATGTTGGCAAAACGTATTATCCCCTGTTTGGACGTGGATAACGGTCGTGTCAAAAAAGGGGTAAATTTTATAAATCTGGTTGATGTGGGTAATCCCGTAGAGATTGCCGCTTCCTATGAAACACAAGGTGCCGATGAACAGGTATTTTTGGACATTACGGCGACGACGGAAGGTCGGGGGACCTTTAAAGATGTGATTTCCGCTATATCTAAAGAAGTATTTATGCCGCTTACCGTAGGCGGCGGAATTCGTACCGTTGAAGATATGCAACAGTTATTGCAGGCCGGTGCGGATAAGATTTCTTTAAATTCGGCTGCATTGGCCAATCCCCGGCTTATCCGTGAAGGGGCTGAAAAATTTGGCAATCAGTGCATCGTTGTGGCTATTGATGTGAAAACGGATCCGCTTACCGGTGAACGGTACGCTTATAGTCATGGGGGCCGTAAAAAGACGGAGCGCTTGGCCTATGATTGGGCTCAAGAAGCAGTAGCTTTGGGAGCCGGTGAGCTGTTGGTGACAAGCATGGATAAGGACGGTACCAAATCCGGCTTTGATATTGAATTATATGAGCGTCTCGGTGAATTGGTACAGGTACCGATTATTGCTTCCGGCGGGGCCGGTACGGTGGACCACTTCGTGGAAGTTTTTACAAAAACTAAGGTAACCGGTGCTTTGGCAGCCTCTATTTTTCACTTCGGCGAAATAACGATTGCTGAATTGAAAGATGTGTTGCGCGCCCATCATATTCCGGTTCGCTAGGAGGCGTATTTAAGATGGCTGAGAATGTTATATATACGGCGGGGGACAAAAAGGCAATTGATGACTTGATGCCCGATTTTGCCAAGGGTCAGGGGTTATTGCCCACGGTGGTAGTTGATACGGTTACTAAGGAAGTACTTATGGTAGCCTACATGAATCAGGAAAGTTATGAACGGACGTTACAATCCGGTGAAACCTGGTTTTGGTCGCGTTCACGTCAAGAACTATGGCATAAAGGTGCCACCAGCGGTCATACGCAAAAGGTGGTAAGAGCGGCTTTGGATTGTGATCGGGATACATTGCTGTTGGAAGTCATACCGAATGGACCGGCTTGTCATACAGGCGCACGGAGCTGCTTTTTTAATGAGATTAAACTCAAATAAAAATAGTTTGGGAAGGCTTAATAAGAGAGAGGGACTATTATGACGCAGGAATTGGCGGAATTATATGAAGTCATTAAGAATCGGCAATTGAAGCCGAAAGAAGGGTCCTATACGAATTATTTATTCGAAAAAGGACTGGATAAGATTTTAAAAAAAGTAGGCGAAGAGGCTACCGAAGTGGTTGTTGCGGCCAAAAATGAAGGCACTGAAGAACTTGTCAGTGAAACAGCGGATTTACTGTATCATGTATTGGTTTTGTTGGTTGAAAAAGGAATTCCTTATGAAGCAATAACCGAAGAATTGGCTCGTCGTGAAGGACGCATCAGCAAAACAACGGATAGACCTGAAATAAAGAATTTGTAGCCTGTGTAGGTCCACCCGAGAGCGGTGGGCCTTTTTTAAAAGGCATATCTTTGATGGATATAAGAAGAAAGAGAGCTTGGGTATGAAAGAGAGTATTAAACAATTAAAACCATATATTCCGGAAGAGCCGGTGTCAGCTTTGCAGGCGCGTCTGGGTGTGGAGCGTGTAGTTCGTTTATCGGCCAATGAAAATCCGTACGGCACATCGCCGCAAGTGCGTGAAGCGGTCCTTAAGTATGTGACCGATCATGACAGCAGTCAGTATCCCGACGGTAATGCCGGTTCTTTGCGTACCGCCTTGGCAAAACATTTAAACGTGCCGGAATCATCTCTTGTTATCGGGGTGGGCCTTGATGAAGTTATTACGATGTTAAGTCGTGCCTTTTTGACTGCTAAGGACTCCATTGTTATCAGTACACCGACTTTTTCGGAATATGCTTTGAATGCCCAATTAGAGGGGGCTCAGATCAAAGCTGTGCCTTGTGATGCGGTTACGGGAGCTGCGAATCCGGACGGTATGTTGGCGGCTATTGATGATACAACTCGCCTCGTGTGGCTTTGTAATCCGAATAATCCGACCGGTACGTATTGTTCGGTATCGGCCATTCGTGAGTTTATGCGGCAAGCACCTAAAGATGTGCTTGTTTTGATAGATGAAGCCTATATAGAGTTTGTTACGTCAACAGATTCGGCCAGTGCACTGCCGTTACTGGCGGAGTTTGGCAACATGGGTTTGATGAGGACTTTTTCAAAAGCCTATGGGCTCGCCAATTATCGGGTCGGTTATTTAGTGTTGAGTCCCGAGTTGTCCAATTATGTGCAAGCCATCCGCTTGCCATATAATCTGAATAGTGTGTCACAAGTAGCGGCGGAAGCAGCCTTACAGGACCAAGCCTTTATTGAACGTGTTGTTGCGGCTAATGCTGTGGAACGACGTAAATGGGAAGCTTGTCTTGATGAACTTAAACTTCATTATTATCACAGTGAAGCCAATTTTATCTTTGTGGAATTCCCGACGACTGAAAAAGCACAATACGTGGCTGACTATTGGTTGCAAGCGGGCTATCAGGTGCGATCCGGTCTCAGTCCGAAGTGGTTGCGTATAACAATCGGTCAGGCCGATGATTGTAAAAAAATGCAGATATTACTAAAAGAATGCAGATATTACTAAAAGAATGCTTGGTTTAATACTATCTTTTAAGCCTTTTGCCGATAATGTTTTGAGCTTTTTAAAAGAGGTTTAAAGGTAATAACTATATATTAATTATTGTTAGAAGATACGAAGCCCTTGTCTGAATTTAGGCAAGGGTTTTTGCATGAACTTATTTTCCGGCTGAACATCTTGGCAAATGTGTTATGATAATATAGAGAGTAAAGATATAGAGTAATACTATAAACTATAAAGGAGACGCTATGAAAGCAATTGTATTATCCAGCGGCGGTGTGGATTCTACCACATGTTTGGCTTTGGCCATTGACCGTTTAGGCAAAGAAAATGTAGCGGCCGTATCCATTTTTTACGGGCAAAAACATGACAAAGAGCTTCAATGTGCCCGTAAAATTGCGGCGTACTATGAAGTCCCTCATTATGAATTGGATCTGTCGCAGATTTTAAAATACTCCAATTCGTCTTTATTGCAAAATTCCACAGATGAGATTATTCATAAGAGCTATGCGGAACAGATTGAAGAGCAGGGTGAAGGCATGGTCAGCACCTATGTGCCGTTCCGTAACGGTTTGATGCTGTCCGCTGTAGCCAGTTTGGGTATGAGTTTATTCCCTGATGATACGGTGCAGCTCTATTTAGGGGCTCATGCCGATGATGCGGCGGGCAATGCGTATGCGGATTGCAGTGAAGCTTTTGTGGACGCTATGACAAAAGCGATTTCTTTGGGAACTTATGATAAAGTGCAGGTAGTGGCACCGTTTGCTGCTAAAAATAAGGCGCAACTCGTTAAAGTCGGCTTAGACCTTAAAGTGCCGTATGAATTGACTTGGAGCTGTTACGAAGGGGGCGACAAGCCTTGCGGTACTTGCGGAACTTGTATCGATCGTATTAAAGCTTTTGAACTTAACGGTACGACCGATCCGCTTATGAAATAAGATTATTATCTAAAAGTTAATCAGATAAAACGGAATAAGTTAATTATACAGATTAGGTGGTGACGATATGGCAGATAAAAAAACTTGGCAACGGGTGTTATTTATCGGCGACAGTTTGACGCGCGGCTATGATGTGCCGTACGGTAAAGGTTGGGTCGAATTATTGCAAGCTCATTTTGAGAAGAATATCACCGCTAATGGCGGCTCGAAACCGATGCTGGTAAATGCCGGTGTTGACGGGGCAACCTTACAGGCGATTTATAATAATTTAGAGCGTGCTTTGCATGAAGCAAGTTATGATGCGGTAGTTATTATGGGCGGTACGAATGATATTTTGCATGGTAGAAATGCGGAAGATTGCTACTTTTCACTTATGCGTTCGGTACACCACATACAAAAAGCCGGCAGTGATGTAATTATCGGTTTGGCACCGCAGATTGATTGCGATCCGGACGGTGATGATGCAGTCTTGGTTGACTATAATGAACGGTTGCGAACCTATTGCGAAGAGCAGGGGTTATTGTATATAGATTTTTACAAAAAAATCGCCGAGGCTGATTATCGCGGTGAAATCCTTTATGCCGGTGATGTGCATCCTAATGAGTTGGGTTATCACTACATGTATGAAGCGGCCTGTGATGTTTTGAAGTCGGGGTTCGGCGGTATGTAAGTTGCAAAGCCTGTATTTATGCGGCTTTTTATAATTTAAATAGAAAAATTTGAATTTAATCGAAAAAAATAAATTTTAGATATTGAAATTATTAGATTTACATGCTATAATAGGCTCATAACAAGGGAACAGTAGTTAATGGTTATTCAGAATCGGGCGCTACAACTCCAAGAACTTCTTTATCCCGGAAGTTCCGGCGAGTGAGTCCACTTGTTAAACCTCTAAATACCTATACCTAATCGTGAGTACAAATATGTACGAACAACTTGCCGTTGCCTCCTCCCTAAGGGCAACGGCATTTTTCTGTTTATAATGACTTATATATTTACCTTATTTATGAATAATGATACATATGAAGAATAGATGAACGATTATGAAAAACTTCACTGAAAGATCATCGAAATTTTCACATATAACTCATAAAATACAGGTAACATGTACATATGTTAAACATCAATTAACACATAAGGTAAGTATATAGTATTGTATGATTAATATAAAACTATTAATCATATAGTAAAAAGTTTGTATAATTTTGTACTAGGAGGTATAGTTATGAAACGTAAATATGTATTAATGGTACCTGTCGCGGCGGTAACTCTTTGGGCCAACTCTTTCGGCGTTTTGGTAAATGCACAAGGCGTACAAGACATGAACAACAATGTTCCGGCTGTATGGCAACAAGATGATCAGAATAAACAAGGTCAGCCAAATGATAAACAGGGTAAAAAAGCTGATAATAAACAGATCAACAAGAATGACAAACAAGTTCAGAAGCAGCAGAATCCTCAGGTAGTCCCAAAAGCACCTGAAAAAGAAACTGTTAAAAAAGACAAAGCACCAAGCAAAGTAACTCCGGAAACTAAAGAAAAACGTAAAGTAGCATTGGCTAATGACTATAATAATCGCAGACCGGATGCTCAGAAACCACCGGTAAAACCGGAAGATAAGAAACCATTGCCACCTAAAGATGACAAACCGGCTCCGCAAAGCACTAGTGCCGTTCAAATCGGTGTAGTCCTTAACGCGTAAATTTAGTTTTTCTCTGAAAAACCTCCCTCACTGAGTTATGTAGCAATATGTACGAAATGCTAAAATAACACACAACACACACATAAAACACTAAACACTAAACACACAACACACTTAACTTTACAAGCATATGAAAATATATGCGAATACCCTCCGGACCATAGCGTTGGAGGGTATTTTTTGCAATATTGTCTTGTTTTTTTACCATAAAGTTAAGTATAAAATGCATTTAGGTTATACGTTTAAATTGATAAGATGTCTTTATTAACATGGTAAGAATCATTTGCGACCATAACGGTGAAATCTTGATACTCGGCATTGATTAAATGCTATGGGCTGCTAATATTTGACATTTTTAAGGCGTTTTATTAGAGACTATATCATTTAGGCGCGATAAAAGCCGGCAACGGTAACAACGCTTGAAATTCGGTTATCAATAATTTTAATTGATAATAATCTTGTTTATCATTATGTGAGAACGATTTTTTGACGCTTATTATGCATAATCGATACCGATATTTATGTGGAAAATTCATTTTAAATATTCTTTATATTCAAAAGCTTTGCTATAATAAGCGTAGATTTCAAGGCTGTCGGTTTTCTGCCGGACCGGATGAAATACGTTTAAAGGTATAGGTTATTTCGAGGAGTTGGACAGACAATATACATTGGGTATATTGCATAGCGGACAGTACAGGTAAGACAGGATGCCTGTGAAGAGTGATAGACAGTAGCTAAGTTTATGACCGGTAATTACGGGCCTCTTGTCTTATCGAGATTATATTGTGTATTCGGGAGCTGGGTAGGGAGATTGACCAACATAGGTTATACCGAGCAAATATATATATATGTATAACAGAAAGCAGCCTAGGAATAGGCTGTTTTTTCTTTTTAGGCATGCAAAAGTTGAAAGAAGATTTAGATAGTGACGTTATGAAGTCGGAAAATGAATAATAACTAATATTGGACTGGCAAAAAATGTACAGTTGTAGTAAAATAAAGTACGTGCAACAGAGAGTCAAATATTCGTCAGCTAATACAGGCGGAAAATCAAAAAGTTTAATTTCTCGGTTGACAGTATTAATTCATAGTGTTATAGTAGGTTTATGATTTGAATAGAAATTAGGACGAGGAAGAGAAAAGTACATATACTGTTGTATGTGCAGCGAGCCCGGATGGTGAAAGCGGGTCTTATGAAGTGTATGGAAGTGCATCTCGGAGTTATTAAGGCAAAGCTATAGCAATATAGGGGAGTCTTTTTCGGGGGTCGCCCGTTACAGCGAATCTGTATAGTATGAACTGATAGGAGTTAAGGCTCCGGAGAATATTTGTTCAAGGTACAGCAAAGGTTTGATTGTGCGCACAGTCAAATGAAACAAGGTGGAACCGCGATATATCGCCCTTGGTCACAAACGTGACCAAGGGCTTTTTTTATTAGAGCTGAGAGACTCTATGAGAAAGGAACGATGATTATTATGAGTACAGAACCTGTAAATGACACATTAAAATTGATTGGTAATACTCCTGTATATCAAATTGGGGAATCTAATGTTTTTGTAAAATTGGAAAAATACAATGCCGGCGGCAGTGTTAAAGACCGTGCCGTATATGGTATGTTGCGCGACGCTCAACAGAAAGGTTTGATTAAACCTGACACTATTTTGGTAGAAGCAACTTCCGGTAACACCGGTATCGCACTTGCTATGTTGGGTGCTGTTATGGGTATTAAAGTTGTTATCTTGATGCCTGAAAGCATGAGTAAAGAACGTCGTGAATTAGTAAAAGCTTACGGTGCTCAGTTGATTTTGACTCCAAAAGCAACCGGTATGAAAGGTGCTTTAGCTAAAGCTCAGGAAATTCTTGATGCTAACCCAAGTGCCGTAACTTTAGGCCAGTTCGTAAACCCTGCCAACCCTGGCATTCACTACGAAACAACAGCTACCGAAATTCTTGAACAAGTTCCAAATGTAGGCATCGTAGTAGCCGGCGCTGGTACCGGCGGTACATTCACCGGGGTAGCTCGTAAATTGAAAGAACATAATGCTAACGTGAAAGCTGTTGCGGTTGAACCTGCCGGTTCCCCAATGATTTCCGAAGGCAAGGGCGGCGCTCATAAAATTCAAGGTATCGGTGCCGGTTTTATTCCTGAAAACTTTGATCAATCCCTTATGGATGAAGTTGTAACTGTAACTGATGATGATGCAATTGCTCAAGTACAGACTTTCATGCGTGAAAGCGGTATCAGCATCGGTATTTCCGCCGGCGCAGCTATTAAAGCAGCTAAAGATTTAGCCACTAAAAACCCTGGCGTGCCTGTAGTAGCTATCGCTCCGGACGGAGTTGAAAAATACTTATCTATGCTTGAATTTGATGATGTAGAATACGTAAAAGCCTAAGTTAATCGACATACGGTCAGCGCAACTGCCGCGGCAGTTGCCGAGCATTAGGCATAGCTTGAAGAGAGAAGACGGTCATGAAGTGACCATAGATATTTAGGGGCTGGGGGAAACCGGCCGGGAGGATGTATGAAAGAACTTTGGCAAGCGATTCGCTATAATATCAAGCGCGTTATGGATTCAGATCCGGCTGCCACATCGGTATTGATGGTATTGTGGACGTATCCGCATATAACTGCTTTATTCTGGCATTTTTTTGCTCATCGTTTGTATAAACGGGGTTATAAATTATTGGCCAGACGAGTGGCGCTGCATTCGCGTCATGTGACGGGGATTGAAATACATCCGGGCGCGCAAATCGGTAAAGGCTTGTTCATTGATCACGGTATGGGTGTCGTGATTGGTGAAACCGCCATTGTAGGCGATAATGTAACTCTGTTCCACGGCGTAACTTTGGGCGGTATGAGTTCAAAACGCGTGAAACGCCATCCGACGGTCGGCAATGATGTGCTTATCGGGGCCGGTACTAAGGTACTTGGCGATATTACGGTAGGCAGCGGTAGCCGGATCGGCTGTAATCTGGTTATCAAACGTGATGTGCCTGAGAATGTGGTCATCTATGAAACGGAACCTGAAAACATTGTAGCTCGTAAGATTCGTTCTACAATTCATTTGGTTGACAGCCATACTCGCAAACATATGCCACGGCATAAAATTGCCTTCACACCAAAAGATATGACTGACGACATGGCATGGTTCATTTAAAACAATATTTTATGTTACATACTATTATCGGCAGTATGTAACTAGGCATTATAATGATAAAATATGTGGATGTGACAATCTCGTTTTAAATGAAAACCGGCTTGACGTAAAGCCTTGATTTGGTTGAAATTATTCCCCAAATATCAGCGGGGGCTGAGTTTGGGGAGTTGACAAAGAAGAGATGAAAAATCAGTTTACTAAACTAAAACAACTTACTACACTTAAACCTTATACAAAATATACCAAAAAGAGGTGTGGAGCTGAGTCCTCAGGGATTAGCTCCACACCTCTTTTATTATGTTGAGTTTGATTATACGGGGGATGGGACAAAACGTGTTGGTGTTTAGTCCCGAGAGTTATTGCGTTTACTCCGCGTCCGGATATGTATCGATAAGATAATCCATAGCTTCGAGATAGCCTTGTAAGCCGTGGCCTTTAATCGTTTTTTCCGCATATTCGCTTACATAGGAGTAATGGCGGAAGGATTCACGTTCGTCGGGATTCGAAATATGAACCTCAACGGTCGGCAGGCCGATGGCTTTTAATGCATCCAAAATCGCAACCGATGTGTGTGTATAGGCGGCCGGATTGATGATAATCGCCTCGGCATCATTGTGGGCTGCTTGAATTCGATCGACGAGGCTGCCCTCGTGATTGCTTTGGTAGAAACTAACGGCCACATGACGTTCATGGGCGTGCTGTCGAATCATTTGAATGAGATGTTCATACGTTTCAGAACCGTAAATATCCGGTTCTCTTAAACCTAACAGATTAATATTAGGACCGTTAAGAATTAAAATGTGCATGGTATTCCTCCTCGATGTGTTGAGCGCCGTCGTTCGGATTGACTATGTCAAAAGCACACTGTGAAAATGCGTCATAGAGAGGTTGCCGAACGGCATATAAAGATTTCAAGCGACTCAGACCGCCTTGCGAAAGAGGGCGACCGTCAACGGCCAGGTTTTCCAATGGGCGGCGAATCCAATAAATGCGTCCGTTTTGACGTAAAATCGGATAATTAACCGATTGTGTCACAACACCGCCGCCGGTAGCAATAATTGCACCGGTAGTTTTGCAAAGTTTAGCCAAAAGAGCCGTCTCTTTTTCACGAAAGGCGGGCTCGCCATGAGTGGCGATGTATTCGCCGGGATGGCAGTAGCGTTTTTCAAATTCATCATCACAATCAATGAAAGGCCGTTGCAATCGTTCGGCTAAAGCAATGCCTACCGTAGTCTTGCCTACGCCGGGCATGCCGATGAGGACGATATTTTCCTGTTGGTGGCGCATTTGGCGAATGATGGTTTCTGTAGCCTCCGGTTCAAAATCTTTTTGCATGAATAATTTGGCGGTTGCTACAGCCTGACTTATCAACATAGGCAGGCCGTCGGTGTAGGGAATATTACGTCGCTCGGCGTCGATGAGGAGTGCCGTACGGTAGGGGTTATAGATTACATCGGCGACACCTTTAAGTTGTGGAAAGTCATCCAATGAAATCAACGCTTCCGGACAATTCGGATAGGTACCTACCGGCGTTGCATTAATGAGTACATCCGCATCGGCTCCGAAGGTAGCGGCTTCGCTGTAAAAAGGTTCAGTTTTACGGGACAGATGGATAATTTCACGTGCACCTAAATCGATCAGGGCTACATGAATCGTGTGAGCCGTGGCACCGTCACCAAGGACAATTACTTTTTGATCCTTAATATTGATGCCGGCCCACTCCAACATATAGATAAATCCGTCGTAGTCTGTATTGTGACCGTACCAACTCCCGTCGGTTTGGCGCACCATGGTATTGACGGCACCGATATGTTTGGCAGCGTCGGATAGGGTTTGGCAGGCACTCATGACGTCTTTTTTATAAGGAATCGTCACATTTAAACCTTTTAGTTCCGGTTGAGCTAAAAACTCTGTCAGCTCTTGAGGAGCTCGTTCGTACAGTACATAGTGGGGATTGCCCAGAGCGTTATGAATTTGTGGCGAGTAGCTGTGCCCCAAGGTTTTGCCCAAAAGGCCAAAAGGGGTTAGAGCAGAATTTTGATTCATACGTGTCCTTTCCGTTTATTGGAATTGTCTTTTTCGGCCGGTTAACGGTGTTTTATGTCTATCAGTCGAGTTTAAGGTCATTGTCCAATAAAAAATCCAATAAAATTAAGGCGGTTACGGCTTCTACGACCGGTACGGCCCGAACAGCGATGCAAGGGTCATGGCGGCCTTTAATTTGTAAATCCGTATTGGCACCGGCTTCATAGCTGAAACTTGGTTGTACTTTGGCGATGGAAGCAGTCGGTTTCATGCCTACTTTTAGGACGAGCGGCATACCGTTGGTGATGCCTCCTTGAATACCGCCGCTGTTATTGTTTAAGGTGCGAACTTCACCGTTTTCCAAACGAAACGGATCATTTTGATTGGAACCGCGGTCGAGGCAACCGTCAAAACCGCTGCCAAAGGCAACGCCTTTAACACCCGGAATACCAAAGAGGACCTGACTGAGGCGATTTTCGATGCCGTCAAAATTCGGGTTGCCCAGACCGGCCGGCAAGCCGGTGGCAAATAATTCAATGATGCCGCCCGTAGAATCACCTTCCTGGCGGAGTTCGTCAATATAGGTGATGGCTCTGAGGCGTGACTGTGAAGATACCATAGCTACGGTTTCGTGGCTTACTTTTTGCAGTGCATCCATGTCCGGATCGGTAAAGCTGATTGTTCGGTCTTGAACGGAACCGATTTGTTTTAAATGGGCTCCGATTTCAATGCCTTTGGCTTTAAGTATTTGAAGGGCAATGCCGCCGGCGCAGCAAAGGGGGGCCGTTAAGCGACCTGAGAAATGACCGCCGCCACGCATATCAACGGCCTCACCGTAACGCATGCGAGCCGTATAATCCGCATGGGACGGGCGAGGGATATCGCGCAGATTGTTATAATCTTTGGATTGTTGATTGGTGTTTTCAATATAAAAAGCCAGTGGTGAACCGCTGAGTTTACCGTTCACAAGGCCGCTCAGAAAGATCGGTTGATCCGCTTCTTTGCGCTGTGTCGTAATTAAACTTTGTCCCGGTGCACGTCGTTTCATAAAACGAGCAAGGGCGGCCTCATCAATTAAAATGCCGCAAGGCAGGCCGTCTACTACGGCGCCGATGGCTTTGCCGTGGGATGCACCAAACACGGAAATAGTAAGATTTTTGCCAAAACTCGAACTCATACGCGTCTCCTGTTTTGAATGGTTAATGTTATAGTTATAGTATTTATATAGTAAGTTTGGCAGCTGTCAGCCCGGGAATTATTCGGCATGACCGCCCAATTCATTCCAGTGTTTGAAAAATAAAGGATAGGATTTATTGATGGCCTGGCTGTCGGTAATAGTGATCGGGTCATCGCTGAATAGAGCCATGAGTGAAGCCGCCATGACAAGGCGATGATCATTATGTGAGGTTACGGTGCCGCCTGTAAGACGTCCCGTACCGTTGATGTACAGATTATCTCCTTCAATGTGAGCGGTTCCGCCTAAAGTGCGTACTAAATCGCGTACCGCCAATAAGCGGTCAGATTCTTTAAGGCGCAAACGTTCACCGTTAATAAACCAGCTTTCGCCTTCGATGCTGCAAGCCAGGGCAGCCAATACCGGCAACAAGTCGGGACATTGTTCTAAATCAACCGTAATCGGGGCGATGGCTCTGCCTTCACAATGAAGACGTAGCGGTGTTTTTATATTGTCCAATTGATCGTCTTCAATAACGGTACTGTCTTCGGTTTGCCATTCTACGGTTGTTCCGGCACAATCAATGATATCCAATATACGTTTATCCGCTTGGGTAGAATCCGGTTGTAAGTTGGTGATGGTAAGCGGCTGACCGGTGATGGCAGCCGCAACGAGCCAAATGGCACTATTTGACCAATCGCCTTCAATCGGATAATTTTCGAGGCCGTGGTAGTGTTGGCCTTTTGGTACGGTAAAACTGTTGCCGTCATCGGTTGTATAGGCCATAACGCCAAAATCTGCCATTACATGACGAGTTAACGTCACATAATCGCGAGATTGTAATGGCGTAGTGCTGTTTATTAAGGTATCTTCATCCAATTTCGGTGAAGCCAATAAGAGTCCGGAGAAAAACTGGCTGCTCACATTACCTACCATTTCAAAAAGGCCGCCCGTTAAATGACCGCTGATTGTAAACGGCGGTTTGGTTGCGGAAAAGGTGATGCCGTGAGCTTCCAATTGACTTTTCAGCGGTTCCAACGGCCGATCGGGTAAGCGACCGGCGGCGGTTACATCCGTGGTATCGCAAATGGCGGAACCCACCGATAAAAGGAGGCGCAAAGTCGTGCCTGATTCATGTGCATCAATTGTGCCGTGGCTTTGATTTTCGGGGATTGATATAAGGCGAACCCCACTCTCTGTTTTCTCAATAATGGCACCTAAACCGCGTAATGAGGCAATGGTGGCGTCAATATCTTCTGAATAGTGGGCAATCAGTAAGGTAGACGGACTGTCCGCCAAGGCGGCGGCAATGAGGGCCCGATGGGCATGTGCTTTAGCGGGAATCGCCGCAATGGTACCGGTTGGTATAGCGGCAGAGACCGTTTTAAATTCAGTGTTGGCGGTCGTAACCTTGATTGGTTCAAATTCAGATGGATTAGTTGGCACCATGATGTGTTACCTCCTTAATGGCATAATCGGCTAATTTGCTGTGATCCACAGTGCGTAGTTCGCAGTGGCCCCAACGAGTGGGATAGATAATCGTGATAGTTTGACCATGGCTTTTTTTATCGTGTAAAGCAGCTTGGCAAAGCTCCGTAGTACTGATTGTTGTAGTAATCGGTAACTTGTGAGCGGTGAGTAAATGTAAGAAATCGGTTAATTCGGATTCGCTGATGTGGCCGTTTTGATAAGCGGCGCGCATCATCAGTGCCATGCCGATGCTGACAGCCATGCCGTGTTTGACGGTGAAATGACTGCAAAGCTCAATGCCGTGACCGAAGGTGTGACCGAAGTTGAGTAAGGCTCTCACGCCGGCTTCTTTTTCATCGGCACTGACAATTTTTGCTTTCGCTTTAACACATAAGGCGATAATAGCTTCAATATGAGCCAAATCGGTTTGCTGTAACGGCTTAGTCGCTAAATCGGCCAATAATTCGGGATAATCGAGCATGCCGTATTTGATGACCTCGCCGCAACCGTTACTGAATTCATCAGCCGGTAAGGTACTGATGGCTGTAGGATCGCAAAGAACCAAAATCGGTTGTTTGAACGCACCCCACAAATTTTTGCCCGCTTTTAAATTGACCGCTGTTTTACCACCTACGGAGGAGTCCACCGCAGCCAACAGGGATGTAGGCATTTGGATATAGTCGATACCGCGTAAATAGGTGGCCGCCGCAAAACCCGCCATGTCGCCCACTACACCGCCGCCCAGGGCAATGAGTAAATCCTTGCGAGTGAGGGCTTTTTCAGCCATGAATTCCACTAAATCTATGAGTCGTGAGGCATTTTTTTCAGCTTCACCATGGGGGAAGACGTATTCATATACCGTGTAGCCCGCTGCCGTAAGCTGATTCTTGACGAGTGAGCCATAGAGCGGTGCCACGTTGTCATCGCTGACGAGTACTGTGGGACAGGGCTTTTTGAGCGGCTCTATATAATCCGTAATATGTTGTAATACATTGTCTTCAATAATGACATCATAGGCAGTCGAGGCTTCGATATGAATACGTTCCATGATAACTCCTTAATCTGCATTTAAAATTTTGCGCATAGCAAATACTTCTTTGGTAAGGGAAGCAAATTGATCGGGACGCAATGCTTGCGGGCCGTCACAAAGGGCTTTAGCCGGATCGATGTGAACTTCAATCATGAGACCGTCGGCACCGCCACCGGTAGAAGCTAAGGACAAGGGACGAACCATGCGGCTCATGCCGGCAGCGTGGCTCGGATCCATGATAATCGGTAAGTGACTTAGCTCGTGAATCATCGGAATAGCCGTTACATCAAGGGTGTTACGGGTTTTGGTTTCGAAGGTACGAATGCCGCGTTCGCAAAGTACGATTTGCGTATTGCCTTCGCTCATGATGTATTCGGCAGCCATCAACCATTCTTCGTAGGTAGCGGATAAGCCGCGTTTTAAGAGAACCGGTTTCTTTAATTTGCCCACTTCTTTGAGTAAGGTGAAGTTCTGCATATTACGGGCGCCGATTTGAAGCATGTCCACATTATCGAAATACTGTAATTGCGACGGATCCATGACTTCGGATACGATTGGTAAGCCGGTTTCTTTCTTGGCCAATTCCAATAAATGTAAACCTTCAGGCCCCATGCCTTGGAAGGAGTATGGCGAAGTACGCGGTTTGAAAGCACCGCCGCGAAGGATGGTAGCACCGGCTTCTTTGACGGCTTTGGCCGTAGCCAATACTTGTTCCGGTGTTTCTACGGAGCAAGGTCCGGCCATGATCGCGAAGTGGCCGCCCCCAATTTTTACGCCACTTACGTCTACGATGGTGTCTTCCGGATGGAATTTACGGTTCGCTTTTTTGAACGGTTCTTGAATACGAGTAACTTTTTCAACAATATCCAAGGATTCAATCTGGCGTTTGTCGACGAGTGAAGTATCGCCGATGAGGCCGATTAATGAGTAGTTATCGCCTTTGCTTGGATGTAAGGTAATTCTTTGCACTTCCAATTTAAGGCGTAACTCTTGAATCTTCTCCGGACTGGCATTTTCCTTTAACGTAATAATCATCGTAATCTCTCCTCTTTCATCACTTATGAATATTTGAAAGCATGTTTCGTTCATAATTCATATCCTTTACTAATGCTTGTAAAACTTGCGCGGTTACCTCTAAAAGCAACATGACTACATTTTCAAACGAGTTGTTTTAAATCGGCTTACTGCGTATTTCCTTTAAAATGATAGTAAAAAAGGAGCTACCCGCGTGCACTACGGGTAGCTCCTTAACTATACTAAGCCTAACAATGATACCGAAATCAGCGTAGCCCAAATAGTCCTTTACCCGTAGCCTGGATAAAGAACCAAAAATAGAAGTATTGGCTGTTCATAGTGCTGATTGCTGAGTTCATTCAGTTGGCTCCTTTCTAAAGTGATTGCCAACATTATAAACCTACGATTCTATCTTGGCAAGTCTTTTTTGCAAAACATTCGTAAATTCCGAGTAAACTGAGTATTTAGTTGATAAAGCTGAGTATTTCTGAAAGTATTGAAGTAATACTGTTTCGGTAAAAAGAAAGGCCGGCGAAGTGCCGGCCTTAATGATTTTGACTGATTGTGGTGAATTATTCCAAATCGTCGAAATCGAAAGCGGCCGCTTTAGTATAGTTGGTAACTTTTGCTTCAAAGAAGTCCGTTTTAGTGCTGTTGAGGTTAGAGAAACTTTCAATCCAAGCCATAGGATTTTCCTTGATGTCAGGATAGAGATGTTTGAGGCCGATGGCTTCCAAACGAATGTTAGCCAAGTATTTGATATAGCGTTCAATCAATACATTGTTGATGCCGAGGATTTTGTCATCCGTAATATATTGACCCCAAGTAATTTCGTTTTCTGTACCTTGACGAAGCATATCGGTTAATTCGGCTTCCAATTCCGGTGTGAATAATTCGGGACGTTCCACGCGAAGTTCGCGAATTATATTTTGGAATAAAACAAGGTGAGTTACTTCATCACGATTGATGTATTTGAAAATCGTACTGGTAGCAGTCATCTTGCCTTGACGAGCCAAGGTGTAGAAGAAGCTGAAACCGGAGTAGAAGTAAATCCCTTCCAAAATGTAGTTCGCCATGATGGTGCGAATTAAATTATGTTCCGAAGGATCATCGCTGAAACGTTGGTAAATGTCGGCGATGAAGCGGTTACGTGCCAAGAGATGTTCATCTGTACGCCATTCGTCATAAATGCGGTCACGCGTAATCGGATTGGTTACGGTGTCCAAAATGTAGGAATAACTTTGAGCGTGAATTTCTTCTTGGAACGCTTGAATATTAAGTAAGGATGCCACTTCGGCAGCCGTAATATAGCGACTTAAGTTGGGTAAATTTTCACTTTGAATCGAATCAAGGAAGTTGAGGAAGGAAATAATTTTGTCAAACGCACGACGTTCGCTGTCAGTCAAAAATGGGAATTGTTTGATGTCTTCGTTCAGCGAGATTTCTTCCGGAATCCAGAAGTTGTTGAGCATGGTGCGATACATCGTTGTGGCCCAGTCATATTTAATACGGTTCCATTCACGCAAGTTGGTTGTATTGCCGCCAATCATGCTTTCGGTACCGCGCTCGCCGTGTTCGTTAAAAATTAATTTTTTATCCATAATGACATTCACCCTTTCTATATAAGTTCTTGTCTTTAGTATAGCATATTAAAGTAGTTAATCGATAAGAAAATTGCAGGTAACGGCAGCCAAAACAACGTATGACACTAAGTCCATAGGGCCGTTTGACTGCCGATTATCATGCGGTCTGTTAAGTTAATTTACATCAAGAGGAGCAGCTGGTGCATTCGTCCATTTCGAGGGACTGATTGCGGATGTAGTAAATCGTTTTTACACCCTGTTTGTACGCTTCCACATAAAGGTTGAGGATTTCTTTGGCCTTTACTTGCGGAGTGATGTACAAGTTGAAGGACTGAGCCTGGTCGATATGACGTTGGCGGGCAGCACAGGCACGAATGCTCCATTGCTGGTCAATCGTGTGAGCTTCTTTGTAGAGCCAGAACGTGGAATTATCGAGATCAGGTGCAGTTTTAGGAGTAAAGCTGCCTTTCTTTTCTTCGATGAAGAACTTTTTGAAAATAGGGTCGATACCGGCTGTTGTGTTGGCGATGTTGGATGTACTGCCGGTTGGGGCAACGGCCATGAGATAGCCGTTACGCAAGCCGTATTTAGCTACATCTTTACGTAACTGCTGCCAACGTTCGGAGGTATAGCCGCGACGTTCAAAGTAAGCGCCGGTTTCCCATTCGGAACCTTTGAAGGCAGGGTAAGCGCCTTTTTCTTTAGCAAGTTCCATGGACGCTTTAATTGCATAGTAAGCGATGTTTTCAAATAATTTGTCCGCAGCTTCGATGTGTTCTTCCGATTCCCATTGAATCTGGTGACGCACCAAGTAGTGGTGGTAACCGCTGGTACCGAGGCCGATGGCACGATATTTTTCGCTGGTCATCTTTGCTTCCGGTACCGGGAATTGGTTGATGGAAATAACATTGTCGAGCATGCGAATCTGAAGGGCTACATTTTCTTCCAATTCTTCGTCGGTGATTTTACCGAGGTTAATGGAGTTAAGGTTACATGTTACCATGTCGCCGGTTACAGTTTTGGTAGTGATGCTGCCGTCCGGATTGATGATTTCTTCGCTCAAGTTAGTGAAACCTACGTTTTGGGCAATTTCGTGACATAAGTTGGAGGCATAAATCATGCCGGCATGTTTATTCGGGTTGGTGCGGTTAGCCGTGTCGCGGAAGAAGATGAACGGCGTGCCTGTTTCAACGGCGCTGCGCATGATTTTTTTCATCATATCCAAAGCGCTAACCTGGATCGGGTGAAGTTCGGGATTGTTTTCACAAAGAAGATAATGTTCGGTGAAGGCTTTGTTATTTTCGTCTTCATCGTAAAAATCTTCTAAGTTGAAGCCCATAACCTGCTGTACTTCATGCGGATCGAAGAGGCTGAAGTTTTCACGAGCCATCAAGCGTTCCATGAAGATATCCGGAATGGAAATAGCCGGGAAGATGTCGTGAGCTTTACGACGATCGTCACCGTTGTTGGTACGAAGTTCTACGAATTCGTAGAAGTCTTTGTGCCAAATATCGAGCGTTACGGTAGCACCGCCTTTACGTTTGCCGAGCTGGTCTACGGCTACGGCTGTATCGTTGTAAAGACGAACCCAAGGGATAACGCCGCCGGAGGAATTTTTGTAACCGCGAATATCACTGTTTAAGGCACGAACTTTACCCATGTAAATGCCGAGGGCACCGCCGTGTTTGGATACGCGGGAGAATTTGCTGTTTACATCGTAAATGGACCAAAGGTTGTCATCTACGCCGGAAATAAAGCAGCTGCTGAGCTGATGGAACGGGGTACCCGCATTAGCCAAGGTTGGTGTTGCGGTCGTCATTTTTAATTCGCTCATTAAGTCGTAGAATTTTTTGGCAAATTCCACTTTGCGATCCCCTTCGATGAGGGCGAGGTGCATAGCGATGGCCATGAAACGTTCCTGCGGCAATTCGTAAACTTCTTTGTCATAACCTTTTACAAGGTAACGATCGGCCAATAATTTAATGCCTTCGTAGTTGAAGCGGTAGTCGCGCTTCGGTTTGATGTAATCGCCTAATTCTTCAAGTTCTTCTTCGGTATATTTAGTGAGGAAGAAATCGGCATAGCGTTTAGCTTCTACTAATTTTTTTACCAATGCAGGGAAGTTGCCGTAACCGAACGCTTTGTATTTGCGTTGGATAGCCGCTTCTTTATACAAGTCGAAAAGGAAGAGGCGTGCTGCTACATATTGCCAATCCTGGTTCATGCGGTTAACCATGTTACCGTAACCGTCGTCTACTTTTTGGATAACTTTTTCGATTGCTGTCTGCACTAAGATTTTCTGGATTTCTTTAGTGCTCATGCCGTCAACGAATTGCAATTTGGAGTCCATTTCGAGTTCGATAGGATCGCAACTTTCGAGCCCCAAGCAGGCGAAGGCAATCATTTTTTTAGTTTTCTCTACCGAGAGCGGTTCGTAATGGCCGTCTCGTTTTTTAATCATAATAGCCATGAATTAAGGTTCCTTCCCGTTACAAAGTTTTACACATAAAAATATGGCTCGGAAACAGTGACTTCACTGTGTTTACGTAAGCCGTTGATACACTCATACCCTCTAAATACATCTATTTGGTAATATCGATGAGTTGTATTATAAATCAATATCTTGTATACGATATTACTTATCACATACAAGATACACCTCATTATACTATTTTTCGACGGGCAAAAGAAAGAGGAGAATTACATTTTGTATTGAATATTTTGCATATGGTTAATATTGATTTTGCTTTTTGAAATTTTGCGGCTTGACAATGGAGGAGGGCAGGAATGTATAAGGGTGTAAGCAGGTTCACAAGAAATGGTGATTCGCTTATGACGTTTGCAAACGGTCAATGAGAATTGTGAGAATTCAAGAGTACATGTACTTTTTAGTAATAAGGGAAAAACGGTGCTGACACAGGTATGTATGCTTTTTAGTCATACATAGGCAGGGTACCGGGCAGATTTTTTACTTCAGGAGGCAAATATGGCTACAGGAACTATGAATGTTTTGAAAAAAGAATTACAACTCGTATTTTTAGATGATACCAACAAAGAAACTACGGTGAGAATCAGCGTTCCGAAAGAGGATGTGAGCTTGACTGCGGCTAAAACAGTGGCAGATATGATGCTGGCCAAACATTTTATGACCAGTGCTAAGGGGAAGGCCTTGAGCGGCTTCAAAGGGGCGTATGTGGTAGAAAATACCAGCGCACCGTTGGTAGATTAATTTTGGGGCAGAGTCGGAAACTGATTCCGGAGCAGCGTTGGAGATTAAATCCGGCGTACTATTTAAAAGATAATATATTAGGAGGTTAATTATGGCAGACGCAACAGTAAAAGAAGTAGTAAAAATTCAGATTCGTTTAGATTTGGGCGATAAAAAGGTAAAATCCATCAATATCGGTAATGTTAATCCGGAACTTGGTAACGCGGATTTTGAAGAAGTCGGTCAGGTTATGGCTAATCTTTGTGCTTATCCTTATAAAGATGTGGTTCGTGTAGAAACAACAACCATGACGCCACAGGCGTAATTAATAATTTGAATAAAAAGTAATAATTAAGAAGAGCGGTGTAATCTGTTGAAACAGGTTACACCGCTTTTTTGTTGAATATTTTCGTAATAAAACGTGCCTGTGGTATAGGCAGTTTTTGTCAATTTAAGTTATAATAAAAGTATATGGAAAAAGATAAAAATACTTTATCTGTCTGATGTTCTGTGTTTAATATGGGGGCATGATATATGACGATATTTAATATGAAAAAGAAGGCAATGCTTATTTTGGCCGGCTTGGCTTTGATATCCGGATCGGTATTCGCTGCCGGCAACAGCAATGTAACAACGGCCGACAATGCGGCAACTACAGGTGCGGATAAGGACTTGGCGGCGGTTGTTAATTACGCTGCTCAAGCTGCTGTTGATACAGGTTCGCCTTATGTAAAACGGGGAATTCCCAAACAAATTTTAGAAGCATTTTTACCGGCTTCGGGGGCAAAGACCGTTTTGACCAACGAAAGTAACTCCTTATATAAAGAACAGGCGTTACGCGTGGCCTTCCCGATGACGGATGTTTCAAAATATGACTTGATTCCTCACTTTGACGGTTTTCCAAAGCAAATTCCGAGTTTTGCCAAAAATGTGTTCGTATTTTACATTCCTCAATTCATAAAAGCCGGCGGTGAGGCACAGGTTACCTTTACCGGCACGGCTTCTGAAATGGCACCGTACGTTGCAGAGGCGTTAAAACTGGCGGTTATGCAGACTAATTTGCAGGTCAGTCGTTCAGTATATGTGAAAATGGAACCGAATTCGGAAATGCAGTATGCCGATAGTTTGCGTGAATTAGTACCCGATTATAAAGTCGTCAGCACTACTGAGTTGAAAAACATGGGCCCATGGCGTGATTTCTGGGGTGATATTATTGATGTAAAGACCGTTAACGGCGGTAATTATGCGGATAACCAGCTCTTTGATTTATCTACGAATAAAAAAGCTCAGCAACAGCTGTTAGGCTATTATTCGTATAACTACAATATGGTTTCGTTAGATAATAATTATACCTATTATATTTTTAATGTAGGCTCTACATTTAATCGTCCGTACGTCACCGGTGCGGCCGTGAATAAAGCAGGCACTGAAATTGTTTATTTTTATAAACAGAAGTAAGTAGTGATGATATGAGAGGCGCTGTATCGGATCATAGATCACTAATAATGTACTATATATTGTGTTACAGATAAAAAATATTGTAACAGATAGGATATCGTAACAGATAGCAGTTGTACAAAATACGAATATTTTTAAGCAAAATTAACTTAACGTTCGGATAGATTTATTGACCCTGTATTTTTACTATGATAGAATGAAAGAAGAATATTCAGTCATTTCGATGGAGGTTAAAGACACATGATTCAACGGTATACAAGAGAAAAAATGGGGCACATTTGGAGCGAACGCAACGAATTTGACCAAATGTTGGAAGTGGAAATCTTAGCTTGTGAAGCACAGGCAGAATTGGGCGTTATTCCTAAAGAAGCGGCTAAGGTTATCCGTGAAAAAGCGAACTTTGATGTAGAACGAATTCATGAAATTGAAAAAGAAACAAACCATGATATTATTTCTTTCGTAACCGCTGTCGGTGAATATGTTGGCGAAGAAGCTAAATACATTCACCTCGGCCTTACATCTACAGACGTAAAAGATACGGCTCTCGGTGCTATGATGAAACAGGCTTGCGACATCATTTTGGAAGATTTGCATCAATTCCGCGATGTACTTCGTCGCCGTGCCGCTGAATTCAAATATACGCCAATGGTTGGTCGTACCCATGGTATTCATGGCGAACCTACTACTTTCGGTTTGAAACTTTGCCTCTGGATGGCTGAAATTGAACGTGATATTGAACGTTTGGAACATGCAAAGAAAAACGTAGCCGTTGGTAAAATGTCCGGCGCTGTCGGTACCTACTCCGTAAACGATCCGTTCATTGAAAAATATGTTTGTGAAAAACTCGGTTTGGAACCGGTAAAAATTGCAACGCAGGTTATTCAACGTGACCGTCATGCCGAACTCTGCAGTACTTTGGCAATCATTGCCAGCACTTTGGATAAAATTGCTTTGGAAATTCGTCATTTACAACGTACCGAAGTGCGTGAAGCGGAAGAATATTTCAGCCCTAAACAAAAAGGCTCCTCCGCTATGCCACACAAACGTAATCCAATCACTTGTGAACGTATTTGCGGCTTAGCGCGTGTAGTACGCGGTAATGCGCAAGCTGCTTTGGAAGACGTAGCTTTATGGCATGAACGCGATATTTCCCACAGCTCCGTAGAACGCGTAATCTTACCTGACAGTACAATTACCGTTGATTACATGTTGTCCTTGGCTATCAAAGTTATCGACAAATTGTTGGTATACCCTGATAACATGATGAAAAACCTCGAATTGACCGGTGGTTTAATCTTCAGTCAGCAAATCTTAACAGCTCTCGTAGATAAAGGCGCTGTTCGTGATGAAGCTTACCGTTGGGTACAACGTCATGCGATGGCTCGTTGGTTGGAAGGCAAAGACTTCAAAGCCGGCTTAAAAGGTGATGCTGATATTAAAAAATACCTCACCGACGAAGAAATCGATCACCTCTTCGACCCACATCGTATGTTAAGTCATGTAGATACGATTATGGCAAGATTCGGATTATAATAAAATAGCGAGAATGTCTTCGTGATTTGAAGGCCGTGATGTAATTTCTAAGGCTTGGTTTTGCAAGCAAAAAAGACCCTTAGAAATCACATCACGGCCTTCTTTGCGCATGGAACATTCTCGCCGTTTTATTATAGGAAGGGAGATAATTAATCATTTTCGTGTTTAAAACCCCATACCATTATGGCGTAAAAGATTGGGAGGAGGTCACGTCCTTTGTCGGTAAAGGTGTATTCTACGCGCGGAGGAATTTCATTATATTGTTTTCGGCTTATGAATCCATCATATTCTAATTCACGTAACGAATTTGTTAGCATTGTATTTGTTATACCTGGTAATGCTTTACGGAGTTGGCTGTGGTGAAATAAGTAGAAAGAAGTGATTTCATGGAACAGCAGTCATTGTTTGCGAATAATATAGCGAAATCATTGGCTGCACGTTTTAGGCCGGAAACGTTAGAAGAATATTTAGGGCAAACGCAACTTTTAGGTGAAAATCGTGTATTACGACGTTTGATTGAAAATGATCAAGTATCTTTCATGATATTATGGGGACCACCCGGTGTGGGGAAAACCACGCTAGCACGTATTATTGCGCATCATACCCAGGCTACTCTTATAGATTTTTCAGCGGTAACAAGTAGCATTAAAGATATTAGAAGTGTCATGCAGAAGGCTGAAAAAAATCGTCAATATGGCATTAAAACAATTGTTTTTGTAGATGAAATACATCGGTTTAATAAAGCTCAACAGGATGCTTTTTTGCCTTTTGTGGAAAATGCAGTATTATTCTTATTGGTGCTACTACAGAAAATCCATCGTTTGAGGTTAATGGTGCATTGCTTTCACGATGCAAAGTATTTGTGCTTAAAATTTTGAAAACAGATGAATTGATGACATTGCTACAACGGGCTGTTCGGGATGAACGTGGGTTTGGTGGCAGAGATATTGAAATTTCAGAGGATATGTTATGGATTATCGCTGAATTTGCTAATGGTGATGCACGAATGGCACTTTCTACTTTAGAGATGGTTATACTTAATGGTCAAGTATTAGATGATGGTGCTATAAAAGTTACACGGGAAACAATAGAACAGTGCACGTCTAAAAAATCGCTTCTTTATGATAAAAGAGGCGAAGAACATTATAATATTATTTCAGCACTTCATAAGTCTATGCGAAATTCTGACCCTGATGCGGCTGTATATTGGTTAGCACGTATGTTGGAAGCTGGGGAAGAACCATTGTATGTGGCGCGGCGGCTTATACGTTTTGCTAGTGAGGATATTGGTATGGCGGATTCGCATGCTTTGGGAATCTCAGTGGCGGCTTATCAGGCTTGTCATTTTATAGGGATGCCGGAATGTAATGTGCACTTGACACAGGCAGTAGTTTATTTATCTTTGGCACCTAAATCCAATGCTATTTATATGGCGTATGAAACTGCTAAGAATGATGCAATAGAGCTTTTGGCAGAACCTGTACCGATGAATCTTCGAAATGCACCTACTAAATTTATGAAAGACGTTGGCTATGGCAAAGGTTATCAATATGCTCATCATACACTTGATAAAATAACTAATATGAAGTGTCTGCCTGATTCACTTGTTGGAAAGGAATATTATGTGCCAACCAATCAAGGTATGGAAGAAAAATATAGAGAAAAACTTAGGCGCATTAAACAATGGAAGAAAGAACATAATGGAGAAAGAAGGAGTAGGAATCTGCAACGCAGATTCCTACTCCTTCTTTCTAATTAAATAAATGCGGCGCGAGGTACGTAGCGTAGAAGTGTCGGGGATGTCAAAGTTCTTAGGCTATTAAGCTTTTTGTTGAGTGAATATGGCTGCGCTAGTTGAGCAAGGGGCAGGGTGTGGTGACCAAAAAGCCTTTCTCCAGCTTTTGGGGCGCGATACCCTGCCCCTTTTTTATTATCGCCGTGATTAGTTAACAAAAAGCTTTCCTTTAAGCCTTTGGATATAATCCCCGACACTTCTCACTACTCCCTCCGCTGCTTTACTTAATACCTTCCAATGCTCTTTTTTTACTTTCCATTCCCATGCTCAACACTACAAGCGCAATGATTACAAAGACGGAGGCGAAGAGATAAAATATGGAGTCCATGAGCATTTGATGGGATAGGAGCACACCCACTAAAATAGGTGCTATGATGCCGCCAATGCGACCGACACCGGCTGCCCAGCCGGAACCGAGACCGCGGATTTCGGTTGGATACAATTCCGGGGTGTAAGTATAAATAACGCCCCAAGCCCCTAAATTGAAGAATGACATGCAAATACCGGAAGCCAGCAGCATTGTTTCAGAGGTAGCATGGCCGAAGAAATAGCTGCTGATGCCACTGCATAAAAGATAGAGCGATAAAGTATAACGACGTCCGATCTTATCAACTAAATAGGCTGCTGAAATATAGCCGGGGAACTGAGCTAACGTCATAATTAACAGAAATTCGAATGATTTTATAATGGTAAATCCTTGTTGGTAAATCAATGAAGGAAGCCACATGAAGATGCCGTAGTAGCTGAAAACGATACCGAACCAGGTAATCCACAACATACAGGTGCGTAAGGCATACTGTTTGTTCCAAAGTGTCCCCAGCCCTTGAGGCGCGGAGTGGGCCGTTAAAGCGGCCAATTCTTCTTTGCTGCAGCGTGTCAGCGGCACTTTGGTGGCGGCTTCAAGTTGTGCAATGGTTGCATTTAATTGATCCAGTTTTTGCTGTTTAATCAAATAACGTAAAGATTCCGGCATGTGGGAACGAATTACACCGGTATAGAGGGCCGGTAAGGCACCGATTGCCAGGCTGATACGCCAGCCGTAGAGTGGGATGATAAGATAGGCAATAAGGGCAGCGAGCAGCCAACCGATAGCCCAGAAACTTTCCAACATTACGATGAAACGACCACGGGAATCCTGCGGTGAATATTCGGTGATCAAAGTAGCTACAACGGGGAGCTCACCGCCGAGCCCCAGACCAACCAATAAACGGCAAACTAATAAAAACTCATAGTTAGGTGCCAGTGACGATAAGGCTGTGGCAACCCCGTAAAGCAACATGGTCCAGGTAATTATTTTTTTACGACCGATATGATCGGCTAAAGCACCGGCCAATACGGCGCCGATGGCCATGCCCAAAAGGCCTATACTGCCGAGCATACCGATTTCCGTGCCGGTAAGATGCCATTCTTTAGTTAATAGCGGCATGATGAAAGAAATAATTCCCGTATCCATGGCATCAAAAGCCCAGCCGATGCCGGCAATGAGCAGTAATTTGTAATGAAATCTATTCGGTTTCATTGTGTTCAATTCATTAATAATCATCGAGTCATCCCCTAATTTTTCATACCTAAACATAAAAAGTATACAGAATAATGAAATGTATACTTTTTTAATATAACGCAAGACTTTACGGATATCAAGAGATTTTTTGAAAAAAGACAATGGGGAATGTGTGTAAAAAACACCGGACAGTTATTTGTCCGGTGTTACTAATATATGTAAATCTTGCAGTGTTTTTATAATTTGTTCCATAGCATCCATGGTGGGTGCCTCAATCAGATGTGTATGAAGACCGTCGTTTAATTTTGACAATAAGCCGCTGGCAGAATCTTTTTGTCTTTTTAAAAAATCTTCAATATCTGCTTCTGTTTTTATAGACAAGGGTGCGGTCAGATTACCGTATACGTCGTGGTTTACGGAGATGTTGTGAATCAGGCCGCCCAAGGCAATGATTGTGTGTAATTCAGTTCGTACATCCTCCGGTTTATGACGACAAATTATACTTCGCAAAATACCCTGCGTCGCGGCTTTACTGATTTCGTAGCCTTTTACAGTTGAACGAATAGGATAACCGGCAGAGCGAAGTGTGGCCATGTCATTTACAATAACTTGTCGAGTAACCCCGTAGGTCTTAGCTAATTCTTCACCGGTCAGCGGTGTTAAACTTTGATTCAATATATTTAAAAGCTCTTGGCGTCGTTTTTCCTTTTTATTCATGTCTTATGTCACCTTGCTGTGATAATAAATAAGTCATTGTAAAAATGGGGGCAGTTAATGTACTTTCTTACCCCTTGTTAGTTTATGTGATGGAATTCTAATGATTTCAATTGTTTGCTCTTATTTTATCTCATTTTTAGATTCTGTGCACCTTTCTTTCTCATCCCTCCCGCGCGGTAAATACGGCGTGAGGTGCGGAAAGCACCCACGCGCTCCTGGGCAGAAGTTTCAAGTGACAAGTGTCCGGGTGTCGCGGTATAGGAGCTTAAGGGCTTTGAAGGCTTGGCTTTTTGTCGGGGAAATAGGACACTGGTTCTAGTGGAGAAAGGGGCGAGGTGTGGTGACCAAAAAGCCTTCCTCCAGCTTTTGGGCGCGATACTTCCTCCTCCATCCACCGCATAAGTAAATACGGCGAAAGGTACCGAGGGTAGGACGTGTCAGTGTATTGGGGGAAAAGGGTCTTCCTCCAAGCCTTTGGACGCAATACACTGACACGTCCCCACTCTTCCGCCGTTTTACCTAATGCATACTTTTGATTCGTGTGGTATAATGAGGTGTATGAATGGCTCTATTTTGTTTTTTAGAAATGAAGCTCTAGGAATCAAGAAACGGAGCAGCCCATACCACAACTGACACTATGTGATACAAATGGAGGTTTGAATATTATGGCAACTAGTATGGTTATCGGAACCCAGTGGGGCGATGAAGGAAAAGGCAAGATCGTAGATTATTTAGCAGAACAGGCGGACGTGGTTGTTCGCAGTCAAGGCGGCAACAATGCAGGACATACCGTAGTAGTTGATGACGTAGCATTTGCGCTTCGTTTATTGCCTAGTGGGATTTTATACGACAATAAAATCAATGTGGTAGGCACCGGTACTGTTATTGATCCTAAAGTTATTTTAGCTGAAATTGAAAACTTGGAAAGCCAGGGTAAAAGTGCTAAAACATTGCAGATTTCCAATCGCGCTCATGTAATTTTGCCATATCATAATCGTTTGGATGAAGCGGAAGAAGCCTCTAAAGGTGCGTTATCCATTGGTACGACCAAAAATGGTATCGGCCCTTGCTATGCAGATAAAGTAAACCGTATCGGCATTCGCATTTGCGATTTGATGAATGAAGAAGTTTTCAAAGAAAAATTAGCATATAATGTTAAGATTAAAAATAAAATTTTGCGTGATGTATACGGCGTTGAACCGGTAGATTACTATGAAATCTTGAAAGATTACTTAGAATATGCGGATCGCTTGCGTCAATATGTAACAGACACTAACTATAATGTAGTATCTTACATTAAAGACGGTAAAAAAGTATTGTTCGAAGGTGCTCAGGCCACTATGCTTGACCTCGATCATGGTACCTATCCGTTCGTTACCAGCTCGCATCCGATTTCCGGCGGTGCATCTGTTGGTGCCGGCGTAGGTCCTAATTATTTGAAAAACATCGTAGGTGTTGTTAAAGCTTATGCTACACGTGTTGGTGCCGGCCCGTTCCCATCTGAATTATTGGATGAAACCGGTGATTTCCTTCGTGAAGCCGGTCATGAATTCGGTACTGTAACCGGTCGCCCTCGTCGTTGCGGTTGGTTGGACCTTGCTGTAGTAAGCTATGCTGCCGATTTGAACAGCCTTGATTATTTGGCAATCACTCGTCTTGATATTTTGGACAAATTGCCTGAAATCAAAATCTGCGTTGGTTATACCTTGAACGGTGAACCGGTAAAAGGTTTCCCTGCTGATTTGCAGGTGTTGGAACAGTGCAAACCTGTTTATGAAACTTTACCGGGTTGGCAGACTGATATCAGCGGTATTCGTCATTATGAAGATTTACCGGAAGCAGCTCGCCGCTATGTAGAACGTATTTCCGAAGTAACCGGTGTGCGTCTCGGTATTGTATCCGTAGGTCCTAATCGTAAACAGACTATCGTATTGCAGGATGTATTCGGCGCGTAAGATTTATTTTCTCGTATAGTTTCTATGCATGGAAAGTAATGACTGAATTAGTCGTTAAGGCCACTGAATTGATTCGTCAATTCGGTGGCTTTTTTGTGTGATACCTTATCTTGAATAGGTATTTTAGCCGAACTGTCTGCTGTGTGAACGATTGTCGATTGAGGATAGGCGAATTTGTTTACAATATATTAAATTTTTATAAACTATGCATTTTAGTAATAACTTTGTATTAAAAACACAGAAACTATGGTAAAATAGAAGATAATGTGAGAAATTGAAATGCTCTGCATGATAATTATAGTTTGATAGGTTGTAAACAATTAAAAGGAGATATTAACAGTGGATTATCTGATTTCGTTTTTGGAAACATATGGCTATGCGGCCATGTTTATTGCCATGGTACTGGAAAATGCCAATATACCGATTCCCAGTGAAATTGTACTCGGGTTCTCGGGCTATTTGATTGCTCAGGGCGTTTTTGAGATGAACATGACCATGATCGTAGCTACGGCTGCCGGTGTGGTAGGTTCCATTTTATCGTATTGGATGGGGGAACATGGCGGACGTCCGTTGCTTAAAAAATACGGGGCCTACATTTTCTTCAACGAGCATAAGTTTGAAATGGCGGAAAAGCTGTTTAACAAATACGGCGGTGCCGCTGTTTTCTTCGGTCGTTTATTGCCGGGGATTCGAACTTTCATCTCTTTCCCTGCCGGTATTGCCCGTTATCCGATGAGTCGTTTCGTAATTTGGACCTTGCTCGGCACGATTCCTTGGACTATTTTGCTTGTATGGTTGGGTGTTAAATTAGGTGAACATTGGCAGGATTTGATTGCCTATAATCACGAATTCTTAGTTATCATGTTGGTTGTGTTTGCTATTATAGCTGTATTTTTCGGAATCCGTTATTATCGGAATAAAAATCGTAAAAATACAGCCGTGAATACTGCGGATGCCGCAACAGACAGTGCAGTTGTTAAGGCTGAAGAACAGACGGCTGATGCAGCAACTGACCGTACGAATGTTACGGCAACAACTGAAACAAAAGACAAAGCTGTGCAGGAGAATACCGTACAGCACTAAGGAGGAATTAGATGAGGCTTCATCGTTTAAGCGTCATTTGCTTTTTAATCGCCTTAGCTATGTTTGCTATCGGGAACGGCAGTTTGCCCATCACCGATCCGGTTGAGTCGAATTATGCGTTGACAGCTAAAGAAATGGTCATGTCAGGCGATTGGTTGTCGCCTCAAATTTACCATATTTATTGGTATGATAAGCCGATAATGATTTATTGGCTCATTGCATTAAGTTATAAAATCTTCGGGTTCACCGATTTTGCCGCTCGTTTTCCGGCGGCTTTGTTCGGCGCTTTATCGGTAGGCTTTTTCTACCAGGTAGTGCGCAGCATTTCCGGCCGCCGCTTAGTGTCGCTCTGGAGTGCTATGATTCTCGGGTCATCACTTGAATTTTGGCTTTTGGCACGCGGTATTGTGACGGATATGGTGCTCTTATGGGCTACAATCGGGACACTGGCTTATGCTTATCGCGGACTAATGGAAAAACGCACGTTGTTCATGTTGTGGGCTTACCTTTTTGCCGGCATCGGCGTGTTGACCAAAGGACCGGTGGCACTGGTGTTGCCGGGTATTTTGCTCCTGGTGTTTGCCGCATTTATGCGCTCGGCACGCATGCTTCGCTACATTTTTGCTTGGCAAGGCATTCTGGCATTTTTAATTGTTGTTATGCCTTGGTACGGTTACATGTATATGACGCATGGCCAAGACTTTATTGATGCTTTCTTGGGACTGCATAATGTGGTGCGAGCAACGCAGTCGGAGCATCCCGAAGCCAATCATTGGTGGTATTATTTAGTGTTGTTCCCATTGGCCTCATTGCCTTGGACCGGTGCTGTTTTGTACGGCATGTATTACGGTTGGCGGTTTAAACAACCGTTTTATATTTATTCCATGATTATGGGGTGGGGTACTTTAGTATTCTATACCTTAATGGCTACCAAGTATCCGACCTATACTTTTATCAGCTTAGTACCATTCAGCTTTTTAGGTGCGTTCGGGGTGGTTAAAATATTGCGTCCCGGCAGACCGCGTAAACTTTCTTGGCTCATTATGGGGCCGGCTTTCTTCTTGTGGCTTGTGTTTGGGGTGGCCAGCTTCTATGTGCCATGGGGATTTTGGTATCTGCTATATGTATTGATTGTGGTTGGTTTTATCCTGACCGGTTTAATGTATTGGAATCAGAAACGGTATATGTTACCGGTAGTGGTGACCTTTATGACAATGGCCATTGCAGGGCTTGTTATTCATGAAGGGGTACAGCCTTTGATTGAACAACGTTCATCAGTGGCGTATGCACCAATTGTGGCGCAATATGACGGTGATATTTATTATTATGGTGATTACAGTGCATCGCTCGTGTATTATACCGATAAAGATATTGTTAAGATTAATGATAGCTCGTTTCCAAGCGGTGAATCGGGGCGTAGTGATGCATGGAAGGGCAAAAATAAGATGCCTGTTCAGTCAGTAGCTGAGGTGACCAATAAATTTCAAGCTATGATAAATAACAGAGAACAAATTTTACAGGGGATGACGAACACTCATGGTCAGCCTACACGCTTGCCGATGGGCAAAGAACCGACGGAACCGATGCCGATTGATAATCCGTTGCCGTTGCGTGCCATGATTCTCGTACCTGATAAATACAGGGCTTCGTTTGAAAACTCACCATTATATCCGATGGTACAATTACAGCGCGTTGTTAATAAAGTATATATTTTTGAAACACAATCAATTTAATTTAGAAGATTTCGGTTGCTCCCCCATATCTCATGAGATATGGGGGATTACGTTATTGACCGGTTGGCGCGTGGAGGTCGTATGAAAACTAAAATTAATCAATTTATCGAGCATTTGGCGGCTTATGAAGGGTCCCCTACCGTATTTAATCCGTGGCGTGATTTCGATCCGCAACTGGATGTGTCAAAAGAGGCTCCGAAGTGGCGCCGTGAGCAGTTGGCGAAGTATTTAGAAACTCGTTTAGGCCAAAGTTCGTATGTTATTATAGCGGAAGCTATGGGTTACCAAGGCGGGCGTTTTTCGGGAATTGCCATTACTTGTGAGCGCATGCTTCTGGGATTTCATAGTGAAGTAAAGCCTGACATGATTTTGCCGGATGGTTCAGCCAAGCGGACAAGTCGGGCTGATAGTCCGCTGGGACTTAACAATAAGCAGCGGATTGAAGGCTTCAACGAACCGACCGATACAGTCGTTTGGTCAGCGTTATTGGAAAATGATATTTCGACTTATGAAGCTGTTTTGTGGAATATTTTTCCTTTCCATCCGCATGTGGCGAATGAGCCGTTGACGAACCGGACACCCTCCGAGGCAGAGCTTGTGGCAGGTGGTCAGTTTGCCAAAGAACTTTTGGCATTAAATGAAGAATTTAAAACTGTGAAAAGCGGGCGTGAGCAAATTATCTGTGCCGTGGGACGTAAGTCGGCGGATATTTTGGCACGTCAGGGAATTATGGCTCATGCGTTACGACATCCGGCCAATGGCGGTGCTAAACAATATCGTGAACAGTTCAAGGCTGTTGTGACCGGATAAAACTATTAGATTAATGTAGCCGGTGGTAAGTGCTCGACGTAATGATATAATTAAAAGACATAGAACAAAAAAGTATTATATATAGAGAACCTTCGATTAATTCATCGGGGGGTTCTTTTCGTTTTATTCTTCTTATGTTATACTATTCATAAGATATTTGTTCGGCTTTGGTTAAATAGAATGTACAAAGAGTCATAGTCAGGCTCTTTTTTCAGGTAGGCAACTTATTTTATAGTGCTACGCTGTTTTAACATTTAACCCTTTAACTTTACAAAAGCAGCATGCAAATAAAGAGGCGTGTCTTATACAGAACGGTCCTTGCTTTTGTGTTGCATCAATACGCTTATGTTACATCCATATGTTTGTGTTACATTAATAGGCTTATGTTATATTAATGAGTTTATGGGATGACAAGTTAATAATGAACGAGTGAATCTTTTAAGGTACATCCGACAGGTAATGGTATAAGCTGGGGGCGGACGTACATGATTAAGGTATATAAATTTAGAACATGTAAGATTTAGGAGGAGTAAAACATATATGTTAAAAGAATTATTGAATCAATTGACAGGTCAAGGTAATCAAAATGCCAATGCGCCTAAAACGGCAGAAACAAAGGACGCTTCAGTAGCAAAAGAAGCAACTCCTGCGGAAACAACCGGCACTGACAATCGTCAAACTGCAAGCGGTGAAGGTGCACCACGCCGTACAACGCGTCGTACGACCAATAATCGTAATACGAATAATGAACAACGTCGCACGGGTACTCGTCGTACAACAGTCGCTGCCGGTGAAGGCACTAAACAAGTTGCATCGCGCCGCAGAAATACAAATAATGCCAATACAGCTAATTCTGCTGAAGGTACGGCTAAAACGCAGCGCAGCAATAATCGCACGAATAACCGCGGTAATTCAAACCGCAATACGTCCCGTAATGCAGCTGCAGGCAATAATGAGCGCGCCGGTAACGGTCGTCACGTTTCTCATGGCAATGGCGATGTACAGAACGAAAATCAACATCATTCGAGCAAAAAAGATAAGCTTATGATTATTCCGTTGGGCGGTCTTGGTGAAATCGGTAAGAACATGACCGTATTCCAATATGGCGATGACATTATCGTATTGGATGCAGGCCTCGCCTTCCCTGAAAACGATTTGCCGGGCGTTGACATTGTCATTCCGGACATGAGCTATTTGATTGAAAACAAAGATAAAGTACGTGCTGTAGTTATCACTCACGGTCACGAAGACCATATCGGTTCTTTGGCTTATCTTTTAAAAGAAATCAATGTGCCTGTATATGCCACTAACTTGGTTTGTGGTTTGATTGAAGGCAAATTGAAAGAAAATAAAGTGGGCGGCGTTAAGTTGAATGTTGTAAAAGCAGGCGATGAAATTCGCGTCGGCTCTTTTAAAGTCGGTTTCATTCAAACTAACCACTCTATTCCTGATGCTTGTGCCGTTTATTTTGAAACCCCGGTTGGTACCGTTGTTCACACCGGTGACTTTAAGGTAGACCAGACACCGGTTGACGGTAAATTGATGGATGTTCATAAATTCGCCGAACTTGGCAACAAAGGCGTATTAGCCTTGATGTCGGACTCCACGAATGTGGAAAAACCTGGTTTCACACCATCTGAAAGTACGGTAGGACCTGCTTTATTACGGGCGGTCGGCGAAGCTCGCGGTCGTGTTGTATTGGCTACCTTCGCATCCAACGTATCCCGTTTACAGCAGGCCGTTGATGCAGCGGTTGCGTTTAAACGCAAAGTTATTGTACTTGGCCGCAGTATGGTTAATGTAACGGAAATCGCGCAGGAACGCGGGTACTTGAATGTTCCGGAAGGAACCTTAATTGATGTGGATGAAATGGGTCGTTACCGTGATGATCAAATCATGATTTTGACGACAGGCAGCCAGGGGGAACCTATGGCCGGCTTATCCCGCATGGCAACCAACAATCATCGCACAATCGAAATTACACCGAATGATACAATTATTATCTCCGCAACTCCGATTCCGGGGAATGAAGCGGCGGTAGGTCGTACGATTGATAATTTATTGCGCCTCGGTGCCGATGTAATCTATGGTCGAGATCGCGGCATTCACGTATCCGGTCACGGTAGCCAGGAAGACTTGAAAACCATGCTTAACTTGGTTCGCCCTAAATTCTTCATTCCGGTACACGGTGAGTACCGTATGTTGAAAAAACACGGTGAACTCGCTGTATCCATGGGCATTGTTAAACCAAATCACGTGCTTGTTGGCGATAACGGTCAGATTTTCGAATTCACCAGCCGTACGGGGCGTAAAGGCGCTCATGTAACGGCCGGCAAGGTATTTGTTGATGGCCTCGGCGTCGGTGACGTAGGCAATATCGTAATTCGTGATCGTCAGCAATTGGCTCAGGAAGGCATGGTTATCGTAGTTATGGCTATGGATCGTGCGAGCGGTCAGATTGTGGCCGGTCCTGATATTGTATCTCGCGGTTTCGTATATGTACGCGATGCGGAAGATCTCATGAACGAAGCACAAAAACGTATTGAACAAGTGATTGAGAAATGTGAAGCCAGCCAAATGAAAGATTGGGCAACCATTAAATCCCAAGTACGCGATACTTTAGGCAAGTTCTTATATGAAAAAACTCGTCGTCGTCCGATGATTTTGCCGATTATTCAAGATGTATAATCGTTGTTTATGATTATTTGCACATCCTGATTAACGATTATAAGGGTCATAACTTGCGATTTTGGGGTTAATGATATTCAAAAACAATACAAAATGTTATAATAGGCGTATGACCTCGGTCATACGTCTATTTTGTCAGGAGTAATTTATGAAATATACAGATACGCGAGCCGTAGTGGAAACAGGTTTTTTGACGGCTCTTATTATGGTTTTTACCTTTGTTGGAGTAACGATACCGTTTATGGGGTTCCTTGCTTCCATCTTGATGCCCGCCGTACTTGTAGTATTGGGGGCCCGTCATGGGGTGCGATGGAGTATTTTAGCGACTGTCACCATGGGATTGGTTATGTCGGTTGTATTGTCGCCGTTAGGTGCACTTATGCAGGTCATGACATCCGGTATTCCGGGTATTGTTTTAGCCTACGGTTATATACATCGTTGGTCGACGAGTCGCCTCTTGGTATTGCCGGCCGTTACGATGATGATTACCATCGGCATACAGCTCTTGGTAGCTCAGTACGTAATGCAGATGGATATTGTTACAATGTGGCAGAATTTTCAGCAGGAAACATTGACTGAAATGGAAGCTGCTTATCGTGAACAGGGTCTCATGGATGAGCAAGTGACAGCTATGATGACGAGCATACAGAATATGCTTAAACAAATGGCGTATATACTTTTGGCGGCACTGTTTATGTCATCTGTAGTTATCAGTTACTTTATTTGTGTAGTAGCCAATATGATTATGCGCCGTACCGGCGGTGAAGGTGTTACTTTGCCACCGATGGAAGCCTGGCATGTACCGCAGTGGACACTTTACATGTTTGCTTTGGGTGTGTTGTTAACCTATTGGGGCAATGAGCTTCAATCGGAGCCGTTGAGTATTGTAGCGTATAATATGTACGCCCTCGGTTCGTATATGTTGGTTCTGCAAGGGATTGGTTGTTTATGGACCGTTTTTAAAAGTTACGGACTTTCAAGCGGTATCCGCTTGGTTTTAATATTTATTACTTTAATAATGCAATTTGCTATTTTGTGGATTGGCATTTTAGATTTAATTTTAAATTTGCGTCGTCGTTTGTCCAAACGAATCGACGAAGAGTAAAGAGAAAATGTAGGGAGCGATCTTATGAATGGGAATGAAGGCTTTTTCGGAGCCTTTGAGAAAACCGCCATCTTTGTTATCATCGTTTTACTATTAGTGATTGCCTGGCTTAACTGGCAGATGGCGCTTTTTGGCTTATTGTTTGTTATAGTAGCCTATCTATACAGCAGTCGAGCGCTTTGTAAGCAGCGTCAGCAACGTTATGAACAGTTTAATACGATTGCCAAAGGGATTACGCAGGCATCAAATTTTGCTTTGCAGAATTTGCCGACCGCCATCGTTATTATTGACAGTAAAGCCCGCGTTTGTTGGTACAACAGCGTATTCCGTGACTGGATGCCACAAGACCCGGATAAAACACAGCGCCTTAACGGTTTTATTCCGAGCCTCCGTCTGGATAAAATTTGGGGCAAATCCGGCTATTTTAATGAAAAAATTGAAAATAAATATTATCGTGTTATCTATAAGTTTATCGATGGCGCGGATTATAAGGGCGCGTCTGATGCGGAAGTAGAATCGTACATGGCATTTTACTTTGATGATGTGACCGAATCGGAACAATTGCGTCATGAAGCGGAATCGATGGCACCTGTATTCGGATTTCTCATGATGGATAACATCGAAGATGTGACGAAGGGTCTCAGTGACGTTGAGTACACTAACCTTTGGGCGGAAATCAATAATGCCGTGGTGGAAGAAATCGACCGTTATGACGGCTTTGTTCGTAACTATGCAGATGATTCGTATATTTTCTGCATTTCTAAAAAAGCTTTGATGAATATGATCGAACAAAACTTCCCGTTATTGGCGAAGGTTCATAATATTCCGACCAGTCGTCGTATTCCGGCTACCATCAGTATCGGTATTGCTGCCGGGGCAGCTACAATTAAAGAACAATCGGAACGTGCCCGTTCCGGTCTTGAGTTGGCACTCGGCCGTGGTGGTGACCAGGCCACTGTTTATATCGGCGAAGAATTGAAATTCTATGGCGGTAAGACACAGGGCGCTGAAAAAAATACGCGTGTACGTGCCCGTGTGGTAGCGCAGGCCATTAAGGAATTGATGGATGATGCGGATAATGTCATTGTAATGGGTCATGAACGTGAAGATTATGACAGTATAGGCGGCGCCATCGGTGTTGCGGCCATGGCCAGAGCAGCAGGTAAATCGGTGCATGTAGCGGTTAGCGATCAGACGGTGGCTATTAAGAAATTATCCGATTTATTCCCGACTGAACCGGGTTTTGAAAGTTTATTAATAACGCCGCAAGCGGCTGAAGATTTTGTAACCGATACGACTCTCGTATTCGTAGTGGATGTTCACAGACCGGATATGGTGGCGGCACCTAAAGCGTTGCAAAAGGCAAAACGTCGTGTCGTTATCGATCATCACCGTCGGGCATCGGACTTTATTGAAAAGCCGCTCTTAACATATTTAGAACCGGCTTCGTCCTCAACCAGTGAGCTCGTAACGGAATTAATTCAGTATTTCGTAGACCCGATTTCACTCAATGTGGTGGAAGCGAGTGCTTTATATGCCGGTATCGTAGTAGATACGAAGAACTTTGTGGTACAAACCGGATCCCGTACCTTTGATGCGGCCTCTTTCTTGCGCCGTTCCGGGGCGGATTTATCCATTGTACGCCATTTGTTTATGGAAAGTTTTGACAGTATTAAACTACGTGCCCAAATGTTGGCTGATGCGGAACGTTTTGACGGTATGGCTATCACTATTTGTCCGGAAGGCATACAGAATGCAGCCATCGTATCGGCTCAGACGGCGGACAAACTTATTACCATCGAAGGCATTGAGGCCAGTTATGTGCTTTATAATCTGCTCGATGGAGGTATCGGTGTCAGTGCCCGCTCACAAGGGGCTATGAATATTCAACTTGTTATGGAAGCCTTGGGCGGCGGCGGTCATCGCACTGTAGCCGGCGCTCAACTTTACGATATAACCATGGAAGAAGCTGTGGAAGCTGTTAAAAAAGCGGCTAAAGCACAAGTGGGCACCATGAAGAAGGAGGAGAAAACAGAATGAAAGTAATTTTGTTGGAAGATGTAAAAAAACTAGGTAAAAAAGGTGAAATCATTGAGGTTAGTGAAGGTTACGGTCGCAATGTATTGATTAAAAAAGGTCAGGCTTTAGAAGGTACGCCGGCTAACTTGAATAATGCCAAACAGCAACAAGCTTCGGCTGCTCATAAAAAACAGGTAAATGCTGATGAAGCTAAGATCTTAGCCAGCCAATTGGCAAAAGTTGAAGTGCGCATTCCGGTAAAAATGGGTGATGCCGGTCGTGTATTCGGCTCTGTTACCGGTAAAGATATTTCTGATGCGTTGGCATCTCAATTTGACGTAGCTGTTGATAAAAAGAAAATTGAACTTAAAGAACCACTCAAAACGTTGGGTGTTCATGATGTATTGATTCGCGTGCACCCTGAAATTACTACTACCATTAAAGTTGAATTAGTGGAGGCATAATATGGCGGAAGCGCGCATTCCGCCTCATAGTATTGAAGCGGAGAAAGCCGTCCTCGGTGCTTTGTTGACTGAGAATGATATATATGATTCTGTCAGTAATATCGTAAATCGCAATGACTTTTATCGCGATGCTCATCGGATTATATATGAAGCTATTGAAAATATAGTGCGTCGCGGTAATCGCCGCGTTGATATGGTACTTTTAACCGAAGAGCTGACGCGCATGAAAAAGCTGGATGAAGTAGGCGGCATTAATTATATTGCCGAACTCACTAATGATTCCATGGCGGCTTTTAATGTGGAAGATCATGCTCGGATTGTGTATGAGAAGGCGACCTTGCGTCGCCTTATTGATACGGGTAACCGCATTGTGGGCGAAAGCTATGAAGGGACTAAAACCGTGCCGGATATTTTGAATGATGCGGAAAGCAGCATTTTGAATGTGACCGGTGCGGTTAAAGGAGAAAAAGCCTTTGTCAGCCTTGGTGATGCACTGGTTGAGAAAGTGAAATATATCGGGGAATTGCAAAAGTACGGTGACAGTTTAATCGGGATTTCTACGGGTTTTAAAGATTTGGACGAAATAACCAACGGGTTACAGCGATCAGATTTAATATTGATAGCCGCTCGTCCGGCCATGGGGAAAACGGCTTTCACTTTGAATTTAGCTTATAATGTGGCCATCAAAGGGAAAGGCTCAGTTGCATTTTTCTCTCTGGAAATGTCGGCTGCTCAGTTAGTTGGTCGTATATTGTCTTCGGCTACGGGCATTCCTTCCGAACGCTTGAAAACCGGGCGCTTGTTACCGGATGATTGGCCAAAATTAATTAGTAAAGTGGAAGAATTAGGTGAATCTAAGTTATTTATTGATGATACACCGGGACTTACTGTTCAAATGATGCGTTCGAAACTGCGACGGTTGAAGGTGGAACAGGGTCTGGATCTTATTATTGTCGATTATGTGCAGCTCATGACGGGTCGCAATGGCGGAAATAGTGATAATCGTCAGCAGGAGATTTCCGAGATTTCGCGAAATCTTAAATTAATAGCCCGTGAGATGGATGTACCTTTGATTGCTTTGTCACAGCTCAGTCGCGGTGTTGAATCGCGTACCGACAAACGACCGGTGCTTAGTGACTTGCGTGAATCGGGGTCATTGGAACAGGACGCGGATATTGTAGTCTTTTTATATCGTGATAAGTACTACAGTAAAGATGAAAATCAAGAAGACGTAACGGAAGTTATCATTCGTAAACATCGTAACGGCGCATTAGGCACGGTTAACTTGTTATTCCAAGGGGAATATACACGATTCCGCGATATCACTATGCGTACCGACGAGATGTAGGGAGGAACTGTATGAAACGCTGGGGACGAACTGTATTGGCAATGGCTATTGGGGTAACGTTGGCAGGCGGTACCGGCTTTACCGGAACGCAAGGCTTTAGAGCTGATGCAGCCGGTGTAGTTGATATATTATTGGGCGGTACGTTGGCTATGGTGGAGGTTAATTCAGAGTTATCACGTATGGATGATACGGCTGAAGGTCAACAGCAAATGCTTCAAGAACGTCAGAAAAGTACCGGGTACTATGATAATTATTCTTATCAGGATCGAGCTAAGCGAATTTTTGAAAGCTTGACTGATACCCCGGATGTAAAACGTACCTATGTTGTGTATGTAACGCCGGAAGAAGATGCTAATGCGGCTATGAGTCTTGGTCGTGTTATGTCTATCAATAAAGGGCTTATGGATATGATGGACGACGCAGCCATTGCGTCCGTAGTAGGTCATGAAATCGGTCATGGAGAAAATAAGGATGCTATTCGCGGCCTTCGCAAAAGCGTGGCTTTGCAGACTGCTGTCGGTGCAGCTACCGCTAATTCAGGCGGTCTTAGTGTACTCCTCGGCAATGTGGCCGGTAACTATGTAAATCAGCAGGTTTTCAGTGTAACGCAGGAAAAAAATGCCGATGAATGGGGCTTTAAACTCTTGGCGGATGCCGGTTATAACGTAGGTGCCGCCGCTGTAGCCATGGCTGTCTTGCGCGATAAGTACGGTGATTTGTATACGGATGGTTTGGGTCAGATTGTGAATCCGAATAATCATCCTAAGATGAGTCAGCGTATTTTGGATCATTTAAAGCGTTTGGAAGAATTCTCCGGTAAGCATGTGAGTGTTACCGATGATGTAGTATATGTAAATAAGAAGCCGGTGTATACCGGGGAACCGATAGGTCAATATACGGGCGCTATGCGTGCGTATTTGGTAGCGGGCAAATTGGCACGTTATTATCATGACAATAACGTCAATACACCAACGGTCCAAGAAAATCAGGTCTGGATGAACGGTTCGTCCTTGGTCACATTGAGTTCGTCTGAAAAAGCGGCTGAAATGGAACAAGCTTTAGCGACGGCGATTGATTCTAAGAACAGTAAGAAAGTAAAAGCTGACGATAAGAAGAATAAAGTCGACAGCAAAGCTAAAGTTGATAAAGAAAATAAAACTAAATAATATTAATAAAAGTTGTAACCGGCACGCCTGTCAAACATAGTTTGGCAGGCGTGTTTTTATACAATAAAATGCAAAAAAAAACTAAAATCAGGCTGAAAAATACTAAAAATATTATGAGAAATGCCATAAAATAAGGGGTGCAATTTCGACCTGAAATATGAAAAATGTTTGATTTATACGTTTTAGAGTAGACAAATATAGTAATAAAACAGAAAAATTATGGAAAAAATAGCGTAAAATTTTAAAAAATTCATCGTTCCTATTAGTAAAACGCATTCATGGATAAGACTAGTGATAACTAGCAGTTATGGCCTCCTATACCGTCAATTATTCGTCAAAAATGCCTTATCTATGCAGATTAAGTAATGGATTTTGGACGTTTTTAAGGCTTTGGAGTATTCAACAATCAAAAACCCTGTGCTATAATGAACTTGTCTTTAAAAGGGAATAAGCGATTTGAGAAGGGGACCAAAAAACGTCAGTAATTAGGATTAAGGATTTCTTGAAGAGCTTGTTTCAGGTATATGTTTTCGGAAAAGAGGATTAGACAAATGGGAAACGTAGTAAAATTTAAGTATGAACAACTTGACCAACTTTTATTGGATGCTTTCATGAAATTTGGTTTCTCTGAAAAAGATTCTAAAATTATTCGTGACGTATTGTTGATGTCCGATATGTATGGTATTCAGAGCCATGGTATGCAACGTCTTGTTCGTTACCACAAAGGTATCGAAAAAGGTACAATCAAAGTTGATGCTCAACCTGAAGTTGTTTTCGAAACTCCTGTATCCGCAGTTATCGACGGTCATGACGGCATGGGTCAATTAAACGGCCACTATGCAATGGAATTAGCTATTAAAAAAGCTAAAGAATCCGGTGTAGGTATCGTTTCCGTACGTAACTCCAACCACTACGGTATTGCCGGTTACTACGCTAACATGGCTGTAGAAGAAGGCTTAATCGGCTTCTCCTGCACAAACTCCGAAGCTATCATGGTTCCTACATACGCTCGTAAAGCTATGTTAGGTTCTAACCCTCAAGCTTGGGCAGCTCCTGCTGAACCTTACAATTTCTTCTTTGACGCTTCTACTACAGTAGTAACTCGCGGTAAATTGGAAATGTACAACAAATTGGGTAAACAGTTACCTGATGGCTGGGCATTGAATAAAGATGGTAACCCATCTACTGATGCAGCCGACGTATTGAAAAACATCTCCGCTCATGTAGGCGGCGGTATCATGCCACTCGGTGGTAACACTGAACAATTAGGTTCCCACAAAGGTTATGGTAATGGTATGGTTGTTGAATTATTCGCAGCTATCCTTTCCATGGGCGGTACTTCCAACCATTGCATGAAAGACGGCAAATCCAATATCTGCCACGGCTTCATGGCAATCAACCCTGCATTCTTCGGCGATGCTGACGCTATTAAAAAACATTTCTCCACTTTCTTAACTGAACTTCGTGAAGCTCCTAAAGCTGAAGGCGAACCACGCATCTACACTCATGGTGAAAAAGAAGTAGAAGCAGTTAAAGACCGTGAAGAAAACGGTATCCCTGTAATCGACAAAACTATGACTGAAGTTTATGAACTTTGCGAATACTTAGGCCTTGACTTCAGCAAATACTTCGGCGATTACAAACCACCTGTAGCAGGCGATATGTTCACAGGCAACTATTAATAGACGGCCACCGGCCCCTGTTAATACGAGCCACCAACTCTCAGACTCTTAGTAATAATGCACCTAGCACATATAGCGCAATGTTTGACATTGTGCAGTTTAATAGGAAGGGCATAGCCTATTAAGCAGCAAGAATACAGCAGCCCGCACTCTAATCAGTGCGGGCTGTTTTGTTTGCTACTTGAAAAGAAAGCCTAAAATGAATACAATAATAAAATAGTTTTTAACCACATCATGGCAGATCGTGTTATGGGCTGTTGCAAGTGATATATGCAACAACCAAGGATTTGAATTGAGTTTACAATAATAAAGTGAACAGGTTTAATCAATAACTCTACATGATTATAATCTATTTGGTTATTGTGAAGTTGAGGCAAATATTGGAAGAAGGAGAGATTTGTATGAGTAAACAAGAAATCAACGGCGTATGTCCGTTTGATTGCCCCGATGCGTGTGGGCTTGTTTTGACAGTCGAAAACAATAAAGTTTTAAAAGTTAACGGCAATCCGAAACATGCGTTTACACGGGGAACTTTATGTCCGAAAATGGTTCATTATGAAGATACCATCCATTCACCGGAACGTTTACAAACACCTTTGAAACGCGTCGGCCCTAAGGGGAGCGGCGAGTTCGTGCCTATCAGCTGGGACGAAGCGGTGAAAACAATTGCACAGCGTTTTAAAGAAAGTATTGAAAAATACGGTGGTCACAGCATCATGCCGTATTCGTATGCGGGGACGATGGGGCTTATTCAAAAGGCGGCCGCTTTTCCGCTCTTTGCCCGTTTGGGTGCGGTGCGACATAATCGGGGGATATGTTCACCGGCTAAAACCTATGGTTGGCAAATGGTTATGGGTGATACATTCGGTACACGTCCGCAAGAAATGAGCCACAGCGATTTTGTAATTTTGTGGAGCCTTAATGCCTTGGCCACGGATATCCACATCATGTATGATGTAAATGCCGCTAAAGCTCGCGGTGCCAAGGTTTGGGTTGTCGACATTTATAATACCACTACTTGTACGCAAGCCGACGAAGTCATTATTACCAAGCCGGGAACAGACGGTGCGTTGGCATTGGGCATACTTCATATTTTAGAACGAGATAATTTGGTGAATCGTCAATTTATCGACAATTATGTTGTTGGTTTTGATGAATTAACCAAGGAAATATTACCGCAATATACGCCCGAAAAAGTATCGGCCATTACGGGTGTGCCGGCTGAACAGATTGAAAAATTGGCCCGTGCATACGGCATGGCGAAAGCTCCGTTTATCCGCTTGGGCAGCGGCCTTTCACGTTATGGCAACGGTGCTGCTACGGTAAGGGCTATTACTTGTTTGCCGGCTGTTGTCGGTGCCTATAAAAAATTGGGCGGCGGCCTTTTAAGTGATGCGAAGGGCAGTTTTTATGTGAACGATAAAATCATGTCTTGGGATGTTCACGCCGGTAAGGTGGTACCAACCTTTCCAATGGTGAAGCTGGGCGAAGTTCTTACAAAATCGGAAGAACCGATTCGCTGCCTCTATGTGTATTCATCGAATCCGGCCATTACGGCACCGGATCAGAACTTAGTGCGTCGCGGCTTGGCTCGGGAAGATTTATTCACGGTGGTACACGAACGATTTATGACAGATACCGCCAAATACGCGGATATTGTGTTGCCGGCTACGTCATCGGTTGAAGCGGATGATATTTATAATTCGTACGGTCATTATACGAGCGGTATCGGCTACAAAGCGATTGAACCGGTTGGTGAAAGTAAATCAAATTGGGATACGATTCGTTTGCTTGCCAAAGCCATGGGCATTACAGATCCGTTTTTTGACAAAACGGCCTTGGATTTAATTCATGATTTGTTGGATCAGTCGCCGAATGTACCGGACGAACTAAAAACGAAATTATTCAGCGGTGAACCGGTGGAAATGCCGGTGCCTGAAAATTATAAAATGAATTTCAAAACACGCTCCCGTAAGATTGAAATCTTGAATCCGGAACTTGCGGAACCTTTGCCTGTCTTTACGGCACCACACAGTGATACGGTGGCTCACGGCGAGTTTTCACTCATTAATGCACCGGATCTTCGCATTCTCGATTCATCGTTTAATGAACGGATTTTTGATAAAAATAAAACACTCATGGGTGCGTGGCTTAATCCGGCTGATGCGGCCTCTATCGGTGTTAAGCCCGGTGATATGGTAAAACTTTACAACGAGCAGGGCAGTTTGCAAATGCCGGTTCATATCGATGACGGTATTAGCCCGAAAACAGTGGTTTCCTATGGTGTATGGTGGCAACGCTATTCTTCGGATCCGAAGCACAGCATTAATGCATTAACCTCATCAAGACTCACTGATTATGCGGAAGGCAGCACTTTTTATGACGTAAAAGTGGATATTACACCGCTATAGGATACAAATGTCTCCATTTACAAAATAAAATGATGAGATAGTAAAATGTTAATGAGAATTGTCATCTTTATGAAAAAACGACAATTACAAAGAATATTCAATTAAAATGGGCATTCACAGGAATTTATTGGTTAGATTTTTTGATAGACATATTATGTTTGATATAAATTTATGCGAAAAAGTAATAAATAAATGAGGATAAATTTTAAGAATACATTTGTACAATATATAAAAACGTTGTATAATCTATGGCAAACCTATTTTAATTGAGAGAGGATGGGGACTATGAATACAGAAAATGTAAAATTAAGTAATCGGGCTTATATAGCTATAGGCTTGATGTTGTTCGCATTATTCTTTGGTGCGGGCAATCTGATCTTCCCGGCATCATTGGGACAACAGGCCGGGGTTAACGTGTGGTGGGCTGTCTTGGGCTTCATTGTGACAGGCGTAGGTTTACCGCTCCTCGGTGTTATGGCAATGGGCTATTCCGGCGCCAAAGATTTGCAGGCATTGGCCGGTCGAGTTCATCCGGCATATGGCTTTTTCTTCACGGTATTATTATATTTAACCATCGGACCGGCCTTCGCTATTCCGCGTACCGGTACCGTATCCTATGAAATTGCTATTCGTCCGTTCTTAGCAAACGGCGGTACTGACATGTCACAGATGATTTTCTTAGTAGTGTTCTTCGCATTATCGCTTTGGTTGTCCATCAACCCTGCCAAATTGGTAGACCGTATCGGTAAAGTGTTGACACCATTACTGTTACTCAGTATCTGTGCTTTGATTGTTAAATCCTTGGTTACACCAATGGGTGCTTACATGGGCGCTACCAAAGCGTACAGCACAGCCGGTGTGGCCGTAGTTCAAGGTATCCTCGACGGTTATAACACAATGGACGCCTTGGCTTCCTTGGTATTTGCTATTCTTGTAATCGACTTTGTAAAATTATCCGGTGCCAAAACTAAAGAAGAAGTAACAAGTGCTACTTTCAAAGCGGGCATCATCGCCGTTGCATGTCTTGGTTTTGTATACGTTTTCGTAGCAAATTTGGGGGCTACCAGTGTACAGCAACTTGGCCTTTTAGAAACAGGCGCACCGGTTTTGGCTGAAAGTGCCAAATATCTTTTCGGTGATATCGGTGCTTTAATTTTGGCCGTTATCGTACTATTGGCTTGTTTGACAACCAGTATCGGTTTGATCACATCTTGTGCTAAATACTTCCAACGTGTATTCCCGGCAATCGGTTACAAATCCTATGTCGTAATATTTACCGTTGTATCGTTCTTGATCGGTTTGTATGGTTTGAAAACAATCATCGTTGCCGCTATTCCGGTATTAATGTTCTTGTATCCGTTGACGATTGCCATCATTGCTTTGGCATTCTTGAATAATACATTCCAAGGTCGTCAGTGTGTATATGCTTGGACAATCGGTTTAACTTGTGTAGCTGCTTTTGTCAGCGGTGCTGAAACTGCCGGTGTCAGTCTTGGTGCTTTCGGTGAATGGTTCGCTACGTATGTACCGTTTCATGCGCAAGGTATGGGTTGGATCAGCTTCACTGTAGTCGGTTTCATTATTGGTTTCGTTCATAAAGCTTTGGTATCTAAACCTGAAGTAAATGGCGAAGAAAAAACTGCATAAGTGTTAGCGATTGATAGTGGGTCTTAACAGATTCGTAATAATCACATAGTGAAAGGCAGTTCCTGCGGGAACTGCCTTTTTTGTTTTTATTGCCGGCTTATCGGTTAAGAAGAACGGCATGCCGAAAGGTTTTTGTTATCCTTGTAAATAGTGTATAATAAACAGGTAAAGCCTGTGTCAAAATTGCATGAAGGAAGGTTTTAGCCTTTTAAAGTAGGATGCAATGTGCTGACATCGGGCAAGTAGCGTAAGTAGTATAGGAGGATATTTGTGATTTCGTTGCGTAGGAAGCCGTTGGCTGATTTGACAGCAGCGGCGGCGGAGAAAAAACTGACCAAAGCATTAAGTGCTTTGGATGTAACCTTATTGGGATTGGGTGTTATTATCGGGACCGGCATTTTTGTGCTTACCGGTATCGGAGCCGCTAATTATGCGGGGCCGGGTCTTATGTTATCGTTCGTTTTGGCAGCTATTACCTGTGCCTTTGTATGTTTGGCCTACGCGGAATTGGTAGCTATGTTACCTGTTTCGGGTAGTGCCTATACCTATACCTATGCGTCACTGGGTGAGTTCTTCGGCTGGTGGGTCGGCTGGGGACTGGTGCTGGAATATTCAGTCGGAGCCAGTGCGGTAGCCGGCGGTTGGTCGGCGTATTTGGTAGGCATCCTACATGCGGCCGGTATCGATTTGCCGAAAGCTCTGACGGCGGTGCCGTACGAAGGCGGTATCGTGAATTTGCCGGCTATGTTGGTCGTGTTGTTTGCCACAGCTCTTTTAGTACTCGGTATTCGCGAAAGTGCGAAAGTTAACCGTGTGCTGGTTTTAATTAAGGTCGGCACTATTTTCTTGTTCCTGTTCTTGGCAGCCCCTCATGTGGATCCGATTAATTGGGATCCGTTTTTACCATATGGTTGGCAAGGGGTAGCAGCCGGTACGGGGATTTTATTCTTCGCTTATCTCGGGGTTGACTCCATCGCTACGGCGGCGGAAGAAACAAAGAATCCAAAGGTGGATATGCCGGTGGGCATAATAGCCTCACTCGTTATCTGCACCGTTTTATATATTGCGGTCAGTGTTGTTATGACCGGCGTGGTACCGTATCAACAACTCGATACGGCGGCGCCGGCGTCCTATGTGCTGGAATATGTGGGCATGCGAGCCGGCTCGGCTATCGTCGGTACCGGTGCTCTTTGCGGTTTATCTACAGTACTTCTGGTTATGATTTACGCGCAGACACGTGCGTTCTATGCCATGAGCCGTGACGGTTTGATTCCGCGAAGCTTGTGTCGCATTCATAAAAAATTCCACACGCCGCATATTATCACCATGATTGTTGGTGTAGTGGTGTCACTGATTGCGGGTTTCACACCAATTCATATCGTAGCCGAAATGTGTTCCGCCGGTACCTTGTTTGCCTTCATGTGCTCCGCCCTCGGTATCATGGTACTGCGCCGTGTATATCCGGATATGAAACGCGATTTCCGCTGTCCGGCTGTGTATGTGGTAGCACCGCTCGCTATTATTTTCTGCGGTTTGGTGTTTTCACAATTGTCGGCTCATACAATTCAGCTTTTCGTCGGCTGGAGTATCCTCGGCTTCTTAATTTATATGGGGTACAGCCGTAAACACAGCGTGTTGGCAAAAAGCCGTCATGCCGGTGAGGAAGTAGCTGAAGGTGCTGTGTAATCTTTAGCCGTAAAGGTAAATGCGTTTGGCATCGGACTGATTGATACAATAAAATAGAGGATTTGAAGGTGCGCTGTGAGGATTTATGCTCATGGCGCATTTTTGCATTGTGTATTAGATATGGATGTTTGTCTGTAAATTTTTAAAAAATTGAAAATTAGTGCTTGCAATTAAAAAAATGTAGTGCTATTATAATGTACAACAATACGGAGTCAATGGACATGTATCGGAGAGATTTTCAGATATCGATTTTAATTAAGTGCGTGGCACTGAGAAATACTGTGGAAAGGAGGACGCATCATGTTAGGTTTTGTCGTGATTATTATTAGCTTGCTCATTATTATTGACATTATTATCGTCATTAGCCGTGAACAAAACTTAACAGACGTCGTCTTAAAAGTTTCCACAAATCATGGCCCTGAGCTCCCCTTGCTGAAAGGGTTGGCAAGCTAATAAAGAGCTTGGGCCGTAAACCGTATACCGTATTTCGTATATTTGTGAGAGACAAAGAGAACATTTAGTTGGATATTTTTAAGACGATTCTTCGGAATCGTCTTTTTTTATTACAATCACCGAAGATTGACAATTTAACGGCAATTACAAATTGACATCATCATTTTTAATTAATTACCGAAAACTGAGATTTGGTTGGGAAAAGGAGCGAGAAACATGCGAAGTGATAATTTTTCAAAAGGTGTGGCGAGAGCACCGCATCGTTCATTGCTGAAGGCTTTGGGATTTGTGAACGAAGAAATCGGTAAACCGGTCATTGGCATTGCCAATTCGTTCAATGAGATTATTCCGGGGCACATGCATCTGCGCAATTTGGTGCAGGCCGTAAAAGACGGCATTCGCGAAGCCGGCGGAATTCCCATGGAGTTCAACACAATCGGGATTTGCGACGGCACAGCCATGAACCACATCGGCATGAAGTACTCGTTGGTGACACGGCAAATTGTAGCGGATTCCATTGAAGCTACGGCGATGGCTACACCGTTTGACGGTTTGGTATTCATTCCGAATTGCGACAAAATCGTACCGGGCATGTTGATGGCGGCGGCCAGATTGAATCTCCCAAGCGTATTCGTCAGCGGTGGGGCGATGCTGGCCGGTAAACATCAAGGTAAACGGATAGGCCTCAGCGATGTGTTCGAAGCGGTCGGTAAAGTTGAAGCGGGGCTAATGACAGAAGAAGAGCTCGCACAGCTTGAAGATGCGGCGTGTCCGACTTGCGGCTCCTGTTCCGGTATGTATACGGCGAACACCATGAACTGTTTAACGGAAGCACTTGGTATGGCGCTACCGGGTAACGGTACAATCCCGGCCGTATATTCCGAACGACTCCGCTTAGCAAAACGAGCGGGGCTTCAAGTGATGGAAGTGCTTAAAGCAGATTTAAGACCGCGCGATGTACTCACCAAGGGCGCTTTTGAAAACGCTGTAGCCGTCGACATGGTCTTGGGCGGATCGACGAATACGGCTTTGCATTTGCCGGCTGTAGCCCACGAAGCAGGCGTACCGCTCAGCTTGGATGATTTTAATCGCGTTGCCGAAAACACACCGCAGCTTGCTAAACTATCGCCGTCCGGTTCCTATTTCATTGAAGATTTGTATGCAGCCGGTGGTATTCCTGCCGTGCTTCATCGCTTGCAGGAAGCCGGGAAGTTACATGAAGAGGCTAAATCGGTAACATTGGTTACGCAAGGAGAACTCGCCAAGGTAGCCAAGGTGCTTGATGAAGATGTGGTGCATCCATGGTCGAATCCGGTATATGAAACCGGCGGTATTGCCGTTTTAAAAGGTAATTTGGCTCCGGACGGTTCGGTTGTCAAAGCGGGGGGCCGTTGATCCGGAAATGCTGGTTCACAGCGGTCCGGCCAGAGTGTTTGATTCTGAAGAAGCTGCCTGCGAGGCTATTACGGGAAATCAAATTAAGAAGGGCGATGTGGTGGTTATCCGCTATGCCGGTCCGAAAGGCGGACCGGGGATGCCGGAAATGCTTACACCAACATCCACGATTACCGGCATGGGGCTCGGTAAGGATGTGGCTCTCATCACGGATGGTCGTTTTTCGGGAGCTACGCGAGGCGCTTCCATCGGACACATTTCACCGGAAGCGGCGGCCGGTGGACCGTTGGCACTGGTGCAGGAAGGCGATGTGATTGACATCGACATTCCAAACCGCAGCTTATCGGTTCGCTTGAGCGAAGCCGAAATGGCTAAGCGTCGAGCACAGCTTAAACCGAATGACTCCGGAGCTACCGGATATTTGAAGAAATATGCAACCTTCGTATCATCGGCGGCTGAAGGCGCCATAGAAAAATATTAAGCACGGTGGTCGTGGGAAGCTACTGAGGCAGCAAGTTATTAAGTAGAGTTTTACAAAATTGCCGGCTGGTCGACAAGAGGTGAGAGACCTTGTGGATCGGTACCGGAGTTAGAGAATAAACGAAGAGAGAACATTAAAAAAGGTTTGAGAAGCCTTGATAGAGAGAAAAAACCGAGAGAGAACATTTTTTACAAGGTCTGGGAAGCCTTGATAGAGAGAAAAAAACGAGAGAGAACATTTTTACAAGGCGTGAGAAACCTTGATAGCAAAAATGAGAGAACTGTTTGAGAAAATAGAGAGAGGAAGTGAGCGAATGGGGGACGCCATGATAAACGGGGCACACATCGTATTGGAAACGTTACATTGCTTGGGAGTTACCGATTTCTTCGGGTATCCTGGCGGTGCCGTTATTCCGATTTACGATGAGATTTATAAGTACCCGAAGTTGAATCATTACTTTGCAAGGCATGAACAAGGGGCTGCTCATGAAGCGGACGGTTATGCCAGAGCGACAGGTAAATGCGGTGTTTGCTTGGCTACATCGGGACCGGGGGCCACGAATTTGGTGACGGGCCTTATGACGGCCCATATGGATTCCGTGCCGGTGTTGGCAATTACGGGGCAGGTCGGTTGTGCGCTCCTCGGTAAGGACGCCTTCCAAGAGTCCGATATCGTGGGTATTACGATGCCGATTACTAAGAACAATTACCTTGTTAAGTCTGTGCGCGATTTACCCCGTATCCTACGCGAAGCCTATTACATCGCCACGACGGGGCGACCGGGACCGGTACTTGTGGATATTCCGAAAGATGTACAGCTGACGGAAATAACGCGTAAAGAATTTGACCGACTCTATGAGGAACCGTTTGTGCTCGAAGGTTATGAACCCAATTACAAAGATCATTCGAAGCAAGTCAAAAAAGTGGCCAAAGTTCTTAAAACTGCAAAACGTCCGCTTATCATTGCCGGTGCCGGTGTTTTGAAAGGTCGGGCTTCCGCGGAGCTTTTGGAACTGGCTGAAAAGATGCGGATTCCGGTGACGAATACATTGCTGGGCTTGGGATCTTTCCCGGGAGAGCACGAACTCTTCCTCGGTATGCTGGGGATGCACGGTACGGCGGCTGCGAACTTTGCTACCGATGAAGCGGATGTGGTATTGGCGGCCGGTATTCGCTTCGATGACCGTATTGCCGGAAATCCGGATGCGTTTTGCAAAAATGCCACCATCATTCACATCGATATCGACCCTGCGGAAATTGAGAAAAACCGCAAGGTGGATGTGCCGATTGTAGGCGATGTGAAACAGGTGTTGCAGTCACTTAATAAAGAATTGGGCTTAAGTGCAAATGCTTCTAAAGATGGGGCTAAAGAGGCCTTGAAAACATCGCATGAAGCATGGCTGGCGCAGGTAGGTGCTTGGAAAGAAGAGTATGCACTGAGATACAACAAGCAACCGGACGGCACGTTACCGCCGCAACAAGTATTGGCAGAGCTCAACGATTTACTCAAAGGCGATGCCATTATTGTTACTGACGTAGGTCAACATCAAATGTGGGCCGCTCAGTATTTTACTTACAGTACACCGAATAGCATTGTTACTTCCGGTGGAGCCGGTACGATGGGCTTTGGTTTGCCGGCGGCTATCGGTGCTCAAGTGGGAATGCCCGAACGCAAAGTCGTATTGGTTGTGGGCGATGGCGGTTTTCAAATGACAGCTCACGAATTAATGCTCATCAAGCAGTATAAGTTGCCGGTCAAAATCGCCCTCCTCAACAATTCCTATTTGGGGATGGTGCGGCAGTGGCAAGAGCTTTTTAACGATAAGCGTTATTCCTATGTAGACTTATCCTGTAATCCGGATTTTCAAACATTGGCAGCGGCCTATGGCGTGCGCAGTGTGAAAATCGAAGGCGAAACAGATTTAAAAGCAAAGCTGAAAGCGGCGCTTGATGCGGATGAAGGCATGCTCATCGAATGCGTAGTAGCTCGCGAAGAAAATGTGTATCCTATGATTCCGGCCGGCATGACCGTGGCGGATATGCGCGGTAAGGAAGGGGTGGCTGACGATGTCGAATGAACATCAAATCTTGGTGATAACCAAAAATACATCCGGTATCGGTGCACGTGTGCTGGCCCTTTTTAATCGGCGCGGCTATTCCGTGAAAAAGATGACATCCGGCATAACGGTTCAAGCCGGTTATGCCCGTATGACACTCACGGTGGATGCCGATCCGGATACATTAGATCAGATTCAAAAACAGATTTACAAAATTATCGACGTAGTTAAAGTTAAAATATTCCCGAAAACCGATGTGGTACGGCGTGAGTTGATGCTCATCAAGGTGAAGGCCGATGATTCAACCCGTTTCCAAATCGTACAAATTGCCAATATATATCGCGGCAATATACTCGATGTGGCGCCGACCTCGCTCATTATTGAGCTTACGGGGGACGAAGAAAAACTACGCGGTTTTATCGATATTATGAAGCCCTACGGGGTGCTTGAAATGGCTAAAACGGGCGTGACGGCAATGAGCCGGGGCGAACGATTATAAGCAATAGATTAGGTTAGCCGGGGAGCCGGCGGAGAGAGAGGAATTATTATGGCAGGAACAATCTATGGAGCAACAGTTTATTATGATGAAGATTGCAATTTGAATGCGTTGAAGGGTAAAAAAGTGACCGTGTTGGGCTACGGTTCACAAGGTCATGCTCATGCGCTTAATTTGAAAGAAAACGGCATGGATGTTACCGTTGGTCTTCGTGAAGGCTCTAAATCATGGCAGGTAGTCGAAAAAGACGGATTACCGGTTAAAGTAACGGCTGATGCGGTTAAAGATGCGGATGTTGTTATGGTACTTATTCCTGATGAATTGCAGGCGGAAACGTATAAAAAAGACATCGAACCGAATCTTAAAAAAGGCGTTTATCTCGGGTTTGCTCATGGTTTTAATGTTCACTTCAAAAAAATTGTGCCACCGGCTGATGCGAATGTATTCATGGTAGCGCCTAAAGGACCGGGCCACCTCGTTCGTCGTACTTTCCAAGAAGGCAGCGGTGTACCAAGCCTTTATGCGGTAGAAAAAGATCCGTCCGGTGATACGAAAGAATTGGCGTTGGCTTGGGCAGCCGGTATCGGTGCCGGACGTGCCGGTATCTTGGGAACGACTTTCCGTGAAGAAACCGAAACCGATTTGTTCGGTGAACAAGCCGTTCTTTGCGGCGGTATCTGCGAATTGATGCAGGCAGGTTTTGAAACTTTGACGAAAGCCGGTTATCATCCGGTAAATGCGTACTTCGAATGCGTTCACGAAATGAAACTTATCGTAGATCTTATCTATGAAGGCGGTTTTCATACAATGCGTAACTCTATTTCCAATACGGCTGAATATGGCGACTATGCAACCGGCACCAAGTTGATTACCGCTGAAACGCGTAAGACCATGGAGCAAATTTTGAAAGATATTCAATCCGGCGCTTTTGCGGATGAATTCTTGGCGGACTACAACGACGGCTTTAAAAAACTCTATGCTCGTCGTGAAAAAGCGGCTAACCATGAATCCGAAAAAGTAGGGGCCGAACTTCGCGGCTTGATGAGTTGGATTAAGAAATAAGAATTTATTACTCCTTTAGAGCATATAAAATCCTATGAAAGCGATTTGCGTTCCGTTTCGTTTGGAACGCAAATTGCTTTTTTGTTATAAAAAGTATTTATTTTTGCCCTCTTATGTTACAATAAAAAAAGCGAAACAATGAGTTTAATTCTTAATCACAACTTATGGGAGGTCGTATGCACGAAATCGTAGTAGGTGGCTTGTACCGCCATTTCAAAGGCATGTATTATTACGTAAAAGACATCGCCATTCATTCGGAAACGGGTGAACCTTTCGTTGTGTATCAGCAGTTATATGGTGAACGCAAGACGTATATTCGTCCATTGTCGATGTTTGCGAGTCCGGTAGATCATGAAAAATATCCCGATGTAAAACAGAAAGAACGTTTTAAACTTATGTCGGGCCGTGACAAAGCATAAAAACACATTTAGCTGTATAATTATATGAAAATATTAATGTGATGGGAGGCATTGATGAAAAAGAAATTCTTCTTTTTTGACATTGATAACACGTTGGCAGTTTGGCCGGACGGCATTATTCCCGATAGTGCACAAACAACTTTGGATACTTTAAAGGCAAACGGACACCGGGTAGCTTTGGCTACGGGGCGTTTACAAATAGATGCAAAACGCTTTGCCGATATGGCTAATGTTCATGATTTTGTCGCGGATGGCGGTAAAAGTGTAACTATTAATGATGAAATTCTTTTTATGGAAGGTTTGAATCGCGAAGCCTGTCTGAACTATTTGGCTCAGTTAGACAGATTGGGGCTCCACTGGGCTGTGACGGATGTAAATGAATTGGTCCGTGTTACGCCATATGAAGACGTGCTTAGCTGGCATCCTGTTTGGGATGTTTGTACGACCAAATATGATCCGAATTTTGACTACCGTCAGGTGGAGCATTTCTATAAAATTTATGCCTACATGACACCGGAACAAGAAGCTGCCACCGGTGTAGTTCATATGTCGAATGACATCATTCGCTACGGCAATGACTGTATTTTGTTTGAGCCCATGGTTAAAGGGGAAGGCGTGCGTCGTATGATTGCTCATTACGGTGTGGAACCGGCCGATGTGGTTGTATTCGGCGACGGGTACAATGACTTATCCATGTTTAGTCCGGATTGGCTCAATATCGCCATGGGAAATGCCCGTGAAGAACTTAAAGTGGCGGCTGATTATATTACTTCCGACTGTAAAAAAGACGGCATTTACGAAGCTTGTAAAAATTTCGGCTGGATTTAAGTTGATGGTCCGTTAAAGTCCATACGACCGCCCTTTACGAATGAAACCGAAAAATTTAAAATTACCTCTAGCCTAATTAAATACTCTATGCTATAATTAAATGTCAAAAGTACCGCTCATATTGTTTGTGAGCGGTTTTTCATATATTGGAGGTACAGATGAAGCTGACGCATATTTATACAAATTGGCGACGTTTGTGCTCGGTCGGTTTATTGGGGATGACCATGCTCGTAACAGCCGCTTGCGGTACGGTAGCGGGCAGCTCGGCCGATCAAAATGCAGCACAAAACAATAGTCAAACCGGTACCTTACAAGCACCGACGCTTGATAACACGCCGGTTAAAGATCACTACGCGGTTTTTAATACTACGGAAGGAACCTTTAAAGTTCGTTTATATGGTACTAAAACACCGATTACAGTTAAAAACTTTGATTACTTGGTAAAACAAGGCTATTATAATGATTTAACATTCCATCGCGTTATCGACGGTTTTATGATTCAAGGCGGCGATGATGGTAAAGGTGGCCCGGGATATACGATTCCTGATGAATTTGTCAATGACTTACATTTTAATAAAATGGGTCTTTTGGCTATGGCAAATCGCGGTCCGAACACCGGCGGGGCACAGTTCTTTATTACTTTGGGACCTACGCCTTGGCTCGATAATAAACATACCATCTTTGGTGTTGTTACGCAGGGTATGGATGTAGTAGCCAAAATCGGTAAGGTGGGTACGGATAAAAACGATAAACCGCTGACTCCGGTTGTAATTAAATCTATTACCTTAGAGCCGATTACGGATACGCAAGGCGGCAGCAAGTAAGTTATCGGCCGGTTAACGGTCGGATATAAATTTGATAAGAATATAAAAGTTGATTGTGAAGCTTGTACAATCAGCTGTATGAGGGGAGGCAGTTATGAGTCAATTTTACACATACATGGTAGAATGTGCGGATGGGTCTTTATACACCGGTTGGACGGTTGATTTGAAACAACGCGTGGCGGCTCATAACGGTGAGATCCCGGGCGGTGCCAAATACACCAGAACTCGTCGACCGGTGAGTTTGGTGTGGTTTACGGCCTTTGACCGTAAGCAGGATGCGCAGTCCATGGAATACCAGGTAAAGCGCATGCCGCGAGAGCAAAAAAGGGCTCTTGTAGCGGCTTTTGCCAAGGCAAATCCTACGCTGATTGACGACATTCTTCAAGGCGTTTAAGCAAAGAATTTTCTTAAAATTCAGCTGTTTCTATGGTATAATTAACTGATGTATAGTTTAATAAAATTTTTGATAACAAATTAATATAAAAAACGAGAAAGGAGGACTTCGATGAAACGCGTTTTAGTTGGCGTAAAGAGTATTCAACGTGATGCTGACGGGCAAGATACGGTCATTGAAATGGTTTCTCCCGGCGAATATCATGAAAAAAACGATACAAAATATATTATGTATAATGAAACTGAATTATCCGGTATGGAAGGGTCACACACAACAATTAAGTTGAAACCCCGTTCAATCGTATTAATTCGTAACGGTAAAGTATCCATGAGACATGAATACGTGTTGGGCGAGACCCGACAGACGGTGTATGAAACACCATTCGGGGAGCTTCATATGGCGTTTAAAACACATGAATTGGAGTCCGCTTTGCAGGATGGAATCGGTAAAATACATTTAGGCTACGACATTTCGGTTAGTGGCGAATGGCAATATTACAATCAGTTGGATATCGTATTACAGGAGGATTTAGAGTATGGAACTAAAGGACAAGCTCAAGCAAGGAATTGAGGCGGCAGTAGCAAAGGCATTGGCTGACGGCAAATTACCGGAAGGGGCGTACCCTGAAGTTGTTTTAGAAGTACCGCCACAGAAAGAATTCGGTGATTTTTCCACCAATATTGCCATGCAATCGGCGCGCGTAGCGCACATGAGTCCGGCGGCTATTGCCGATATCATCATTGCCAACATGGATTATGATTGGCTTGAGAAGGCGGAAAAAGCCGGTGCCGGATTTATCAATTTCTTTGTAAAAAACGATATGGTATATGATACATTGAAAACTGTATTGGAACAGGGTGTTTGCTACGGTACGCAACCGGTTCGTGAAGACGATACGATTCAGGTTGAATATGTCAGTGCCAATCCGACGGGCCCGCTTCATGTAGGTCACGGTCGCGGTGCGGCTTATGGCAGTGCGCTTGTTAATTTATTGCGTGCTGCGGGCTACAAAGTAGAATCGGAATACTACATCAATGACGCCGGTAATCAGATTGATAACTTGGCTAAATCTATTGATGCCCGTTACATGGAGCTCCTCGATATGAAGAGTGAATTTCCTGAAAACGGCTATCACGGTCAAGACATTGTGGAAACAGCCCAAAGCATCATCAACTGGCGCGGCGATTTCTTTGCTGTGTTGAGTGAAGAAGAACGCTTGCCGTTCTTCAAAGAATTCGGTTTGACCGAAAAACTTAACGCCTTGCGTGTAAGCCTTCGCAATTTCAATGTAGACTTCGATCATTGGTTCAGTGAACGTTCCTTGCATAGAAGCGGTGAAGTAACGAAAGCAATTCAGTTTTTGAAAGACACCGGTGATGTGTATGAAAAAGACGGCGCTTTATGGTTTGCATCTACCCGTTACGGCGATGATAAAGACCGCGTAGTTATTCGTGAAAACGGTGAACCTACTTACTTGGCATCGGACATTGCATACCATCGCAATAAATTTGAACGCGGTTTTAAAAAGATGATTAACATCTGGGGTGCCGATCATCACGGTTATGTGACACGTGTTAAAGCGTCCATGCAAGCTCTCGGATATAATCCGGATCGCTTGGAAATCTTGTTATTACAAATGGTGGCCTTATATCGTGACGGCGAACTTGTTAAAATGTCGAAACGTACCGGTCAATCCGTTACTTTAGATGAATTGATTGAAGAAGTAGGCGTTGATGCAGCTCGTTACTTCTTCCTCATGCGTTCCTTGGACAGCCAGTTGGATTTTGATATTAACTTGGCAGCCTCAAAGAGCAATGACAACCCGGTATATTACATCCAATATGCCCATGCACGTATTCACAGCATCTTCAATCAGGTGAAAGAAGCGGGCATCGCCTATGGCGATTGGGCCAATGTTAAATTTGATACCTTAACGAGTGAATTGGAACTCGATATTATTAAAAAATTGGGCGCTTACCCTGAAGAAATTCGTCAGGCGGCCGAACATCGTGCGCCACATCGTATTGCTCGTTACTTATACGACTTGGCCGGTTTGTTCCATTCGTTCTATAAACAAGGTCGTATTATGGGCGTAGACAGCGACTTGCAACAGGCTCGTTTGGGTCTCATTACGGCAATCGCCGATGTATTGCGTAACGGCCTTAGTATTTTAGGTATTTCCGCACCGGAAAAAATGTAAGCGTTTTTAAAGACTGTCGTGGAATTGCGATAGTGTGTAGATACATTCAGAGCTTTGGGAGGAATCATGGCAACAAAGTATATTTTCGTAACAGGTGGGGTTGTTTCGTCGTTAGGTAAAGGCATTACCGCTGCGTCCTTGGGCCGTTTGCTTAAGAATCGCGGTTTGAATGTAACTATTCAGAAATTTGACCCATATATCAATATTGACCCGGGTACAATGAGTCCGTACCAACACGGTGAAGTGTTTGTTACCGATGACGGTGCTGAAACAGACCTTGACCTTGGTCACTATGAACGTTTTATCGACATCAACCTCGGTAAACGCTCCAATGTAACGGCCGGTAAAGTATATTGGTCCGTTATTAATAAAGAACGTAAAGGTGATTATTTAGGCGGTACCGTACAGGTTATCCCTCATATCACTAATGAAATTAAACAAAACGTGTACCGTGTCGGCAAAGAAGACAATGCCGATGTTGTAATTACGGAAATCGGTGGTACCGTAGGCGATATTGAAAGCTTACCGTTCCTCGAAGCCATTCGCCAAGTTAAAAAAGAAGTAGGCCGTAACGATGTGCTCTACATCCACGTAACTTTGGTACCGTATATCAGTGCGGCGGGCGAATTAAAAACCAAACCGACCCAGCACAGCGTTAAAGAATTACGCAGTATCGGTATTCAACCTGATATCATCGTTTGCCGTACGGAAAAACACATTTCTGATGAAATGAAAGACAAATTGGCATTATTCTGTGATATTGATCCGGATGCCGTTATTGAAAACCGTACTTGCAACACAATTTATGAAGTGCCTTTGATGATGCAGGAAGAAGGCCTCGACGATATCGTTGTTAAGAAATTACAATTACCTGATAAACCGGCCGATATGGTGGCTTGGAAGGAAATGGTAGATAAAATTCTCCATCCTACCAAAGAAATCACGGTAGCTTTAGTTGGTAAATACGTAGCCCTTCATGATGCGTACCTCAGCGTGGCTGAAGCATTGACTCATGCAGCTATTGCAACCGATACGAAGGTTAATATTAAATGGATTGATGCGGAAGAGCTCGAAGAAAATGCGTGCAATATCGCTAAATTATATGAAGATGTAGATGGTATCGTAGTACCGGGCGGCTTCGGTTATCGTGGTGTTGAAGGTAAGATTCGTACTATTCAATATGCTCGTGAAAATAAAGTTCCGTACCTCGGCTTGTGCCTTGGCATGCAATCCGCCGTTATGGAATTTGCCCGTAACGTAGCCGGTCTTGAAGCAGCAAACTCCACCGAATTTGACGAAGATTGCATGAATCCGGTTATCGACTTAATGCCGGATCAGGTAGATGTAGACCAAAAAGGCGGCACAATGCGTCTTGGTATCTACCCATGTAAGACAGTAGAAGGTACGAAAGTACGCGAAGCTTATGGTGAAGACTTGATTTATGAACGTCATCGTCACCGTTATGAATTCAACAATGCGTTCCGTCAGGAATTGACTGATAAAGGTCTTGTAATCAGCGGTACATCTCCTGACAACCGTTTGGTTGAATGTGTGGAACTCAAAGATCATCCTTGGTTTGTAGGTGTTCAGTTCCATCCGGAATTGAAATCCCGTCCTACTAAGGCACATCCTTTATTCAAAGGCTTTGTGGATGCTATTTTAAAAATTAAAGGAATGTAATAGTGAGTAAAACTGTACGTACAGCTCGTTATCAACAAATTGCAGCCGATGTGGCCGGCAAGATAGTATCCGGCGGTTATAAGGAAGGTGAGCGTATTTTTGCTCGTTCCACCTTATCCGTTCACTACGGTGTATCTCCTGAAACTTCTCGACGAGCCATTGCTTTATTGGCAGATTTAGGCATTGTAGAAGTAACTAAAGGGAGTGGCTGTACAGTTTTATCCAAAGAGAAAGCTGAACAATTCCGAATACAATTTAACGACTTTGATTCGGTGGACTCTTTGCGGCAAGAGCTAACACAGCAGATTGAGAATCAAACAAAATCCCTGCAGGTGTTAAAAGAGACGATTAAAAAATTAACTGATTCTGTCGGTCATTACCAATATAAAAATCCCTTGCAACCTATGAAGATGTCCATTACAGAGGATTGCCGTTATTTAGGGCAGTCAATAGGATCGATTCAGTTATGGCAGCATGCCGGTGTTACAATTGTGGCGATTGAAAATCAAGATAACACTATGATCATATCGCCGGGGCCATATGCTACATTTACAGCGGGCGAAGAAATATATTTTATTGGTCCTGCTGACAGTTGGTTACGATTGGAACGATTTTTGTACAATACCGATGAAAACGAGGCTTAACAGCCTGTACCAGATAATCGGTAATGCTTTAAGGTTGACTAAAGGTTGACCATATAATTTAATAATTTTATTTACAATATAACGCAATAAGCGCCTGACATGAGTCGGGTGCTTTTTTGTATTATATGGGCTATTATGAAACAAAGTAATGTATAGTATTCTATATTTATAAAAGTCGATATTTGACTAAAGTAACAACCTAATGTTATAATTAAGTTGTTACTTTAGGGAGGTATTGCATGATAGAAATAAAAAACGTAAAGAAAAGATATGGAAAAAAAGAAGTATTACATGATATTAGTTTGACTATTCCTGATGGTGAAATTGTTTCACTCATCGGCGGTAGTGGATGTGGTAAATCCACATTGCTTAAAATGATTAATCGCTTGATTCCGATTACAGGCGGCGATATTTATGTTAACGGTGAAAATATTCATGATATGGAACCGGTAGCGTTGCGCCGTAAGATTGGCTACGTCATCCAGCAAACGGGCTTATTCCCGCATATGACAATTCGTAAAAATCTGGAATTAGTCATGGACCTTCATAATATGCCGCAAGAAGGTCGGAGTGAGAAAATCAATGAAATGATGGATTTGGTTGATTTATCGCGAGATTTACTGGAACGGTATCCCATTGAATTATCCGGTGGTCAGCAACAACGTGTTGGTGTGGCGCGGGCACTTATTGTAGACCCGGATGTTATTTTGATGGATGAACCTTTCTCCGCGATTGATCCCATTACGCGCGTGTCCTTACAAGATGAGCTGCACAGTTTACAAGAAACATTAAAGAAAACCATTGTTTTTGTAACGCATGATATGGATGAAGCTATTAAAATTTCGGATCGTATATGTTTGATGCGTGAAGGTCATGTAGAACAATATGATACACCGGAACAAATTTTAAGAAATCCGGCTACGGAATATGTGGAAAGTTTCATTGGTAAAAACCGTATTTGGAATTCACCGGAGTTCATCAAAGCGGAAGATATTATGATTGATGCAACCAATATTGCCTATCCGAGTGACAGTTTATTCCGTTGTATGAAAAAAATCAAAGATATTCCTCAGGATTTTCTTATTATAGTTGAGCGTGGCACTCGCCGTTTCAGAGGCTTAATTAATGCCCGCATGATTCGTGAACAGGCAAGCTTACAAGGGCCGGTTAGTGAAATCATGGCACAGCCGAAGAAGTTGGCTCATGTGGGGGATTCATTATTAGATGTGGTAGAAACAATTCAGACCTTGCATCGTCCGTACATGATTGTTTTGGACGATTCTGAACGCCTGGCCGGGGTCATTACACAAAGTAGTTTGATTACCACACTGGGAAGTCAGTATGTCGATGATGCGGAGGTAATATAATTGGGTATATTTAGTTATATGTTTGAAAATATAGATCAGATTATGCGTCTTTTGTTGGAGCATATTCAGCTAACCGCTATTGCGGTGGGTTTAGCTATTATAGTCGGTTTGCCGTTGGGGATTTTAATCAGCTACGTAAAGCCGCTAAATAAGCCGGTCATGGGAGCAACTAATTTAATTCAAGCCGTTCCCAGCATGGCTTTACTGGGGTTTGCCATTCCGCTTCTTGGGATTGGCACCTTGCCATCGGTAATTGTAGTATTTTTATATTCCCTTTTGCCGATTGTTAAAAATACCTATATCGGTATTAGTCAAATTTCACCGGGCACCATTGAGGCGGCTCGCGGGATTGGCTTAACTCGTCAACAAATATTGTGGAAGGTGCAGTTGCCGTTAACTTTACCGATGTTAATGGCAGGTGTGCGAATTTCGGCTGTTACAGCCGTAGGGCTTATGACAATTGCCGCATTTATCGGAGCCGGCGGTTTGGGATTTCTGGTTTTTAGCGGTATCAGCTCCGTTAATAACGGTATGATTTTGGCCGGTGCCATTCCTGCATGTATATTGGCGTTAGTTATTGATTGGGTGCTCTCTCAAGTAGAGTCGTTGGTAACACCGGTCAGTTTACAACCTGAGTTGCTAAAAACTCGCTCTACACTTAAGGCTAAACGACGCCGTCAAAAATGGAGTGTCGGTATTGTAGCTGCTTTGCTGATTCTTATGTTTGGCCAGAATGTATATGCCAATTTGGTCAGAGACCCTAATACGATTCGCATTGGGAGTAAACAATATACTGAACAATTAATACTGGGTAATATGCTGGCTGAAATGATTGAAAAGAATACAAATATTAAAGTAGAAAATCATTTAGGTGCCGGCGGTACGCAAGTGCTGTTTAGTGCAATGGGAAAAGGTGACCTGGATGCCTATATTGATTATACCGGCACGGCGTATGTAGATATTTTAAAACATGAACCGGTAAGTGATGAGCAAGAAGTATACGATAAAACAAAACAGGAATTGGCAGAGAAATATGATGTTGCTTTATTAGCGGCGGCACCGTTCAGTAATACCTATACGTTAGCGGTAGATCCGGCTGTGGCACAGACCTATAATTTGCATACAATGAGGGATTTAAGCCAAGTTGCTTCATCCTTAAAGGCAGGTACTACACTTGAATTTTTGAATCGCCAAGATGGTTTAAGAGGCGTTCAAAAAGCGTATGGTTTTAACTTTAAAGATGCTAAAGGTATTGACGGGGCAACTCGCTATGTAGCATTGGCAAGCGGTGATGTACAGGTAGTTGATGCCTTTTCTACGGATGGGCTGTTGAAGAAATATAATTTAACTATTCTTTCAGATGATAAAGGTTTCTTTCCGCCATATTACGGTGTGCCGTTAGTTCGTCAAAAAACATTAGAAGATCACCCTGAATTGCAGGATGTTATTAATCGCATGATGGCAAATTTAGATACAGATACAATGCGTGAGTTAAATTATCAAGTCGATGTGGAACATAAGAGCCCTAAAGAAGTAGCGCATGACTATTTAGTTGCTAAAGGCTTGGTAAAATAAACGAGTGCGTAAAATCTAAGATGCAAAATTGTATCGCCTTTTTTCATAAATCGCATAATTGAAACTCGATTTCATATTGATTTTTTCGTTCCGTGGTGTATAATAAATACATAATCAATATAGATTATCCGTTATTAATAACTATCAATTAGAGGCGATCAATTATCAAATGATCCTCTCCATGATGTGATGGTTTTTAAGAATAGTATAGTATTTATAAAAGACACAAGGAGTGACTCACAAATGGCAATTATCGGCAAAGAATTACCTGATTTTTCCTTACAGGGTTTCCGTAATCCGGAAGTAGTAACAGTAACTAAAGCAGATGTAGTCGGTAAATGGAGCGTATTCGTATTCTATCCGGCCGATTTCACATTTGTATGCCCTACAGAATTGGAAGATTTGCAGTCCCACTATGCAGAATTACAGGAAATGGGCGTAGAAGTATTCTCCGTATCCGTTGACTCTGAATTTGTACATAAAGCATGGGCTGATGCATCCCCTAACATCGCTAAAATTCAGTATACTATGTTGGCTGACCAGAAGCATGAATTGGCTGATTTCTTCGAAACTTTCTCCGAAGAAGAAGGTCGTGCTTACCGCGGTTCTTTCGTAGTAAATCCGGAAGGCAAAGTAGAAACTGCTGAAATCCACAACATGGGTATCGGTCGTTCTGCCGATGAATTGGTTCGCAAAGTTCAGGCAGCTCAATTCGTTGCTAAAAACGGTGATCAGGTATGCCCTGCTAAGTGGAAACCGGGAGCTGACACTTTAAAACCGGGTCTTGATCTTGTAGGCAAATTATAAGATTTATAAGATTTATAAGATAATCCTTGTTTTAACCTGCTAATAAATGAACAGCAAGTCCCTCCCTACATTAGGCTGTTCATTGACATATTTAGGAGATCCCTTTTCTTGAAATCGGCGGCACGAGCGAGTCTCGGCCGCTGATTTTTTTGTTTGCGTGAAATTGTTTATTTATGAATATTTTGTGAATATTTTATGATTTGTATATAATCTTTTTTGCTTCGAATTGGCTATTTATTCGTTTTTTTGAGGACGATATTCAACATTGGTCAATAAGTTTTACCGAGTTTGTTTTCGTTAAAGTAGAATTCAAGATAATTATTAAGGATGTATAATGAAAGGTTACTTTTGTATATTCTTGCAAAGTGGTTTTTGTCAAGCTTTAGCAGACTAAAATAAGGCAAAAACACAGTAAAATTGATTGACTTTTGTGCTCGAACTTATTCAAAATAATTAATAATTATTAATTAACAAAGCGTGTAAACCTTTGTCGAATAGGTGTTTGTAACTTAGCACTTTTTTTCATGGATTCAGAAAAAACTTGAAATATTGAAATTATTAGATTTATCGACCGATATAGTATATAATATATACATAGAATAAGGCGAAAGGGCATTAGCTAAGGTTAAAAAAGGAGTATTGGGCATGGAAGTATCATATGAAAGATTGGCAAGTATTTTTAAAGCATTGAGTGATGAGACGAGATTGCATATTATCGACATGTTGTCGTGTAATGAATTGTGCGCTTGTGACATTTTGGCAAGCTTCAATTTATCGCAATCTACATTGAGCTATCACATGAAGATTTTGATTGATGCCGGTGTTGTTAACTCGCAGCGTAACGGGTTATGGACACGCTACTCAATCAACGAAGAAACTTTTGACGAGTTGGTTAAGATTTTACCTGACTTGTACAAAACCAAAGATGAATGTATCTGTGCTCAGATTAAGTATTGTCGTTTAGAGGACAAACCTGAATAAGAATCGTAGGAGTTAAGATGAGACGTTGGATTATGCATGTGGATATGGATGCTTTTTATGCATCGGTGGAGCAACGTGATAATCCCGAGTATAGAGGCCGCCCGGTAATCGTTGGTGGCCTTTCTTCGCGTGGCGTGGTAGCAACGGCGTCGTATGAAGCTCGCAAACTGGGCGTTCACTCGGCTATGAGTATGGCGAAGGCGCGGCAACTCTGCCCAGACGGTATTTATTTGAGACCTCGATTTGAAGTATATCATGCAATTTCGGAACAGGTTCATGCCATCATGGAACGGTATACGCCATATATTGAGCCCTTGTCGCTGGATGAGGCCTTTTTAGATGTAACGGGCCTTCATAATCGCTTTGCGGGCCCCTATGCGGTCGGTAAGGCGATTAAAGTGGATATATTAGAGGCAACCGGCCTGGTGGCGTCTGTGGGACTCGCACCGAATAAGTATTTGGCAAAATTGGCTTCGGATATTAAGAAGCCCGATGGCTTGGTGGTGATTCCGTACGGACAGGAAGCACGGTTCATTGCTAACTTGCCGGTTAAACGCTTGTGGGGGGTAGGGCGACAGACGGAAAAACGTCTTAACGAAGCGGGTTTTTATAAAATAGGTCAAATTGCGGCCTTACCGGATGAATCAAAACTGCACCCGGTGGCCGGGAATCAAGCTAAACGGCTCTATGATTTGGCACGGGGAATCGATGAACGCCCAGTTGAATATGAGCGCATGATTCATTCTATCGGTAATGAACTGACCTACGAAACTGATTTGACCGATGAGGTTGTGATTGACCGGGAATGGCACTATTTTGCCCATAAAGTAGCGAAACGGTTACGCCGGCAAGGCTTGAAGGGGCATACCGTAGCTATTAAGGTACGGTTCAACGATTTTAAGACCATAAGTCGGCAAAAACGCTTAGATATGCCTACGGACAACGAAGAAACACTATACCGTATAGGATTGTTGTTGTATAATAAACTAAACATTGATAAACCGATACGCCTTTTGGGGCTTACGGTCAGTGATTTTGCCGGTGACTGGGGGCAGATATCTTTATTTGAGAACGAGGTGTCGCAAGATGAATTGGCAAAGACCGTAGATGACTTGGAGGCTAAATTCGGCGAAGGAATTGTTATGAAAGGGGCTCTTTGGGAAAGAGCTGCCGGGCAAAAGAGAGAGGAAGAGAATCAAGATGAAACATTTTAAATTAAAGTATGGCAACGGTGAAGTAGAGTTTGATTTACCGACTCAGGAAGTATTGAATGTGGTAGAAGGCGCTGAATATCCGGCTATTGAAGATATTCCGGCGGCTCTTCTTGAAGTATTGGATAATCCGACAGGCACAGCACCTTTAAGAGATATAGTGCAGCATGATGAAACGGTATGTATCGTTGTATCCGATATTACTCGTGCGTGGATTCGTTACGATGCCTATTTGCCGACTTTGCTTAACTATTTGAATGAAGCCGGGGTACCGGATAAAAATATTTTTCTCTTAATCGCCTATGGAGCACATCGCTTACAGAGTGAAGTGGAATCACGCGCTGAATTCGGCGATGAAGTAGTAAATCGCGTTCGCATTGAGCACAGCAGCGGTATTAATCCGGACAATCATTTCCGTCATATCGGCGAAACTTCGCACGGTGTGCCAATCGAAGTGAATGAGCTCGCATTGGATGCGGATCGCCTCATTTTAACCGGCGGTATTGTATACCATCTGATTGCCGGTTTCGGCGGTGGTCGTAAAGCTATTTTACCGGGCATTTCATCATATCGGACGATTCAGAAAAACCATAATCTTTGTTTGTCCGATGAAATCGGCGGCGGTACTAAACCTGAAATCGTGAGCGGTAATATTACGAACAATATTATGCATGATGACCAAATGCAACATGGCCGTGCGGTTGAAGCAGACTTTTTAATTAACTCCGTAGCCAATACGGAAGGTAAGGTTGCCAAACTCGTGGCCGGACATTGGGAAGATGCTTGGCTCGAAGGGACTAAGCTGGTTGAAAAAATCTACGGTGTACCGATTGAAGGCTTAGCTGACTGTGTTATCGCTTCGGCCGGCGGTTATCCGAAAGATATCAACTTGTATCAAGGTGTTAAGACACAGGTTAATGCCGTGTTGGCATGTAAACCGGGTGGGGTTGTAATCCTTCTCATGGAATTGCCGGATATTCACGAACCGGAAGAATTCCTCGGTTGGTTTGATACACGTGATTTGCAGGAACGCGAAATTAAATTGCGTAACGGCTTTACCGTACCGGGCTTTATTGCCTTCCATTTAGGCGAAGATTTTCAGAAATATCGTCATATCTTGGTGACTAAGCCGGAAAATAAAGCAATCTGTGACCGTGTCGGCATTGATGTGGTAACATCGATTGATGAAGCTTTGGAACTTGCCGGTAAATTACTGGGGCGTGATGACTATTCCGTCACCGTTATGCCTTTAGCCAGCAATACGGTGCCGTTAGTAAATAAATAATGCTGTTTTACTGTTTTTAGCTTAAGTATTAATACCAAAGGTATTGGAAGATGGGAGCTGGAAGTATGCATAATCGTCATGGCATCATTGGTAAGTCTGTTATTGAATCGGTTCGTCGTTCGTTACAGAATAAGTATGCTGAGGATTGTCATATTCAGCAATTGATTGAAGAGCTGGATAGCACGGAAGACTTAACGTATGAAGAACTTCATATTACACGTCAGGCCTATGAAGAAGTGAAAGCGCGCTTATTCTATACAGCGTTATTGGACAGTTTATGGCAGGAAATCGATGAAACGCAGGATTTGTTGGAACAGCTTCATGTATACGATTCCTTGGAAGATGAATTTGATACTCAAGGCGAAGAATTAACCAGTGAAGAAATGAATATAGATGAAGTTGATTTGGCGGATGTGGATGTGTCAGATCGACCTGTAGCATTACGCCAAAGCGGTGCGGTGGCGGCACGCCAGGACGGCACCGTAGTAGCTCGTCGGGACGGTTCGGTAGTGAGCCGTCAAGAGGGGGCTGTGGCTAATCGCCAAGATGGTTCGGTAGTACTGCGTCAAGAGGGTACATTGGTAGCTGAACCGATGGTGGCTAAAACGCAGGCAGTGGCAGCTGATGCCATTACTGATAGAGATATTCCGTGGGCGAACTTAACACAGGGCGCCGATGCGGATGATAATTTATTGGCAGGAACAAATGCTGTATTGAATTCGGAGGTGGTAACAGCCAATTCGGCGGCAACTGCAGAAGAAGATGATAATGACGATGATACGAATACAGTGTTCCCGGCATCAGAAATCTTTTTGCAAGACATTTTGGATATGTTGAGCCAAAATTTGCCGGATGGCAAAGAGGGACCGATGACGATTGAAGATTTGATGCTCCATACGGAGTGGAAAGAATTTAAAAAACTTGCTAAACAGGCTAAAAAGTCTATTAAGAAAGCCCATAAAGCAGCCAAAAAAGAAGCTAAAAAAGTCGCCAAGGAAGCTGAAAAAGCGGCTAAGGCGGCTGAAAAAGAAACCAAAAAAGCATTGAAAAAAGCGAAACACGCCAAAAAAGGAGTGCAAGAACGCAGCGAAGAATGGTATCAAAATTTGGAAGAGTTGACTGATGATGTAGCAGACACCGCAGCTGACAAAACAAAAGAGATTTCCAAAGCAGCTGGCAGTGTAGCAACAGCAGTGCAGTCAAAAGTGAATGATGTCAAAGAAAGGGTGGTAGACGAAATGAGCAATCAAGAAGAACTAACCAATCGTTTGAATCAAGCAACTGATGGCAAAGCTGAAGAAGTTGTTGAAAAAGTTTCTGATAAAGCCGAAGAAGTAGCCGGCAAAGCTGAAGAGTTGAAAGACCAAGCTGTTGATAAAGCACAAGAATTAAAAGACCAAGCAACTGATAAAGCGGAAGAAATAAAAGATAAAGCATCCGATAAAGTGGATGAATTGGCAGACAAAGCCCAAGATTTGAAAGATCAAGTAGCCGATAAAGTTGATGAACTTGCCGATAAAGCCGGTGAGTTAAAAGATCAAGCAGCTGATAAAGCTCAGGAATTGAAAGAGCAAGCATCCGACAAAGTGGATGAATTGGCGGATAAAGCCCAGGACTTAAAAGAACAGGCAGCCGATAAAGTTGATGAACTTGCCGATAAAGCCGGTGAGTTAAAAGATCAAGATGCTGAAAAGGCTGATGAAGTGGCTGAACGTGCTAAAGAAGTAGCCGGTCAAGTAGCCGATCAAATTTCTGAAGTAGCTGATAATGTAAAAGAAGGTGCTCGCGGTGCAGCGATTAAAGTCTTAGATTTCATCGAAGACGCCCTTCAAAAAGCTAAGAGCAATTCGGATGATAAAAATCCAAAAAAATAAAACGCCTTGGTAAGAAATTACCGGATCTGCACGAGACGACCAAGGCGGAAAAGAAAGCCTTGCTGACCGACAGCAAAGGTCGTTGTCAAGTGTGCGGCAATCATTGCCGACCGGTAAAAGATAAATGCAAAAAACGACAACGAGCATTGGCCAAACTATTACAATAATATATTGTGTGAGTTTCCATCGCTAATTAAAATACCCCCTTACAGCAGTTACTGTAAGGGGGTTATTTGTGTGTACCATTATTTTTGCCCGACGATTTTATTTTTTTGCATCGCCAAAAATGGTGGGTCCCGGATCCTCACCATGAACTAAACGTTCTTCCACGACATGGGAGCGGAAATAGTTGACCCAGAGTCGAATAGCCGGCACAATCATGGACTGTTCGTTCCAAATCATACCGAGTACCCAGTTGATGCGCGGCTCAATCGGAATCGACACTATTTGATCCGGATTCAAACGCTCGCAAATTGTCTGCGGTAAAATCGCCGTGCCGAGGCCGCTTTTTACGAGTTCCGTAATGAAGTCCCAGTTATTGCTTTGTGCTACGATTTGCGGCACAACGCCGATTTCCTGGAAACGACCCAGAATAATGTCGTATAACGAAAAGGACGGATGGAAAAATACCAAAGGCTCCTTGCGAATTTCATGGAGCGTAACGGATTCGTAATCGGCAAACGGTGAATCGGGTTGCATTACATAGTATAGCGGCTGATGGTTAAAAATATAGGTTTGCGTATCCGGATTGGTGAAGTCCGATACCGGTAGCGTGACGAAGCCTACCTGTAACTGATTATCCTGAACAAGTTGAGCGATTTGCGGCGAACCATGCTCACTTACTTTCAATGAAATCTGCGGATAAGCGGCCATGAAATCGCGGATAATCGGTGATAAGAAGGAAGAGCCGATCATCGGCGGGATACCGAGGCTTAATTCGCCCGATTCCGTATCATTCGTGTGGTGCATTTGATGCTCCAGTACTTCAAATTGCCTCACTAAGGCTTCAATCTGCGGTAATACGGCACAAGCTTCGTTGGTGAGCTCGATGCGATGCCCACGGCGACGGAATAACTGCTTGTTCCATTCCCCTTCCAACAGGCGTACCGCTTTACTTAAAGACGGTTGGCTTACATGTAAAGTTTGGGCCGCTTTGGTAAAACTTTTCTGGCGAGCCACTTCTACAAAGTATTTTAAATGGGTAATATCCATATAATCCTCCTGCAATATAATCTCTATCTATTATAGCTAAAAAGAATACGGTCGTATAGGGAAAAAATATTATTTTTTTAAGAAAAAATGAGATACAATAAGTCATGACAACGGGGATATCGAAAAATCCCTATTTGATTAAACAATAATTATCACATTCGTTTAATGAATGAACATAAAGTATTTTGTCATAGGTAATTAGTCGGTTTGTAGGAGGCATTAAGGAATGAAACGTGTGGCGATTGTAGTAGGTCAGATTCTATTGCTCGCCTTCATAGGAGTGTTGGGCGGCTACCTGAAAGAATGGTTGCACCTGCCATTACCGGGGACTTTGGTGGGCATGATTTTGTTATTTTTGTTGCTCTGCTCGGGGATTATCAAACTTAACTGGGTGGAACAAGGGGCGGCCGTTTTAATTGGGGAATTGTTGTTATTCTTCATTCCGTCCGCTATAGGGGTTATTCAATATACACAACTGTTCGGCAGCACGGGGGCTATGTTGTTGGGGGTTATCGTAACGAGTATTGTAACATTGCTCATTTCCGTTACGATTATTACTTTGAGCGTTATGAAATTACGTAGAAAGGGGTACAAATTATGGTAAATTATTCACCGTTTCAGATGATTAGTATTCATATCATCGAATCGTTAGTGGGCACTGTAGTTTTGTATTTTCTTTTCAAAAAATTATATGAACGTTCCGGCAAAAAGCTTTATTTCACTCCTTTATTGGGTGTGCCGGTAGTTATCGGTTTATTCCTCGTAACCATGAATATTCCGTATCAGGTATATCAGGAAGGCAGTCAGTACATCACCATGATGTTGCAACCGGCTACCGTGGCCTTTGCAGTGCCTTTATATAAATTCCGTAATGTAGTTAAAGAATATTTTATTCCTTTGGTAGTCGTTATCGGTATGGGGTGTTCCGTTGCGTTCTTGGGTTCTATGGGACTTGCTGAACTCATCGGTTTGAGCCCTGAACTCGTTCACAGCATTGCACCACGTTCCGTAACTACGCCGTTGGCTTTGGCCGCTTCCGACACAATGGGCGGTGATCCTACAATTACGGCTATCCTTGTAATTGCAACAGGTCTTATCGGTATGATTATGACGACCATGATGATTAAACGTGCCCACATTCATAACCGTTTGTTAAAAGGTATGCTTTACGGCATTTCCGCTCATGGTACAGGCACTGCCAAAGCGTATGAAGACGGACCTAAAACCGGCGCCATTGCCTCTTTGGCTATGATTTTTATGGGAATTATGACGACCGTTATTGCACCTATCGTAACAGCCGTATCAGCCGTATTATAGCTGAAAATAATTAAATATACCTATTTAAAGGTAGTTCCTTGATTGGCTCGACCAGTCAGTTAACTATATACGTATTTACACACACTTACACAAACTTACGTAAACAAAAACGCCATCATTTGCGGGTTTATAGCTGAGTCACAAACAGCTATAACCAGGAAGTGATGGCGTTTCTGTTTATTTTGCGATATACTGAATTAAAATGTAGATGTAATCAAATGTATAGTGTATTTGAAGTGTATGTTTTGAAAAAAAGAGAAATGAGGTTGAGTCAGCTATGGATGGGGCAACAGGATTGATTTTAGGCATGTCGGTGGGCATGTTATTGCAATTTATTGTGTTGGGCATTGGCGTTGGTGCTTTCGGGACACTCATAGGTGCCGGCGGTGGTTTGGTATTCGTGCCGGTATTCTTATATACCTTTACCGATTGGACGCCGGCTATGGTGGTTGGTACATCACTGACTATCGTTATGTTTAATGCCATGTCGGCTTCAACCGCGTTTATTAAGCAAAAGAAGATTCTGTATAGCGCAGCGATTTGGTTTACCTTGGCGACAATTCCGGGCTCTTATCTCGGTGCTGTGGCTTCAGAAGGTTTTGACGTATCCATGCTGAAATTCTGGTTCGGCCTCTTTTTACTTTGTATGTCTACGTTTATCGGTTATAAAAACTGGACTAAAGGGCAGCGTAAGGAAGAATCTTTGCAGCTCCATGAACTGACCTACAGTAAGACAATCGGTTGTTTAATCAGTGTGGTGGTTGGTTTCATTTCCAGTGTGTTCGGTATCGGCGGCGGTTTGATTCATGTGGCGGCGCTCGTATATCTCTTGGGTTTCCCGACTCATATAGCAACAGCTACCAGTCAGTTTATTTTGTTCCTGTCCACGATTATGGGTGTGACAACTCACTATTTCTTAGGTCATATTCAGTGGAACATTGCCATTGCCTGCGGTATCGGAGCTGTTATCGGGGCACAGCTTGGCGCGGCTATTGCTAAACGATTGAAGGCAACCAGTATCCTAATGGTATTCTCGGTGGGTGTAGGCATCTTGGCGCTGCAACTTATTCATTCTTCGGGAAAATTATGGTAGGATGCTTTGATTTTAGTGAATGTTAATTAAATATTGAGGACCTCGAATCTTTGAACCGTTACAAGGCAATTGTTGTTAGTTGCTTTGGGCGGTTCTTTTTTTGTTGTTAAAAAGAAATTTACTGAAATTTTATCAATAGATTATCGCAAAAATTTAATAACTATTGATGCTTTGGTTATAGTTTGAGTTTGCTAAAACTTTATAGATATAATGAAGTGTTATTACCGCGTTTTTTTATACAGTTTCTATAATATCAATTTTTATATTAAGTAAAGATATTAACTGAAGTAATGACTATATTGACCCGATATGGTAAAAATGTTAGCATTTAATCATAAGTGAAGCATAGATGAATTTAAAAGGGGAATCAATCAAGTTCATCGAGCTGTAAAAGTGTTAGCAGTATAAGGATTTGAGAGGTGTATAGTATGGAAACTAAGAAACACGGTTGTCATCGAGTAGTTAAGGCTTCTTTGAGTAGTGCAGTCTTATTGAGTTTATTATTAGGCGGACAGGTTTTTGCGGCGGATAATATCATTGTAGACAGTGGTACCGCTACGGGTACAACAAATACCGTGACTGATGATAAAACAGCTCGTGTCGTGGGGACAGAAAACTCTGTAACCGGCAGTGAAGATGCCAATGTTATTGGCGATACCAATACGGTTGAAAACACCAATGGCGTTAATATTGTAGGTAATGATAATAAGATAACAAAGAGCTACCTATGGCAGGGTGGAACAAGATATGAAGCCAGCGTTGATACTCGTGTTTTTGGTAATAACAATGAAGTACGAGGTAGTCGTAAACAAAACGTTATCGGTGATAATAATAAAATAATCGGTCGAGATGTTGGCACCGTTACTGACTATGGTCATCCTGAAGGTCGTGAACCTAATATTTCCGACTTAACTATTGGTCGTGGTAATGTACTTACCGGTAATGATACGTATCGTAATGAATGGGATGCTTTAACGGTTATTGGTAATAACAACGAAATTAGAGGAGTATCTGCAGGTATTATTATTGGTGATAATCAAAAAGGAAACAATATTAAGGATTCCGTCATTATCGGTTCTTTATCTCCTGAAGAAAAGAAGATTATCGGCGAAGGTAATAGAAATGTCGTTGTCGTTGGCTATCATACGATAGCAGGTGATGGTAGTACGGCAGTAGGTCAAAGAACGCAGAATTTGGGGCTAACAAGTACAGCGGTGGGAGTTCGTTCAACTATCAAAGATACAAATATCTATGGTTCTGTTTACGGTATCGATAATAAACTTAGTTACGAAAGTCAAAGTGAAAATGGGCCTGGGGGCTCGATAGCAACTGGTGCTTATGGGATGCTTAATAAGGTTGACTCCTCACTGACCTCCATGGCTTTCGGTACAGGAAACCGTATAACAAATGCATATGGTAATGTAAACGAGGGCATTGAAGGCGGGTTCCTTTCAGGTCGTTGGGGTGAAGTCTATTTCCACACTCCTGATGATTTCGGCTATACCGATCATCTTTCTGAAATAATGGGCGATTTTGCGGCACTTAACGGCGGGTCCGTATTTGCCATGGGGAACGGCAACGTATCGGATTATGCAAGACGCTCGGCCATCTTTGGGACGGGCAACACTTTAAACGGCACCGAAGCGGCTGTCAGTGATTATAATCTGGTTACCGGTTATCAAAATAAATCTACCAATGTGAATAACGTGTCTGTTATGGGGACCGGTAATAAGCTGAGTGATGCTACAAGAGATGTTGTTATTGGTGATTACCATACTTTAACCGGTGGTAGTAACAATGTTATTTTGGGGACGATGGGAACGAAAGAGGGATATGAAGAACAAACATATACTCCGCAAAGTTATGACCACACAACCCCTGATAAATATTGGGTAGGAGATACGCTGTACTATGCGGTAAAGGTACAAAAACCGTTACGCGAACATACGGAAAATATCAGTAATGCCGTTATGCTCGGCTATAATACGGACGTACAGCATGATGGCGGTGTGGCTATCGGTAGTAATTCCGTAGCATCTGTTGATAAAGGGGCTTTTGGATATAACCCGGTTAGCGGCAAAGCTTTTGAAAGTGAAGCGGCCATTGTTGCCTATGTCGGTAAGGCGGATAGATTAGCTGAGCTAAATAACAGTATCCCTGATTTGGAATCCGCTCTTTCGACAGCTAAAGCTGATTATGAAACTAAGGTTTCTGATTATCTGGCCAAGAATGCTGATTATGTTCAAGCCGTACATGAGTATAACCAGATTGACCATGATTCGGATCAAGGTAAAAAAATTAAAGAGCAGATGGATGCCGCTAAGACTGCAAATGATAAAGCGAGAGCCGCTATGAATACGTCCGAAACAGCTATGAATGATGCCAATAAAGCCTATACGGCAGCTGTATCGGAAAAAACTCAGATTACATCTGCTTGGCAATCCGGTGCGGCGGCTGTTTCCGTTGGTGATAGTGAAACCAGTTTAACTCGCCAAATTACTAATGTAGCAGCCGGTACCAATGATACTGATGCGGTCAACGTAGCTCAGCTTAAAGCGGCTGTGGATGCTGTAGGTACAGGCTTACAAGAAAGTACGGATGCTTTGAGTTTTAAAGACAATAAATTAGGTCTGTCAATTAAGAATTCCGATGGAAAAGAAATCATTTCAGGGAGTGTTAATTTATCTACTATAGCCTCAGCTATCGATACGAGAAATACCATTGCCAATGCCGATGGTGATACTTCCATTATTATCGACAGCACAGAAAAGAATAATATTGGCGGAACTAATTACAAAATCAAAGTGAATACTGACGGTAAAGTTGAATCCGGCAATAAAGGCATCGTTACCGGCGGCACTGTTTACAACGAAACTCGCGTAGCTAAAGACGGCACGTATGTTAAACAGTCTAAATCTGCGGCAGATAACTTGACTGCTTTAGATAGCCAGGTAGCTGCCAATACAACTCAGATTACTCAGAACACCAATAATATTACTTCTATTTCCAACGAAGTAAGCAATATTACCAATAATGTAACCAGCTTAAACAGTCAAGTTAATAAATTGGACAATCGCGTTAATCGTGTCGGTGCCGGTGCGGCCGCTTTAGCAGCCTTACATCCGCAAGATTACGATCCGACTGCTAAATGGGACTTTGCCGCCGGTTACGGTAACTACAAATCAGCTAATGCCGTAGCTCTCGGTGCGTTCTATCGTCCGACGAATGACTTGCTATTCTCCGTTGGTACTAGCATGGGCGGTGGTGAAAACATGTTTAATGCAGGCGTTAGTGTTAAATTCGGTAGCAGTAACGAATATTCGAATTACTCGAAATCTGCCTTAGCCGAAGTTGTATCTGAACAGTCTAAGAAATTAGAATCTCAGAATTCAACGATTGAAGAATTACGCACTCAAGTTCAACAACAGGCACAGGAAAACGCCGAATTACGTACACAAGTACAGGAAATCATGCGTCAGTTGGCTAATAAATAATAAAACAAAAGCAAAACGGGACTACCCAAGGTATAACCTGGGCAGTCCCGTTTTGTATTACTTCGTTTTTGATTTTAGTTTTATTGCTTTTTTTTAGGGGATGAAGTCTATGAACAAGCTTACACCGCCATCCCCTTGGCATAGTTTTCATACAACTCCTTGTAATAACCACCTTTAGCCAAGAGTTCATGATGGGTACCTTGTTCAACAATCTGACCGTTATTCACGACGAGCAATAAATCGGCATCGCGAATGGTAGATAAGCGATGAGCAATTACGATGCCGGTACGTCCTTTTAAGAGCTGATTCATAGCTTTCTGTACTTCCACTTCCGTACGCGTATCAACATTTGCGGTGGCTTCATCGAGCACTAAAATGCTCGGGTTAACCAAGAAGGCACGAGCGATGGTTAGTAGCTGGCGTTGACCTTGTGACAGGTCATCGGCACCGTTTTTTAATACCGTATCGTAGCCATGCGGTAAGGTGCGGATAAAATGGTCAGCCATGGCCAGTTTGGCAACATGGATGATTTCTTCACGTGTTGCATTCGGTTTGCCGTAGGCAATATTTTCCGCAATCGTCCCTGTGAAAATCCAAGTATCCTGCAATACCATGCCGATTTGGCGATGTAAGGTCTCGCGGCTTAATTCACGAATGTCCGTGCCGTGAACCGTAATGGTACCGCCGGAAATTTCGTAAAAACGCATGAGCAGGTTAATAATCGTGGTTTTGCCGGCACCTGTCGGACCGACAATGGCTACAACGTGACCGCTCGGAATTTCAAAATTAACATCTGTCATGAGCGGTTTATCTTCGCTATAACCGAAGTTTACATGCTTAAATTCAATGGCATTGCCGTTTGATGCGGTCGAAAGTTCGCCTTTTCCCGAGTCATCTTCCATGGGTGCGTCCAGAATCTCATAAATACGGCCCAAGGCAGCATGAGTTTCCTGGAATTTTGTTAAAATGTAGGAGCTTCGGGAAATTGGGTCGGATACCTGAGTTACATAGAGGAAGAAGGCCTGAATATCACCGAGGGTAATTTGACCGCGCAAAACGAGAAGACCACCCTGAATAGCAACGAGTACATAGCCGATTTGGTTGATGAAGTTAACTAACGGCATGATAAGTTGGCCCATAAAGCCGGATTGTCGTTCGCGCGTGAAAAGTTGCGTGTTCAAGTCCGTCATATGGTCAGTGGAGACTTTTTCAAAACCGAAAGACTGAATGATTTGCTTACCGGAGATCAACTCTTCAATCCCACCATTTACGGCACCTAAAGCCTGCTGATTGCGCAGGTAGATGGCGCGGGCTTTTTTAGATGTAAAGGTTAAACCGAAAACGCCGACGATAATTACGCCAAGAATTATGAGTGCCAGACTCGGGCTGATCCAAAGCATCATGGCTACGGCACCGACGATGCCGATAAAGGAAGAAATGAGGCCCGGAATGCCTTCTCGGAGCGTTTCCCCGACAGAGTCAAGGTCACTGGTGAGACGGCTCAGCATATCGCCACGATTATGTTGATTGAAATAGGACATTGGTAAATGGTGAATCTGATGACTTACACGACTGCGTAAAGCCAATACCATGTGTTGTGCACTGCCGGCGATGATGAACTCGCTTACATAGGTAAATACAGCATGGCAAGAGTAGAAAATAATAAGGAGTACAACCGTATCGGTGGTGCCATCTAGAATTGCATTAATTTCTCGATGTTCTTCCAGACCATGGACGATGGCATCCACAATCTGACCCAACAGGCGCGGCGCGATGATTTCAAAGCTGGCCGCCAAGATGAGGGCTATGGTTAGAAAACCGAGGCGCCACCACTGACTGCGTGAATCCAGGAGGAATCGTTTGACTAGTTTCATAGTGCCACCTCCTGTGATGTTACGATCTGTTGATAAATAGGGCAGTGGGCTAACAGTTCCTCATGCGTGCCCACACCGGCCGATTCACCTTGATTGATGACTAGGATTTTATCCGCTTTTTGAGCGGCGCTGACTTTCTGTTCAATGGATATGAAAGCACGGCCGTCCGGTTCTGTTTGGCTGATTTCCAGGGCTACCGCTTTACGCACTTGCTGTTCCGTAATGCCGTCCAAGGCAGAAAAACTATCGTCAAAAATTAAGAGACGCGGCTTGCGCACTAAGGCTCGAGCCATAGCTAAACGTTGACGTTGTCCGCCGGACAGGTTGGTGCCGCCCTGTGCCAGTTCATGAACGTAACCGTCTTCGAAGCGACTGATAAATTCATGGGCACCCGCTAATTTAGCTGCTTCTTCCAGATCTTCACGTGTCAGCGATGCATCGGATAATTGGCTTTTGCCGAATTCTAAATTCATGGCGATGGTACCGGTGAAAAGATAGGCCGTTTGCGGTACATAGCCGATTTGTGAACGAACAGCTTCAATAGGTTGGCTAAAAATTGACTGACCGTTGAAAAGAATATCGCCGGACTCGATGGGATATAGGCCCAAAATGAGTTTTGCCAAGGTACTCTTACCGGAACCGATATCGCCCATAATAGCCAGCGTTTCGCCGGCGTTGAGGGTGAAGGAAATGTCTTTTAACGCCGCTTCTTCCGCGTCGTCATAACGGAAGGTAACGTTGCGGAATTCTAACAGCGGTACATGGTTGGAGCTGGCAACCGGTTCATGTGAAACGGAATTTTCAGCCGCTATATTTAGCTTAGAAGTATCGGTTGGGTTTTCAGAATGAACCAATAATTCCCGAATACGGCGATAGCAGATAATGGCTTCCGGCACATCGAGAAGCACGAACACGGCCATAATGAGGTTCATCAAAATAAGGGTGGCGTATTCGATGATGGCCATAATATCACCGATTTGGAGCACGCCGGAGTCAATCTGATAACCGCCGAGCCAGAGGATAACTACCGTACTCATGTTAAAGATGATGAGGATACTCGGCAAACCGATGGCGTAGGTACGTGCCAATTTAGTTTCTTTGGCGGATAAATTGGAGAACATGCTGATTTCAGCGGCTTTTTCATCGTCAGTACGATTAAACGCACGAATAACGGACATGCCGATAATATGGTCGCGCACGAGGTCGGTGAGCTTATCCAGTTGTTGCTGAACTGCCATAACTATAGAGAGGGCTCGTTTTTGAATCATAACCATGAGCATTACCATGATGACCATGAGACTTAAGATGATAAGCCCCATTTCAAAACTTTTGTAAAAAGTAAGCCCCAGGCCGACTATAATCATGAGCGGCATAGGGAGAATCATATTGATGCCTTCGGAGAGGACGGACTGGATTTTTTCAACGTCACGAGTGGCACGCATGAGCAATGTGCCGGTGCCGTATTTTGAAAAATCCGACAAAGAGAAGTCCTGTAACGCCTGTACGAGTTGTTGGCGCATGTTGAGACTTACGCGTGATGCAATATGGGAGGCCAGATATACAGCACTTAAAGAGCCGATAACGGTCACCAAAGAGGCTGCGAGCATGGCAATGCTGAGCCGGCTGATGGCGTCCAAGTCGCCGTGCAAAACGCCTTCGTTAATGATACTGGCCGTTAAGGTCGGTACAGTGAGCGCACTGACTACATGAATCAAGGAGAGCAGGCTGGCGCTTAAAAAAGCCCATTTTACGGGGCTTAAATATGTTGAGATAAATTTCATATATATCGTTCCTTTTCAATATACTATATATCTCTATTGTATCACAATTAGTGATATGTCGTTATTTTATTTTGATACGTCATACGAAATTTATTGTATGAAAAACCCCTTACTGTTAGGTTTAAAATCTAACAATAAGGGGTTATCCGATGAGTTAGGACACTGATTCGAGATGAACTGATTCGGGATGATGTGTAATTTTTGGTTCTATGCCACCGGATTCATGACGGTTATTTCAATATTTTCACCGTATGACCATTGGTATGAATATTGCTATTCGTTGCATCGTCATTGTTGAGTTCGGTTAAATACGAGTCGCCGGTTACATTCCAAACCGAGTCCTTGCTAAGACTGAGCGAGGACTGTTTGGCACTGTTATTTGGATTAATGGCACCGGTGAAAGTCGAGTTTTGTGCAAGCTTAATATCTAATTTACTGCCGCGGTCGGCTAAGATATCGCCGTTAATGGCTTGTTGGTTAGCCTGCAGTTTCACTTGGCTGTTAGTGTTTCCTGTATTGTTGATAGCCGCCGGTGCAAAGGTTAGGTCGGATGAATCGCCCGCACCGGATAGAACCTGCATGAGTGGGGCATTGCTGGATTTATTAATTGTATTACCTTGCAACTTTAGCTGTGCTTTAGTACCGATAACGATGAAAAGTGGTGCTGTGCCGGTTTCCGTAATTTGGCTTTGATTGATGGTTAGCTTCGAAGTACCTTTTTCAGCTGTGCCTAAATCTGTCTGATATAGGTAAAAACCATTGGCTGCTTTTAATTGGGAATTAGTGAAGGTTACATCCGTATTACCTTCCAAAAGTCCTAAGGTTCCGTTCGTAGCTTCGCCGTTAACAGCATTTAACTTCATCGTGCCGGTAGAGCTGATGAGGGGGCTGTTTTTGCCATAGGTGCGTAACGTTACATTATCCGCGGTGAGAATGCTGTTAGTCTTCGTAGCCGTGGCAATGGCCGGACTTTGGAAGCCGTAGGTACTGATACTACTTTGTTTTAAGTTGATTTCGGCACCGTAAGCGGCACCGATACCTTGGGAGACACGGTTATTTGTGTGAACCGTTAAATCTTTGGCGGTGATTTTTACCTTTTTGCCGCTGCCGACTACGCCTGACGCACCATCGCCGGTGGTGGTAATCGTGCTGCTTTCAATCGTTGCTTCACTGTAAGGTGCGACTAAGAGAGCCGCGTTTTGACCGCGCCAAAGGCTGAGACCTTCGCTGTCGCTATTACCGGTTTTGATGAGTTCGGCTTTTTTCAACTTTGCTTTGCCGGTTTTCTGAACCAAGATTACATTTTGGTTATTCTGATTGTTGCTGAGGGACTTTTTAAAAGTCTGATTACCGTTGGCTGTTTTAGTGGCTTTAAACTTATAGTTGCTGTCTACTTTTTTGCCTTTTTTCACCGCATCGTCGGAATCACTTACAAGTCCGAGCAGTTGACCGGCCGCTTTAATCGGGTTGAGTGACGGTAACGAGAAGGACGGGATGATTTTTGCGGCGATATAAGCACTAAGCGGATCGGCCGCGTGTGCGGTGCTAACCGGATAGGCTGATGCGGAAAACGCCAAAGTAACGGTCATTATGGCCGTTAATGTGATGCGTTTAGTGGATTTACGGGATTTGTTTCTATTTAAATGTTTCATGGTACTCCTTTATAGTTTGAGTGGCTGTATATTATTTGTATTAATCTCGCAAGTTATTTCGCGAGACACTATGTTCATTATAACGTAGTGGGTGAGTGAGTACAAAAGAAAGTTTGATGAAGTCGGCTGTATAGCCGGATAGAGACTGTGATTTACGGAGCTTTTCGGAGGAAAGTTTGGCTAAGGGCTTGATTTGTTGGACAAAACACGGTAATATATTAAGGTAATAGTTTAATTTGGAGAGGTGTCCGAGTGGTTTAAGGAGCTGGTCTTGAAAACCAGTGACTCCGCAAGGGGCCGTGGGTTCGAATCCCACCCTCTCCGCCATGCTAAAAAGCGACTTTTCGTAATGAAAAGTCGCTTTTTTATTAGTATTTTCTACTTTCCGTGTTTATTTGGAGTTTATTTGAGGGCTGATTTAATTTAAGTCGGAAAAGGACGGAGTCTGTCTTTTAGGTAGTTTTGGAAAAATTCTTCTGTTTTGGTATTTTCTGAAACAGGAAATTCGTGAGTCCCAAACTTGAGAACCGGCATGATGCCCATGAGAGAATTAGTAATAAAGCACTCATCGAAGGTGTCGATTTCATTAGGTATAATTGGTTTTTCGACAACATTATAGCGATGACAGAGGTAGGCGCGGATAACACCCGGTAAGAGTCCGGCTTCGATGGGCGGCGTATAAAGCTGCCCGTTTTTTATAAAGAACAGATTACTCACGGCCCCTTCGGTCAGTTCACCACGGCTGTTGCAAAAAATCGGTTCATCGATGCCGTTCTTAGCAGCTTGTCGTTTGGCTAAGATGGAGTCGCCGTAATTAAAGGTCTTATGACGGACAAAGGGTGAAGACTCGTTACGGCGAATGTCGGATAAGCCCAGGACGAAGCCCGGTCTTGACTCTAAAGTTTCATAGGGATTGGGGCGGGCGGTGAAGCTTAGATTGTTAGCGGATGCCAAGATTTTGACAACGCCCATGCCCTCACCATTCCGGTCTATATAGGTTTGAAAACGGTTTTTCCAGTCAGCCGGCAGTGTGATACCAAGCCAATCAAGCGTTTGCCGCATTCTGGCTTCATGGGCTTCTAACCAGATAGGCTGACCGTTTACGAGGGCCAAAGTTTCAAAGGCACCGAGGCCAAATTGATAGCCGTCATCAAAGGTAAGGTTCATAGTCAAAAATGTCTCCTTTCAATGCGGTGAGCAAGGCTTTAGCCTTTTGCCAAATTTCTTCGTATTCAAAGTTTCGGTCGGATTCGGCGGTAATACCGCCACCGAGGCCGATATAGTATTTGTTATCTTGGTGGACAGCGGTGCGGATGACGATGTTGAAATCACAGTTACCGTCCAGCGATAAATAACCGATGGTGCCTGTATAGAGCTGGCGACGGCTCGATTCCAGTTCGTCGATGATTTCCATGGCGCGCTGTTTTGGGGCCCCGGTAATGGAACCGCCGGGGAAGAGCGCCGTCAGTGCGTCTATGGCCGTTTGTTCCGGACGGAGCGTGCCGGTTACAGCGGACACCAGGTGGAAGACTGAGGCGTAATCCTCTACTGAAAAGAGGTTAGGAACGGCGACACTGCCGGGCTCACAGATTTTATTAAGGTCATTTCGTTCAAGATCAACAATCATCAACAATTCGCTGCGGTCTTTTTGCGATGCTGCCAATTCAGCACGAAGAGCTGCATCTTCGGCAGGCGTCTTACCACGACGACGCGTCCCTTTGATAGGCCTTGTTTCAATGTGCCGATTGTCGATACGGAGCAGGCGTTCCATGGAGGCACTGATGATTTGATAGAATCCGTACTGCAGGTAAGCTCCGAATGGTGACGGATTGTCTCGGCGCAGACGGCTGAAGAAGGTGTAAGCGGGGCAGGCACAGTCGACAGTCAAGGTACCGGTAAAATTGGTAACGTAAACATCGCCGGCTATAAGATAGGCTATTAATTTCTGAAGTGCCGAGGTATACTCATCAGGCGTGCAGTCCGGGCGAATCGTGAGCAGATAAGTTTCTGTTAATGCCGGTGCTTGAAAGTTCGCCATTCTTTGAGCGATAAGGTCCTCCATTTTTTTCAAAAGAATGGGAGCAGGTTCAGTATGTCCGTTTGCAATGAACCAAAGGGTGTGCTCTTTTAAATCTTCAATGATAAAGAAATCGTAGAAAATCCACTTCATATCGGGCATGATGATTTTCGTTTCGTGACGCGAGGTAAGGCCCGTTTCCACCATGCCGTAGTCATAGGTAACATAGCCGATGGCCCCGTCTGTCAAAGGCAGATTCGTATCGTTTTTTCGTTGATGATTCTGTAAATAGGTTTTAAGATAAGTTTCAGGTTTTTCCGGATGGTATTGACCATTCACGTAGAGACGTCCTTTTTCGACATTCACCTCATGATAGGGCACGAGCCCGATGATGGAATATTGACCGAGGTTGTTTTCTAAGGAAGAGTCGAGAAAGGCTGCATTCTGTTCTTCCGCAAAAAGAGCAAAAATTTCAGCGGCCGTATAAGGCAAAGTAGAACGGCGAACGCAAGGTTCAGATATTGTTTCAGTTATAGTAATAACCGTAGATTTGGACATTGTTGCTGCTATAGCATCAGTAGTTTTAATCATGGTTTCAGTCATGGACACGGACTCCTTCTTCGGCGTGACGACAAAAGGCTTGGATTAAATCAGAGCCGTACTCGGATAGTAAGGCTTCGGGGTGAAACTGCAATCCGAAGAGCGGTAATGTTTGATGTGACATAGCCATGACGGCACCATCGTCGCTGACGGCATCTACCTGATAGTGAGGTGGCAAAGTGCTCTTTTTGATGACAAGTGAATGATAGCGAGTCACCGCAAAAGTTTTGGGCAGATCTTTGAATAAGCCCTGCCCTTCGTGATGAATTGGCGTTATCTTACCGTGCATCGGCTTTTCACCGCGAATCACGGACGCGCCGGCGTCGTGGGCCATGATTTGCATGCCGAGGCAGACGCCGAGAATAGGCAGAGTCTCTTTAAATTCACGAACAATGGCCAAAGACTCTTTGGCATCGGCCGGTCCTTTGGGACCGGGTGAGATGATGAGGCCTTCGGGCTTCATAGCGGCAATTTCATCGAGGCTGATGGTATCGCAGGGACGAACCATAACGTCGCGTCCTGTTTCGGCAACCAAGTTGGCCAGATTATAGGTGAAGGAATCGTAATTATCGACGATGAGATACATAATACCTCCTTATATGAAAAAAAGGATAACGATGGCAGCAAAAAAACTGCACAGTCGTTATCCTTAAAGGTCCGTAAACTGTATGTGAGGAAGATTCCTCACGATGGGAGAAATTCTCTTGTTATTAGTATAGCATAATTTAAGTTTTTATCTAACGTTTTGGATAGAAAAAATCCCCAAAGAATCCAGTAAAACCAGGCTCTTTGGGGTTGTAATCTAACTGGCGGAGGATTAGGGTATATATTGCCTTTGTATGATAATATAAAGGTTTTATATAATAGTCAAAAGAACAAGACGGAATTTAGACGGAAAATATTGTTATTCTGATAACTCATAGTAAAGGGGGTAATAGTGGATTACTTCCGATAATATATCCTTATCGAAACTAATTCCATACCTTCCCAAAATGGAAAAGCCTTTGTTTATGCGGTTTTAGGGTAGTAAAAAGAAGTATGATTTTCAATCATGAATTTTATACAGTGATTTTGTGTATATTGTGTTGGTTTTATGCGTTGTTTTTGTATAGTAATACAGAAATGCTTATCATTTAAAAGAGGTTATTTGATAGGTAACACTATCGTTATTTGATTCGGCGATTTTCTTCTTTCTAGCGGTATGATAGCAGCATAAAAACCGGAATAGGTTAAATGTCAGAAATAGAAGGAAAATAAGAGATAAAAAAGCGTCGTATTTTCGCTTCTAAGCGAAGTTTATTTTGGGGTAGGTATAAATACCTTAACCGATAAAATAAAAACGCTTACAGCTCAAAATAAGAATTATGACATTTTTATTCAAGGCTAGAAACCCGCATAAACACTGCATTCTTGAATAACTGAAAAATCGTTATTTTTAGGGGTAGCCCCTTTTTTTTTACTTACTTTTATTATACGGTAAAAATTGAGTATTTTCTAGCGGTAATTTAAAGTTGAATAGTATTTTATTTTGAATTGCTTTGTTGAATATATTTATATATAATTCAAGAGGTGGGGCTTCGATTTTGGAGGGTGGCGGTCCCCCGTCAAATAGTTAGAAGTACCTTATACGCATAAAAAGAACATTCAGAATCACGCCGAAGGGGTGGGGCTTCTTATAAAGGGGGGACTATATATCAGTATGAAGGGAGGTAGGAATAAAAAAGAAAAAACCACGGTATAAAACCGTGGCTTGTGTATTATTTCATAATGGACTTTAATATACGATATAGCACTTCAAGAATAAATAAGAGGATAATAGCGAATAGCAAAGCAGCTATTATGGCTCCTGATGCCCAAGCAATCTCATTTATAAAATCTCCTGATCCATGATACCGTAGCGGGTATGTAGGACTTGATGACACGATTATTAAAGATAGGACTGTAAATGTTACAAGAAAAATTATACGGTTTTTATGGATTGACATTTTTTCCTCTATATTTCTTCTGAAAATAAATGCAATGAGAGCGAGTGCTCCAAAAACAAATAATATTCCATTAAGTCCATTTGATGTGCTAGAAGTAGGTTTTTTATTTTCCTGTTTAGGGGTTAATTGATTTTTTTGATTAATTTGTTGTTCATATGCTTTTTGTTTAGCTTGTTTTTCTTCATTCTCTTTTTGTCTTTTAACTTTTAACTGATTAAATAGGTCTTTGCTTATTTTCTCTTGAAATGTATTTGGTTTCGGTTTTTTAGGTTCATCTGCTCTTTGGTCGCTTAAAACCTCTTCCAATGTTCCGACGTGATATATCTTCATTCCTGTAACTTTAAACCAACCGGAACTATAGAATATATTATTAAATACAGCATAATAATCTTTATTCGGTGCAAGTGCTTTTACATCTGCCCATATTTCATTATCGTTATTCTTCGCTTGAATGCTATTGATATTGATATAATATTTTGTTCCATCTGGGGTTGTTTCATAATAAGTCCATTGTGCCGTATCTTTTTCGCCTGTGTAAGCTGATGTGAAAGAAACAATACCGACCAAAAGAATAAATAAAGTAAATAATAATTTTATCCCCTTCATATGACGTATCCTCCCTGTTCAATAAATAGAGCCCTTTAATCGAGAGTTTACTATAGTAATTTATAAAATTCAAGTGAATAATAATCATAATAGAATAGTGCTAAAACAAATATAAAACTGTTATATACTTTAGTGTAATAAAGTGCTTGCACTTTGATACGCAAGTATCTTATTCATACTATAAAAGTAGTATATAACGAATACAGACTTAATATAATTCTAGCACTAATTATTTATACTAAGTAGTTTAAAAACCTTTTTCTAATACCGAAAGAAGTGAGGTATTACTAATTATTCTAGTATTACGACCGTAAGGGAGTAATACCGAAAGACTAAGTTATTTATAATCTTTTAAAAGAAGTAATACCCCGAATTTTCTTTGAAAATTCCACAACTACGTTGTGAATCTAAGTTGTTAATCTAAGTTTTATAAACTAAGTAGTATATACTAATTAGTATAGTACTCAATTTTTGAACATGGCTCTAATTAATTTTTAACCCCCGAACCGCCGTTTTAAAGGGTGGCAATAAAAAGCCATACTCAATTTTTGAATGTGTTAAAAGGGGACATATTCTTCTTGGTGTGGATCGGTAGCAGGAATAATATTTTCTGTATCTTCCTGAATTTCACCTTCGGGGAGGATCCATTCGTTAGGTGGAAGTACTTCAATATTCTTTGTAGTATTGCCTTTGTATTGGTATTCGTGCAGCTTTATCATGTTATAGCCTATTAACTCTTGAAGGTATTTTTGAAATGTATTTGATGATAAATCAGTAAAAGTTTCTCTTATATAGGTAAAATTACCATTTACAATGCAGGTATTATACCAACGTCTTGCACATAGTACAGAAAATAGTCCTTTGGCCTCGGTGGAGATATATTTATTAAGTAGGAAGGTATTCAATATAGCGGTACAACTACCCTGTTTTAGAAAATCAATATCATGTATTGGCATTGTTAAAGCGGTTATATATTCTCTATCTCTACAATTACCGTATTTGTCTTGAAAAGTAATTCGCTTGTCTTTTTTTGTTTCAAGTACTGAATAAACGTATTCGCTATCATGTGTATTACTCATGTTTTCACCTCTAAAGGGCTTCATATTAAAGTAGTAGTATTCAAAAACTACCAACTATTAGAAGCCCTCTTTCATTTATTTTAGAATTATGATATAGTTAAGTTATAGATAATTAAAAAAATACTTTTTTGATTCGTTTAGTACGCCAATACTAAGCGAATTTTTTTTGTTTATAATCTCCATTGCTGTATTCATGCAGAAATTGCTCCCACTCTTCAATCTTGACCAGCTTATTTTTATGTCCTAAGTTTAGTACAGTATCTTTATATTTTGGTACGCTTGCCATAGTTTGCATGAGTCTATAAATCGTACTTCTGCTCATATGATACTGTGATACCATTTCACACGGTTTAGTATACTTGCATTCAGTGTTTACCATAATTCTCCCCCTACATAACTACAAAGTTCCTCATGATGAATTGGATATACATTTACTACTCTTTCTTTATTCTCTGTGAATAAATTAGTTAGTATATCTATTGTTTCTTCCTTGCTTTTAGCTAGTTTACTTTCTTCTTTTTCATTGTTGCTTCCTCCTTTTAAATTAAAATGGTGATAATATTGATATTACTGAAAATATAGTTTAAAATATAATTGAGTGAAAGTATACTTTAAATATATTCAGTTCATATATATATTATAACATATTTTTGTGCTTTTGTCAAGTTAAAAATGATTTAATTAAAAAATCTATTTGAAATGACTTTTTGTAGAAAGGTGGAATAAACTATGTTTATATCAAAGTTAGATACTATTTTTAATGATAGGAAAATTAAGAAAACGCGTTTTGCCTTGGAGCATAACTTCCCTAAAACATTTATTGAAAATCTTGTAAGTAATAAGTTTAGAGATATTAATACAGAATCGCTCGAAAGGGTTATGCAAATTTTAGGTATTACAAAGTTGGAAGATATAATTATATACCTTCCTTTTGAATTGGAAATTCATACAATGGAGTATACAAATAACGATGATGAAAGTTATATTTTAGGGTTACAAGACATTGAAATAGAGATAACGCTAAAAAGCGTTCAAGAATCAAACAATAAAAGCAAATCATTTAAAGCCTTAGTAAGAGTACCGAACGAAAATAAAAGTCCTAATATACATCTTCCTTCTATTGGTAGTTTAGAAGATATATATAATAGAGAGGAATGGATTATTTTTTTTAGTCAGTATGATAAATGCTTTTCGTTTTATGTTGCAAAGCAAATCGAAGATTATGTAAGAAAAGAAATTAAACTAAAAGACTTTATTATCTCAAGAGGTTTAATAGTAGGGAAATAGCTATGTGGAGCAGACAGCAAACGAACGGTAAATATAAATTTACAGAATCGTATAAGGACCCTATCACGGGGAGATTTAAAGAAGTTAGTGTTACGGTAGGCGGCAATACTAAAATGTATCAAGCACAAGCAAGAGCAATACTAACGAAAAAGATACAACAAAAGACAAGCCCGCAAGAGTTTTATAAGAATATAACCTTTGAAGCGGTCGCTAATGAATGGTTAGAAGAATATAAAGTAACAGTAACAGCCGCAACTCATACTAATCACGATATAGCGGTAAAACGCATTATAAAGTTTTTGTCCGAAGGAATACTATTATCGGCTATTGATGTAAATCAATTAAGAAATTTAAATAGAAGATTGATAGAATCTAAGAAATACCGTAGAAGGACCATATCAAGGACTATAGCACAGGTGAAAAGAATTATTTCATATGCTACAGAAAAGGGATATATACCATACTCAAGAGCATTAGAAAAGTACAAGCCCCTAAACTCCCCAATAACCGAAAAAGAAGTACAAGCAGCTAATAGTAAGTATCTTGAATATGAGGAAGTAGAAGAATGTTTACAACAACTAAGGGCAATAGATACAAGACTTGCATTGATAGCAGAATTTCAAGTTAGAACGGGCGTTAGAATCGGTGAATTATTAGCACTAAGGGAACAAGATTACATAAAGACAGAAAATGAAGAAGGTGAAATATTCGGTAGAATTAATGTTAACGGTAGTATGGAGTATCAGACAAAAGAGAGAAAACCGCCTAAGACGGAAAAGAGTATAAGAGATGTTACTATAGGCAAAAGAACTATAGAAATACTTGATACTTTAATTGAAGAAAATCAGTATAAAAAGAAAGTTAGTAGCAATAAAGATTTTAATAATGAAGGATATATATTTATTACACTGAATGAATCAATGACTAATAGAGGGCGTAGAGGTGGTAAGCCGTATGACGCAAAGTATGTCAATAAGAAATTAAGCCTATTAAAAGTCAGTAACAAAAAGATTACTTCTCATATCTTCCGACATACGCATATAAGCAGACTAGCGGAAGCAGGGCAAACAATACCTGCAATAATGGCCCGTGTAGGTCATAGCGACAGTAAAACCACTATTGAAATATACATGCATGTTACAAATAAAATGAAGGATAGTATAGCAGACATAGAAGATATAATATAAAACTTTTTGGACGGAATTAGTTTTGTGATATAAGTGCTTGTATTTACTGCTTTTATCGGTTAGACGGAATTTATAAAATAGCCTTCTTGAATTGAATTTTAACAATCAAAATTTAGACGGAAATAAGACGGAAAAACTTAATAATTACTAAGGATATTTGACTATTTGACACAATAAAAAAGCCCCTTTGAAGCTAGATTTTCACTAGCCCCGAAGGGGTTTTGATTAGTACTGAATACATTCAATTTTGTACTAAAATATATGGCGGAGGATTAGGGATTCGAACCCTAGCGACGGTAACCCGCCCTAACGATTTAGCAAACCGTCCTCTTCAGCCTCTTGAGTAATCCTCCATATCTAATTACTAAAATATCATATCATTAGTAGAAGGCACTTGTCAAGATTTTGTAAATATTAGTTGTAAATTTTATTTAAGTAAAAGGCACTTAAACACCTTTGGCATCGGGATCCCAGATAAACTTATGTATTTGGAGTTGGATGCGGATTTGCTGCAAGTTATTGGTGAGCAAATAATCTACAATTTCCTTCGGGGCGATTTTGCCGAAAACCGGGGACACGAAGATGTGGCCTTTTGGTTGTTTGGTAAGTACTATTTCTTTCATACGCTGCAAATCACCGAAGGAGCTGACTACAAATTTTAACACGTCTTTGTCGGTTAAAGCTTCGCACAGGTGAGGATGCATAGACTCTTCGGCACTCGAATCGGGACATTTGTAATCATAGGTATAGAACACATTATCCCGTTGGAAGGGAGCGATAATACTGCCATTCGTTTCGATGTTGAATTCATAAGGGCCGAACGGTGTTGTTTCACGGCTCAAAATATCGATGAGCTGCTCTACTTCGGCGGCCTGTAATAAAGGTTCGCCGCCCGTGATGGTTATGTAGCGGTTGCCCATTTCTTTTAAAGCATCCGCTACTTCTTCTACAGACTGGATTTCAAAGTCTACTTCATCACCGTAACTGTACGTTGTGTCACAGTAGACGCATCGTAAATTACAGTCATAAAGTCGTAAAAAAGAGCAGGGGAAACCTTGGCGTGTGCCTTCACCTTCGATGGAACTGAAACGCTCAATCACGTTCATAAATGGCTACATTCCCTTCCGATTCCTGTACAACAACTTTGAAACATTTTTCACCTAATTGGTCGGCAATCCATTTTGCCATGTTTTCGGCAGTGGGATTGATGTCACCCATAATATCGTTCACGTGTTTGTGGTCGAGACGACCGTGAATGGCTTCTTTGATGTGACCGAAGTCGATAACCATACCGTTCTCGTCAAGCTCGGCGGAGCGTGCATGAATATGCACAATCCAGTTGTGACCGTGCAAGTTTTGACACTTGCTCTTGTAGGTCAATTTCAGCTGATGAGAGGCGCTGATTTCTAGTTTTTTTACTACTGTAAACATGTATACCTCACTTTAAAATTTTAATGTTTTAATTCGCTCAATGGCACGCAACGTGTTTTCACGACTGCCGAAGGAGGTGAGACGTAAGTAACCTTCGCCGCATGGGCCGAAACCGGCACCCGGGGTGCTTACGATATTTACTTTTTCCAATAACAGGTCGAAAAAATCCCAGCTTGTCATACCGGCCGGCACTTTAAGCCAAATGTAAGGTGCATCAACACCGCCGAATACGGTAAGACCGATAGCGGTAAGGCCTTCGCGGATGATGCGGGCATTTTCTTTGTAGTACGCAATAGCTTCGCGCGTTTGACGATGGCCGTCTTCAGAATAAACCGCTTCGGCAGCACGCTGAATAATGTAAGGAACACCGTTGAATTTGGTGCATTGGCGACGGTTCCACATAGGATTTAAGGCCTGTTTTTGGCCATCTGCGGTATTGACCGTTAATTCCTTCGGTACCACTGTATAGGCACATCGGGTGCCGGTAAAACCTGCTGTTTTTGAGAAGGAACGGAATTCAATGGCTACTTCACGAGCCCCTTCGATTTCGTAAATGCTGTGAACCGTGTCTTCGCTGCTGATGAAGGCTTCGTAAGCGGAGTCAAACATAAGCACCGTTTCATTGGCTTTGCACCAGTCAACCCACTCTTTGAGACGTTTGCGGCTCAACACGGTACCGGTCGGATTATTCGGGCAGCAGAGGTAGACGATATCTACGCGACGGTCCGGGAATTCAGGGGAAAAGTTATTTTCCGCATTGGTCGGTAAGTAAACGATGTTTTCAAAACGGTCGCCTTTAAATTTACCGGAACGACCGCCCATAACATTGCTGTCGAGATACACCGGATACACCGGATCGGTGATGGCGATTATATTATCGGCACTGAACAACTCCTGAATATTACCTACATCGGATTTGGCACCGTCGGAGATAAAAACTTCGTCAATGTCGAGATTGATATTTAGTGGTTTGTAATCATGGTCTACAACAGCTTGGCGTAAAAATTCATAGCCCTGTTCCGGACCGTAGCCGCGGAAGGTTTCGGCATGCCCCATTTCGTCAACCGCTTTATGCATAGCTTCAATTACTGCCGGAGCTAAGGGTTGGGTAACGTCACCGATGCCTAAACGAATAATATCGGCATCCGGATGCGTTTTTTGAAATTCTGCCACTTTGCGAGCAATATTAGCAAATAAATAGGAACTTTGTAGATTGGCATAATTTTCATTAATTAGGGTCATGATAACCTCCTTGAAGTTTGGGTACAACTAGTCTTGAAATTTATAAAATCTATATTATATAGAAAAATATAAATTTAATAGTAACATTTTACTATATAAAAGCGGTCTCTGGCAAATTGCGGACTGTAAAGAGTTCGTAATAATTGGCTAAGACATCTAAAAATAAAGAAAAACAGGAATCCGGGGAGGGATTCCTGTTTTCTTTGTAAGGGGAGTGTTAGTGTTAATCAAATGAAATCTTGATCACCTATATTGGCTGAACAGGGAGGGTTCAGTATCAATATAGTTCCCTGTAATCAATGATAGAGGTAATTCGAATGGGGTATCGAAATTACCATTCATTTGATGATATAACTATAAGCCATCAATATGAACACAAAATGAACGTTTTTGTGTTTTAATGACTTTTTTTGATAAAATTTTCGCACTAAAATTAATATCTATAATTAGTGGTAAAACATATAGTATATGCGGTTCTAAATAATCCTAGAATCTTAGTGGACAATAGATTTTATTATATGTCCATTAACCCCGTCAATAATTAACTCATAAGTCAGGCCGGCACGCGTAGCTATAATTTTATACAGCGGATGCTTCAAGAATTCTTTCGGCGGAGTGCGTGTGAAATCATTAACCTGTACACCTTTGGCTAATTCGTCGATTGGCGGATGGAAATGATCGGTATTGTTCTCATCCGGCTCGATAAGTTGCTTTTCCCCGTTTACCGGCGGTGTTGGCGGCGGCACTCTTAGGGGTGGCAATGATGCTACATTACTGTTTTCCGCGGTGGTCGGTAAATTAAGATTAGGGTGATTATTGGCAACGTCATTAGTCTGAGCTTGGCTATTAGTTGGACCGTTAGCTTGCGGTCCCGGATTTTTGTCATTAGGCATCATGTCTTGTCCCATCGGAGCTCCCGGCGGGAACGGCAAATCATCAAAGGTGATTAAGGTGAGCTGTTTAAATGTTAATTCATTGAGTGGTACGCCGGTGTTGATAGACGTTAATTCTTTGATTCTATCTTCGCTTAAGACTGTTAAGTTGTTGGCTTTAGCTTGAGCTTTAATCATTTCAGTGCGGGCTGCATTTACTCGATTAGCTTCTTGCTGTGCTATATAGTCGTGAATGGCATATACACAGCCGCCTATGACAAAAGCGGTGACAAATAACAATATTATACGGCGTAGCGATCGTCGGGGCGGTTCCGAAGCATTTACTTCAACCGCAGATGGTCGCAGGAATGGTTTCATTATATTTCCTCTCCAAGGGCTTCATCAGTTATAATAGGAAATTCTAAAATAAAGCTTGTTGCTACATGGGGGTCACTAATAGCATAAGCTTTTGCCTTGTGCAAATTAATGACATTTTTTACAAAATAAAGACCTAATCCCAAACCTTGATTGGATTTTTTGGTACGAGCCTGATCAACCTGATACATGCGATTCCAAATTTTATCAAGGTCGTCTTGATTAATCCCATCGCCGTTATCTTTAATGGTAATACGAATGGTATTGTTTAGTTTTACGACCTGAATTGAGATAGTATCTTTAGTGAATTTTATGGCGTTATCAATCAAGTTGCCTACGGCTCGTTTTAAAAACGGCAGATTGCCGACCATGGAAAGGTTAGGTTCAATGGATGCGGAAAGGGTAATATTTCTCTCTTTGCAAATACGTTGGTAACTGTCTACAACTTCTTGCATCATTTGGCTTATGCTGAGCGGATTTTTTTGAATGCTGTCCATATTATCCAAGCGGGCAATGTCCAAAAGTTGAGTAACCATGGCTGTCATAAATCGGCTCTGCTGGAAAATATGTTCAAAGCTTTCTTTGGCTTCGTCGATATTGTCGATATAAGCACGACCGTAGTCACTTTCTGCCTGAATAACGGCAATCGGTGTACGTAGCTCATGAGATACGTCGGAACTGAACTGTTTCTCACGCTGTGAGGAATTTTCCAAACTATCCAACATGGTGTTAAATGTTTTTGACAGAGCCGAGATTTCGTCATGGCTGTCTACAAGTTGTTCGATACGCTGTGATAAGTCTCGTTCCTGGCCGATGGCTGCAGCGGTTTGTGTCATATTGCGAATCGGGCCGAGACCTCGCTTAATAATCCAATACCCGCCGCTGGTGCCGATGACCAGGAATATAACGCCGCCCAGAATTAAGGATAGCAACATTATGTTGGCTGCCCGACTGGCCGTGGTTGCAGGCATTACGCCACGAACCCAACCGTGGAAGGCCGGGTCGGCAACCGGAGCGTCATAATAATAAAATGTAGTGTTCTTAACAGTTACTTCTTGAATGTGGTGGGGAGAAATTATGCTTTCCGGTGGAAATCTGTCAGGAATGGCCCCTTTAACCGCGACCCCGTTATCTGTATAAAGGACGGTGAATACACCTTCTTGGAACGGACGGAATCGGGTAAGATTGTCGGCGGTATTAATAACTCTCGATTGTAAGGTGCTGCGCATTTCTGAAGTTTCCCATAACTGGGTGAACTGCAAGATGAATACGGACAACATGAGTAACATCAATAAGAGAAAGATGGAATACCAACCGGTAATCTTAAGGGTCAAGGGTAAACGGCTGAAGGGGGTTACCCAATGACCATCGGTTTTGAATTTATTCTTCCACTTTGAAAACATAGCCCACACCTCGAACTGTGTGAATTAATTTGGCTTCGTTGGCTACATCCAATTTTTTACGTAAGTCTTTAATATATACATCTATTAAGTTGGAATAACTTTCGTAGTCATATTCCCAAACATGGTCGAGAATCTGCTGACGGGACAATACGATGTTTACATTGCTGGCTAAATAATATAATAAGTCAAATTCTTTAGCGGTAAGAACTAATTCCTGACCATGCAAGGTAGCGGTACGGCTTTGACTGTTGATGGTTAAAGGACCTGCTTCCAAATCGTTGTGAGCATGGTTGTAACTGCGACGGGATAAAGCGTAGATACGGGCAATCAATTCTTCGAATTCGAAAGGTTTTACAAGATAATCATCGCCACCGTGGTTAAGACCTTTTACTTTATCTTGTAAGGTGTCTTTAGCGGTTAAGAATAATACCGGTGTTTTATTGCCTTCTTGGCGTAAATGTTGTACAACGGTAAAACCGTCCATTTTAGGAATCATTACGTCCATAACGACTACGTCGTAGCTGGATGTGTTAATGTGATCTAAAGCGGTTTCGCCGTCAAAGCAGCAGTCTACCGTCATGGATTCAACACGCAAGCGTTTGGCAATGATGTTATTTAGCATTTCTTCGTCTTCAACAAGTAAAACTTTCATATAATCGCTCCTGTCTTACAAAAATAAGCCTGTTTCACAACCTCTTCGGTGTAACAGACTATAAAATAAAAATATTAATCAAATTAAGCATGTCTAAAATTATTATACCATTATTATGCGTAAAAATAATTATAGCTTTTATTGAGGTCAGTATAGCCTAAGGGTATGAAATCAGTATGAAGGGATAACGGTTAGGCATTAAATTTATGATAACTAAATTGTGTACCTTTGTGTTTTATGCATAGATTGGACGTTTTTCGGACGTTATGAGAAAAGTCAAAAAAAAATGTGTGAAAATGATTTTCGATTAAATATTCCGAATTTCTATCCGGCGGTATAAATAAACTGAATAATATCAGCGTTTATCCAGAAAATAAAATAGTTTATGATAAATAAATGTTTAAATGCACCCTAAAAATAGGGGAATTTAGGAAATGATAAAAATTATCAATTATGAGGGCTATTTTCAAGTATGCGTATTTGATTTTGGACAAATGCCTTTAAAAGCCGCTATAATTAAAGAACAAGCTATAGGAAAGGCATGCCCAGGTACGGCGTGCCGGATAAGTCTGTAGGAAGTAGGTACAAGTTTAGGAGGTTATTATGGAACAGTATGATGTTCTAGTAGTAGGTAGCGGCGGAGCCGGTCAACGAGCAGCATTAGAAGCAGCTCATCAAGAAGGTTTGCGCGTAGCACTTATTACCAAGATTTTCCCAAGTCGTTCTGCAACGGCTATGGCTCAAGGCGGTATTAATGGCGTATTAAACAATGTAGCAAAAGAAGACACTATTGAAGACCACATCTTCGATACCGTTAAAGGTAGTGACTATCTTGCCGACCAGGATGCTGTTGAATTCTTTATCAACCGTTGTCCTGAATTAATCAAAGAACTTGATTATTTCGGTACCCCATTCTCCCGTACTAAAGACAATAAAATTGCACAACGTAACTTCGGCGGCCAGGCATACCCTCGTACATGCTACAGTGCCGACAAAACCGGTCATGTAATCTTACATACGTTGTATGAACAATGCTTAAAGGAAAATGTACATTTCCTTCAAGATTGGTACTTATTAGATATCGTAAAAGCTGACGACGGTTCCGTAGGCGGCGTTGTTGCTTGGAACATGAAAGAAGGTCGTGTTGAAAAAATCGCGACTACTGCATTAGTAATTGCAACCGGTGGTGCCGGTCGTATGTACTGGACTCGTACTTCCAATCCTTACCTTTCCACAGGTGACGGCATGGCAGCATGTTTCCGTGCCGGCTGTGCTTTGAAAGACCCTGAAATGGTTCAGTTCCATCCAACCGGTCTTGGTAAAAGCGGTATCTTGATGTCCGAAGCTGTTCGTGGTGAAGGCGGTTACCTCTTGAACAATAAAGGGGAACGTTTCATGAAGGACTATGCTCCTAGCAAAATGGAATTGGCACCTCGTGACGTTGTAGCTAAAGCTATCGAAACCGAAATCGCTGAAGGTCGCGGCTGGGGTACCGGTCTTGACGCTTATGTAGTAGCTGACGTTCGTCACTTACCAAAAGAAGTTATTCTTGAAAAACTTCATGGTATCCGTGATTTGGCTATTACATTCGAACATGCCGATCCATTAGTTCAACCTATTCCAATTCGCCCAACTTGTCACTATTCCATGGGCGGTATTGATGTAAAAGACTTTAAAACTTGCGGTACTGTAATCCCTGGTTTGTTTGCTGCCGGCGAAGCTTCTTGCGTATCTATTCACGGTGCTAATCGTCTTGGCGGTAACTCCTTGGCTGACGCTGTTGTATTCGGTAAAGTAGCCGGTGAAGGCGCTGTAGCTTACGTTAAAGAAAACCAAGCTAAAGACGCTTCCAAAGCTCTTAACGAAGCAGCTAACGGCTGGGAACAACGTTTCCGCGAAGTAACAGGCCGTACAACCGGTCGTCCAATTTCTGAAATTCGTAACGAAATGGCTCTTTCCATGTGGAACAATGTAGGTATTTTCCGCGAAGAAAAGAAAATGGAAGAAGAATTAGAAACCTTGAATCGTTTGATTGAAGAATACAAAACTTGCTACGTTGGCGACACTAACCGTACGTTCAATATGGCATTCGTAAACTACGTTGAAGTAGGCAGCCTTTTAACTGTTGCTAAAGCTGTTACTTTGGGCGCACTTCGTCGTAAAGAAAGTCGTGGTAGTCACCTTCGTGAAGACTTCGCGAAACGTGATGATGCTAACTTCTTAAACCATACTTTAATTACCCTTGGAGAAGATGGCGAATACAAAGTTGGTCAGAGTGAAGTTGTAATTACTCGCTTCGAACCAAAAGAAAGGACGTACTAAGATGAGACAGATTACTTATAAGATTCATCGTTATAATGAAGGTCGCTCCTATGTACAGACCTATTCCTTTGATTATGAACCGGACCGTACAATTCTTTGGGGCCTTCAAAAAATTAAAGATACTATCGATCCAACCTTAACATTCATCGCTGCTTGCCGTAGTGCTGTTTGTGGTGCTTGCTCCATTAAAGTTAATGGTCAGGCTATGCTTGGTTGTGAAAGTAAAATCGACGATATTACCGAACGTTTCGGCAGCGACACTATTGAAATCGCTCCAATCGGTAACTTCGACGTCATCCGTGACTTGGCAGTTGACTGGGAAGCTAAAGTTAACCGTCTTAAAACTGTTGCTCCATGGATTTTCATGAAACCTGAATTCAACCGCGATACCGGTTCTCGCCAGACTCCGGAAGATTTCAAAAAATTTGTTACTAACACAGAATGTATCCTTTGCGGTTGCTGTGCTTCCGAATGTAACAAATTGTCCGCTAATCGCGAAGACTTCTTGGATCCATATGTTTACACCAAAGCTAATCGCTTTGTTCAAGATTCCCGTGATGCCGCTCCTATGGCTCACGTAAATCCTGCTTTTGAAAATGGTCTTTGGAAATGCGTTCATTGCATGAACTGTATCTCCCGTTGTCCAAAACACTTAAAACCTGCAAAAGATATTTCCGAACTTCGTGCAGTAGCTACGAAAGCCGGCTTATCCAATAAAGGTACTCGTCATGCTATCGCCTTCAAACAAGACCTCATGCAGACCGGTCACTTGAACGAAGTAACGATGAGTCTTAAGACTGACGGTCTTGTAGATTCCGCTAAACAGGGGCTCTACGCTATGCGTCTCTGGGCACATGGTAAGATTAATCCTCTTGAACTCGTAATTCCACATAAACCTGTTCAAGGTATTAAGGATGTGCGCACCATTATTAAGGCAGCAGAGGAGGCAGAAAGATAATGAAATACGCATTTTTCCCTGGTTGTGTACTTGAAGGTGCAGCCAAAGAAGATTTTATCGCCACTGTTGCGGTTGCTAAAAAGTTAGGCATTCAAATCGAAGAATTGGAAGGTTGGACTTGCTGTGGTGCGTCCCACGTTCAGGATATCGATCCATTGGCAATTCTTTCTACTAATGCTCGTAATATTGCCTTAGCTGAAGCACAAGGCGTTAACTTAATGACAGTTTGTAACACTTGTACTTTAATGCTTCGCGAAGCTAAAAATGAACTCGATCGCGATGAAACTCAACGTGCTCGCGTAAATAACATTTTGGGCCAAGCAGGCTTACGTTATAAAGGTACCAGCGATGTAACTCATTTCTTATGGGTATTGATTCGCGACTACGGTTTGAACAACCTTAAAGCTAAAGTTGTTAAACCTTTAAGCGGCCTTCGTGTTGCTGAATACTATGGTTGCCATCTTCTTCGTCCGCAAGAAGAAACAGGCTTTGAAGACTTCCAGATCCCAACCAGCTTGGCTGATGTAATCAAAGCTATCGGCGCTACACCAATCGACTTCTCCCGTAAGCTCGACTGCTGTGGTTTCCATGCTGTATATCCTGCACATGATTCCGTAATGCATATGACCGGTTCCATCAATGCTGATGCTGCTAAAGAAGGCGCTGACTGTGTTGTTACACCTTGCCCACTTTGCCAGATGCAGCTTGATATGTTCCAAAAAGAAGCAAAACAATATGTTCCTAACGACAAAGATATGCCTATTATCCATATGAGCCAGTTAATCGGCTTAGCATTGGGTATCAGCCCTGCTGAACTTGGCATGACTAAACGTCATATGACAAGCACAGCTGCTTTGAATCGTTTTGTAGGTGCATAATCTAAGCTCAATAAGCTATTAAAGGTATTTGATTGTAGCTTGTGCCTATGAAGAAAGCCCCACCCGGTTTCGGGTGGGGCTTTCGTTTTATTGTTAAGTTAAGTGCTGTTAAATTTTAAATTGAAATTTATTATATATACTTGGCATTTCTTGTGATTGATTCCGAGTGATATTCGCCCGTTTAGAAACCGAGCTCTTCGTTCACGATGATGATTTCCATTATATCCATATTGCGCATTTTCTTATAGTAAATGGTAAGGGCATTGCAGATACGATCCGGTGAAGCACAGTCGTAGCAATGATCCTGTTTAATGGCACATGGAGTTTTGGAGAGTTTCTTGTTTTTGACTACGTTTTTCGGTGCCGCTACATTACGAGCCCGGTAGATGGCCGACGCCAAGTCGGGGGTAATTTTGTTGATACCCAGAACGAAGAATACTTCTTCAGATCCGAATAAGGAGCAGGCTACGCGGTTACCGGTGCCGTCGATATTAACGAGTTCGCCCGTTTGAGCCAATGCATTGACGGAGGTGAGAAATACATCTTTTTGTATAGTGCGTAATGCTGTTTGGCGGAAGTTTTCGCCTTCCAAAGGGCGGTGAATATCGGTGATTTCCTTATTATTCGGTTCTAAGGCTTCATAGACCCGAAGCGTTTGCAAGGTGCGTGAATCGCCCAGAGCAACGCGTTTATTTTGAATACGCTCTTTCAGATAAGCGGTGGCTTCGGTGCCGGTTTCAAAATAATGCACGACAAAATTATTGCGCTTCAGATTTCTAATCGTTGCCTCAATGTCGATAGGCGTTTCATTGGCTGCAGGATTGGTTACTGCGTTGATAGTAATGTCCGTGTTGGCCATGGGACTTCCCTCCTGTTATGAGCAATATACATTTGTATTATACCACAGGAAATTAAAAGAATATATAATGTTTCAAGATTTTTGTGTATTAATTAAAATGCTGTAGAATCAAGTTTTGAGGGACGCTTTGTAAAATTCAGTCTTTAATTTTATAAAATACTTACAAAAAAATCTTGACATTTGAAGGCATTATGTTTATTATAAATACAACCTAAGTGGACAGAATTTCTTTTTAAAAGAACAAAATGATATGTTTTGTACATCACGAGATAACACTGGGGATTTGAGGGAGCAGAGAGACTGAGGAAATGACCGGTCTTGGGATTGATTGGTCATGTGGAGTGAGAGACATTTGTTATTATCGGTTGCGGCGGGGAGCCAAAACCTATATAAATTACATAGTGAACCTTAAAACCGTTGAGACGGAGATAAAAATAAGACGTGCACTTACAGAGAGTAAAGTTAGCTGAGATTTTCATAGAACGCAGTTTATTAAATGGACCGTTGAGGGCGCTGGGAAAGAGGCGATTCTTGGAATGCCTTTAGTATACAGCGACGCGACATTGGCGTTAGTAATGAGGGGTATGTTAGTACCCTGCGAATGAGGGGACGTTTTATGTATTTAAAGCGTCAATCAAGGTGGTACCGCGAGTATAATTAAATTACCCGTCCTTGGCATATATTTGCCAAGGACTTTTTTATTGGCAAAATTAGATTCCGTTACATTGAGAAATAAGAGAAAAAGGAGTTTCAGTCATGAATCAGTTAACGCTGGACACATTAAAGACTTACGCAGCCGAGTACCCGATTGTACCGGTGTATAAAGAAATTTTTTCAGACACACGAACCGTAGTCAGCGTGCTAAAAGCTTTAAAGCGAGTAAGTAAAACAGCCTTTTTATTGGAAAGTGCCGATAATAAAGAAAACTGGGGACGTTATTCATTCTTAGGTTATAATCCGTTGCTTGAAATCACATGCAAAGCCGGGACGATGACGATTAAGGGGGCTACGACCCAGACCTATCGGACGGCGAAGCCGAATGAAGAAATCAGGCGCATCATGAAAGAATATTGAAGTCCGCAATTCGATTTTTTACCGACGTTTACGGGTGGGTTGGTCGGTTACTTCGGCTATGAATATATGACTTATGCCGAACCGCATTTGGATCGCGGTTTTCAGAATCAGCGCATGAAATTGATGAGCACCGGTCCTTACGATATACCGATTTTCAATGATGTGGATTTACTCCTTTTTGATAAGGGGGTTGCCTTAGATCATTACAAGAAAAAGATTATTTTAATTGCCAATATTCGCACCGATGAATTGGAAACCAATTATAACAAGGCTCAAGTAGTGGCTAATTTGGGCGTAAAATGGGGTGCCGTGGTTCACGGTTTTGACGGCCTCGATGAAATTACGGCTTGTGATAAGACCTATGTTTGTGAAATTAACGATGGTAAGCTTACTTCTTATGTATTGGATCCGGTTGAATTTGGTCTGGCTTACGCCAAACCGGCAGAGCTCGTAGGCGGTGACGGTCCTGTGAATGCGGATATTACGCGTTCCGTCTTGACCGGGGAAAAGGTTCTCGTCGGAATGCGGTGCTTCTCAATGCAGGCATGAGTTTCCATTTGGCTGAAGCAAATACAAGCTTGGCCGACGGCATCGCCAAAGCGGCCCGTCTTATTGATGAAGGCAAAGCGTTGACCGTGCTTGAAGATTTGATCGCCGCTACGAATGAGGTGGCCTAATGATTCTTGATACGATTGTGGCGGCTACCAAAGAACGGGTAGCGGTATTAAAGGCAACGACGCCACTTGAAGTTGTGAAAGCACAGGCAGAGCAGGCGGCTAAAGAAGAACTGGCGGCTAACGGTGGTCAATTTCCCTTTGCTTTTGAAAAAGCACTTCGCGCAGGGTCGATGAATTTTATCTGTGAGGTAAAAAAAGCCTCCCCCTCTAAGGGCGTAATTGCTGAAGATTTCCCGTATTTGGAAATTGCCAAGGATTATGAAAAAGCCGGTGCAGCCGTATATTAACGATTTAATTGCCGTTAGAAATGACCCTATGGCAACAGCACAGGTTTTAAAAAACAACGGTTATTATACTGATACGGTTGAAAACTATGGCGGCGGTTTAAGCCGTTTCTATAAAGAATTTGGCGGTATTTCCGTTCCTTATCAAATGTACAATACGCAAGGTAGTCCTAGTCAGTCATTTAATACTCAGTTGCGTATGGATAACCCGAACGAACCATTAGATGTTCAAGGTATGATTTCTGCCATGAACTTACCTTACGTTAATGGAGCAAAACGACAAGAACAAGCATTAAGCCGTGAACTAGGCTATCAAACAGATTTAATCGGTGCTGTAGGTAGTGATGTATTTGAGAGGTTTAGTGGACAAGCAAACCAATTAGCTAAGGCAGCAATGGCAGCCGCACAAGAAGGGGCTGACCTAGAAAACCAACAACATAAGTTGACAGGGGTAGGTAAATTAGCACAGATGATTGCTAATAGTAATAATAGTTCTAATTCTAAGATGTATGCCGCTATGGGGCAAATGTTAGGTGTAAACTTAAATCCTATGGACGACCGATACATCAATAGTCAAAAAATGGCGTTAGACCAAATGCAACGCAATCAAGCTATTCAAGACGAACAGCGTAAAATGCAGCAACAAAAAGAGTTATCTGATTACAAGATGCAACAAGAAATTGCCGCCAAGAAAGAATTGGCTACTTGGGAAGGTGAGCATAATCTTGAATTGGCTAAGAAATATGCAGAAGCAGGGGTTAGCCAAAAAGGTAAAGGTGGTAGTTCCGGTGATTTAACAACCTCACAGAAGGTAAAAATGAACAACGATATTATTAAGTTAGGAGATAATTATAGAAAACTATATCAAGAAACAGCAGATAAAGTCTATGCCGGATTAGTTAGCGAAGACGCTTTACGACAAATCAGTATGGACGCAGCAAGTCAATTAGCTAATTATGACGGACTTGGATTAGACGCTTATAAACACGTTGAAGGTATGATTGTCGGAGACGCCGCCTATACAGAAAAACAATTACTTAAGACCTATGGTGCTAAGAAGGAAGACGGAACTCGACCTAATGCTTATGTAGGTTGGAAGGAATAAGGAGAGTGATATAGATTGAGTTGGTTACAAGATTATTTGTCGCAGTCCAATAAAGCGTGGGATGAAGAAAATCAACGGATTGGTGATAGTTATGTGCCAGACGAACATACCAACTTTATAGACAGCTTTCAATCCAACGTATGGGGTTCACTATCAGGTTATGCAGGTTTCCTCGCAGCAGGTGCAGAAAAAGCAGGGTTTACAGGTTTGCGTGATTGGGCTGAAAACGAGGCTTCTTATGCAGGAAAGAGAGCCTATGCCAACGCCGATAAGACAGAGTATGACGATTTAGGGTGGTATGACCCTCGATATTACATTAATGGACACGCTTTAAATGCTACCGCACAAATGCTTGGCGGTAGCCTTGTTGACATTGGTCTTGTAGCTGGCTCTCTCCTTTCTGCTCCCGAAACAGGTGGTGCGTCTTTAGCGGGTATCGCTGCTGTAGGTGCCGCTAGAACTGGCGGTCGTATCATGGGTGAAAAATTACTTGGTAACGTGTTAACTAAGTACGCCCTCGAAAAAGGGGCTACTATGGGCTTAGAGGCAGGTGCTAAATTAGCATCTCGTCAAGTCCTTGGTGAGGCTGCTTTAGGTACGGCTAAAGGATTAGTTAATGACATTCCATTTATCCTAACAAAAGGGGCATCAGAATCGGCAATTAACGCAGGCGACGTATACATGGAATCCTTGCAGATGGGCAACGACCGTGATACAGCGTCTAGTCAGTCTATGCAAGCCTTTGGTGAGGGTTACATTCCTGCTATGGCTGAATTTTATGCTGATAAAATGGCTATTGGAGGTACGTTAGCCGGATTCGCAACAAAGGGTGGTAAAGTTCTTTCTAAAGCTGTTCGTAGTGCTGTTGCTAATGGTGTAGTATCTGGGCAAGTGGAAGGTGCTGTGGAAGCATGGCAAACCATGGTACAAGATAGGGCATTAGGCAAGGAAGATGCATTAAACGCCCGTATCTATGACCCTACTTCGTGGTCGGACAACATGGCAGACTCATACGGGCAAGCCGTTGGTCCTGCTATGTTACTTGGCGGTATTGGTGGTGCTAGAGCAGGTATCAGTTCTGCCATGAATAACCCTAACCCAAACGTTGAAGTTACTCCAGAAGTAGCTGAACAACCTGTGTCTATCGAAGGCGACATTACCCCAGTTACAGATAGTATTACACCTATCGAAGAGGGGGTTGCTCCAATCGAAGGCGAAATTTCCTCCGCTCCTGTTGTAGATTTGGGCGGTATGGACTCTACAAGCCCACGGCAAGGCTTGTATGACGAAATGCGTAATACGTTTATTCGGAATAACCCAAAAAGCCCAGATATTGTCGAGACTAAATCACAGGCTACAAATGATAAGATTGAAGACATCGTTAGTCTTTGGGATAATTCCTCTCCAGAAGAAATCCAAAACTTAGCCCCAAATACATTTGTGGAAGACTTTAAGCAGGCAGGACTTACGGATGCGGAAGCAGGAAGAGCATCTAATGGGTTAGTTAAACACATGAAAGAGCAAAAACCGTTACCGAAGGTTGACGGTAGGGCTTTAATTGAAGAAGCTAGTAAAGTTGGTGTGCAACTAGACCCTAAACAAGCAGAGAACTTAGTATCTGACAATCCTTCTCCTGCTTTAGTTAAACAAGTGCAAAACAAAATTAACAAGGTTCGACCTATTGTGGAAAAACAACAAGCAAAACTTGACAAAAAAAGAGAGCAAGAGGCAATAGCCCAACAACAGAAAGAATACCTAGAAAATGAAAAACGAAATTACGTTAATAACAACTATGAAAATTCAACGAACAAACAGTTCTTTGACCGTGTAATTGGGAACACAGAAAACGAGCCAAATAAAGCGGCTGAAACCGCTTATAAATTTAAACGTGCTATGAAAGAACGTAACAAAGACATTAAAAACGAAAAGCCTAAAGCAAAGAATGTTCGTAATTATTTAACTAAACAAGGGATTACAGAAGAAAAGTACGGAAAAACCCCGGTGCAAGCAATGGTGGATTATGCAAAATCCATGGATCAAGAGAGGATTAATGCTCGACAATTCGCCCGCACTTCTGACGAATATAGAAGCTCGCTCAAAGAAAGTGCAAGAAATGTTACTAATGTAATGGCTGTAAATAAAATGCATGACGATGCATTAAAAAATGCACATGGCGACCAAATTAAATCGGTAGAACGTGATATTGACAATAGCTTAATTCAGTTAGGACAAAATGGTTTTGATATTACTAAGCTAAAGCACTATAAACGCTTAGAAAACGCTGCCAAAGGTTTTCATAAACAAGCTATAGATAGATTACAGCGTATCAACGAATCCGTTGGTTTGGCAGAAAAAGTTAAACCAGTCGAAAATACGCCAATTGAAACAAAGACTATTGAAGGAAATAAACCAGTAGAAGAAGCTAAACCGATAGAGGAAAAACCTCCTGTAGAAGAAAAACCTGCAAAACCTAAACGTACTCGCACCAATAAACCTAAAACGTATAAAGGACATACAGAAGCTCGTCAGTTTTTCTCCGGTGAAAAATCCATTTCCGATACAGTAACAACTCTTAATCAGATGGAGAAAGATGAAACTCTCAAACCAAAAGAAAGAGAAGAAGTTGCTAATATCAGAAAATTATTAAATAACGTTCGTGATGAAGAAGGCAATTTAGAACAAAAAGAATTAACAGAGACAGGTAATACCGAATACAATAATATTATGAAAGAACACAAGGATTTAAAGGATAAAGCGAAAGCTAATAATATCGGTATTCAAGAGTTTACTAAACAAGCTGATAGCTTAAAACGTCGTGCAGAGAAGTTATTCCGTAGTTTCCCGAATGCTAAAACTCTTGATTTAGTTGTTGGTTCTAACTTAGTATTCAAAGTTCCTAGTCAAAACGCTATTGCTAAAGCAATTCGTGAAGACGTTGTTAAACCTAACAGAACACTTATTAATACATTTATGAGCAAGCCTGGCAACTTTAACGATGCTGTGTTAGGATTTGTAGAAAGTGCCTTTGGTTCTAAGTTATCAACTTTACCTACTAATATCCGTAATGCAGTTGTAGAAAAGATTTTACAAAACGAATACAATAACTTAATCAAAAAGTATGGAGATAATGAAGGTATCCTAAAAGCAAACCCTAGTAATTTAAAACAGTTAGCTGCACGAATTGCCGGCTCATTCCCTACACAGGATTTCCCTAGTATTGGTAAAGAAGCAGCCGAATCTACCACAGCTATTTTTGGAGAACGCTCTAAAGGGTTAGCTAATATCGCTAATGATAATCAAGGTATGATTGGACTTGCCAGAGAATACTACCAAAAAGAAGAAGAAAAAATAAAGCCAAAAGAAAAGGTCGAGCCAAAGGCTAGAACAACCAAACATCAGACCAAAGCAGGGTATACTGTAAATAAAGAAGGTGTGAAAGCCTCAATATCCATAGGTTATAACGAAGATGAATATTACCCTATAACAATTACCGTCAAATTTGATAATCCGGAACTATCAACCGACCAAAATATTCAAGATATTATAGGCGAGATTTATTCAGATTTATTCTTTGATGCCGATGATATAGATGTTGTATCTAACGAAAATGGGGTAGCCGAGTTAACGGCTCGACCTGTACTAAGTTATACAAATATGTCAAATAAAGTTAGTCAAGAAGGAATTTTAAAGGCTCGTGAAGAAGCTATTAAGGCGGCTATTGGAATATCGCCAGACAAAGAAGTAGCTTTTGTGGTGGACGCAAACGCAGACATTTCTGCCTTACAAGACGTACTTAACAAAATTTACGGCGAAGATAAGTATAAAGTAAAAACCGAAGTGGTATCCGATAGAAAGAACATCTACATAATGAAAGAAGAGTCTCCTGTAAACGACGAAATAAAAGGAAGAATTATCGATAACTCTTTGTTTAGTACGGGTTCTTCGAGTGCTGATAACTCTAACGTGCCAAATAAAGAGATTTATAATCAAGATAACATGGAACGGCACGAAGGAGAGAACCGCAATTTCAGCAAAAATATTTCTTTAGAACTTATCCCTAAAATAAAACAAGCTATTGTAGATTATTTAGGAGATGCAGAGTTACTAGAGAAAATTTTCAGAGAATCGCCACACTTATTAATTAGATTTAGACTGTTTGAAGATAATCCAAAATTGATGGGACTTCACGTTTACGAAAGAGGAACTATTGATTTTAAGTATAATCAAAATGACATAGAAGAAAATATAAGAAATGGAGTTCCAATTCACGAACTTGTTCACGAGTTGGTCTCTAATTTAGAGGTGAAAGAGAAGGGAAAAGGGAAAAATAACGTAGTAGAAAAACATAAGTTCGTAAATCGGCTGATTAACCATGTAATTAACAGTGTATTGGAGGATTTGTATGAAAATGACAATGGAAGAACGCTTGCGGAATTGGGGCTTTCACGAGGAAGATATACCAGAAATGTTGGAGGAATTGGCAAAACTTCCGAGTATAGAGAAGGAAGAAGAAATTCTGATAGCGGAAGCGGCGTTTCAAGCCCTAGCAAAGGTGAAGGTACCAGGATACAACTATCATCAAGACTTCTTGTTAAGAGCGAAAAGTCTAGTCCACGGAATGGAGGACGAAGTGGAGTTGACATATACCTTGACGATTCCGATGTTAAAGAGGCGACTGGCTCGCTGGAAATGATTAAAAATTCTATCTTTGACGGCATGAAAGACGATGATTGGGTGGCTATCACAAGAACAGCCCAAGTATTTATCAAAGACGTTATTGGTGCAAAAGCCCAGGACGGAGAGAATTTACACCCTCAAAAGAAAATTAATCTTGTGATTTCGTATCTTGCAGGATTAAGGAAGATAAGTCAAGAGGCGTTCAATAGAGTTCTTACTGATTATGAAATTCGCCAAGAAATTTTGGGTTACGGCTCTATGTCAGGCTTTATTTCTCAATCGGAATTGCAAAATTTAGCGAACATTTCATTAAGCGAACTTAAAAAGAATGGGGATTTGAGGTTACGGGAACAAACTGAATTTATTGAAAAGGGAGGCAAGGACAGACAAGGAAACGCCTCCACTAACCGGAATCCAGACTCTAACGACATGCAATCCAACCCAGCCGAAGCTAGTGTTAACATGGCAGAAAAGCTCATAGAGAAAGAAATTAAAAAAGAAACAGACAGAATAGAGGTTCACCGAAGGGCAGACAACAAAGATAATATTCCTATGTACGCTTTGTTAAAAGAAGTAAGGTCTCCGTCTAGCTTATCTAGGAAACACTTCCCAGAACTCGTTAAGTTTATTAAAGAGGCACAACAGGTTGCTAGAAAAACTGATAGGGATTTAAAAAAATACCGAGCTAAAATGGACGCAGTATATAAACAGTTAAAAAACGAGGACAGCCAAAAATCATTTGAGAAACTTAAAGTCGAAATTTCCGACCGCCGTATGGAGTTTGCACAGGTAATCCCTATTACAATGCAGGACGGAACTAATAAATACACCATTATTAAAGAGGGTGATATTTTTGAAGAATTTGAAGACGAATCAGATGCATTACAAAAGAAAGTGGAATTAGAAAATGCAGGCTATAAAGTAGCCAAAGATTACAAAAATCAAAGACACCGTATTTTTGCTAGTAAAGACATGGTCCGTGGATACAATTCCTTGGAGCAGGCTAACCAAATTGCTATTAAGGAATCGGGAGAAATCGCTAAGTCTAAAGGATATAATGATACAGTATGGAAAGCCTATGTTGAGTATCGTAAAACTCTTGACGAACTTATGATTAAGGCGGCTAATGCTAATGAACGTATAGGGAATCCTGATAAGCAGAAATACTCGTGGGGTTATTCTCCATTTGAACATTCTCGTTTTGGTGTATACGAGGAACAAAAGGGTACAGATGAAAACGGTAAAGAAACGGTTACTCGTAATGTTATTGCGTCTTTTAGAACAGAGAAAGCTGCTCGAAAATGGGTAGAAAAAAACCTATTAAACAACCCTCAATTCGCACAGTCTAAGTTTGCTATTGTAGAACAAGAACGAAATTACAACAATCCTCGCAATGACTTTGATAGCCATTATTCAACGATTGATAATGACTACTTCAAAGACCATGTTGTTGAAGATTATATGACAGCAGAACAGAAAGAGGCAGAGTTTAAACGCTTAACTGGTTTGTATCCAGAAATGAAAAAGTTGGTTGATTCTGGCTTTATCAACAAGCCATTAACGCAACAAGAATTCTTAAATTTAGTCAATGATAAAGCAACAATGGAAAAAATCGGGATTGATGCCAAAGCCCTTCAAAACGAAATGAAACATGCTAATGGTTTTGAATTGTTTAAGCGTAACGGCAAAGTTACTAAGAAGTCTTTGATTGAACATTTCTATACCAACACGGGCGATTTTGCAAAGAACAAACATAATATGACTCGTGTTATGGGGGCCAAGGGTTCTAACCCTAACTTGCAACGTGCTGATTATGACTACATCGTTTCTATGGTTAAGCATATCAATAATGCAGAATGGTATCACAAAGCAACGACAGCCTATGAACATTGGTTTAAAGATAAATACAAAGCAAATAGAAGCACAGGCAGTATGTCAAACAAACAGGAAATGATGCACACCTTAATCCGTACCGTTATGGGTGTTCCTAATCATTTTGATACGAGATTAAATGAAGTTATGAATGAGATTCCTGGTCTCGGTAGTTTTATGACTAAGAACTACGGTGAAACATGGTTTACTGACTTAATGAAACGTGGCATGGAAGTTACAGCATTAGTTAAGTTGGGCTTGTTGCGACCTACCGCTATGATTGCACAGCTAGGCGTTATGGCTAATATCTTTACTATGACAGGGTTTAATCAAAACTTCTGGGCAGCACAGGAGGAAGCTTTGAAAGGAAATAAAAACCCTAAGTATAAAGATTTATTTAGTTATATTGGTATTGGTGAAGATTATCAAGGTGTTGAATCTGACGTATTCAACGACTCTAAATCAATTGTTCACACTACTAAAATTGGTAAGTTATTGGCTAAAGCAATGCTACCATTTGAAGTGGGTGATAATTTTACTCGTCGTGTTGCTGCTATTTACGCATACGAGAAAGCATTAGCACAGGGCAAAACAAAAGAAGAAGCAATGAGTATAGCTAATGATTTTACATACATGACCAACTTTGACTATACCGAGATTGACAGTCCTGGTATTTTCCAAAGAGCCGGTGTTGTTGGCAAAATGTTATTACAGTTCAAAAAGTACCCTGTAAAACAAATTGAATTCATTCATGACATCTGTAATCTTATGGATTTACCGGAAAACCCTTCTGTAGCTGACATTGAAAAAGCTAAGAAAGAACGGAAAATGCGATTAATTCGCTTTATGGGTTCGTATGTAGCTATGGCAGGTATGCTCGGTATGCCAATGGTAGGTGCAGTCGACGAATTAGCTGCGTGGATTATGGGTACTAAGCCTACAGAAGCCGTTAAAGAGTTGATGTATGAATGGGCGGGCAAGGATCCAGTTAAACAAGCTTTAGCGAGAGGTGCTATCTACGGTGTGCCTGGTATGGCTGGTGTAGACTTTACTCGTAACATCGGTTTAGGCGACGTTATTCCTTCTGATGCTAGTGAATTAGCAGGCCCAACATTTGGTACTATCGCTTCTATGTACAATGCATTTAAGTACGACCAAAGTCCTGGCAATAAGATTTTGGCAGAAGTACACGCTATCGCTCCATTCTACACAAATCTGTATCAAGCACTTGGTACTGGGAAGATGAGAGATTGGAAAGCAGGAATGGATACACGCCCTTATACACCAATGGAACGTACATTAAAAGCTTTAGGGTTTCGATCAATCAGAGAGTCTACCGATTCTGATTTGGCTAATATTTTATACAATAAAATTAAAGAAACAAAAGATGCTAAGAAAGCGTCTATTTACAAGTACCTCGATAATCCATCGGCAGAAAACCTTAAAAACATGGTATAATATTGATGAATTTAAAGAAATAAGGAGAATGACCATGAATTGGAGAAAAGCTTTATTGGTAGCCGGTTTATGTACTGTTTGCACTGTTGGTGTGAGCCAGGCAGATAATCGCTTGGCCGATGTGAAACCATCGGATTGGGCGTATCAAGCCTTAATGATACTCGAAAAGCATGGTGCTCTTACTGATACACAGGGCTTAAATTTAGGTACTCAAGTATATACACGTTATGAATTGACGCCACTCGTGGCTGACGTGGTGGATCGTCGTGAAACGATGAATGATACGGATAAAAATATTGCTATTCGTTTGTATAGCGAATTCCGCGATGATTTGATGCAATATAACCGCGATCAGGAAATTCGCGAAGGAAAACGCGGTGAAGACGCTATTTCACAAGGTCAGCAACCGGCCTTAACGCGTGAAGAAATCGAAGAAAAAATGAAGCATTTTGAAGTCGATAGCAGCAAGGTGCAAAACGGCGGCGATGTGCGACTCCGTTTTGATAATCACGGCAAGAATGATATGCGTACGCGTGTAGGTGTTGTGATTTCGAGTAACGGTGTGGCAGCACCGGATGCTTTATATGACAAAGTAGGTAAACAGGCGATTGCGAAAGCTGATGAAGAAGCGGCTAAGTCGCGTGAAAAGTTTAAAGAAAACCGTGCCCGCATAGAAGCGGAAGAAGCGGCAGAAAAAGCTAAGAGCGATAAAGAAGCCGCTAAAGCACAGGCTAAGGCTGATAAAGAAGCCGCTAAAACTCAAGCACAAGGCGATAAAGCTGCGGCTAAGTCCGGTGCGGAAGGTGCTGATGTGCAGACGAAGTCAGGTCAACCGGCACAGGAAGCTCCTAAGGACAATGGAGCCGGGGCTAATAATGGGCAAGCTGATGGCAATACCGGTGAAAAGACGGTAGATCCAAACGGCACTTTAGCTGAAAATACGCCTAACGCACAATAAGAGTTTGGAGTGTGACAGGAAGGGGACCCTTGCTGAAATCCAAGCCGTTATTAATGAGTGTATGTGAATCGGTAGAGTTGGATTCTGAAAAAGATAGGGAATGGTGAAGGGTATGTTTTTGTCACGTATTAAAGAAAAATTAAATACGGTCCACAAACAGGGAGTTTCGGAAGTATTCCGTTACATCGGACCGGGTATAATCGTAACGGTCGGCTTTATCGACCCGGGGAACTGGGCCGCCAATTTAGCGGCCGGTGCTATGTTCGGTTACAATTTGTTATGGGTTGTTACGCTTTCAACAATCATGCTCATATTATTGCAACATAATGTGGCTCATTTGGGGATTGTTACAGGGCGTTGTTTATCGGAATGTGCGTATGAAATATTGCCGCACTGGTTGTCTCGTATTCTTTTGAGTACGGCCGGTTTGGCTGCGGCGGCGACAGCACTGGCCGAATTTATCGGCGCGGCCATTGCCTTAAAAATGCTGTTCGGTATTCCGCTTTTTATCGGTTCGATTTTGACAGCCGTCATCTGTACAGTTATGCTGTTGACAAACTCGTACAGCAAACTTGAAAAGGTAATTGCCGGCTTTGTATCGCTCATTGCCTTGGCCTACTTAGCGGAACTTTCCATGGTTGATGTGGATTGGGCGGCGTCGGGCCTCGGTTGGGTGAATCCCACATTGCCGAATGAGTCGATGATCGTTATCCTGAGTATTTTGGGCGCCGTTATTATGCCGCACAATTTATTCTTGCATTCGGAAATTATTCAGAGCCGTGAATTTAACAAAAAAGATCCGGAAGTCATGAAAAAGCGCCTGCGCTATGAGTTCTTGGATACGCTTCTTTCCATGGGTATCGGTTGGGCTATTAACTCCGCCATGATTATCTTGGCGGCCGCTACATTTTTCAACCAAGGCGTCGTGGTCGAAGAATTGGAACAGGCACAGGAATTGTTGGTACCTTTAATAGGACCGGCAGCCGGCGTAATATTTGCCGTAGCCTTGCTTTTTGCTGGTTTTGCTTCATCGGCTACAGCCGGTATGGCAGGTGCCAGTATTTTTGCCGGTATGTTTGGTGAATCCTATGATATGAAAGACTTACACAGCCGTATAGGCCTCGCATTGACCTATATTCCGGCACTCGTATTGATCTTATTTATTCAAGATTCCTTCAAAGCACTGTTGGTTTCGCAAATGTTCCTCAGCTTGCAGTTACCGTTCACGATTTTCTTGCAGCTCTATTTGACCGGATCGGCGAAGGTTATGGGGGAATACAAAAACAAACCGTCTACGGCTGTTATGTTATGGCTTATCGGTATCGTTGTAACGGGGATGAATATTTACCTGTTGATTGAAGCGTAATTAATACAGGGCGATTTAGCGTGGTTTATAAACCGGTGCCCGTAAATCAGGTTATAAATGTTAATTAAAAAGGACTTTCGCAAATATGGCGGAGGTCTTTTTTGATTTTTGAAGCAATACAATGAAAAACATATTATGCTGTATTGTCCACTGAAGATATAGAAAATTTTAGGTAAAAATGCTATAATTATATGGTTAGAATAGAAAAGAAGCTTGACTGTTTCAATTCGGTGTTTTGATGTAGGAGGATCGCATAATGACAGAGGTTAAACATTCCGATTATGAAGAAGTGGTAGAAGACGTAGCGGTTCAGTTGTCAGCACAGTTGAAAACGGCCGAATCAGGCTCCGTTATAGATATGTTTTTGAGTGATACCTTGGATCCGGCAGAACAATTTTTGTTCTACGGTGCTTTGGAACAAGCTCTTTTAGAATACCGTAAGGGTCATAATCAGAAGACTGTATTTATTCGTTTACAGCCGGAAGGACTGGCTACCAATGCACCGGTTTCTACACCGGCCAGTGCCTTATTAGACCGTATTTTATTACGTCGTATGGATGAATTCATGCACGATAAATTGTTTGTTGAAGAAATTTTTTACAACGGCGAGCATATGGTATATTCCGGCCTTGATTTAAAGAATCGCCATGTTGTTATTTTGACGGATGGCGTGGATGAAGGCTCGCCATATTTGGCCGAAGCCATTTCCATGTGTAAGGAAATGAAGGCCAAATACGTTGTCGGCTTGCCGATGATGATTTGGAGTAAAGATTTGCAGGCTCATTTAGCTGAAGAAGATGAAGCTATGCATGAAGATGTCAAGGGTATGAGTGGTCATGAAAATACTCCTGTCTCCTAGCAAAACGAAAAAACTGCAGGGAAAACCGACGGCCCCCGTCTTTGACAAAGTCATGACCGATGCTATTGTAGGGCATATGAAGACATTGACAGCTGAAGTTATTGTAAAGGCACTTAAAGTTAAGCCTGACATGGCGGCTGAGTTGGTTGCTTTTTATCAAAACCACGATGACGCTCCGGTGGGGGCGGCGGCTTTCAGCTATTCGGGTCTCGCTTTTAAAAATCTGGCATGGTCTGAATTATCTGAAAAAGCTCAGGCTTTTGGGAATGACCATGTATGTATTTTGTCCGGTCTGTACGGTATCGTGACACCTGAGAGCCCGATTACCGATTATCGGCTTGATTTGGTTGATCGGATTTTTGCCAAAAACATCATTAATAAGTCGGTAATCGACGGTTTACTTCAAGATGTTAAAACATTGTATGATTGCTGGACCGAGAAGGTAACAGCCTATTTTCAAGCGGAAGACTGGCTTCTTAACTTGGCATCCAAAGAGTATGCCAAATTGGTGAGTCATCCCCGTATGGTGACCGTTGAATTTTTAGAATTAAAAGAGGGCGTATGGAAACAGCTTAGCACATCGTCAAAACAGATGCGCGGCCGCCTCGCTCATTATATGATTGCTCATGAATTGACCGAATGGACCGATTTACCGGCTGAGCTTGACGGTTTTGTAAAAGACACCGACTTGCCGGCCACATTGACCGAGCCGCTTACAGTGGCTTATCGTCGTTCGGAATAAGTGGAGGAATATGACAGTACAAGATATACTTAAGAAAGATTTGGTCGGCAATGATACGTTGACCGTCGATGAATTGCGCTTTTTGATGAGCGTTACCGACGAAGATGATTTGCAGGCCATTTATAAAAAAGCCTATGAAGTAAAGGCAAAATATGTAGATAAAATGGCGTATTACCGCGGTTTGATTGAATTTTCCAATCGCTGTGTGAAAAACTGTGAATACTGCGGGATTCGTCGTGATAACGATAAGACGGAACGCTTTGATATGAAGCGTGAAGATATTATCAAAATGGCACAATGGGCCTATGACCATGAGTACGGTTCCATTACTTTGCAGTCCGGAGAACGCAGTGATGCGGCCTTCGTTGACTATGTGGTGGATTTGATTCGTGAAATTAAATCTATCGGGGACGGGTCGTTGGGCATCACCATGTGTGTAGGTGAACAGACCGAAGAATCATATCGCCGCATGGTGGAAGCCGGTGCCAGCCGTTATTTGCTTCGTATTGAAACCAGTAATCCGGAATTATACAAGAAAATCCATCCGAATGATGAATTGCATTCCTTTGAAACGCGCGTAAACTGCTTGAAGAGCCTCCGCAAGGTTGGTTTCCAGGTGGGGACCGGTGTTATGATCGGTTTGCCTCATCAGACGGAAGAGGATTTGGTCAACGATATTCTTTTCTATCGTGATATGGATATCGACATGATCGGTATGGGGCCTTATGTGGTGCATCATGATACACCGCTCGGGCAGGAAGCCCTCGCCATGGGGATCGATGATGAAGCGGGTAAAAAACGCCGTATTCAGCTCGGTCTTAAGATGATTGCATTGACCCGTTTATTCTTAAAAGACGTGAACATTGCGGCGACTACGGCACTTCAGGCTCTTGATAAATTGGGTCGTGAAAAGGGTCTGGCTGCCGGGGCCAATATTTTAATGCCGATTATCACGATTCCGGAACACCGTGCGAAGTATTTGTTATACGATAACAAACCTTGCGTCGATGATAATGCGGATAAATGTAAGGATTGTTTGACTCGTCGCGTTATGTCCATCGGTGACATGGTGGGCTGGAAACAAAACGGTGACTCCAAGCATTATGGTAAACGAACAGGCTTATTCTAACACGTAAGCCTAACGCTCAAAGGTTAAATTTAATTGGTTTGAAATTCAAACTTAAATTATTCTGAAACCTGAATATCATAGAAAATATATAGGGTAAGGAGTATTTTGAATTTTAGTCATTAAAAAATAAATTAATCAAAAAACAGGCAATTGCACAAGATGCAATTGCCTGTTTTTATTTGCATATTTATCAATTAGCATTACAAAATAATATAAGCCAAAATATGATTTATGGCGTATAATTGGCGTATGTAAATTTTGAGTGCATTTATGTTTAATGGTGGAGGGCAAGATTATGGGATTACTAAAAAACTGGAAGATTCATCTGCTGTGTTTACTGATTACGTTACTCGCGGAGGGGATAGGAATTCAAAAATTCGGCATTATTGTCTTCTTGCCATTATTGTATTCATTGGTATTCGGCCTTATTATTTCAATTCCTAAATTTAAAATTGTTACCGAAGAGCAAATGGTAGCGGCTACCGATTATCTCAACATTTCGATTATGCTTTTGATGACTAAGATTGGTCTTGGTATCGGCCCGAATTTACACATTATCATGAATTCCGGCTGGGCCCTTATTTTACAGGAATTAGGCCATTTCCTTGGTACCATCGTGCTGGGCTTACCGATTGCGCTCTTGGTTGGTATGCGTCGCGAAGCGATTGGCGCTTGTTACTCTATCGACCGTGAAGCTAATGTGGCTATTATCATCGATCGTTACGGCTTCCATTCACCGGAAGGTCGCGGTGTTATGGGTATGTATATTTGCGGTACCTTATTCGGTGCTATGTGGATTTCCGTATTAGCCGGTATGATTGCTCAATTGGGTTGGTTCCATCCGATTGCTCTCGCTATGGGGGCCGGTATCGGCAGTGCCAGTATGATGGCGGCTGCTACAGGCTCAATCATAGCGGTACATCCTGAATTCGAACGTGAAATTATGGCCATGTCCGGTGCGGCGAACTTATTGACCAGTGTTGTTGGCGTATACTTCAGTTTGTTCGTATCATTACCGATTATGGAACGCTTATACGGCTTCTGTGCCCGTGTATTACGTCATGAATCTGAGGAGGTGCGCTAATGAGTACGGAAAAGACTATGACCTTACAGGAAAAAATAATTCAATTTTTAGTCGTTGTTATTATAGCGGCTGTCATCACGGCTGTAGGTAATATTTTGGATGGTAAACATGCCTTCGGACCAAGCTTGGTAGGTTGTTTAGTATTGGCAGCGATTGCTTTTGCCGGTGCCGTAATTTCTTATTTACCGGGTTTCAAAAAACTTCCGATGGTATTCTGGGTATCTATTTTAGGCGTTATTTTATCAATTCCGGGAGTACCCGGCAGTGAATGGATTACTAAACAAGCGGCCAATGTTACTTTCTTGGCTACTACCACCCCGGTATTGGCTTACGCCGGGTTATCGCTCGGTAAAGATTTAGGCGCCTTCAAACAATTGTCATGGCGTATTATTCCGGTTGCTTTAGCCGTTGCGGCCGGTACATTCTTCTGTGCCGCTTTGGTAGCACAAGTAGTATTACATTGGGAGGGCGTAATTTAATATGAGTTTAACAAAAACAGAAGTAAAAGAACGAGTCTGTGCAGCTATTGAAAAGGCAATGCCAAAATTAATGGAAGTGGCTGAAACAATTATGGCGGCACCGGAATTGGGGTATAAAGAAAATAAAACAACTGCCTTTGTGCAACAGTTATTTACGGAATTAAATATTCCGTTCACTACCGGCCATGCCGTAACCGGTGTTAAAGGTCGTTTAAAAGGTAAGAGCGATGCGTATCGCGTAGCCATGATCGGTGAGTTGGATGCCATTATTTGTCCGAAACATCCGCGGGCCGATGCTGTAACCGGCGCGGCTCATTGCTGTGGTCATAATGTGCAGATTGCCAATATGTTGGCCGTTGCCATCGGTTTACAGGCGGAAGGTGTGTTGCTGGAATTGAATGGTGAAGTAGTTATCTTTGCCGTGCCGGCCGAAGAATATGTGGAAATCGACTACCGCAATAAACTTCGTGAAGAAGGTAAAATTAAGTATTTAGGCGGTAAACAGCAGCTTATTTATGAAGGAGCCTTTGATGATATTGATATGGCCATGCAGATGCATGTGGAAACGGCTAAGGCAGAAACGGGCGAAATGGGGCTCGGTTCTACTTCGAACGGCTTTATCGGGAAGTTAATTAATTACCACGGCAAAGCGGCCCATGCAGCCGGTGCACCTCATGAAGGTGTTAATGCATTGCAAGCAGCTATGATGGGAGTAATGGGGGTTAACGCAATTCGCGATACCTTTAAAGAAAGTGATTATGTGCGTTTCCATCCGATCATTAATAGCGGCGGCAGTTTAGTCAATGTAGTGCCTGAAGTAGCCTATACCAAAACGGCGCAAGCTTTGGCTATGACCATTGTTGATCTGTTATATGGTGATGCTGAAGGTGCTAAAGAAGTACAGGCTAATTATAAACCTGTATTTACTAAAGACGAATACATTAAGCTGATGGATAGCATTAGTGAAGGCGAAAAGTAAATTTTGGGTTATAGGATTAACATGTTAGAGCCGATATAAAAAGAGTGAGGGAAATGCATTATATGCATTTCCCTCACCTTTTTGTCCATTACCGGGGCAAGACCCGCCAATAAGTGGGAGTATTTAATTTAGCGTATTAGCTCGCTTTCTTTTCTGGAACTAATTCGGATGTACAATGTGGGCAACGAGTAGCTTCTTCGTCCACGTCTTGTTTACAGAATGGGCAAGTACGCATAGGTTTTACCGGAGCTTCTTTCTTAGGGTAGAGATTGTTAATCTGTTTAATTACCAAATAGATAGCGAAAGCTACGATAAGGAATTGAACTACCGCGTTTAAGAAACTGCCGTAAGCGATAACCGGAATACCGGCTGCTTTAGCTTCGGCCAAGGTAGCCGCATGCTGACCGTTAAGGCTGATGAAGAAATCGGAGAAATCGATGCCTCCCAAGAGCAAACCGATTGGTGGCATGATGATGTCGCTTACTAAGGAAGAAACAATTTTGCCGAAAGCAGCGCCGATAACAACACCGACAGCCAAGTCAATAACATTGCCGCGCAATGCGAAGTCTTTAAAACCTCTTAAAAAATCGTTCATGAATTTACACTCCTCTAACTGCATTACTGTACACAATATAAATCATGCTTTTTAACAGTTGTCGGTTACTATGATTGCTAATGAATTAATACCGACTTATTATTCCCAAATTCAGTATAGCATAGATAGAGATTAGTGTATATATAAAATGTCGATTATTTTAAAACTAATTATAAAAATTCGATATCCGGCTTTATTTGTTTAGATTTTATGATATTTGAAACCCGTAAATAAAGAATTTAAAGTCCATTAGATCTATTAGAGTTGTTTAAACAAGTAGTTCGGTCAGAAAATAAAAGGATCTGAATCACTAAGATTCAGATCCTTTCGTAATTTAGTTCTGCGGTTTGTTTGTAAAACGACCGACGATGTATGTCAGAAGTGCAATGACAATCATAACCGGGAATGTGGTCCCCAACGGAGTTTCATAAGTCATCACATTTCTGTATAAGATAAACCCGACTAACCAAAGAATCAAGTTTGGAAGGTAAAATTTACGCCCAGATGCATCCTGCTTAAGGAGAAAGTATTGGGTAAAGAGAATCGCGATCATGGGCGTGAAAACCGAACCGATGAGAAACAGGAAGTTCTCATATTCTGTCATAGGTACTAAAATTGCTAAGATAATGCCTAAAACTGTGAGGCTGATAGCCGTTGCTTTTTCAGATAAGTTAGGGAAGATGCTGACAAAGCTGACCCCGGCGGAAAACGCGTCGAGGTACGTCGTCGTTACCGTAGCAAAGATAATGATTAATAAAGGCCAGAGGCCGAGACCGGTTTTTAACATAACGGCGGCAATATCCGTTTCACCGGCATAGATAGCGGAACCGAGACCAATCACATACATCCAGATGCTGACTACCGAGTAAATCAAGGTACTTACTACGGTGGCGGCTACCGGGCGTTTAGCGGTACGCGTATAATCGGATACGAGCGGTAACCAGGATAACGGCATGGCGGCCGCCAATTCAACGGCAGCACCGAAGGAGAGTCCTTGGTCGTCCGTTAATTGTAAGGCACCGACCACAGCCGAAGAAGGGTCAAAGATAATAAAGCTGAGCCAAATGGTAAGGCAGAACAAGAGGCCTACGGCCACGAGGTTTAAACGGGTCAGATTGCTGTACCCCAATACGAGCCAGAGAATGATGAGGCCGCCGATAATTAAGGACCAAGTGATGGTGCCCCAAGGTAAAATGGCATCTGTTGCGGCAGCACCGGTGATAATCATGACGGTAGTCCAGCCGATTAATTGCAGTACGTTGGCTAAGGCAAAGCCGGATGCTCCTTGGTGACCAAAGCCGATACGTACGGTTTCCATGGCACTGCGGCGCGTATTGGCACCGATGAGGCCGGCTAAGAAGAAAAGCAGTCCGCCGATAATGTGGCCCAAGAGAATGGCGATGACACCTTGTTCAAACCCGAGTGGGGCAAATAATGTGCCCGTAAAGATTTCGGCTATGGATAAGGCGGCGCCGAACCATAAAAGACCGTGAGATAATAATTTTGTTTCAGAAGTAGTTGTACTCATAGAATACCCTTTCCGGCATCGCGTGTAGGGTAATACATTACGCCTACTGATGCTGTTTTATTTGTTGCAAGGCTCCGGTGCTGCGTAATGCATAGAGTAAAATCCCTGCCAATAGGGAGCCGCCTATGGTAGAAATCAAAAAAGGAACCACATAGGTGTAGAAGGCGATTTGGCCGGCTGATTTGCCCAAGACTAAAATGGCAAGTGGGTAAGCGGAAAGACCGCCGAGAATGCCGGTGCCGAATACTTCGGCTAAGAGCGTCAAGAGCAGATTACCGGTCCGATGGTACACAATCCCCGATAAGAGGGCGCCCCACATGCTGCCCGGAAAGGCAAGGATTCTGCCAAGGCCCAAAACAAGGCGCAAGGTACTGGCACAAAAAGCAACGCCTACCCCATAATAGCGGCCGAGTAAGACGGCACAAAGGATATTAATCATATGTTGTACGGGGGCACAGCGACTGATGCCAACGGGAAATGAAAAGGTACTGCCTACTACGGCAACGGCTACTAAAACGCCGGCTATGGTTACTTTTTTTACATTACTGGTAGAATCGTTCATTACAAACTCCTATTGCGGTCGAGACTTAATGGTCTCCTCTCACGCCGGAACACGGCTTCCCTTCGCTGTAATGACAACTGTCGGGCGCTCCCCCGCCAGTCGGTCTGTTTTGACAGACAACATAAAAAAACAGAGGCACCATACGGTGCCGCTGTGAGAAAGTCGCTATAACATCTTCCTACGACGGCATTATCCGTACAGGTATAAGGGTCGAAGTTGGATGACTTCCTCTCAGCCTACGTTCATAAGCTCCCCTGAAATTTCTAACGTGATTATAGCACAGGCGGCGGATGCTTGCAACGTTTTATTAACGGGCGGTTTGAAAAAGCGATGAGAATGTTTTATAATAAAGCGAATATAATGCGTTTGAAAAAGGAATTGGTGAGACAGTGAAAACTGGTATTATAAAGATTGGGGCTTCAGATGTAAAAACTTTACGCGATTTGGCAATGAGAACATTTTCAGAAACATTTTGCAATGAATATACGGATGAAGAGTTTAAAACTTATTTTGACACGGCTTTATCGGAAACAACATTGCGGCAGGAATTGAGTGATCCCGAATCGCAACACTATTTCGTTACGGTGGATGGTAAGCCGGTAGGATTTTTAAAGGTGAATATAGGGAGTGCCCAAACGGAACAGGAGTTACCGACCGGCTTTGAAGTGCAGCGCATTTACGTATTGGCCGATAATCAAGGGATGGGCCTTGGCAAAGTATTGTTTGAAAAAGCGTTGCAGTTGGCTGCCGAAACCGCTTGTGATTATGTTTGGCTCGGCGTTTGGGAACATAATTATAAAGCCCAGAAATTCTATGCCAAATATGGTTTTGAAAAGTTCAGTGAGCATACTTTTATCGTAGGCGACTCTCATGATACCGATTGGCTGTTGCGTCGTTCGGTTGCAAGCATTCGCGAAGAAGCGGCCAAGCAGTGATTAAAAAAAGTCGGATAAGGATTGAAGAAGTTGGACGGAACTGAATAGTACTGAAAAGAAGTTAAAAAATTTAAGAAATTTAAGAAGACTAAAAAGCGATACCCCTGAATTCGAGGTTTAAAACTCGGATTCAGGGGTATTTTATAGGGTATTAAGCTTTAAGTGTAAAATTTTTATGCATCAAGGATTTACTGCCACATTAGTCTTACAAGTTGATAGGCTGACGTATGCAGTGGTTCAATTGAAATCAAAGACAGTTAGTCTTTTAAAGGGTTTTTCAATACAGCCAATAACAAAGCGGTTACAACGGAACCGACTAAGATTGCCAATAAGTACATGAGCGGGTTACCGATAGTCGGTACAACGAAGATACCGCCGTGTGGAGCACGCAAAGTACATTCGAAGGCCATCGATAAGGCACCGGCTACGCCTGCACCAACGATACAGGATGGAATTACACGAACCGGATCGGCAGCGGCAAACGGAATAGCACCTTCGGTGATGAAGGAGAAACCCATAACATAGTTGGTAATACCGGATTTACGTTCAGCCGGGGTAAAACGATTAGGGAAGAACGTAGTACAAAGAGCAATAGCTAAAGGAGGTACCATACCACCGGCCATAACAGCCGCCATTACGCCATATTCACCGGTTGCCAAGAGACCGGTACTGATTACATACGCTGCTTTATTTACAGGGCCGCCCATGTCAACGGCCATCATACCGGCAAAGATAATACCGATAACGATACGGCTGCTGGTATCCATGCTCTTTAAGGCATTCATTAAGCCTTCGTTAAGAGCACCAACCGGCGGGTTAATAATAAAGGTAATAATGATACCCATGAAGAGTACGCCTAATACAGGGTAGAGTAATACCGGTTTGATCCCTTCCAAGGATTGCGGCAATACGGAGAAAGCTCGTTTTAGTAAGAGCATGAGGTAACCGGCTACAAAACCTGCCAAGAGGGCGCCGAGGAAACCGGAACCGCCTGCATTGGCAAGATAACCGCCGACGAAACCAACGGCCAGGCCCGGACGGTCGGCAATACTCATGCCGATGAAACCGGCTAATACCGGTAACATAAAGCTAAAGGAAGCACCGCCGATCTTCATGAAGAAAGCGGCCAGTTCTGTACCTGAACCGAATTTACTTGGATCGGCCGGGTTAAAATCGTCGAATAAGAAGGCGAGGGCAATAAGGATACCGCCACCGATAACGAACGGTAACATATGAGATACGCCGTTCATCAAATGCTTGTAAATCTGGCGACCAAAGCTGTCTTTGGCGGAAATCGCATTTTTATTGGCTTTTTCTTCGCCGGCTTCATAGATAGGCGCTTTGCCGGAGGTGGCTTCTTCCAATAATTCTTTGGCTTTGTTGATGCCGTCCGCTACTTTAACTTGGATGAGCGGTTTGCCGTTAAAGCGAGCCATCGGTACGCTCTTGTCAGCGGCTACGATGATGCAGTCCGCGTTGGCAATATCTTGAGCTGTTAAAGCATCTTTAACGCCGCTGGCGCCGTTTTGTTCAACTTTAATGGTGATGCCCATATCCGCAGCGGTGCGTGTTAAGGCTTCGGCTGCCATGGCTGTATGGGCGATACCGGTCGGGCAAGCTGTTACACCCAGTACGCGGTAGGAACCGTCGCCTGCTTTAGCCGGAGTTGCTTCAGTCGGTTTTTGTTCCGGCTGTTCAGCGTTAGGTGCTGCAGTGCCGGCCGTGGTTACGTTCTGTTCGACGATGGCTAAGGCTTCGGTTTCCGTCATTTTAGGCTCGAATAAATCAGCTTCTTTTACGTCGATTAAAGCGAGGAAGCCTTCAACGGTTTGTGCTTTAATAAGGGCTTCCTTGAATTCGGGATCCATGATGAGGGTCGCTAAGTTAGCCAATACTTGTACATGCATGTCGGCTTGGCCTTCAGGAGCGGCAATCATGAAAAAGAGGCGGGTCGGTTCGCCGTCGAGGCTTTCGAAGTTCATGCCTTCAGGTACGGTCATAGCCGCGAGGCCCGGTGTTTTTACGCCGATACTTTTGGCATGCGGCGTAGCAAGGCCCATGCCGAGACAGGTGGAGCCGGATTCTTCACGAATCAGCACATCTTTGATGTACTGTTCTTTGTTTTTCAAATTACCGCTTGCATCCATTAATTCGGCCAGTTGGCGAATGGCGATATCTTTAGTGGTCGGATGGGCTTGCAATTGAATAGATTGCTTTTGTAATAGATCCGTAATTTTCATGATATTACTCCTTCTCCAATAATGCTTCTACTTGTTCACGATTTGCCAGCCATTCTACAAAGGCGGACGCTGAACCGGCGGCTACGCCCATGGCGAGAGCTTTGTCATATTGACCGTCCGATTCGATATAGCCGGCTAAGAACCCGGCCACCATGGAATCACCGGAACCTACGGAATTGACAAGTTTGCCTTTCGGCACGGCACTTGTTCGTACATCGCCGTTGGCATCCACTAAAACGGCACCGTCACCGGCTCTCGATACGAGTACATTTTGGGCTCCTTTGGCTTGCAATTGGCGAGCTGCGTCGATAATGTCTGACTCCGTTGTAAATTTTGTATTAAATACACTTTCTAATTCGTGATGATTCGGCTTAATTAGGAATGGCTTTAAATCAAGTACATTCATGAGTAAATCTTGGGTAGCATCTACTATGATACGTATGTCACGACCTTTGAGGCGCTCCATAATATCGCGGTAGGTTGTTTCGGGAAGTCCCTTCGGTATGCTGCCGGAGAGCACTAACGTGTCACTGTTTTTGAGTGCATCGAGTTGTTTGTAGAGTTGGGACATGGCTGTGTCGGTAATGACAGGACCTTGGGCGTTGATTTCGGTTTCGCCGTTGCTCTTTAATTTTACATTGATGCGTGAATAGCCTTTTTCAAGACGAACGAATGATTCGTGGCAACCTTCTTCACGCAATTGACGAACAATTTCGTCACCGGTAAAACCGGCAATAAAGCCCAATGCTGTATTTTCATGGCCTAAATGGCGTAACATGATGGATACATTAACCCCTTTGCCGCCGGCTACAATGAAGTCCTCATAGGTACGATTAACGCCGTTGGCTTCAAAGCCTTTAACGCGCATAACGTAGTCGAGCGAAGGATTAAAAGTAACCGTGTAAATCATGACTCTACCTCCTTGATTTCAGTGTAGTTATGATAGGCACCTTTTACTTTGGTAGTAATAATCGTGGCACTTTCCAACGGGGCAAAGGTGACCGACGATATTTTATCAAATTTTGACGAATCACAGAGTATATACGGATGATGGCATTTTTGGATGGCTTTCGCTTTGATGGCTGCTTCGGCCGGATCCGGCGTGCTGAAACCGCCTTTAATGCTGACACCGTTGGTACCGAAAAATCCTTTGGTAAAGTTAAATACATCTAATTGTTGTAAGGCTGTATCGCCGATGATGGCGCCGGTAACAGCTTTCACCTGACCGCCTAAGAGTATGACACGACGATAACGGGCTGCTAAGGCTGCCGCATGCGAGGTGCCGTTGGTAACAAAGGTTACATTTTTGGCGTTTACAAAGGGGAGCATCATTTCCGTGGTAGTACCGGCATCGATAAAAACAAAGTCATGATCTTCAATGAGTTCGGCGGCTGCTTTGGCGATGGCCGTTTTTTCATCAGTGAATAAATTGGCTTTGGTTGAAATATCCGGTTCGGTTGTAAAATAGTCTACATCACAACTTACGGCACCGCCGTGTACTTTTTGCAGTAGCCCTTTGGCATGTAGTTCCGTTAAATCGCGGCGAATCGTGGCCGCCGAGGAGTCGAGGTCTTGGACCAACTCTTGTACGGTAACGGCTCGTTTAGTCCGTAACCGCTCTAAAATTAATGACTGCCGTTCTTCTGATAACATAGGGAATCTCCTCTACTTAACAAGGCGTATATTTTATTAACTACATTAGTATGTCACTTAATTATAGTATATCTTAACTATAATATAATCATAATCAATCATATTAGTCAATAATTAATGATTCTTTTTGAGCATTTGTAATCAATAGTACTAAAAATGATGGTTGAATGCCTTTTAGTTATAAATGAAATGCAATTTTTAGAATTGTGTGCTGATTATAAACCATACTAAAATAGTTAGAGTTGACAATGGTGTGACGGCGTGGTTAAATAACATTAAAATCAATTTGTTAACCACAGTTGATAAAAAGGGTAATAATAGAGGAAGGGATGTTATTATGATACAACTCGAATCAAAGAGTAAGGGCTTATTTGTATTGGGAACCGGTACGGATATCGGCAAGACATTCATAACCGGTTTATTGGTAAAAACGTTACGTGACGGTCAATATAAAGCCGGTTATTATAAAGCGGCAGTCAGTGGGGCTCCGTCCATTGCTGAAAGTGATGCAGGCTATGTGAAAAAAGTAGCGGGACTCACCGTACCGGATGAAGCATTATTATCCTATTTATATGATCATGCCGTTTCGCCTCATTTGGCGGCTCAATGGGAAGGCCATCCGTTGGAAAAATCCGTGGTGGAAGCAGCTTTTGCGAAAGCTAAAGAAAACTTCGAATATGTCACCATGGAAGGTAGCGGCGGCATCATGTGTCCTCTGCGTTATGATGAAACGGCTCATATCTTCTTGGAAGATGTGATTCAGTGGTTTAAATTACCAACCCTCTTGGTAGCCCATGCGGGTCTGGGTACTATTAATGCGACAGTTTTGACGATTGAATATTTACGTGCCCGTCATATTCCGGTAAAAGGGGTTATCTTGAACTTTTATACGGATAGTCCGATGGAACGGGATAATAAGGCTATGATTGAAGAATTGACGGGTGTGCCGGTCATTGCCTGTGTACCGGAAGGCGCCAAAGATTTAGGCGTATCCGCCGATACATTAGCGGCTTTATACGAAGAAGTATAAGCGATATATCAGCTGCTTTATTTGAAGTGTAAGGGCCTTAGTGGTTACTTCATGATGCACTGTAAGGGTTTAATATAAAGGTATAGAGAATAAGACATTAGATTAGGTATTAGGCATTTAGGATAAAAGGAGATTATCATGAGTTCACAGGTGTGGGTTGAAAAAGATTTAGCACATATATGGCATCCTTGTTCACAAATGAAGGATTATGAAACATTGCCGCCGATTGTTATCGACCATGGTAAAGGCTCTTATTTATATGATGTAGACGGCAATGAATATATCGATATCATCAGTTCGTGGTGGTGTAATTTGTTGGGTCACTGCAATCCGAAGATTAATGCGTCTGTTAAAAAACAATTAGATACTTTGGAACATGTTATTTTTGCCAATTTGAGTCACAAACCGGCTATTACCTTGGCAGAAGAATTGACAAAATTACTGCCAAAAGGACTCAATAAATTGCATTTTAACGATAACGGTTCCGGTGCGGTAGAATGTGCCCTTAAAGTGGCTTTTCAGTATCAGTATCAGACCGGTCATCCGGAACGTCAGAAATTTATGTGCCTTGCGGAAAGTTATCACGGTGAAACCATGGGTGCGTTAGCCGTTGGCAGCATGGATTTATTTGCCAAAATGTATCAGCCGATGCTCATGGAAACGATTCATACGGAAGCACCGGATTGTTATCGTTGTCCTTATAACAAAACCCGTGAAACTTGCGAATGTGAATGTTTCTGCCACATGGAAGAAAACTTCGCCAAACACAGCCATGAATTGGCGGCCGTCATCGTGGAACCGATTGTCCAAGGCTGTGCCGGTATGCGTATTTATCCGCCTTTGTATTTGAAAAAACTGCGGGCTCTTTGTGATGAATACGGTGTATTGCTTATTGCCGATGAAATTGCCACAGGATTTGGTCGTACGGGCAAAATGTTTGCCTGCGATCATGCGGGCATTACGCCGGATATTATGACCATATCTAAAGCATTAACCGCCGGTTACATGCCAATGTCCATTATGGCCGTAACGGATAAGATTTATGATGCTTTTTATGCCGATTACTTCGAATATAAGGCTTTTATGCACAGTCACACCTATGCCGGTAACCCATTAGGCTGTTCGGCTGCTTTAGCGACATTAGATATTTTGCAAAACGACGGCGTTTTAGCTGCCGCTCAAGATAAAGCCGTCTTTTTACACCAAGCTCTGGAAGATGCTTTAGGCAAACATCCGAATGTAGGTGAAATTCGTCATATCGGCCTCATCAATGCCATTGAATTGGTTAAAGATCCGACTACGAAGGAACCGTTGCTAAGTAAAGCGCGTACGGGCTATCAGATTTATAAGAAAGCGTTGGACCACGGCTTGTTACTTCGTCCGTTGGGTGATGTACTCTACTTCAATCCACCGCTTAATACGGACAATAAGACATTGACTGATGCCATCGATCGTACGGTGGAATCTTTTGCCGATGTATTGGGAAAATGAGATGCCCACATATTAGGTGAATGAGATGCCGATATACTCAAAAAAATGAGATTATATCTCAATATAATATGCATCTTAAAATAGGTTATTATTCGTAATTGGTATTTGTCACGCGAACAAAATAAGAGTACTCTATATATAGAAAATATTAGAATTAATATAAATTATCAATAGGAGGACTTTTATGAGCAATGTGCGAGTAACGAATATTCACGAAGATGAAGCAGCTTGGCGTGCCGAACGTGACGCGTGGAACAATCGCTCCGAATTTTTTGTGGAATTGCATGAAAAACAAGAACGTACTGCGCAGGTTACACATTTTATAGACTTTTTGAAAAAACATGATTTATTGCCGGCTCCCGGAGGACGTACGCTTGATGTAGGTTGTGGTGTAGGTGATTACTCCTTGGGGATCGCAAAGTTGGGCTATCAAGCTACCGGTATCGACTTGTCGAATGGTATGATTGCAGGGGCTCGTTTGATCGCCGAGAAAGAAGATCTCGATTTAGATTTATATGTTGGCCCTTGGAGTGAAGAAACACGTGCGGAATTAGGCTGGGAGAAACAGTTTGATTTAAGTTACAGCTTCTTCTGCCCGGTTATGTTTGATATGAACAATATCGAAGCGTTGACTAAAACAAGCCGTAATGCATGTCTGTTTGTAGGCTTTGCCGGTCGTCAGGATACCATCGTTGATGCTTTATATGAGCATTTTTACGGTAAAAAGGATGATTTTAAATGGCAGGCTAACGTAGATGACGTTATTGCTAAAGTAAATCAGATTGGCCGGGATGTGCAGGTTGAGTATGTAAATGTACCGGAAACGGAATACTTCACGGAAGAAGAAGCACTTCGTTACTTCACCATGCGCCTTCACTCTGAAGAATGGGGTACGGAAGAAGCGATGAAAGCTGAAATTTTGCCGTTATTGGCTCCGTATCGCACGGAAGACGGACGCATTCGCAATACATCGGAAGATAAGATTGCGTGGGTGTCTTGGCGCGTTAAATAGCTTTAATGGCCATATTATGCTACCTGTATAGGTGTAGTTCTACAGGTATGTTGCCGGTAAACTGTTTTTTACAAATAAATTTAATAAGGCTGTGGTGTCCGGCGTTATAATTACCGGCTTGCCACAGCCCGTTTATAACGGTTTGAATGACTGACATTCAGGCCGTTTTTGCTATTTTTTGACTTGAAAACTCAGGTCAAGTGCGTATAATGTTGTGTATGTGAAACAAATCGATATAATAAACAATTACGGAATTATGGTAATTACGAATTTTAGCAATTACAGTAATGATAGATTATGGGAGTTACTGTAATTGTTTCGTTTATACAAAGTATAGAAAGAAGGCGAATTATGAGATTAATACATAAAATATTGGCCGTGCTCGGCCTTGTAAGTGCCTTGAGCCTGTCCTTTTTCGGACCGGTTGAGGCCCAGGATTATTGGTACTATGTGGGAGCTGATATTCATGATAATACAACTTCCATCGACAACAGCAGTGTTGATAAGGATGCGGATGTAGCGCAGCTTTGGATCCGTGTGATTCAGCCGGGTGGCGACTACTATTTTGAAAAAATGGAAATCAAGAAAAACGAACGATCTATTCAAACCTTGGACATGCAGTATTTTCATGCGACCGGTGTAGCGTATGATAAGAGTGAATATACCTATGACACGAAACCGGCTGCGGTAAAGCCGGGGACTATCGGCGAGTCTTTATATAATTTAGTGTGGGGAGCTCAATAAGCATATGATATTGCATATTTTTATGACTACGGTCGCACCTATTTTACTTCTTGTTCTCATCGGTTACTTTATGGATAAAAAATTCCATATGGACCTTGATACACTGAGCAAAATCAATTTCTATGTTGTGTCACCGGCCTTTTTGTTTACCAACACATACAGCTATACGGTGTCGGGTGAAAGTGCACAAGTAGTGTGGCTAACCATTATCGGCTTTGCGGCGACTTGGATTGCCAGTATGATTTTTGAAAAAGCACTGGGCCTATCCCGTGAAAAATCCGGTATTTTTCGTAATGCCGTGTTATTTAACAACTGTGGTAACATTGGGGTGCCGCTTATTGTGTTTATCTACTCCAATGAGCCGTTTTTGCAAAACGGTTCACCTGTATGGTTACAGGCGGCTATCGCCATTCAGATTGTCGTATTCGTTTGGCAAAATATTGTAACCAACAGCTTTGGTTTTTACTTTGCCGGACAGGGCAAAATGAGTCGTACCGATGCGATTAAGTTAGTATTTAAAATGCCGATTATCTATGCTGTAGCAGGTGCGGCTCTCTGTAGTTTCGGAAATATCCCTATTGATGAAACATTCTTCTGGCCGGTTCTGACCAACGTAAGTAATGCCCTCGTTATGGTCGCTTTATTTACGCTGGGGGTTCAATTGGCAAGAACACCGTTCAACTTCTTTACGCGAGAAGTAATTTGGGGCAGTTCCGTTCGCCTTATTGTAGGTCCTTTGGTGGCGTGGCTGGTAATTTGGCCTTATGAACTTGTGGCAGGTCCCGTTTCGGAACTCGTTATGCAAGTTCTCGTCATTTCGGCAGCTGTTCCGAGTGGTGTCACCACAGCACTCATTGCAGGCGTCTTAAAAACAGAAACAGAATATGCTACCCAACTCGTTGTGGCGAGCACCGTATTCGCGGCTATAACACTGCCAATAGTAATTATGTTAGTTAAGTAAGCCGGCTTCAAAGATGCAATCGGTTTTAACAATGAAATAAGAAAAGAAATGGCTCCTCACAAGGCTTGGTTTTGCGCAGCAAAAAGACCCTTGTGAGGAGCCATTTTCTTTCCATTTGATTATCATCTCAATTCAAACCGTTGTATACCTTTGAAAGCCGGCTTTAACTAGCGAGGGGGGAAGGGGAGGTTTCTGCGTTGCAGAAACCTCCTTCCTCCCTCCAACGCCGGTAAGAACAGGCATAAAGTTCTTTGCGCAAAGTTCCTGATGGGACTTATTATGCCGCTAAAAACAGTCATAAAGTACTCTGGGTAAAAGAAACGGAGAGGTCCACATCTAAGGGTCTTTTTACTGCGCAAAACCAAGCCTTAGATGTGGAGCCTCTCCGTTCTTTATAACCTATACCTTTATACTGTTTTTAGCTCTAATGTAGCCCCCATTAGGGGCTTAAGGACGAACCTTATGCCTGTTCTTACCAAGTCCCCATCCACGTAATAATAATGGCATTGACGAAGTCAATCAGGAACGCACCAACGAGTGATACGATGAGCCATGCTTTAGGCGATGGACCGTATTTTTCAGCCAAGGACTGCATGTTGGCGAGACCGTTGGCAGTAGCACCCATGGCAAAACCGATACCGCCTACGCCGAGCATAACGCCGTCGTAGTTTTTGCCGAAGAGTAAGAAGTAACCGAGCCATGCAAAGACAATCATGAGAAGTGTCTGAGCAATCAAGATTACTACGAGTGGTAAAGCCAAATGAATCAATTCGTATAGTTTCAAGCTGTTAATAGCCATAGTAACATATACGGTTAATGCTACTTCGGATACTACATTGAGGCCGCCGCCCTGTACGCGATACATACCGGAGAAGTCACCGATATTACGAATGACAGCTGCTACGAGCATGGCACCGATGTAAGCCGGTAAGGTAATGAATGTGTTGAGGTAAGCACTGAGTACGGCACCGAGACCTACAGCTACGAATACGAAACCGGCTGCTTTTAATACGCCGTTTACGTCGGTTGTTTCTTCTTCTTCAAGAATAGACATATCGAATACATGTGGTTCTAATTGAGCAGCTGCCGGATTATCAGCTTCTGATTCAGGAATGTTTTTAGTTGCATTCGGAGTTGTTTTAGGATCAATATGTTGCGAACCGGGAGTTTTAATTTTGTAGTGTTTAATTAAGAATTCACCGAAAGGTCCGCCAAGTACGAGCGCTACTACCATACCGAAGGTAGCGGCTGTAATAGCTACGGTTGTAGCACCTTGAATACCATATGTGGTTTCAAAGTACGGGCCGAAAGCCGCCGAGGTACCGAGACCACCCATGAGGGAAACGGCACCGGCCAAGATGCCGTAGTGAGGGTCAATTCCCATGGCACCGGCAATAGACATACCCAACAAGTTCTGGATGAAACCGAGAATCGAGGATACGATTAAGTATAAGATAAGTGCGATACCACCGTATTTGATAAGTTTTAAGCTGGCCATCATACCGATGGTAGTAAAGAATACCAAGAGGGCTACGGTAGATAAAGTATTGTCAAAATCGACTTGTAAAATTCCGTATACACGTAATCCGGATAAAATGAAGGCAAACGGCAGACCACCGATTACCGCAGCCGGTAAGCTGAGCTTTTGGAATACGGGAACTCGGTTTTTGATCCATAAACCGATGAAATACGTCACAAATGCGAGTGCGACCGCTTGTACGCTACTGATTTTGACTGTCAAGACTTCTGCGCCCATAAACAACGCCTCCTTTGAGCAAGCTGACTCCCTCATAATACTGATAAGCAGGCGTTTATAACTTCGATTGCCGATAGACGGTAAGCCGTTCGCTTGTATTTAACGTACAAGCAGTCATAGCAAATAGGAAGTGAAATGACATTATTGCGCCGGACATTAACTATATTATAAGAGGCTTCATAATACAGATGATTTAACCGTGTAGTTGAATTAATGGGAAGAAAATTATGGCAACCGGTATTATGAAACTAAAAAATGATGAGTGCGGAAGGTGAGTTTCATGAACGAAACAGACCTTCTTTTAATAAATATTTCAACTTGATAATATTATACTATGCGAGTGCGTAAAAATACAATAAAAATATGTAAAATTCTATGTATACAAAAATCATGAGAATGCATTTAAGCTGATAAACAATAGGTTATGTGGTCTGATGATTATAAAATCAACTGAATTATAAATTCTATAAATTGTTTATTTGTGCATAAAATAAGATTAATTATACATATAAAAACAAATGTAGTTACCTTAAAAATATAATAAAATAAACAAAAGTAGAGTATATAAGGACATTTTTATATACTCTACAAAATGCATAAATGTATAGAAAATTTTGCATGTTACTGTTTATCTAAATGAAGGATAATGTCTTTCAAAAATTCTGTCCCGGTTACTAAATCATCGATATTAATGGCTTCGGCCGGATTGTGACTTACCCCTTCGCGGCATGGGATGAAAATCATACCCACATCGGTGTAATCCCCCCAATTCATAGCGTCATGGCCGGCACCGCTTGGCAGTGTCATATAATTATACGGTTTATTTTTAGCAACCGTTTCCATGGCCTCAATCATAGTATTTTTTACCATGAGGGGCATTTCATCGGCAATTAATGAGGTGTCGATAGGAATATCGCGTTTGTGACCGATTTCCGCAATGGCATGAAGTATGGACCGAGTGGCACGATCTTTAGCTTCGGCAGAAATGCTGCGGATATCGAGACCTAAGGTTACTTCACCGGGAATGACGTTCATAACGCCCGGTGTGGCTTCGATAACACCTACCGTAGCTACGACCGGAATAGGTTCACTGTTTTGTGCAATTTGTTCTGCAGCCAATATGATTTCAGCGGCTGCGCAAAGTCCGTCATGACGATGATTCATCGGCGTGGCGCCACTGTGGCTGGCGGTACCGTGAATATGAATTTTATAACGGGTCGATGCGGCAATGCCGGTGACGATACCGATGGTGTGGTTTGTTTTTTCAAGTACGATACCTTGTTCAATATGGAGTTCCAGGAAGGCTTTAAGAGGTGTGGTGAACTTAGATTGCGGTATAATATCCGGATTGAAGCCTCGTTCTTTTAGAACATCATAAAGACTGAGCCCTTTTTTGTCGCACAAGGTTTGTAAACGTTCGCGACTCAATTGACCGCGCATGGCTTGACTCCCCAAAGTAGCACTGCCGAAGCGGCTCGATTCTTCGCACATGAAGAGCACAATATCTAGGGGATGATTGAGATGTGTATTCGTTTCTTTTAAATCGGTAATGACTTCGAGTGCGGCTGCGATACCGGCGAGTCCGTCGTAATTACCGCCTTGCGGTACGCTGTCTGTGTGAGAGCCGGTCATAATAGCGGGTACATCCGGATTTTTTCCTTCATAACGGCCGATTACATTACCGAATTCATCATAACGTAGAGTAAGATTCAGCTCTTTAAGCTGTTTGATGAGATAGTCACGGCCCGCCCAATCCTGATCGGTAAAGGCAATACGATTAATACCGGGTACATCGTCGATGGTACTTATGGTTTGCATGGCGTTTAAATGTTTTAAAAGTCGCTCTTTATTTATCATAGGAATCTCCTTGCTGTTCGGCGTAATATAAAATTTAACAGTAAAAGTTTATAAGTTTAGCAAAAAAAGCAGTATTTAATTCAATTGTTGAGTTAAATACTGCTTTTGTATTTGTTAAAAAATAATTGTTAAAAGCTATTTTAATATCTGTATTTACGACGGTAAGAATGCGGCGTTTCCGAAGTGGCTTCTTTAAAGACTTTACAGAAGTAGCTGGTCCGATTATAGCCCAGATTGCGGGCGATAGATTCAATGGACGAATCAGAGCCGCGAAGCATTAATTTAGCTTGTTCCAATTTGCGGTCGTTAATGTATTGTACGAGCGACGTCCCCGTTTCCTGTTTGAAAATTTTGGACAAATAGGACTCACTTAAATAAACGTGACCGGCAATGTCGCGTAAGGATGGATTGGAACTTAAATGCTTGTCGATATAAACAAGGGCCCGTTTAATTTCAGGACGATAGGCCGTCTTCATCTGGCTGTGTATATCGGACTTACCGCTTTGTAATTCCGGTATATCCAGCGATGTATTTAAAATATCCGGGAAATAATGACCGGCCATAAGATTCAGTACTTTAGACGCACTGTTTATTTCTTCGGTGGAATAAATAGGTAATTGTCTATAGAATTTTTTGGCCGTTGAATCGTTTTGCCAATCACTACGCGCTGAAATTTGTGACAATTGCGGATCGGTTACGGCTGTTTGGCCGGCACAAATAAAACCGAGCAAGTGACCTTCATGAATGACCGGTACGGAAAAATCTACGATGCCGGCGTGACAGCGATAGGCGGATGGACAATGTCCTTTGGAGGCCTCAAGGCCACCATACGCATCACAATAGGCACATAGCCTCGATAAGGTTGGATGACTGCGAATGTACTTGCAAAAATTACTGAAGTTGTATTTGCACGAAAGAACACGGCCGCGCAAATCTACATATACGGCTGCCAGTTCCGTAATGTTAGTAAAATCACGCATGATCTCATTAATCATGGTTGTTTCTGTCTTGAAATTACCGGTTGGCATCGTTGCCACCCCTCTCTCATTTCTTTTTGTATGGGCGTACAAAACAAAAGGATTAAAAAATAGTAATACAACAAATAACTAGAACTCATGATAAACACAGAACTTACTGAGGTTTTATGATTAATCGTTATACCAATTATAACAAAAAATTGTTAAAAGTAGAACAAAAAATTAAAATTTCGTAAAAATGTGTTAAAAAATGAAATACTGTTATTTTGTATAATAATCGTACACATAAACGATGAAATGTGGTGAATATTTGATTTTTATTTTTATTGTGCGCCCAAGATAGGAGATGAATTGTATGTCGCAAGAAGCACTAGGTATGGTTGAAACAAAAGGCCTGGTTGGCGCTATCGAAGCAGCCGATGCCATGGTTAAGGCCGCCAATGTGGCCCTCGTCGGCACCGAAAAGATCGGATCCGGTCTCGTAACCGTTATGGTTCGAGGTGACGTAGGGGCTGTTAAAGCATCTGTAGATGCCGGTGCAGCAGCTGCCGAACGAGTTGGTCAAGTTGTCTCGACGCATGTAATTCCACGGCCCCACAAAGATGTGGAAAGCCTTATCTTAAAGGAAAAAGGTGATGCGTAATGAGTACTACAGATCAAATGGTAGATGAGATTTTGAAACGCGTATTAAGCAAAGCTGACAATTTGTCGGCAGCCACCCCGAATCAAAGTGAAAGCAAAGGAGCGGAACAGATTATGGCGAACAGTTGTAGTTTAACAGAATTTATCGGTACAGCAAAATTTGGTGATACTATCGGCTTAGTAATTGCTAACGTGGATCAACAAGTATTGGATGCCATGAAATTAACTAAAAAATATCGTTCTATCGGTGTTGTAGGTGATCGTACCGGTGCCGGCCCTCATATTATGGCGGCTGATGAAGCAGTTAAAGCTACCAACACTGAAATCGTAAGTATCGAACTCGCACGCGACACTAAAGGCGGTGCCGGTCACGGTTCCTTAATCGTATTCGGTGGCGACGATGTATCCGACGTTAAACGCGCCGTTGAAGTTACGCTTAAAGAAGTAGAACGCACTTTCGGCGATGTATATGGTAACGAAGCGGGCCACATTGAATTACAATACACAGCTCGTGCCAGCCATGCTATCAACACGGCATTCGGCGCTCCTGAAGGTAAAGCGTTCGGTCTTATCGTAGGTGCTCCGGCAGCTATCGGCGTTGTAATGGCCGATGTAGCTGTAAAAGCAGCTAACGTTGATGTTATCGGTTATGCATCTCCGGGTAACGGCACAAGCTTCTCCAACGAAGTTATTTTACAAATCTCTGGTGACTCCGGTGCCGTACGTCAGGCTGTTATCACAGCTCGTGAAATCGGTAAAGAATTATTAGGCACATTAGGCAGCGAACCTAAAAACGATGCTCCTTCTTACATTTAACTTCGATAGAAAGGAAGCTTGACATATGAGATCAAAACGTTTTGAAGTATTAAGTAAACGCCCTGTTAACCAGGATGGTTATGTAAAAGAATGGGTGGAAGAAGGCTTTATTGCCATGGAATCGCCGCAGGATCCTAAACCTAGCATCCGCATTGAAAACGGCAAAATCGTAGAACTTGACGGCAAACGTCGTGAAGATTTCGACTTGATTGATACATTTATTGCTAACTATGCAATTCGCTTGGAACGTGCTGAAGAAGTTATGGCTATGGATTCCCGCAAAATCGCCAACATGATTTTGACACCGACCGTACCTCGCAGTGAAATCGCAAGCCTTGCCAAATCTATGACTCCGGCCAAAATGGTTGAAGTTGTAAGTAATTTCAACGTTGTTGAAATGATGCAGTCCATGCAGAAAATGCGTGCTCGTCGCACCATGGCTAACCAGGCTCACGTAACCAACGTTAACGATAACCCGGTTCAAATCGCAGCTGATGCCGCTGAAGGCGCACTTCGCGGTTTTGCCGAAGAAGAAACAACTGTAGCGGTTGCCCGTTATGCTCCGCTTAACGCTATCAGTATTTTGGTAGGTTCCCAAGCCGGTCGTCCGGGCGTATTGACTCAATGCTCCTTGGAAGAAGCTACTGAATTGGAACTCGGTATGCGCGGTTTTACAGCTTATGCCGAAACAATTTCCGTATACGGTACTGAAGACGTTTTCACCGACGGTGACGACACTCCTTGGTCCAAAGCATTCTTAGCATCCGCTTATGCATCCCGTGGTTTGAAAATGCGTTTTACTTCCGGTACAGGCTCCGAAGTTCAGATGGGCCAGGCCGAAGGTAAATCCATGTTATACCTCGAAACTCGTTGCCTCTATATCACTAAAGGCGCCGGCGTACAAGGTATTCAGAACGGTTCCGTAAGCTGTATCGGTATTCCGGCTGCTGTACCATCCGGTATTCGTGCCGTTTTAGCAGAAAACTTGATCGCAGCTATGCTTGACCTTGAATGTGCATCCAGTAATGACCAGACATTCAGTCATTCCGATTTACGTCGTACGGCTCGTACACTCATGCAGTTCTGTCCTGGTACTGACTTCATTTGTTCCGGTTACAGCTCCACACCAAACTATGACAACATGTTTGCCGGATCCAACTGGGATGCTGAAGATTATGATGACTGGACAATCATTCAGCGTGACCTTAAAGTTAACGGCGGTTTGAAACCGGCTACTGAAGACGCTGTTGTAGCTGTTCGTAACAAAGCAGCGCGAGCTTTACAAGGTTTATTCGCAGAACTCGGCTTACCGGCTATTACCGATAAAGAAGTAGAAGCCGCTACATATGCCAACGGTTCTAAAGATATGCCGCCTCGTGATAAAGTAGCTGATATCAAAGCAGCTGCCGACCTTATGAACCGCGGTGTAACCGGCATCGACTTTGTTAAAGGTCTTGCTAAACGCGGTTTCAATGATTTGGCCCAAAGCGTTCTTAATTTGTTGAAACAGAAAATCGCCGGTGACTATTTACAGACATCCGCTATTTTTGACGATAAATTCAATGTAATTTCAGCAATTAACAATCCTAACGATTATGCCGGCGTAGGTACAGGCTATCGTTTGGAAGGCGAAGATTGGGAAGTAATCAAGAATATTCCTAACGCAATCGATCCGCGTGATATTTAAGGGGGCATCAATATGGCTGAAATTAATGAGCAAGTTTTACGCGCACTAATTATGGAAGTGCTTCAAGAAATGGGCAGCGCCAGCAAGCCTGTTACTTTTGCCGGTTCCTCCACTGAAACAGCGGCTCCGGCTCGTCCTAAAGAAGAGGACGTTGATGATACTTGGATTCAAACCGGTGGTCCGGCTGAATCTCACACATCTCCTGACGAAGTAGTTATTGCTGTAGGCCCTGCATTCGGTCGCAGCCAACGCACTACTATCGTAGGTGTACCGCATCGCAATGTAATCCGTCAACTCGTTGCCGGTATTGAAGAAGAAGGCTTAAAAGCTCGTGTAGTTCGTGTATACCGTTCTTCCGACGTAGCAGCTGTTGCTGTTGAAGGCGATCACTTATCCGGTTCCGGCGTGTGCATCGGTATTCAATCCAAAGGTACCACTGTAATTCACCAACGTGATTTACAACCGTTATCCAACTTGGAATTATTCCCACAAGCACCGTTGCTTACGGAAGAAGTATACCGCGCCATCGGTAAAAACGCAGCTAAATACGCTAAGGGTGAATCCCCTAATCCGGTAGCTACGCTTAACGATCAAATGGCACGCCCTAAATATCAAGCGTTGTCAGCCCTTTTACACATTAAGGAAACAAAACGAGTGGTTAAAGGTAAACCGGCTGATGAATGCCGCGTAAGCCTATAAGGAGGCCTTTATGAGCACAGATATGGAAGCGATGATTCGCAAAATTTTAGAAGATATGCAAAAGGGAACGCCCGCACCCGTAAGTGCTGCGACTCAGACGAGCACAAACGAACGCGTTGCAACGACTGCGGATTACCCGATTGCTCAAAAACATCCTGATTGGATTCGCGTAGGCAACAAAGGTTTGGATGATATCACTTTGGATGCTGTTATGAGCGGTCAGGTTTCGATGGATGATATGCGTATCAGCCCTGATATCTTAAAAGCACAGGGCCAAATCGCCAAAGCCGGCGGTCGCGATCAAATCGAATTTAACTTCTCGCGCGCTGCCGAAATGACTAAAGTAGGCGATAAACGCTTATTGGAAATGTACAATGCACTTCGTCCGTACCGTTCTTCCAAACAGGAATTATTGGCTATGGCTGATGAACTTGAACATGAATACGGTGCTGTTATTTGTGCCGAATTTGTTCGTGAAGCAGCTGAAAACTATGAAAAACGTAAGAAATTGAAAGGCGATAACTAAGAGTTAGGAGTTTTGTGTATGAAGCGAGTCGTTGGTATTGATATAGGTAATTCCACAACAGAATCAGCGTTAGCGGAAATCCACGAGTCCGGTGAAGTTCGTTTTCTCGGTTCGGCCATTGCCAATACAACAGGGATTAAAGGGACTAAGGATAATATTCAAGGGCTCTTTGAATCGCTTCGTCAATTGGTTGCTAAAACGGGCCTGTCCTTAAAGGACATCGATTTAATCCGTATCAATGAAGCTACCCCGGTTATTGGGGATGTAGCGATGGAGACGATTACTGAAACGATTATTACCGAATCAACCATGATTGGGCATAATCCGAAAACTCCGGGCGGTCTTGGTATCGGTGTGGGCCAAACGGCTCATATCCTGCAATTGCTCGATAAACCTATGGATGAGGACTACATCGTCGTAGTACCGAAAGAAATAGATTTTCAGCTTGTGGCCGAACTGATTAATGCGTATGTAACAAAAGGCTTTCGCATCAAGGGGGCTATCTTACAGGCCGATGACGGCGTGCTCGTAGCGAACCGTTTGCAACAGCCGATTCCTATTATTGATGAAGTGGCGTATGTCGATAAAGTACCGCTTGGTATGCTCGCCGCCGTTGAAGTTGTTGAACCGGGTAAAGTCATTTCCCAATTGTCTAATCCTTATGGCATTGCTACGGTTTTCAAATTATCGGCTGAAGAAACCAAGAATATCGTACCTATCGCCAGAGCTCTCATCGGCAACCGTTCGGCGGTGGTTATTAAAACCCCGGCCGGCGATGTAAAAGAACGTGTAATTCCGGCAGGTTCGATTGTAGCCACCGGTGACGGACGAACTGTTTCAATTGACATTTCAGCCGGTGCCGAACAGATTATGAGCACCCTCGGTCAGGTATCCCACATCGACAATGTATGCGGTGAAGCGGGTACTAACGTAGGAGGCATGCTGGAAAGAGTACGTCAGACCATGGCGGACTTAACGAATAAATCACCGAACGATGTATACATTGAAGATTTACTCGCTGTCGATACATCGGTACCGATTAACGTAAAGGGCGGCCTTGCCGGTGAATTCTCGATGGAACAGGCTGTAGGCATAGCTTCTATGGTTAAGTCGGATCACTTGCAAATGGAAATCATCGCCAAAGAAGTGGAACGGGAGCTTAAGATTCCCGTTGAAATCGGTGGCCAGGAAGCTGAATCAGCTATTCTCGGGGCTTTGACAACACCGGGTACGGAAACGCCGTTGGCGATTTTGGACCTGGGCGCAGGTTCCACGGATGCATCGATTATGTCACCTGACGGACGAGTAACGGCTATTCATTTAGCCGGGGCCGGTAATATGGTTACCATGTTGATTAACTCTGAATTGGGCCTTGAAGATATTCACTTAGCGGAAAGCATTAAGAAATTCCCATTAGCCAAAGTTATCAGCGTCTATCATATTCGCCACGAAGACGGCAATGTACAGTTTTTCAAAGATCCGTTACCGGCGGAACTGTTTGCCAAAACGGTTATCGTAACCGATGAAGGGCTTGTGCCGATTGACGGCGAACAGTCCATGGAAAAGATTAAAATTGTACGTCAAACTGCTAAAGAACGTGTTTTCGTAACAAACTCGCTGCGTGCTTTGCGGGCCGTAAGTCCTACACATAATGTGCGTGACATTCCGTTCGTGGTTATTGTCGGCGGTTCGGCATTGGATTTCGAAGTACCGCAACTTGTTACCGATGCGTTATCCCATTACAATCTCGTGGCCGGGCGCGGGAATGTGCGCGGCACGGAAGGGGCACGTAATGCGGTGGCAACCGGTTTGATTTTATCGTATGCGAAAGAGCGGAGGGGATAAGGTATGGAGGTTATAATTGCACCTAAACCGACCATCATAATTTATCACCATCCGAATGTATCTCAGGAGGCCATTCAGGATCTCTTGTTCGGTATTGAAGAAGAAGGTATACCGTTTAGCCTTGAAACGCGCGGCACCGATGAAGATATCTTGCGCATGGCCGATGAAGCTTCACATGCATCGGCACTGTCCGTAGGCGTCGGCTGCACGGCAGATACCTTGGTGTTAAGTTATCAAAACTTACCGCCACATCAATTTATCTATCGTTTACGTAATTATAAACAAGCACAACAAGCTATGCGAGCGCTGGGGGCTAATGCAGCTCGCCTGGTGAAGGGCAATCCTTTTAAAACCGACCCCGGATTGGAGGTGGCATTTTGAAAGAAGCATTAGGACTCTTGGAAGTAGCAGGTCTTGCAGCGGCCATAAAAGCAGCCGATGTAATGGTAAAAGCAGCCAATGTACGAATTATCGATGTGGAAAAAGCACGCGGTAACGGTTGGATGATGGTTAAAGTTTCCGGTGATGTAGGTGCCGTACAGGCGGCCGTACAAGCCGGAGTGGCACAAGCCAAACATGATCGTCATTATATTGCGCAAAAAGTAATCCCAAGACCGGCTGAAGGCATTGATAAAATGCTCTTGGGCGGTGGCGGTAAGCCGGTATTAAATCCGGAAGTAGCCAAAGCTGAAATTGTAACAGAACCGCCTGTACAATCGGAAGTGAAACCTGCGACAACAGCTAAAGCAACGGCACCTGCGAAAGCGACTGCCGTTAAAGCCGCACCGGCTAAGGTGGAAGCTAAAGCAGCTGCTTCAACGACTAAGACGACGAAGACGACATCGGCTAAGGCAACGGAACCGGTTAAACAGGCTGAAACGGTTAAAGCAACAACTGCTACGGCGGCTAAAACATCGACAGCAACTAAACAGGCGGAACCTGTGAAAACAGAACCGGCAAAAGCAACTGAAGCACCTGAAACAACGGCTTCGGGAGATGCCGAATCTGTTGTGGACACGACAAAAGAAGCGTTGCTGAAGGTAGTAAAACCGGCCCCTAAGAAACGGCCGAGTCGAGCAAAAACAACAACAAAACCGAAAGCGTAAGTAAAGATAAGCAAAACGCTTAGGTAATACAAACAGTATGATGTAATGACTTAAGGAGGATTTATAATGAATAACGCATTAGGCATGGTAGAAACAAAAGGTTTAGTAGGCGCTATCGAAGCAGCCGATGCTATGGTAAAAGCAGCTAACGTAACATTGACAGGCTATGAAAAAATCGGTTCCGGTTTGGTAACTGTAATGGTTCGCGGTGATGTAGGTGCTGTTAAAGCCGCTGTTGACGCAGGTTGTGCTGCAGCCGCTAAAGTAGGCGAAGTGGTATCCACTCACGTTATTCCACGCCCTCATAGCGATGTAGAAAGCATTTTGGTTAAATAAGACCGGCTTATCGGAAGTAAGATACCTTAGAAACACTGATTACAGAATCTATTAGCAAAGGATAACTTATGATGGATAGAGATGCTTTAAAAGAGCTGATTCGCCATATTATCCAAGACGTACAGACGCCGGAAATCCCAATCGGGATTTCCAATCGTCACATTCATCTCCGTCAGGCCGATTATGATCGACTTTTCCCTCATGTGACATTGCAGTCCAAGAAGGTATTGAAACAGCCCGGTGAGTTTGCTGCCGAACAAATGGTGACGCTGGTGGGACCAAAAAATGAAATTACTAAAGTTCGTTTATTGGGACCGCTTCGCAAAGCATCGCAAGTGGAAATTTCACAAACCGATGCCCGTATGTTAGGAGTCAAACCTCCGATTGTGTTGTCCGGTCAGCTTGACAAAGCCGTACCGATTACGTTAAAAACGGAATTTGCCCAAGTTACTATCCCATGCTGCATCGTAGCTAAGCGTCATATTCATGTAAATGCCGACGATGCTACGAAACTGGGCGTAACCGATGGTGAAACCGTAAAGGTACGCGTGGTTACACCTGAACGAACAACGGTGTTCGAAGATGTGATTATTCGCGTTTCACCTAATTATGTAACGGAAATGCATCTTGATACGGATGAGGCGAATGCGGCGCAAGTAGGTAATGATACGGTGGCGAAAATAGTACGGTAGGAGGCAAATATGCGCAGTATTGAAGAAGTAAATCAACTATTGGCCGCCTTTAATCAATGCGTTGAGGAAGGGGCGACACGTACAATTTCAGAAAAGGAAGCCGATACTTTACGGGTCGGCGTGGATTTGGGAACATCGTCCATCGTCCTTGCCGTAGTTGATGCCGAAGGGGAACCGGTTTATGGTGCTTTTGAATACGCGCAGGCAGTAAGAGACGGCTTAGTAGTAGATTATGTCGGTGCGGTAACCATTACAAGACGCTTAAAAGCAAAGGCGGAAGCAGCTTTAGGATGCTCCTTGTCAAAAGCGGCAGCGGCTGTACCGCCGGGAACTATGGGCAAGAATAAAGACGTGGTCGGCCATGTACTGGAAGGTGCTGATTTTACGGTAACCGCCATATATGATGAACCGACGGCGGCAGCCTTGGTACTTGACTTGGTAAATGGTGCCGTAGTTGATGTTGGCGGCGGAACGACCGGGATTACCGTGATTAAACGGCGCAAGGTAAGTTATACCGCCGATGAACCGACCGGCGGCTCACATATGACGCTTGTGTTGAGCGGTAATTACGGGATTTCCCAAGCGGATGCGGAACTTCTCAAGCGAGATCATTCAAGAGAACGGGAAGTGTATCCGGTGATTCGCCCGGTGGTTGAAAAAATGGCTACTATTACAAATAAAGCCTTGGCGGACGGGGCCTATCGCAAGAATGGTCCGGTATACGTCGTAGGCGGTGCCACTAATTTTACGGATTTTGCCGATACCTTTGAGAAAGTCATCGGACGCGAGGTAATAAAGCCTCTATATCCGGAATTTGTAACCCCTTTAGGAATTGCCTTAGGCAGTATGTAAGGCCAATTTTACAGGGAATGAGGTAGTTATGGACGAAATTATTGCAGCAGTACTCAAACGCTTGCAGGCGCGAATGGATAGCCGAGGACAGGTGGATTTGGCTCACGACGGCAAGCTTGAGGAACGAACCTTGCTGCATCATCAAAGGGTAACGGTGACGGGCGTAACCCAAGCACAACTGGATGAACTGACAAAGCGAGCTGAAGGACCTTTGGTAGCCTGGCTTGATAAGGCAGTCGCCTACGGTTGTGATATGACGCTGGTTACCGCCATGTGTGCCAACGGGCAATGGGATCCGGCGATGATATTAAACTGGCCGGTTACCTTTACGGATAAACAAGGCCGCAGGGTATACAGTTTCAAAGAGCGCATCATTAGTGCGTCGGCGATTCGTACTTGCAACAATGGGTCCGTTATACTTATATTTCGTGGTCAGCGATTTACCGCTCTCGGGCTTGATGAGTTGCGTGACCGCCACCTTGTATGTATAGAAGGGACGAAGCGATATGCAGACTGGTAGAGTAATAGGCAGTATTGTATCAACGCAAAAGCATGAGTCCTTAGTGGGCTTGAAATTGATGATTATACAATACGTAGACGGCAATCAGGAACCGTTACCTTCGTATGAAGTGGCGGCCGACACGGTGAGTGCCGGGATTGGCGAATATGTATTGTTGACTCGCGGTTCTTCCGCCCGCCATGTGTTCGGCGACGGACAGGATATCAACAGCGCTGTTGATTGCGCTATCGTAGGTATTATAGACAGTTTTGATAAATAGGAGGCCGGCCATGGCTATTTACACAAAGACGGGCGATAAAGGCATGACGGGGCTATTCGATGGTACCCGCGTTGCTAAAAACTCGGAACGGGTCAACACCTATGGCACCCTTGATGAGTTGAATGCGCACTTAAGTGTGTGTGAAAAATTGGTGCGGTATCCGGAAACAAAACAGATTTTACATAATTTACAGGGCCTGTTATTTAGACTTTGCGCGGAAGTAGCGACGATGGACCAAGCTAAATTAACACAGCATAGCACGCTTATCAGCGAAGCGGATATTAAAGAGCTGGAATCAATCATCGATCGTTATACGCAATTGTTGCCACCGCTTACAAGTTTTATATATCAAGGCAATAACTTAGCAGCCGCAGAGCTTCATGTAGCCCGTACTGTTTGCCGACGGGCGGAACGAAAACTCAACGGCTTGCGGCAGGGCGAACCGGTAAGACCGACAGCGTTGGCGTTTGTCAACCGGTTATCTGACTGCATTTATACATTGGCACGTATGGAAGATTTCATTTTCTATGTTGACGAAGTAGCGTCAAAAGTTATGGCTAAATTGGATGGGGCTGCCGAATCGGTCCCGTCTGCAGAAGGCCATACAGAAAATGAAGCAGCCCCTGTGGATGAGGACCAACGCCTGCGCCGTATGGCCATGTGTTTACTCGAAGGGGCGACTGCCAAGAGCGAAGCTATGGGCGTACCGGTAGTTATCACCGTAGTGGATGTACACGGTAATCCGGTGCTCACGTATCGCATGGCGGATGCTTTACTGGTAAGTACCGATATTTCGGCCGGTAAAGCCTATACGGCTGTAGCACTTAAATGTAAGACCGAAGCTTTGAAAGAAATCACTCAGCCCGGGGCTGATTTATATCAAATTGAATCCATGGTATCCAGGCCTTTAGTTACGTTTGGCGGCGGTTTTCCGCTGACTCAAAGAGGTAAGCTCATAGGTGGCTTAGGTATTAGTGGGGGGACAGTCGCAGAAGATGTGGCTATCGGAGAATATGCAATGGATTATATGGAGGCAAAGTATGGAAAATAAACAAGAGTTGGAACGCATGATTCGCTCTATGGTTATGAATATTATGAATGGTACCGACACGGGAGCCGCAACGGTTTCGGAAGGTGCCTTACCTGATGAACCGGGCGTATTCAGTACTGTAAATGCTGCCGTAGCGGCTGCTAAACAGGCACAAATTAAATTTGAAGAATGCGCGTTGGCTACGCGTGGTAAAGCTATCGAAGCCATTCGTCAGAGTATGCGTCCGTTGGTTAATAAATTGGCTCAGATGACCTATGATGAAACCGGTATGGGTCGTGTGGCAGATAAGATTATTAAATTGAATCTTACTCTTGATAAAACACCGGGTGTGGAAGACTTGGTAACGGAATGTGAAACCGGCGATAACGGGATGACGCTATACGAATTATCCCCTTACGGCGTAATCGGTGCCGTAACACCTAGTACGAACCCGAGTGAAACACTTATTTGTAATGCTATCGGCATGTTGGCCGCCGGTAACGCTATTTTCTTCAGCGTACATCCCGGTGCCAAAAAACTGTCTCGTTGGCTCGTAAGTCAATTGAATCGTATCGTAGCCGATGCCATCGGTATTGATAACTTGATTGTTACTATCGCTGAACCTTCCATTGAAGCGGCTCAGGAAATGATGGTACATCCGGATGTTCCTTTATTGGTTGTAACCGGTGGCCCGGGCGTTGTACATCAAGCTTTGTGCAGCGGTAAAAAAGTAATCGGTGCCGGAGCCGGTAATCCGCCTGCATTCGTTGATGAAACGGCTAACATTCGTCAGGCTGCTCAGGATATCGTAATGGGTGCCAGCTTTGATAATAATATTCTCTGCATTGCTGAAAAAAGCGTGGTTGCTGTTCGTTTCATCGCCGACGAATTAATTGAAGAAATGAAAAAAGCCGGTGCGGTTCTTATAGAACGTGATGATCAAATCCAAAAATTATTGGACATCACCTTACAGAAAAACTGTACTCCTAGTCGTAAATATGTAGGTCGCAATGCTAACGTAATCTTGCGTGATGCCGGTATCGAAGTGGAAGGCGATCCTCGTCTTATCATCATGCGAACCGACAAACATCATCCGTTTGCCACAACCGAAATGTTAATGCCGATTTTGCCTGTAGTAACCGTGGAAAACTTCGAAGACGGCTTGGCAACCTGCTTATTCTTGGAAGCAGGTTTACATCATACCGCTACCATGCATTCCCTTAACTTGGAACGTCTTAACAAGATGGCTCGCGCTATGAAAACTTCGATTTTTGTTAAAAACGGCCCATCCTATGCAGGTCTCGGCTATAACGGTGAAGGCACTACAACCTTTACAATTGCCACGCCAACCGGTGAAGCTACCACTTCGGCTCGTCATTTTGCACGCCGCCGTCGTTGCTGCTTGACTACAGGCTTCCAAATTCGCTAGGAGGCTGTTATGAATCAATGGACATTTCCTACTAAAATCTTTGCCGGCCATGATTCCCTCTTACGATTAAAACAATTTCGGCAAGAGCGGATCTTGGTTGTGTGCGATCCGTTTTTAGAAGGTACGGAAAATTTAAATTATATTTTGAATGAGCTCCGCCCACAGAACGAGGTGAGCATTTATACGGACGTTGTCCCGGATCCGCCTATCAGCCATGTGGTTAAAGGGGTCGAAGCTATTCAGCAAATAAAACCTACGGCAGTGATTGCCATTGGTGGCGGTTCGGCCATTGATTTGACCAAAGCGGTATTGTATTTTGCCCGTCGCATGGGGTATGTGGGCGTACATTATTTCACCGTAATTCCTACCACCAGCGGAACCGGTTCGGAAGTAACGTCGTTTGCCGTTATTACCGATCCGTCTTCCCAAACGAAATATCCTATCTTGGATGAAAGTTTATTGCCGCAAGAAGCAATTTTAACGCCGCTTTTTGTTAAAACGGCACCACCTAAGGTGACGGCCTACAGCGGTATGGATGTATTGGTTCATGCCATTGAAGCACTGGTTTCGACCGGTGCCAATAATTTCACGGATGCATTGGCAGAAAAAGCTTTGGCCTTGGTATTTGAGTACCTGCCTAAGTGCTTTGCACCGGGTGCTACGGAAGATGATCGCATGGGGATGCATGAAGCATCCTGCATGGCGGGGCTCGCTTTTAACCAAGCCGGTCTTGGTATTACCCACGCTTTAGCTCATCAGTTGGGCGGTCAATTCCACATTCCGCATGGTCTCGCCAATGCGATGCTTATCGCCAGAGTCGTTATGTTTAACGCCTTCCATTGTGAAAAGGCGTATGAGAAATATGTACAACTTGCAAAGAAGCTCGGCTTTGCAGATAGAGGTACAGATAAGAGAGATGCTTTAGTCGCGTTAGTTAAAGCTATCTTACAACTTGCCAGAACCGTTGAATGCCCGCTCAATATCAGTGCGGCTGCTAAAATTTCGGCACAGGAGGCAAGACAGAAAGTTTCTATTATGGCGGATAAAGCATTGCAAGATATGACCTATCAGACAAATCCATATGCCGCCTCGAAGGACGATCTGGAAAATCTATTATTAATGATCATGTAAGGAGTAGCGTATGGATACACAGATCCTGATTAGTGAATTTGTCGGCACGGCAGTTTTAATGGCTTTTGGTAGTGGGGTTAACTCCTCGGTTTTATTAAAAAATACATTGGCTAAAGCATTTGCGCCAAACTGGATGAGCTTAATTTTTGGATGGGGCATGGCGGTAACCTTTGCCGTATATATCGGTTTGGCACTCGGTGGCCCGGCTCATTTAAATCCGGCTATCACGATTTCTCTCGCTGCCGGTGGTATTTTCCCGTGGGACCAGGTATTGCCTGTTGTTGTTGCTCAAATGGTGGGCGGTTTCGTTGGGTCTGCGATTACTATGATTCACTATTTCCCTCATTTCAAACAAACCGGACCGGATGAAGGCAATGTAGTCGGTATTTTTGCCACCGGACCGATGAGCGATAACCGTTTCATGAATTTATTATCCGAAGTAATTGCTACTTTTATGTTTATGTTGGCAATTCTTTGTCTCGGCAAAATGAGCGACGGTTTATTCCCGTTTATCGTAGGTATGTTAGTTGCCTCTATTGGTTTCTCCTTCGGTTCTACCACCGGTTTTGCGCTCAATCCTGCGCGCGATTTTGGCCCTCGCTTGGCCTATGCAATCTTACCGGTACCTAACCGCGGTGATGCCAATTGGGGTTATGCTTGGGTGCCTGTTATCGGACCTGTCATCGGTGCAACAATTGCTGTGTTATTCTTCTTGGCAGTTGCGCCTAAATAGAGGAATGAGTAATGTTAGGTAATTATCGTTCTTAAATGAGCGGAGGAGGCTCACAGGCGATGATTACCTAATAAATCATAGCCATTAAACAAAATAAATCAGGAGTCTGAAATATACAGTTAATTTGAAATGCTGTCAGAACACTACGGGATACAGGGGTGCAGGCATGAATTAAGAGACTGAACTATACGCAGAAAGGACAACATTATGGATTTTTTAGACGCTGTAGAAAATAAACAACGCATTATTCAGGAGTTTGTGCCCGGCAAGCAGGTTACGATTGCTCATATTATTGCCAATCCGAAACCTGAATTATTCCGTAAAATGGGCCTCGATGAAAAACAACGCGGTGCTATCGGTATTTTGACGATTACACCGGGCGAAGGTACGATTATTGCTGCCGATATTGCTTCGAAAGCAGCCGGCATTGAATTGGGCTTTGTGGACCGTTTTTCCGGAGCTTTACTGATTACCGGGGATATATCCGGTGTAGAATCAGCTTTAAAAGCGGTAATAGAAGGGCTGGATAAAATTTTAGGATTTTTCCCTACCAAAATTACTCGCACCTGATGAAGCAATTCGTCAGGTATTCATACTAGTGTCGGTTATTTTAATAGGTATTTGCAGGAAATCTGTAGTATAATAGATAAGGATTCAATGGTGCTGACAGCCTGCGGATTGTGAGGTGAGCGGATGGAACAGACGAATCAGGCGTTAAAAACGGTAATAATGGTAGGACGCACGGAAGTGGGGAAAACCACTTTAGCCAATACGTTGATGTACGGCAGTCCGGAAGCTCGTAAGACGCAATCAATAGGACGAATCGGGTCGATTATTGATACACCCGGTGAGTTTGTGGAAAATCCCATATACTATCGGGCAATTTTATTGAATGCCTATGATGCGGACATCGTATTGTTTTTGAATGAAGCCAATGAGAAGGAGAGTATTTTTCCGCCTAATTTTGCCGCTTCGTTTAACAGGGAAGTTATCGGGGTTATTACTAAGACGGACTTGGGGGGCGACGCGACTAGAGCTCGCAAAAATCTTCGCGAAGCCGGTGTCAGCCGAATTTTTGAAATATCGGTACATGATGCTGAATCCGTTAAGCAATTGCGTGATTATATTTCTCAGGAGCCGCAACCGTAGCTGTATACGGACTCCGGTATAAGACATTAGTAGTGAATATGATGGTGGTAAATTATGAATTTTAAGCAGAATTTAGCAAGTGTATTAGCTGGTGCCTATAAGCTGGATTATCGTTGGCTCCAGATTACAGATAATGAAATTTTTATTTACAAAGATGTAAAAGACGCGGCCGAAACACCGTTGGCTTTACATTTTGATCCTGCCTTTAACGAAGAGGTCATCGCTTTATGCGAGAAAACAGTAGGCTCCATTACCGAACCTATCTTGATTGATACGATTTTACAAGCTCATTGCGCGGCTGAAGCTCATGAAATTTATTACGATGAGAAGTTATATGCTGAAAAAGCGGTGGCCATTCGCCATAAACCGAATGAATTAACGGCTATTTTAGAAACAGGGGAACGCTATTTGTTGACATTAAACGGCGTTGTTAAAACGAATCCCGGTGATTGGGTAATTCGTGGTGTTAACGGTGAAGAATATCCTTGTGATCCTGAAATCTTTAAAATGTTATATGATGTAATGGATGAATCCAAAAAATAAGATATTGAGTAGGATTCTTAACATTGAATGTTCAAGCATCGGTCTTGTGGCCGGTGCTTTTTTGTATCCGAGAATGTAGGGCCTTTATGTTTTTTTGAATTTGTGTTTATATAAAAAGAGGCTGAGTCGGGTGACTCAGCCTCTTTTTCAAAGTAGACAATAAGATATGCAATCTTAATATTTAGGTTGTTTAAGTTAAGTTTTGAATGCCTGATTATAATCTTATAATTTTACTGTTTCGCCATCTTCAGGAATGGTTACTTGATCTTGTAAGCCCATGCCGTCAACGTATTTTTTCATAGTTTTGCGGTCAACAGCAGTGTGGTTAACCGTATCCATGTGGACCGTTAAGATCTTAGCTTTGGGTGTTAAAGCGGCCGCTTTACCTACATCTTCGGTACCCATGATGATGCTGTCTTCGAAGCCGAGTAATTTAGCATAACCGGTGTTCATTATGAGCACGTCAGGATTGAATTTGCTGATGGATTTGGTAATGTCCGGAGTCTAAACGGTGTCGCCCATAATGTAAACAGTTTTTTCGTTAGGCATGGAGAATACTACGCCCATAGTTTCGCCCAAGAGATCTGCTGCGGCCTTGTTTTGGTACATAGCGTCAGTACCGTGAGTTGCGTTGCGGTGAGACAAAGTTACGCCTTCTAAAGTAGTTGTATCAGCCAATACGCGTACATCTTTGAAGCCCTGTTTTTGAATCAATGCCTGGTCGGATGCGTTTTGAACGAAGATAGGGGTATCTTTGTTGATGCTTTTAGCAGCAGCTTCATCCCAGTGATCCAAATGTGTATGCGTTACTACAACGGCATCTGCACCTTTCAAAATTTCATCAACGGATTTCGGAAGGTCAACGAGCGGTAAAGTTTGTTTGCTGTTGAAAGTACCTTCAAAGCCCGGATACGTGTTTTTAGCAGCGAAGAACGGCCCAAGCAGGTGGCGGCCCTTACTAAAGAATTGAAGGTTTCGGAAGCGGTAGCTGACGCTATTTTTCTGTTTTGCGTGCATGGACTATATGCTATAAATCAAAAGTATAACTGGCAACGTACCGAAGAGTGGCTTCAGGCGCAGCAAGCCTTGTTCCAGTTTATACAATCGGGTATGCAGGGCGTGGCGCAAAATCATGATTAATTTGTTGTAAATGACACTTTTACGTAGTTTAATCATAATGTTAATATCATAGCAGGTTTAACCGGTAAGCGAGTCGGTTGAATCTGCTATTTTTTTAATTGCATATATAGTAACGGATACGGATTGCCCTGCTCATCAAGTTCAGTTCGTTTATAAACACTAAATCCCATGTGTTCGTAAAAGCCCTTAGCCTTCGGATTTTGCTCATTAACGGCGACATGGTTAATTCCATAGGTTCTGATACCGTATTGAATCAATTGCTTGCCAAGACCATGGCCGTTCATGTCCGGTGCGATAAACAGCATTTCTAATGTTTGCTCGGCAATACCCATGAAGGCGATAGTCTGTTGCGTATCATCTTCGGCTACGATTAAGTGGGGAATACCGGTTAAAGCTTCGGGTACATAGTTTTTGATTGTTAAGATTTCCTCGCCGGACAGAAAGAGGTGGGTAGCTCGAACTGAAGCTTCCCAAACAGTTAATAGTCGTTTTATGAGATCTTCCGGACGTTCTGTGACTTCATAAATTTTCATAGTAAACTCCCTTTATATAAATATTATGTTTAATGGTTTTTCTATTGTGTAAAAGTATTATTAAGATTATATCATATACTCCAATAATAGGATGTTAGGGGAGAATGCACATCGGAATCTGCCATAATAGAATAAATGCAAAAAAATACTGAAATATGAAGTTAATAATTAAAAAGCCCATAATACGATATTTTGCACATCGTATTATGGGCTTTAACTTATTTATTATTATTTGTGCGGATGATGTACCAATACTTTGTCTGTATCGATTTCGTGCATTTTGTGGAAATATTCTTGCGCATATTCCAAATCTTCCGGCGTATTGATGTCGATGAAAATATCGGCTTCTAAAGTGTTTTCCTTCAACGGTAATTGTAACAGAGGCACTGCTTTGTAGAAGGAATGAAGCAATTTTTCGCCGGCTGCAATTTTTTCTTTCATAATCGGCAATAACTGGCGATTATAAATAGCGTGTAAGCAAATATCCTTGCCGTTAAGCATTGGCACAACAACTTGAGCCACCCCTTGGCTTTGAACCATACGATCCAAAACTACGAGGGATAAGAACGGCATATCAACGCCGATAACAAAGAGGTTTTCCGCATCGGTAGCTTCAAATGCTGTAGCCACGGCACCTAAGGTATTGTGACCCGGATATTTATCTTCAACAACTGTGGCGTCGTGTAACGGTTCGAATTTATCGAACAGGGTCTTATTATCGGTTACAATAATAGGGTCCTTTTCGAAAGAGAAAGCTAACATAGTGTAAATTGTTTCAATCAATGTTTGATCGCCGAATTTGGCGAATACTTTGTTATAACCCATGCGAGAGCTGTTGTGACCCGCTAAGATAACCGGTTGTAATGCTGCTAAATTTTCATACATAATAACGACCCCCTTTAATTATGTGTCTCTGTATATTAATCATATCATAATTGCATAATTGAAATAAAGAAAAATCATGTTGATTTAAAATTCTATAGTATTAATTTTGCATAATTGGACTTGATTTAACGGGGTATATGATAATAGGGCATACTCGAAAAATGAAGTTGAAAATCACTTCTAATTAGCTAAAAATTGAATATAGACGCCAACATTAAGTTACTTAATATTGGCGTCTATATAAATTTAACGGGAAATAAATCAGTAATAATTAACGATTTATCAGCTTTCGGAGTTTTTAAAACGAAGAATGAAGGTAGTACCTTCACCCGGTTCACTCTTGACAGCTACAGAACCACTGTGAATTTCCATAATATGTTTTACGAGGGCAAGACCGAGTCCGCTGCCTTCACGCTTGCTGTTACGGCTCGGATCGGCCTGATAGAAACGTTCAAAGATACGAGCTTGTTTGTCTTTAGGAATACCGATGCCTTCGTCGGTTACGCTGACTACGGTAAAGCCTTCTTTAGGACAAATATTAACGGTAATGTGATTATCCGAGTTTTGGCTGAATTTAATAGCATTGTCAAAGAGATTGATGAATACTTCTTCAATCAATTTAGGCGAGAGAAATAAGGTCGGGCTTTCGCCGGTCATGGCCAAAGTGATATTGCGACCCTGCCTTTTAGTAGCTAATTGCTGCCAAGCTGAATTGATAACGGATCGGATTGAGGTTTTTTCAAAAAGAACTTCAGATCCTTCGTCTTCAATGCGGGAGAGTTTCAAAATAGTATCGATAAGTTCCTGCATATGGAGAGCTGCCGTGTGAATGTGGCCGCCGAGAACGGTTGCTTCATCTTTGTTCGGATACATTCCTTTGGCAAGAATTTCCGCATAACCGCTGATGGTAGTAAGCGGTGTTTTTAATTCATGTGATACATTAGAGGTAAACTCATGACGTCGCTGTTGTTCTAAATAGCTCTGCGTAATATCGGAGATAATAACAAGCAAACGGCCTTTGTAACGATCGTCTTCCGTGATGTGGAACACGATATGAAAATGCTGATTATCCTGGTGCAATAGATATTCGCCGCCTTGATGCTTGCGCATGGCATTGATTACCTGTTTACGCCATTCTACGTCGTCAGAGAGCAATAACAGCGATTCACCGTGTAATTCACTTTTAGCATTCAAAAATTCTTTTAAGTGTTCATTATATGTAATGATTGTGCCGTCTAATTCGGCCAATAAGAGCCCTTCGTCCATTTCTTCCATAATAGACCGGAGGGTATTTTTTTCGGCCTGTAAACGCAAAATCATGGCTTCCAGTTCATTTTTTTGAAAAGAAAGCCTGGATAAAAGCGGTGTGATTTCATTATAGGCCTCGTCTATAACCGGTTTGGTGTCTCCGTGAGAGGTCCACGCTTTTACGATCTCTTCAATCGGATAGATGGCATCGGCAGTCCACCGACGGGCTAAGAGATAACAACCGCCGGACATAGCCGCAAAGAGCAAGAAGAGGCCAGGTGCCGCATCTAAGATGACCTTGTAAACGGTGGAACCGTTACGTGATACGCGCAGAATGGTATTATCCGGCAGACGTATGGCTTCATAATAGCTTATGGCATGGATTGTAGATGAGTCACGAATATCACTGCCTTCGCCGTGGAGAACGGCTTGTGCTATTTCCGGTCTTTGCAGGTGATTATCCATCGTGTCGGCATCATGTACGGAGTCAAATAAAACTTTGCCTTCGTAGGAAATCCAAGTAATACGTAACGTATTATTGGTAGATTGGGCAATGGCTTCTAATCGGTCCGGTGTTAATGTACCCGTAGACGCAATAATTCGGCCTTCCGTATAGAGTACGGTGCGAAAATCATGTTTCCAGTTATTGTAGAACAAGTAACTGAGGATAACGGTGCTGACTACGAGACTCAGCATGCCCAAACCGAACAGGGCACGGAAAAACTTTTGTCTCATATGGTGGCCTCCCAACGATATCCGATGCCGCGAACAGTCTTAAGATGGCGGCCTGCATGGCCTAAATGCTGTCTTAAGGTAACTACATGCATGTCAACGGTACGGGACTCGCCTTCGTAGGAGAAGCCCCAAACAACTTCCATAATACGTTCACGGGAGAGGGCAATGCCCGTATTTTCCATGAAGTAGAGCAAAAGTTCATATTCTTTGAGCGTCAAGGCGATAGGTTGACCGTCAAGGGTGACGATGCGACTGTCTTTGTCGAGTATCAGATCATCACAAGTAAGTACGGATTTCTTAGGTGGTGTTGTCGGACGAGTACGTCGCAATAGAGCCTTAATACGGGAAACAAGTTCAACGACGCCGAATGGCTTGGTAATATAGTCATCGGCACCGCCGTCCAGGCCTTGCACGACATCAATTTCGGAGGTTTTAGCGGTAATCATGATAATAGGCAAATCTTGGATCGTTGGTTTTTCACGAAGCTTATTGAGGATTGATAAACCGTCTTCACCTTCCAGCATGATGTCGAGCAAGACAAGTTGAGGCCGGCGTTCTTCCAGGGCGGCCCAGAAGGGACCGCTTGACTCGAAGGTGCCGACCTCAAAGCCCTGCCCGTTTAACACATAGGAGATAAGTCCGCGAATGCTGTCTTCATCTTCTACACAATAAATTAAAGGGTGGGTTTGTTTCATAGCTATCTCCTTATTCTGATAGAAAAAAAGGAACGAACTGCATTGAGTTCGTTCCGGGGAGTTTCCTGTTATCAACCGAAGCGACCGTTAATGTAGTCAGCCGTTTTTGGCTGTGTTGGTTCGGTAAATATAGTCTTTGTTTTATTATATTCTACCAAATCTCCCATTAAGAAGAAAGCGGTTTTATCAGAAATACGAGCAGCTTGTTGCATATTGTGAGTAACAATAACAATTGTGTAGTCTTCTTTTAACTCTAACGCTAATTCTTCGATTTTAGCAGTGGAGATAGGATCGAGCGCACTGGTAGGTTCGTCCATGAGGATTACGTCAGGGCGAGTTGCCAAGGTACGGGCGATGCAAAGACGCTGCTGTTGACCACCGGATAAGCTGATGGCACTTTTGTGTAAGCGGTCTTTAACTTCGTTCCATAAGGAAGCTTGAGTCAAGCTTTTTTCAACGATTTCGTCGAGTTCGCTTGCTTTGGTGATGCCTTGTAAACGCGGGCCAAAGGCTACGTTGTCATAAAGGCTCTGTGGGAATGGGTTAGGCTGCTGGAAAACCATGCCTACGCGGTGACGAAGAACGATAGGTTCCATGTCGGCGTAAATATCTTCACCTTCAAGAAGGATTTTACCTTTAACGGTAACGTCACCTTCGAGGTCGTTCATGCGGTTTAAGATACGTAAGAAGGTAGATTTACCGCAACCGGAAGGTCCGATTAATGCAGTAATTTCATTCTTCTTAATGTTCATGTTGATATTTTTTAAGGCATGGAAGGTGCCATAGTAGAAGTCGAGGTTTTCTACTGTAAAAGCGTTGCCTACCGCTTGATCGGCTACAGCTTTAGCACCGGCATTTACCAACACTTGCTGATTTGGCATTGCTACTTCAGAAATTTCCATTATTTGTTGTCTCCTAGGTTTTTACGATTAAGGTGACGGCTCAAGGCACGAGCACCGATACTGAATGTGAAAACGAGGGCTAAAAGTACGAGGGCACTTAAGTTGGCCATGGCACTTGCATTTGGATCTAAGGATTCACTGCGGGACGCCCAAATTTGAAGAGATAATGTTTCACCGGAACGGAATGGGTTGAATGCATTGGTAGGGGACGTAATGTCCGTGCTGGACCAGTTGATGTCAGTACTCATACCGGCAGTAAACATAAGGGCAGCGGCTTCACCGAATACACGGCCGGCTGCCAAGATAATGCCTGTAATAATAGCCGGGAATGCGGCCGGAATTAATACGCGGCTGATGGTTTGCCATTTGGTAGCTCCTAAACCGTAACTACCTTTAGCATAGGATGCCGGTAAGGCGCGTAAAGCGTCTTCGGTAATTGTGGCGATAAGCGGTAAGGTTAAGATAGATACCGTTAACGCACCGGCGAATAAGTTCCACTGGGAGTTGGTCATGATGATGAACACCAAATAACCGAACAAGCCGAGAACGATGGATGGTAAAGAAGATAAGGTTTCAATGGAGATACGCATAATCTTTTGAGCTTTACCTTTAGTTGCATATTCCGCCATGTAGATACCGGCACCGATGCCGAGCGGAATACTGATAAGTAATGCTAAGAATACGAGATAAATCGTATTAAAGAATTGGTTACCGATACCGGTAGGAGAGAATGCTAAGAGTTCCGGTTTGAAATCCCTCAAGGCACTCCATGCGATTTGGCCTACAAAGCCAATTAACAATAACAAGGTTGCCCCTGCCAGGATATGCAGACCCAGTGTAACCAAACGGTCGGTAGATAAAGCCCGTCGACGAGGGGCCGGAATGGCTTTACTTGCTTTCACTTAGGTTGCCTCCTTTAGATGTTATGTAGCGAATAAGTAAAATGAATACTAAGGAAATTACGAATAAGAATAACGCCATGGTCCATAAGGCCATATTGTATTCACTGCCTTCCATTGTACCGCCCATATCCGCTGCAATCGCACTGGTTAAGTTAACGGTAGGATCCAATAAGGATTTAGGGAAGGCTTTCATTTTACCGATTACCATAGCTACGGCCAAGGCTTCACCGAAGGCACGAGCCAAACCTAGTACAACGCCGGCTAAGATGCCGTGTTTTGCTACCGGTAAAACGATTTTGTAAATTACTTCCCAGCGGGTAGCACCCAAGCCGTAAGCACCTTGACGGTATGTTTTTGGCACACTGTTGATGGCGTTCATGGTTACGGATGTAATCGTTGGGAAAATCATGATTGCAAGTACGATGGAAGCTGCCAATACGGAGAAACCGCTGTTAGCAGTAGTGTACTTTTGAAGGAAAGGTACCAAGATGGTAAGACCTAGCCAACCATAGATGATTGAAGGAATTCCTACAAAAATTTCAATCACCGGTTGCCAGAAACGACGTCCGACGCTAGGTGTAATTTCTGCCATGTAGATGGCTAACGCAATACTTACAGGCGTTGCCATTAACAAGGCGAGAGCACAGGTAATAAGAGAGCCGACAATATAAATGCCGGCTCCAACGTGACCGCCGCCGGCAAGAGTGTCGGCGGGCTGCCACTGGGTTGAGAATAGGAATTCTGAAAGACTGTGCCCGTAGATAGTGAATGTACCGGTACCACGATAGAGGAGGAAGATCCCAATCGCTGCTGTAATAATCAGTAGGAAGAGACCTGCGCCTCTGATAACGTTACGCCATATTCTATCGGCGCGTAAAGTGCTTTCAATGTTCATCTATTATTACCCCTGTTTATTGTTTAACTTTGGATGCTACACCGTAGCCTTGAGCTTCCAATTTTTTACCATATTCATCAGACATGATGAAGTTTAAGTATGCTTTCTGAAGAGCATCAGGCTGACCTTTAGTGTACATGTGTTCGAAGCCCCATACTTTGTAAGTTCCGTTGTAGCTGTTTTCGAGGGTAGGAGCCACACCGTCGATGGAGATAGCAGTTACGCTGGAATTATTCAACAAGTAAGGAAGAGCCACATAACCGATAGCGCCAGGAGTGTTGGCGATACTCTGAATTAATGCACCGGAGTCATCAGTTTCTAAAGATTTGTTGGATGCTTCCTGGTTTTTGTCAAGAGCGAATTCAGAGAAGAGAGCACGTGTACCGGAAGTAGTAGGACGAGTTACCAATACTACGTTCTGGTCAGGACCGCCAACTTCTTTCCAGTTAGTGATTTTGCCGGTGAAGATGTCGATCAATTGTTGTTTTGTTAAGTTTGGAACAGCTTTAGCAACATCTTTGTTAGCTACAGTTGCTACAGTTACGATTGCTACTTTGTGGTCAACGAGTTCAGCTGCTTTTTCTTTGGATAATTTAGTTTCAGCAGGAACGTCGGAGTTACCAATGTTAACTGTGCCATCGGAAACTTGTTTCAAGCCGGTACCGGAACCGCCACCGTTTAATACGATGGATACATCAGGGTTTTTCTTTTTGAATTCAGCCGCAGCATCTTTTGCCAATGGAAGTAAAGCGGAAGAACCGGAAGAAGTGATGGTTCCTTTTAAAGCTTGAGAATTAGCAGGGGCAGAGCTGTCGTTGCCACAACCAAGTAAACCGAGAGTTAACATGCTTGCTACTGCCATTGCTGTAAATGCCTTACGTTTGAAGTTCATGATTCAATTGCCTCCTAGTAGAAATGGACGTATTTACCAATTTAGTTTGTATACACAGTATAACCAAGCTGTGTAAAGTTTTTTATGTCCCTCTGTAAAAGTTTTGTAAAATTAATAATTAATGAGAATAACTTCGATTTACTTTGTCGTTAGGGGTTACTCATAGGATCATATAAATAGTTTTTTATTGTATAAGAAATTTGGATTGTTTATGTATGTTTTATTTGTGAAGTGATTGTCTACTATGGACGGAACTCATGAAAACTTTGAATTTAAATGACGTTTTTGGGCGGTGAACAGAGATAATTTCAATGTGTTAATACTGACGGTAATCTTAATTGTTTTTGATCTTAAATCAAAAAATACCAATCAATTAAGAATAAAGGAGGCGTGAAAAAATATTTTGTAGTTTTGAATTGCATAAATGTTAAATAGTGCTATAATTTATTTAAATTATATTCTATAGAAATAAAAGGGGTTAGTGATAGGGCTATAGCGTATAGGAATGAAAAAAGCGAAGGTATTTGGAAAGGAGCGATTATAATGCGCGTGGATATGAACAGTGATTTGGGAGAAAGTTTCGGTGCGTATACCTTAGGTATGGATGAGGCTGTATTATCTCATGTAACCAGTGCCAATGTGGCTTGTGGGTGGCATGCGGGTGATCCGCTGATTATGGCTAAAACAGTGGCTCTTTGTAAAGCCAAGGGTGTAGCGGTAGGTGCTCATCCGGGATATCCCGATTTAATGGGGTTCGGTCGTCGTAAAATGACGGTTACGCCGGCTGAAGCTAAAGCGTATATGCTCTACCAGGTGGGGGCTTTGCAGGCATTTTGTAAAGAGGCAGGTGTACCGTTACAACATGTTAAATTACACGGTGCTTTTTACAATACGGCCTGTGTAGATCCTAAATTGGCTACAGCTGTTTTGGACGGTATTGAAGCTTTGGGCGACGGCATTGCCATTATGGCTCTCAGCGGCAGCGTTATGGTTCAATTGGCGAAAGAACGAAATATTCCGGTTATTCAGGAAGTATTTGCCGATCGCGGCTATACGGCTAAAGGTACATTGGTACCACGCAGTGAACCGGGGGCTTTTGTCAAAGATCTGCAAGAAGCACTGGCACGTATTTTACAAATGGTTAAAGAAGGTACCGTGGTAGCCAATACGGGCGAAACAATTCCGATTGTTGCTGATTCCATCTGCGTGCACGGTGATAATCCCGAAGCGGTATCATTTACCAAAGAACTTCGCGAAGGTCTCGAAAAAGCCGGTTTAACCGTGGCTAATTTTATCGGTTGATTGAATAATTTATGATTTCATGACATGGTATTTAAGGGAGGGTTTCTATGAAGCGAGTTGATGATAATAAAAAAAGCTTATCCGTTTTAATCGGGGCCGCCTTTTTGATGGCTACATCCGCTATCGGTCCCGGTTTTATGACGCAGACCGCAGCGTTTACAGATCAGTTTAGGGCGGACTTCGCTTTTGTTATTTTGGCATCTGTTATTTTATCGTATATTGCCCAGCTTAACGTGTGGACGATTATTGCGGTTTCTAAATTGCGCGGTCAGGATATTGCAAACCGCGTGTTGCCGGGGCTCGGTTATTTTGTAGCCTTCCTTGTAGTGTTAGGCGGTTTGGCCTTTAATATCGGTAATATAGGCGGGGCGGCTCTCGGCATCAATGTAATGTTTGGATTGGATACGAATGTAGCGGCCGTGTTATCGGCAGTTTTGGGCGTTATCGTGTTTGTCTCTCATAAGGCAACCAAGGCAATGGATGCAGTGACGCAATACTTGGGGATTTTAATGCTCTTATTAATCGGTTATGTCACCATTGCATCGGCACCGCCGGTAGGTACGGCGTTAAAACACAGTGTATTGCCGTTAAAATATGAATGGCTCGCTACAATTACGCTCTTGGGCGGTACCGTTGGCGGTTACATTACCTTCTCCGGCGGGCATCGTTTGATTGATGCCGGTATCGTGGGCGAAGAAAATTTATCGTAAGTACGTCGTTCTGCTACCCTCGGTATGGGTGTGACTACCTTGGTGCGCGTACTGTTCTTCTTAGCTGTGTTGGGTGTTGTTATGCAGGGTTACACGTTGGATGCAAGCAATCCGGCTGCGGCCGCATTTTGCTTTGTCGCCGGTGATGAGGGTTACCGCATTTTCGGTTTGGTATTCTTCTGCGCCGCTATTACTTCGGTAGTGGGTGCCGCCTATACATCGGTATCATTTTTAAAAACACTGTTCAAACCGATCGGACAATATGAAAATCTTTGGATTATCGGCTTCATTATTGCATCGGCTATCATTCTGGTGCTCATCGGCAAACCGGCTATGCTTCTCATTGTGGTAGGTTCTTTAAACGGTCTTATTTTACCGGTAACGTTGGCGGTTATGCTCATTGCGGCTAAACGCAAAGATATTATCGGTGAATACAAGCATTCGCCAATCTTATTATGGAGCGGCTGGGCCGTAGTTATTATTGCAGCCTACATCGGTTTTATTTTCTTGCAGGGCATTTTAAAACTGATTTAATAAGATTTTTAAAAGAAACTTAAGTCACAGTGATTAGGAGGTGGCCATTTTGACACCCGGACAGGCAACTTTGCACTTTGCGCCCGTTGGTGATAAAGCAGTAACGGCGGTATTTGGAGATACTATCGATCCGGCGATTAATCGGCGCATTCGGCATACGGTGCAGGCATTACAATCTGAAGTGGGGCAAACCATTGAAGAAATGGTGCCGACTTACAGTTCTATACTTGTAATATATGATCCGCTTCAAAAATCATATGCGGATATTTGTGAAATGATTACTCAAGCGGCTGAAGATGTGGGACATACGACGGAAGCCGGTACGGTACGCGTGGTAGAAATTCCAACCGTTTATGGTGGCGAGTATGGCATGGATATGGAATTCGTAGCCGAACATGCGGGCCTTACGGCGGATGAAGTTATACAGATTCACAGCGGTACCGACTATTTGGTATATATGTTGGGATTTATTCCGGGCTTTACGTATCTCGGCGGGATGGATGAACGAATTGCCACACCGCGTCTTACGACACCGCGTACCTTGATTCCGGCCGGATCCGTTGGTATCGCCGGTGCTCAGACCGGCATGTATCCTTCGGACTCGCCGGGCGGCTGGCAAATTATCGGCCGGACGCCGGTGCGGTTATATGATGGCAACAGTGCTAAACCTACTTTATTAGAGGCCGGCGATTATGTTCGTTATGTGCCGGTTTCTGAAGATGAATTTTTACGTATTAAAAATAATTTGGCGAGTTATGAAGTGAAGTCGTTTTATTGCAAGGAGAGTGAGCTCCATGGACGTTAATACATTGAATAAAAACGGGGCTACTCACGCCTTTCATTTAATCGGTGAGCCTCATGGCGACGTATCGCCGATTGCTTTTTGGCAAATTGAGCAACCGGGGTTTTTTTACCACTATTCAAGACGGCGGTCGGGCCGGCTGTCAGCAATATGGTATGCCTGTAGCCGGTGCGATGGATCTTGAAAGTTATGAATTGGGACAGCGTTTGGTAGGCAATCCGCAAAATCTTGGCGCTTTGGAATGTACCGTTATGGGACCGACCTTTACGGTCAAAGAGCCTTGTGTAGTCGCCTTTACGGGGGCTTTGATGGCTCCGGCCGTCAATGATGTGCCGGTGGCTATGAATGAGGCTGTTCGTTTGCAGTCGGGGGATGTAGTTTCAAGCAGTTTCAGTATGAGTGGTGTGCGCATGTACATCGCCGTGCGTGGCGGTTTTGATGTGCCTGTTATAAATGGCAGTGTGGCAACGCATGTAAAATCAAAATTAGGCGGTTACGGCGGTGAACGATTGCAAAAAGGCCATGTTTTGGTGTTGGGGGATGAACGAGTTCGTGCCTGCGGGCTAAACCGTGCGGTAATTCCGGGGTATACTGTGCCGGCCGGCTATGAAACGCCGATGGCGCGACGGACTAAACAGTCGATTCGACTCGTGTTGGGGCCACAGGCTGACCGCTTTACTGCAGACAGTTATAATATCTTGACGAGTGCTCCTTATGAAATTACGGCCTCATCCGACAGAATGGGCTATCGCCTGGCGGGGGCAAAGTTAGATCATGTGAACGGGGCCGATATTATTTCCGATGGGGCCGTGTTCGGTTCTATTCAAGTGCCGGCGGACGGCCAGCCGATTATTCTTATGGCAGATCGACAAACAACGGGCGGTTATACTAAGATTGCTACCGTTATAACCCCTGATTTACCGATTTTGGCACAAATGGGGCCGGGTGAAATGATTCAATTTGAAATTATCTCGGTGGAAGCGGCACAGGCTGTTTATAAAGAATATTGTGCTGTGTTACGCTAACCGCAAGTTACGTATTTTTAGAAGCTCTTTTATACCAGGTTATAAATGTCCGGAGTCAAATATTTCAGATCCTTGATTTATATGACTTCGGGCGTTTTTGTGTTCTGTCATGTGCGGGTGTATAATATTGGGTAGATTTTATAGAATTTTAGCGTATAATAAAACGTAACTATAGTTTATTATATTTTTTACAGTTAAGGTGTATGTAATATTATGTCTTATGCGGGAACCAAGCTATCGGTTATCGCTTAGGAGGAATTTAACTTATGAGACCGACCCATATAGAAATCGATACGGCCATAATTCGTGAAAATTTACGTCGTATCAAAGACAGTTTACCGGAATGGAGCACCAGTACGGCGGTAATTAAAGCTAATGGCTATGGTCATGGCAGTGTCATGGTAGGCCGTATTGCCGTGGAAGAAGGGTATGAATCGCTGGCGGTAGCGTTCCCGGAAGAAGCTTTACCGTTACGTGCAGCCGGTATCATGGTACCGATTTATCTCCTGGGGATTACTTTGCCGCAGTCCTTTGATTTGATTGTGGAAGGAAATTCGCGCCCGGCTATATGTGAGTCGACCGATTTGGCGGCTTTGGAGGCTTGTGCCGCTCGTCACGAGACGATTATTGAATGTTGTATCGCCGTTGATACAGGCATGCACCGTATCGGGATTCATCCGGATAGAGCACTCGATTTCATGCAACAAGTGGAATCCTATCCGCATTTGCACGTAGACGGTTTCTTTTCGCATATGGCCAGCGCTGATGCGGCCGATAAAACCAGCGCTCATCAACAAACGGCCATGTTCCGTAATATGGTGGAAATGATTCGCGCTCATCGATCCGAACCATTCCGCTTTTCTTTGGCTAACAGTGCCGGCTTATTGTCGGTTAAGGACAGTTTATTTACAGATGCACGCCCGGGCATTATTCAATACGGTATCATGCCTTCTTTGGAAGTGCCGAATCGTTTAGGCTTGCGTCCGGCTCTCAGCATGTACAGCAAAGTCGTTCATGTCCAACATTTAAAAGCCGGTGAACGCATCGGTTACGGCGGCACTTATACAACTGACCGTTTGACTACGGTGGCGACCGTACCGGTTGGTTATGCCGATGGCTATCCGCGCAGCTTGTCGAATCGCGGCAGTGTGCTCATTCACGGTCGCCGTTGTCCTATTGTAGGCCGTGTTTGTATGGACCAATTAATGGTGGCTATGCCGGAAGGGGTACCGGTTCATCCCGGTGATGAAGTAGTTTTAATCGGTACACAAGGTGATGAAAGTATTACCGTGCTTGAACTTGCTACCTTGGTAGGGACTATCCCGTATGAAATTTTCTGCGATTTCTCGGAACGTGTTCCGCGTATTTATATTTAACTGTGAAAAGCTTGGCTGAAACGGCGACCGAGATAGCTGAAGAACAGGTAGTCGATGCTGAAGCTTTTGTGTGACAGATAATAAAAAGTATGTAAAACAAAAAGCCCGTCTTGATGTTAATTTGATCAAGGCGGGCTTTTTTATAAGTAATTTTCAGCTGACTGCAAGCCGAGGGTACTTCTCGAGTCCGGCAGTCGGCTTTTTTGTTTGCCACAGCTGAAATTAATATTGGAAATTCTTGGCTTCCATGAGCTTTTTGATGACGGTGCCGAAACGTCGCAAAATATATTTAATGTTGGAAATGTGTTCCGGCGAAGCGTCGAAAATGATGAAGCTGATACTTAGTGCGGCTGCGATATTGTTGTTTACGCGCAGTGGCATGGCAATGCATCGCGCATATTTGGTGATTTCTTCTTCTTCATAGGTAAACTCACCGTTAGGGTCTTTGTGAATATCCTGATACAAGGCATCTACTGTGGGAATGGTTTTTTCTGTTAAAGGCGGCAAAGAATTAGGGAACAGTTCGCGCAGTTCATCTAAACTGTGGTCGAATAAAAGGGCTTTGCCCAAGGCTGTGGCATAGGCCGGCAACCGTTTCCCCACAGAGGAAATTAACTGTAACGGTTTAGGGCTGTTTACTTTTTGAAGATACATAATCTGATTGCCTTCCAACACACCCAGATGAATGGTCTCTTTACATAGGGAGGACATAACTTCCATTTGATCTTTGATCAGGGTGAGGAGGTCACTGTTGTGTTGGTAGGTATTGCCTATGATAAAAGCCTGTTTGCCAATCGTGTAAATTAACGTATCTTCTTCACAGAGCAAATAATTATTTTCGACTAATGTTTTTAAAATAGGGGTCAAGGTGCTTTTGGGGCACTCCAGGCGCGCAGCAATCTGAGAGAGTGTAAGCCCGTTGCTGGCGGCCACCGCTTCCAGAATTTTTATGACACGCAGGGTCGGTTTATGTTGTGTGGGAGATGGTGCTGTGTCGGTATTTAGCGCATCTCGTTGAATTGAATTGGATGAAGGCATATAAAGCGCCACCTTTCTAGAAAAGCATATATTTTAAGACAACGTATTAGGTTGCGGTAGTATAATTGTAAACCTGTAAATATATTGTAACATAATTGTTCGTATATGCATACATTAATATGAAAAATGAAATTTAGTATCTTTGATTATTGTCAGTATGATAAATAGTTATTGCGTATATACGAATTATATTGACTTTTGCGTATGATAAGTATAAGATAAGAACATAAATAGTACGTAAATGATATTTGTATTTGTATATACGAAACATTTTGGCAAGTCTTACATGATTGCGTGTTGATTTAAATTTATGGTCTTTCGTTCGCATATAAGAATAGCAGCGGAAAATTTTGAGACAGTGTTGAAGAAGTTAATATATTTTAATTTAGCCGCTCGGCAGTATAGGGCTAAAACGGTAAAACAAGTGCTTTGTGGAGGTGCAGGAGATGAAAGGTATTCATGTAGGCTCTATTGATAATGTGGCAACAGCCATTGAGCCGTTAGAAGTGGGTGACAAAGTTCTCGACGTAGTAATTAAAGAACCGATTCCTAAAGGACATAAATTTGCTACCGAACGTATTGCCAAAGGTAAACCGGTTATTAAATATGATTCCCATATCGGTGTAGCCGAAGTAGACATTGAACCCGGTCAATGGGTACATGTTCATAATATTGAAGGCGAACGCGGCCGCGGTGATTTGGATTCGGAAGTTCGTGATATCGATCAAGATGTAGAACGCAAGACTAATGTAGAAACAGGTCGTGAAAGTTATAAATTGACCGGCTATCGTCGCAGTGACGGCAGCTTTGGTTTCCGAAATCATATTTTGGTAATTCCAAGTGTTCATTGTTCGAATAAAGTGGTAGAACGCATTGCGAATGGCGTTATGTACAGCGATGTGGAACGACGTGATGATACCAAAGTCGTATACGTAAACCATCAACACGGTTGCAGTGAGTTATCCTATGATGCGGATCAGACAAAAGACGTTATTGTGGGAACCGCAGCTAATCCAAACGTATATGGTGTGTTGGTAGTAGGGCTTGGTTGCGAAGTTGTACAGGCACATACGGTAGCGGAAGAAATTAAAGCTCGGGCACCGTATAAGAAAGTAGAGTTTTTCAACATCCAAGCTTGCGGTGGGACCGAAAAGAGTATTCGTCGCGGTATGGACATTGTTAAAAATATGTTGGCTGAAGCACTCAAAGAAGAACGTACGGAAGGTACGTTGGCTGACGTAGTGCTCGGTACGGAATGCGGCGGCAGTGACAGCTTCTCTGGTTTGAGTGCCAATCCGGCTCTCGGCGTAGCTTCCGATATCGTAGTAAGTCACGGCGGTGCCGTGATTTTGGCAGAAACTACCGAACTTATCGGGGCTGAACATATTTTAGCCAAACGTGGTATCAATGAAAAAGTAAGTAAAGAAATTATGAGTACCATTAAAGGCTTTGAACAAGTAGTTATTGATTCCAATGCCGATATCCGCGGTGCCAATCCGAGTCCGGGGAACATAGAAGGCGGTCTCAGCAGTATTGAAGAAAAATCACTGGGTTGTATTTATAAAGCCGGTAACAGTCCGGTAGTAGCCGTAAAAGATTACGCTAAACCGATTACCGATAAAGGGTTAACCTTTATGAATACACCGGGTAATGATATTGAACAATTGAGCGGTATGGTAGCCGGCGGTTGCAATGTTTGTGTATTTACAACCGGACGCGGCACACCGACAGGCAGCCCGATTGCTCCGACTATCAAAGTATCATCCAATACCTTCACTTTCAACAACATGAATGACGCTATCGATTTAAATGCAGGTACGGTAGTAGAAGGTACGAAGACAATTAAAGAAGTTGGTTATGAAATTGTTGATGCTATCGTTGAGGCAGCTGACGGAAAATTAACCAAAGCAGAACAGAATGAACAGAATGACTTTTCAATTTGGCGCTTGGCAACTACCGTATAAATCGGTAACGCTGACAGTATGACTGGCAGGCTGATGCAGTCTTGCAGCATATAATCCAAACGAATATAAACATTAAGTCCGGAGATTGATAGGAGACTTAGGTGGTTTATAGGATTATAGGTGTATAGAGTGTTAATTAAAATTGGAGGTATGTATCATGGATTTGCAATTAAAGGACAAGGTTGTATTTGTAACCGGTGGCGGTAAAGGCATCGGTAGTGGTATTTCTCTTTCATTAGCACGTGAAGGTGCGATTCCTGTTATTCTTTCTCGTTCGCCGATTACCGACGAATTTAAAAAAGATATGGAAAGCATCACAACTAACTATGAATTCATTCAGATTGACTTGAACGATACTGACAAAATTAAAGGTATCGTTGATGATGTAGCAGCTCGTCGCGGCGGTATTTACGGTATCGTAAATAATGCCGGTGCCAACGACAACAAAGATCTCGACACTACATCCTGGCAAGAATTTGAAAAGAGTATTCATGGCAACTTGACTCATTATTATGAATTGGTACATGCATCAGTTGATTACTTACGTAAATCCAAAGGTTCTATTTTGAACATCACATCCAAAACAGCCTTAACCGGTCAGGGTAAAACAAGTGCTTATGCAGCCGCTAAAGGTGCTATCTTGGGCCTTACTCGTGAATGGGCAGCCGCTTTATTGGATGACGGTGTACGCAGCAACTGCGTAGTAGTCAGCGAATGCTGGACTCCTCTATACGCTAACTGGATTAAAACATTTGATGATCCGGAAGCTCGTAAAAAAGTTATTACCGATAAAATTCCGTTGGAACGTCGTTTCACAACAATTGAAGAAATTGCTGACACAGCTGTTTTCGTATTATCGCCTAAATCCTCGCATACAACCGGTCAATGGTTATTCGTTGATGGCGGCTATGTTCATCTTGACCGCGCGTTGAGCTAAGAGGAGGTACCGTATATGAATCAAACAGGTAAGCTTGTTACCAGCAGAAATATTAAAATCGCTTTTTGGTTAGTAACATCATTATTCTTCCTCTGGGGCTTCAGTTACGGTCTCTTGGATGTTATGAATAAAAACTTCCAAAACCACTTGGGCGTTACCAAAGCCGTATCCGGTTTATTGCAAGCAGCGTATTTCGGCGGTTACTTCGTAATCGCAATTCCGGCCTCTATGGTAGCCACCAAATTCGGCTACAAAGGCGGTATCATTATGGGTCTGGCCTTATATGCATTAGGCGCGTTGCTTATCATCCCGGCCAGTAATGAACAAAGCTTTAACTTATTCTTATTAGCCTTCTTTATCATTGCCTGCGGTCTCGGCAGTTTGGAAACAAATGCTAACCCGTACATTACCAAATTAGGTAGTGACGAAGATGCGGCCTTCCGTATTAACATGGCGCAAAGCTTCAACGGCGTAGGCCAGTTCTTGGGGCCAATCGTTGGTGGTGCTTTATTCTTATCCTTATCTCATGGTGATATTGATAAAAATATGGCCAATGTACAGATGGTATATGTAGGGATTGCTGTTGTAGTACTTGCTGTATTGGCTGTTTTCGTTATGACACGCATGCCGGAAGGCTCTGAAGTCAGCGATACTACCGGTGATGCTGTGGCTGATGAAGGCAGCGGTTCTTATGGCGACTTACTCAAATATCGTCACTTCAGCTTAGGTGTAATTGCTCAATTATTATACGTTGCAGCTCAAGTAGGGGCCGGTGCATTCTTCATTAACTACTCCGTAGAACACTGGCAAGGTTTGGCCGACCATGAAGCTGCTTATTTCTTCAGTATTGCGTTGGTGGCTTTCTTAGTAGGTCGTATCGTAACGACTCCTATTATGAAAAAGGTTAAAAGTAATGTAATCTTGGCTACCTATTCCTTAATCAATGCAGGGATTATGATTGTGTTACAGTTTGTACATAATTTACCGGCCGTTATCGTTCTCTGGTTATCCTTCTTCTTCATGTCTATCAGTTTCCCAACAATCTTCGCATTGTCTGTTGTGAAAATTCCTAATAACTTAGTTAAAAAAGCAGCCAGCTTGTTAATTATGAGTATCGTAGGCGGTGCGTTCATGCCGTTCTTCATGGGCAATGTAGCCGACCACTGGGGTACCGGTCCAAGCTTCTTACTATTATTGCCTTGCTTCTTATATGTAGCTTGGTATGGCTTGAAAGGTGTAGCTAAAGACTGATTATATGCTGACAAGGATTGCCGGCGATATGTCGGCAATCCTCTTATACGGCTGAAAATCAATAAGACATATATTAAAAGGTCTTATGTCAAAGGAGACAGTAATATGTTGGAAATTGTAGATTCCCATTTACATATATGGGATTTGGATGTATTGCATTTACCTTGGTTGAATTCCTGCAAAGGGGTTATTCAACAAAGCTTTTCTATGGATGATCTCGTTAAAGAATACGCTAAAGCCGGCGTAGACTTTAAAGGTGGGATCTATATTGAAGTGGACTGCGATGACGCCATTAAAGAAGATGAATTTATCTTCAAATTGAACAGTCCTAAGATTTTGGCAAAAATTATGCGGGCCCGTCATCTGTGCGGTCATGTGCGTTTGCCGGCCGGTATCGTAGGCGTGCGTGAGCCGCTTCATATCGACAGCTCACCGCGTGGACGTTGCTTGGAACGTAGTTTCATCGAAGGTCTCGAAGTATTGGCTGACAAAGGTCTGATTTTTGAAAGCTGTAACCGTGTTGATGAATTAATCGACATTTACCAGGCGGCCGCTCAGGTTCCCGACTTGAAATTAGTTATTAACCATTGCGGTAATGTGACGGAATTAACTCCGGAATATAAAGAGGCCATGACTAAATTGGCATCTTTGCCGAATGTATATTGTAAATTATCCGGTTATGCAACCGAAGATCCGGTATTTGTCAAAAACTTATTAGACTTTATTTCCGGTACATTTGATCATAGTCGTTTAATCTATGCATCTAACTTCCCGGTTGTGGAATTGTATTCAAACTTTACCGATCATTTAAATTCGGTACGTGAATACTTCCAAGATGATCTTGATATTTTTTCAAAAAATGCCAAAAAATTATATAAATTGAACAAGCCGCAAGTATTTGCCAGCGTTATTAAACTTCGCCCCGAAAAAGCGGAATATTATAAAGCTTTACATGCGGATCCGTTCGCCAGTGTTAATAAAATGATTCGTGAATGCGGTATTACGCACTATCAGATATTCAATCGTGACGACTTGTTGTTTTCAATCATGGTCTATGAAGGAGATGATTTCGAATACGATATGGGCAAGATGGCTAACGACCCTGAAACACAACGTTGGTGGCGTGAAACCGATCCTTGTCAAACACGTATAGATGGGGCTCAGAAACATGAATGGTGGGCCGACATGGAAATGGTATATGATTTAAACAAGAAATAGGAGGAATAAATTATGAAAGCGAAGTATATCAGCCCAATTTTAACATCCTTGAATGCAGACGAAACTGTTAACTATGAACATATGCACAAATTCTATGATCAATTGATCGAAGCCGGTATTAACGGTGTTTTGACCGGTGGCAGTGCCGGTGAATTCTATGCGTTCTCCTATGATGAAATCAAAGAACTTATCTTGGACGCTATTAAATACGGTAAAGGTCGTTGGGAAGTAATTGCCGGTACCGGTCGTATGGTAAAAGCCGAAACCATTAAACTTTCGAATGAAGTATTGGCAGCCGGTGCTGATGCGGTTATTATCGTTGGTCCATACTACAGTGCTTGTAATCAGGAAGATGCGTTTGCATACTATGATGAAATTTTGAGCGCTATTAATGGTCCGGTGTACTTATATAACTACGGCGATCGCACAGGTTTTGACGTTTCCGCCGAAACGTTGCTTCGCCTTCGTGAAAAGCATGATAACTTGGTAGGCGTTAAAGATACTCATCCTGTATTGCGTCATACTCAACGTTACATTCAGTTCTTAAAACCTAAATTCCCTGACTTCAAAATTTACACAGGCTATGATAACAACTGTATTCCATCCGTAATCTCCGGTGGTGACGGCTGTATCGGTGCTTTATCCAATATCGATCCTCAGATGTGTGCGAATGTAATTAAATCTTTGGACGCTGAAGATTTGAGCGCTTTGAAAGAATTGCAACGCAAAATCGATGCTTACTTCGCATTCTATGAAGTTCATGTACCATTCAATCCTGTTATGAAATGGGCTCTTAAAGAATTAGGCGGTCCTATGGAAGAAACTTGCCGTACACCTATTCAAGTTTTAACTGACGCCGAAAAAGAAAAATTAGCTCCGGTAGCTGATGCTTTATGGCGCAACAAAAAATAATTATTTTGTTATGTGACCTATTGTAAGGGTTTCATATAGGCACTATGACGCATTGCTTGCAGCACGTTGTAGTGCCAAATAAAAAATGAATCCGGCAGGAATTGAATATAGAAATCTATAAACAAGGCATTTTTCGACCTGAAAACTCTAATTTCTATTGATTGGGAGGCAACACAAATGGTTAATCGTATGATTCTTAACGAAACATCTTATTTCGGATTCGGTGCCATTAACAACATTGTAGGCGAATTAAAAGCGAACAATTTGAAAAAAGCATTGGTTACAACCGATAAAGACTTGATGAAGTTTGGTGTAGCAACTAAAGTTACCGACTTATTGGATAAAGCCGGTGTAGCTTATGAAATTTTTGACGAATTAAAGCCAAACCCTACAATTGAAAACGTGCAAGACGGCGTAGCAGCTTGTAAAAAAGCAGAAGCTGATTGTATTATTGCTATCGGCGGCGGCAGTTCCATCGATACCAGTAAAGCGATTGCTATTATTATGACAAACCCTGAATTTAGCGATGTTCGCAGTCTTGAAGGCGTAGCCGATACTAAACATAAATGTTTACCTATTATTGCGGTAACTACTACATCCGGTACGGCTGCCGAAGTTACGATCAACTACGTAATTACAGATGTAGAAAAACGTCGTAAATTCGTATGTGTTGACCCTCATGATATTCCAATCATAGCCATCGTTGACCCTGATATGTCCATGGGCATGCCTAAAGGCTTATGTGCTTCTACCGGTATGGATGCTTTGGTTCATGCCGTTGAAGGTTTCATCACTAAAGGTGCTTGGGAAATGACCGATATGCTTCATTTGAAAGCTATCGAAATTATAGCTCGTTCCCTTCGTGATGCAGTAGCCGGCGACCCTAAAGGTCGCGAAGCTATGGCACTTGGCCAGTACATTGCCGGTATGGGCTTCTCTAACGTAGGCCTCGGTATCGTTCATTCCATGGCACATCCTTTGAGCGCGTTGTATGACATTCCGCATGGTAAAGCTTGTGCTATGATGCTTACAGCTGTATTGAAATTCAATGCACCTGCAACCGGTGAAAAATATCGCGATCTTGCTAAAGCTATGGGCGTTCAAAACGTTGATGGCATGAGCAAAGAAGAATACCAGAAAGCAGCTATCGATGCTATCCAGAAATTAGCTGATGATGTAGAAATTCCTAAGAGCTTGCTTGATGCCGGTGTTAAAGAAGAAGACATTCCGTTCTTGGCTGAATCGGCTAAAAACGATGCTTGTACACCAGGCAACCCTCGCGATGTATCGCAAGCTGACATTGAAGAAATCTATCGCTCGATTTTATAAGCCTAGCATAGTTTCATAAGATTATATAATTTTTGCTCGGTAATTAGATAATCTAAATAAAAGACCGCAGTATCTGTGGCTATAGCCATGAATACTGCGGCCTTTTTGTTGTTTTGTCAGACACCTCAATTTGAATGGGTTAATTTTTGAAGTTGATTTTGCAATGATTTTAATTCGGTTAAGATATCATCCGGTTTAAAGTCAGTGTGAACAGGTTCTTTGGCAGTTGGTGTTGCAAGCGGACGAAATTGGTTAGTGACTATTCGATCAATACTTTGGTGCAATTCGGATAAGAGTGCATTTAACTCCTTAATTGATAGTGACTCAGCATTTTGGTCGTCTTGTAATTGTTCTATATAGTAGTTGATGAAGCCGATGAGAAAACGACTGGCTGATGATATAGACGGCGTACGGCTGCCGGCAATAATTATAACATCGCTATTTAAATACGGTTTGAATTGCTCTGATAATAAGACATTAGTATCGACAAATTGGTCAACCCCGATAATGTATTTAGCTTGTTGAAGCAGTTGACATACGGTTTCGAAGGGCATTGATTCATAAGCAATCGGAATGAAACGATCCGGTGATATGGAAAGTATCTCTGTACAATCTTCTTGTAATTGCTTAGTGTAAGGCAAAAGATTATTAAAAATGTATATATTTTCGTTTTCGGGAATTTTGGCGATTTCAAAGAAGAAAGGCGTTGTAGGTCGTAAATCAAAAACAAATAATTGATTAGCCGGAATTATTGAATTCAGTTTTTCTGATTGTGTACCGGCACAGACATACAAGGTGTTTGAAGAAACAGTATTTATAGAGTTTGATGTGGCAGTTTTTAGGGTAATGTCAGAACCTAAAATGGATTGACACATTATAGCAATTTCTTCGGCAATAAACGGACTGCTGCCGACGGCTGTAATAAGTGGGCTATTCATCTGTTGAACCTCCTTTCTGAAGTAGCTCGATGAAAGCATTCGCCGCTCTGGAATTATGACGATTAGTCTTGTAGGCTAAGGCCGGTTGACGATATAAAGGCGGATCCAACGGAATCGTGACTAAGTCTGTATCTGTATCGCATAAGCTTCCGGGAAGAATGGTAATTCCTAGATTAGACGCTACAAAACGTTTGATGCTTTCAATATGATTCAACTCAAAATTGATTTGAGGTAATGTGTTTGATTTTTCAAAAGTTTGAATAATTTGCTGTCGATAGAAGCAATCGGCAGCTAATAAGATTAGCGATTCATTAACTAAGTCTGTTAATTGAACTGAGTTATTGCGCCGAAGATGATGTTGCCTTGAACAAATAACGTATAATTCTTCTCGCGGTAATGGCAAGTAGGTTAAGGCATTATTGTTTTGTGCTGAAAAAAGAATAGCCACATCGATTGCGTCGATTAATAACTCTTGTTCAAGCAGATTGCTGTGAGATTCGGTAAACACTAACTTGATTTGCGGATATTGTGATGTAAATTCTTTTAACAGTGAGGTGGTGGCACTAACGCCGGCTAACGGAGTCAGTCCTATTTTTAAAGTGCCGCCGTTTAGAGATTTTAAAGCGTCTATTTCATTTAAGGTGTTGGAAATACCTTCCATTACCTTTTGAACATGGCGTAAAAAAATCTGGCCTTCGCTGGTTAGTGTGATTTGTTTCTGCGTACGGTCAAAAAGTTGTATTTCAAGTTCTTCTTCCAAACTTCTAATGGCACTTGTTACAGCCGGTTGCGATACATAAAGTCGTTCAGCTGCTCTGGTGAAACTGTGAGTTTCATTGACCATAAGGAAGTATTCAAGTTGGCGAATTTCCAATGATAAATCTCCTTTCTATTTAAATGTTTTTTCGTATTAACTTAGCTGTATTGTAGCATTTTTTACATGGTTACGGGATAAGAAATAGCTATGGTAGCATAAGTGAATTTTATTTTGCACCGTGGTTTTTAATAGTAAAAGACTCTTTAAGCTGTTGCCGTGTCTTAATTTACTTCGATTCATAGCTGTAAATGAGCTAGGATAAATGACACTTATTGTTGGATAATCCCTAACTATTTCACACTGACATATGGTGCATGGTACGCTATGAGCATCAAAAGATACGTTAAAAAAAGATGGTATTGCGTATTAGGGAATAAATAAAGATATTGTTTTATTCGAATGGAGTAATTATTATGGGTTCGTCTGCAATTGATAGTATGATTCATGGAGCATTATTCAGCACTGATGAAATGCGTGAGATTTTCAGTGATCGTTCTTGGGTGCAAAAATGGCTCGATACAGAAGCTGCATTAGCGAAAGCTCAAGGTGAATTAGGAGTAATTCCTAAAGAAAAAGCGGATGTTATTAATGAATATGCAAAAGCCGATTTGCTTGATATTCCGTCTATCGGTGAATTCTATAAGAGTTCCATTACAATTGTGCCTTTGTTAAAAGCCTTTAAAGCTGTTTTGCCTAATAATGCCGGTGAATTCGTTCATTGGGGTGCTACCAGTCAAGATATTGTGGATACAGGCTTAGTATTGTTGCAACGTGATGCATATGATGTAATTTTGCGTGATTTGAAGCTATGTCAAAAACATCTCTTAAAGATTGTGCGTGAACACAGAGATACTATTATGTGCGGTCGTACACATGTTATCCATGCTTTACCGATTACCTTAGGTTACAAAGTGGGTGTATGGGTTGATGAATTAGGTCGCAACATTGCACGCTTGGAAGAGATTAAATCTCGAGTTTTTGTCGGTGAAATGGCCGGGGCTGTTGGTACTTTAGCGTCACAACCCGAAAAAGGTTTAGAAGTACAGGCTCGTATGATGGACATTTTGGGCTTAGAAGTACCGATTATTGCATGGCATGTAGCGCGCGACAGTCAAGCTGAATTTGTCAGTGCATTAGCCTTGATTGCCGGCACATTAGGTCGCATCAATCATGAAATCTTATCCTTACAACGTACTGAAATTTTAGAGTTGGAAGAACCGTTCTTTATGGGTAAAGTTGGATCTTCGACTATGCCTCATAAACGTAATCCGCAAGTATTGGAAAATGTATTGGCTCTTTGCCGTAATGTTCGTAGCATTGCACCGTCTATCGTAGAAAGCATGGTTAGCGAAAATGAACGTGATTGGGGATGCTTCTTGTCTGAATGGGAAGCGATTCCACGTGCTTGTCATCTTATGGCGGCTGCTTTAGAAAAATCAAAAGATATCTTTGAACATATGATTATTTATCCTAAACATATGGAAAAGAACTTGTATTTATTGCGTGGTTTGATGATGAGTGAATGTATTATGATGCATTTGGCACCACGTTTGGGTCGTATGACGGCGCATGAAATCGTATATCGTACTTGTATGAAAGCGTATGAAGAAGAAGTTCAAATGTTTGATGCCTTAAAAGCTGAACCGGAAGTAGCCAAAGCCTTTACTGATGATGAAATTAAATATATGTTAGATCCTCATAACTATATTGGCTTGGCACCGCAATTTGTTGATCGTGTATTGGCTAAATATGACAAATAATATTTGCTACATATGAGATGTTATCTTATACGTACGTATAGAAAGGAGGCAGTATGTCTTCTAAGCAAATTCGTAATCTTTTGATTACTATAGCAGTCGGCGTTGTTATATGGTTTTTACCCGTACCAAATGGTATAACAGACCAAGCATGGCACTTATTTGCCGTATTTGTGAGCACAATCTTGGGGTTCATTTTGGCGCCGTTACCTATTGGTGCGGTTGCATTCTTGGGCGTAACAATAGCTGCGTTAACAGGTGTTATTACGACAAGTGTAGCTATTTCGGGATTCGGTAATAGCACTATCTGGCTCATTATTTGTGCTTTCCTTTTGGCTCGCGGGTTTATTAAATCTGGATTGGGGCGTCGTATAGCGTTCTTAATTATTAAAGCTATCGGTAAATCTTCGTTGTCCTTGGGATATGCGATTACATTAAGTGACTTTATCATTTCACCGGCCACGCCTTCCAGTACGGCTCGTGCCGGTGGGATTATTTATCCGATTATTCGTAGTTTGTCGTCTGCACTCGGTTCGGAACCGGGGCCTACCGCGCGGAAGTTTGGCGCTTATATCATGCAGATTGAGTATCAAGCGAATGCCATTACCTGTGCCATGTTTATGACGGCCATGGCCGGGAACCCGTTAATTGTGGAACTGGCAGAAAAGACGATTGGGGTTCAGATTACTTGGGGCAATTGGGCGTTAGCTGCCATTGTGCCCGGTCTGTTATCCTTGTTACTTATGCCATATCTGTTGTATAAATTGTTTCCCCCTGAAATAACAGATATGCCGCATGCTAAGACTATGGCTATTGAAGAGTTGGATCGGATGGGGCCTATGTCGCCGATGGAAATTAAAATTGCTGTTATCTTTGTAGGGGCTTTGGTTTTATGGGCTACCTCCGAATTGACACATTTAAATGCTACATTGGTTGCAATGATAGCCGTTGGCGTATTATTACTGCTCAGTGTGCTGACTTGGGATGATGTTTTGGCTGAAAAAGGTGCATGGAACACCATGTTCTGGATGGGGTCTTTGATTACTTTGGCCGGGGCTTTGGCTAAATCAGGCTTTGTTAAGGCTGTATCTACTATGGCCGGCGAAGCAATTTTATCGGCCGGATTGTCTTGGTTGGCTGCGTTTGCCTTGCTAGCCATCATTTATGTTTATTCTCACTACGCCTTTGCCAGTGTATCGGCACATATTGGTGCCATGTATGCAGCTTTCTTGGCAGTAGCCGTAGCAGTTGGGACACCGCCTTTGTTGGCGGCCTTGTCATTGGCCGGGTTATCCAATTTGATGATTCCGTTGACTCATTATGGCGGTGGGGCTGCACCTATCTTGTATGGTGCGGATTTTGTATCTCAAGGTAAGTGGTGGCAATTAGGCTTTATAATTACAACGGTCAATGTGATTATATGGCTTGGAATCGGTGCCATTTGGTGGAAAGTAATCGGTTTATGGTAAAACGCCAAGTAAATGAATGTTTATTGTATGATTAAGAAAAATAATTTAATACCATAAAATGAAAATGCCGCAATTGTTATTTGTATAAAAGTAGTGATTGCGGTACCTTTGCGTTGGCGAGGGGTTATTAATAAAATTTATTTCTGAGTTTTTATTTTGTGATTTTACATAAATAGTTTAAACGAATATAATTAGCCTCTGTAGTACGTACGATTTCATGACAATGTTTTTTCAAGGAGATGCTATTAGCTATGGAGGCTCACAAAGAGAAGCTGTGGACACTGCCGTTTGTGCTGGACACAGTGATTAATTTATTGGTGTTTTTAATTTATTACTTATTGATCGTAATTATTGCGGTGGTGGCAAAAGATACGCTTCATGCCACATCCAGTCAGGCCGGTTTGGCTGTAGGTATTTATATTATCGGTACCGTTTTGGCTCGTATATTTGCGGGCCGTTTTGTAAGTACCTTAGGAAGTCGCAAAGTGCTTTATACCGGTTTGGGTATCTATTTAGTCTCAACGGCTTTGTACTTTTATATTCCAAACTTGATTGTGCTGGATACCATTCGTTTTATTAACGGCTTTGCCTATGGTATTACGTCGACGGCTACCAGTACGATTGTGGCCAGTGTAATTCCGAAAGCACGTCGCGGTGAAGGCATTAATTATTACGGTTTGAGCACCAGTTTGGCAGCCGCCATCGGTCCTTTCTTGGGGATTTTTCTATTATCCCTTACCAGATTCCGTACAATCGTGGCCATCTGTGTAGGTCTCGTAATCCTTTGTGTGCTTGCAGCTGTAAGCATGAAATACGAAGAACCGCAGTTCAGTGAAGCTATTAAAAAAGAAGAATCGGGACGACGCATTTCCGATTATTTGGAACCGCGCGTCAACTCCATCACTTTGATTTCTGTTTTGGTAGGCTTTGCTTATTCGGGTATTTTAGGCTTTATGGCATCCTATACCCGTGATATTAATATGGTGCAGGCCGGGACCTGGTTCTTTGTTGTCTATGCGGTAGTTATCACCTTGACACGCCCTTCACTGGGGTTAATCTTTGACCGCAAGGGTGAAAACTATGTTTTATATCCATGCTTTATTTCATTGGCCATCGGTATTTTGTTGTTGGCCTTTGCCGATGCTTCGTGGATGATTTTATTATCCGCTGTTTTTGTTGGTTTAGGTTACGGCACGTACATGTCCAACGGACAAGCCGTAGTAGTAAAAATGGTACCGTTCCATCGTATCGGGATTGCCACATCCACCTATTTTATTGCCCTTGATATCGGCCTCGGTTTCGGACCGTATGTATTGGGTGGTGTTAAAGAAATCGTAGGTTTCACCAACATGTTCCTGTTGACCGTCATAGTGGCGTTGGTTGCCTTCGTATGCTATCACTTCTTATACGGTCGCTTGTTGGGAACCCCAAACGATCCGGCTTTGAAAGCACAAAAAGAAGAAATGGAAATTCGCAATCAGGATGGCAGTTTTACTTTGGAAACGGGTAAAATCTCATTAAATTAATAGGTTTTAAAGCACATGAAATCGGCTTGTTTTTATTTTTCGTATGATATACACTAGAAATGAAAAGAAATGTTGTTGTATTTCTGGCGTGAACAAATTAAACCTTTCAGTCGTTGTTGAATTTGATTGAAATTAAAGTAATTTGAATTTACGCTGATGTGTATGTTTTATGATGGATTGAGGAGATTGGAAATGTCCGTTAAGCAAGCTGAGTTAATGATGCTGTTTGTTACGTTTTCATGGAGTTCATCCTATTTATTGATGAAAATCGCACTGACCGGTGTAGATCCGTTTACGCTCATGTTGTTGCGGTTCAGTATAGCTTTTTTGTGTGTGTTACCGCTGCTTTTGCGCACACTGAAATTTTGTACCAAACGAACGGTAGTAAAAAGTTTGGTGTTGGGCTTTTTGGTGTACAGTTCCTTGTTCGGTACGATTATGGGGTTAAAGCATACCACTGCATCAACGGCTGCATTTTTAGGAACAACGGCCGTTGTGTTGGTACCGATTTTGGAAGCCATTTGGACACGTAAGATGCCACCGATGCTGACGATATTAAGTATTGCGTTGGCCTTTGTTGGCTTGGTGCTCTTTACCGTTAAAGACGGGTTATCTTTAGATATCGGGGCCCTATACTGTTTGTGGGGGGCTTTCGGTTATGCCGTTTATATTCTGGTGGTAGGTCGTATGGCTAATGAAGATGATATGTTCCCGGCCAGTTTATTGCAATTCGGAGCCATCGCCATATTTAGTGCCATCAGTGCTTATGTTTTTGAAACGCCGCATTTGCCGCAAACCGGTTTGCAGTGGGGTGCCGTTTTGGGCCTTGCCGTAGTGTGCAGTGCTTTTTGTTTTGTTATGCAAAGTATTGTGCAGCGTTATCTGTCACCGTCGCGTACGGGCTTAATTTTCTCTATGGAACCTGTATTCGCTGCCATCTTGGCGTACTTCATCCTTGATGAAGTCATGGACGGCCAAGGTTTAATAGGGGCGTTGCTCATCATGATTGCCAATGTTTTGAAAAATATCGTGTATCGGATTCGGTATATGAATGCTCAACGAAAGCGTAAAATTTGGAATCGAAAGCGAGTGGCGTAGACCGGAGAATAAAGAATATAATAGATAAAAAAAGCACAGATCTTCGAGATGAAGGTCTGCGCTTTTTATTATTTAAAATAGATTTGTAGGTCCGTTAAAATATTCATTATAGGACTTATAAAAAACATACATACCAGACATATAAGCCGGTGACGTAGGTTTGGCTGATATTATATCAATCGAATCGAGAGGGTTTGCAGCAGTATAAGGCAGTACTTTTGAACCATCAAAATTGTAAATTGCGACTCCGAGAGGGCGCCATTTTACGCCGGAATCGTTATACCATGCATCTGATCCTTTTGCAATGTTACCGTGATAAATTTCGTGTAGACGTTTGAGACTTCGTTCAGAGTTTAAATAATAGGTGTTTTCATATAATGTGATTGTATTATTGTTGTAATAAACAGCGTATGCCTTAGCGTTAATTATATAGTAGGGAGGACTAGTGCGAACGATTTTAACAGAAGTGTTATCAATGTATTCATCAGATATATCTCCTGCAAATACATGCTGATAACGGCTCGGATTATTTCGTAATTCATCCAACGATATGGCTGATGCCATTGAAAATAGAGAAATGAAAAGTACAGCGATCATAAAAATCCGTTTCATGGTGATACCCTTCCCCTTTTTTTCGTGTAAAATACGAATGCTAAAAAGTTTTTGCCGAAGATATATTATCTTTATTTTACCATATAGTATGGGGATTTTATCAACTATATTTGCATAAATAATAAGATTAGAAAAAGTAGCCAAGGGGGCAAGAGCGGCAAAAAGGGCAACATAAAAAGGGGCAGAAAAATGAAAAAAAGCCCCCATTTTTTTTGAGTGAAATGAAAAAAGAAGAAATATTCAAGCCTAAATAAAAATAACAACAAACGCAGTATGTATACGGCTTGTTGTCAGTTTTGAAATAGCTTTAAATATTTCTCCTTGATTTATAAAGTTGGTGGAGCGGCCGATGGGAATCGAACCCACCTCTACGGCTTGGGAAGCCGTCGTTCTACCGATGAACTACGGCCGCAAATGTCTTTTTATATTTTATCAACTTTGCTTATGTTTGTAAATACTTTGTATAGTCGGATTTAGTTGGCAAAATTAAGCAATTGGGCACGAAAGTTACGCTACATAAAGCAAAACGAATAATCTTTTTACAAGGACAACATTATGTTCGGCAGCTTTGTTATGATTATGGCAACAAAAGGATACTGTATCGATAATACGGGGATAAAGTAAGGAGGCGTTCGATATGGATTTATTACGGTGTTTCTTCTATGTTGATGATTTTAAAAAAGTGCCAAGTAAAAAGATGGTTATTAATAGCGCCTTGGGCATACTGTTTTTATTTATGCTGATGTTTAATGTGATGGGAATCCCTATAGGCACTGCAATCTGGTTTAATTCCGAAAAGCTGTTAAACCTTGAAAGTTTGATAATTTGCACCATAGGCGGCTGGGCGATAGTCACGGCTTGGTTTACTGTCGGAAATGAGGAAAGTTCCGAGAAGTCTAAATTGATCGCATATAGTTTGTTAAGTATAGTCGGTATGTATATGTTGGCGCCGATTTTATTCCTTGCCTTTACCTATAAGTTTATTATGGGTAGTGCGACGGTTTTGTGGTTTGCCCTGCTGGTCGGTTTGAGTAGTGTTGTGAAAAAATACGGTGCTGTGATTGCAAAACTTCGTTGGCTTTTTTTAGGGTTAATCGTGATATGTTATAGCAGCATGTTTCTATTCGATATGTACGGTGAACGATACAGCTTTGAAACTATTTGGGCGGTCAATGCAGGTTTGTATTTGTTGGAACTTATTATCGTGAGTTATTTCATCGTGTGGGAGCTCGTTAATTTCAGACTGCATCTGGAGTCCGGTTATGACAAAGATATTTTAATCCGCGGAAGCGAATCAGCCGATGAAAGCAACAATGGCTTGGACGAATTGGTATATACTTTAAAAACCATGTTTGTCCTCAAATCAGTTTTATGATGCTTATTATGTTTTGCTTGCGTATCGGCGGGCTTATAAAGACAATATTTAATGTTAATATTTAAAAACCAGGAAAATAATAAATCTAAAAATAGCGTAGGCAAGCTACGCTATTTTTTGTTAATTATATAATATAACTGAATACTTATTTTTTTACAGTTATTCAATTTTTTTGCCACGCACATCGGAAGAATATGATATAGTTATAGTGTGAGAAGTATTCCGTTATGGAGGTGGCAAAACATGTCATTATTAGATGAAGTTTTAAAAGCTAATGAAGCCTATGTGGCTGATATTATTAAAGAATACGGTGAAGCGGGGATGCCGTCCCCGAAGACACCGCAGCGTCATATTGCGATTTTGACCTGTATGGATACGCGTTTGGTGGATTTATTGGAACGAACTATGGGAATCAATCGCGGTGATGCGAATGTGATTCGTGTAGCCGGTAACTGTATTACCGATGTGTTCAGCGATGTTATCCGCAGTCTGGTTGTAAGTATTTATGAATTAGGAGCCAAGGAAATTTTCATCGTCGGTCATGAAGATTGCGGCATGGAAAAGACTTGTCCTGAAGAATTGTCCAAACGCATGATTGATCGCGGTATTTCGCCGGAAGCAATTACTATGATTCGTTGTGAAATGGATCGTTGGGCCAATAATTTCTGCCATTCCGAACAAAACGTAATTAAAGCAGTCGCTCAGCTTCGTCAAAATCCGTTGATTCCTAATGATGTTAAGATTCATGGCCTTATGCTGAACCCTTACACTAGTAAGTTGACCTTGCTTGTGGACGGTAATAAACCGAATACTGGACTTGATTCCATGGCTGTTTGTACTTGCTGCTAATTTGTAATGCTGTCAGGTTTGTCAATTACGGATTGTGTAATTAACGTATTTAACCAACGGCTATAATTACTGACTTATTATAATTAACTCATTTGGCAACTTGTTCATTGCGTAATAATCGGGTATAGGTTTTGACAGTGAAGTCGGGAGGGTTTAATTTGCCTGTCAACAGAAGTAATCAAATATTAATCATTGTTATGATTGCGTCATTTTTGACACCGTTTTGCGGTAGTTCACTGAATATGTCGCTACCGGATATAGGCCGGGAATTTCATGCCGGTACGTCTGAACTTAGCTGGGTCATCGAAACATTTTTATTGACCTGTGCTATTTTTACGGTACCTATGGGACAACTGGGTAACCGAATCGGCAAAAAGAAGGTCTTTTTAATCGGGACCATATTATTTACGTTGACCTCATTGGTCATCCATTTTGCCCCGACTATTCATTGGCTCATGGTTCTGCGTGGTTTGCAGGGCGTTGCGGCAGCTATGCTCTTTTCAACGGGGACGGCCATTATTGCCTTGGTATTTCCGCCGGAACGACGCGGTTGGGCCATGGGCATGAACGTCGCTGTAGTCTATATCGGGTTGGCCGTGGGACCGGTTATCGGCGGATTTTTAAATTATCGTTTCGGTTGGCAAAGTATATTCTACTTTATAGCTTTCTTGGGCATGATTGCGGTGATCATGACGATTCTTTTTATGAAAGAAGAGTGGATCAATAAAGATCAGGGGTATATGAACCCGGTAAGCATAATATTGTACGCTGCCGCTTTGGTTATGGGGTTGTACGGTTTATCGGAGATTGTGAAAACGCCGACCGCCAAATATATTTTCGGAGCCGGTATTTTGACAACTCTCATATATATTTGGCATGAGGCCCATGTGGCTAAACCATTGTTACCGGTGCGTATTTTCCTTGAAAATAAGACGTTTGCGTTCTCTAATTTGGCCTCTATGTTGAATTACAGTGCTACATTTGCCGTGGGCTTTTTGTTGTCTTTATATTTGCAAATGATTATGGGCTATAATTCGGAAATGGCAGGCTGGTTTTTATTGGTTCAATCCATTGTTATGGCACTTTTATCGCCGGTTATGGGGTCTTTGTCGGACCGTTACGGATCGGCTGTGTTAGCCTCGACCGGTATGGGAATTATTGCCATAGGTCTTCTCGTGATTTGGGAGGCTATGAACTTGACGTCTGTGGCGATTATTATCGGCGGCTTAATTATTGTGGGCGTTGGTTTTGCCATGTTCTCGGCACCGAATAACAATGCGATTATGGGCTCGGTACCGCCGGCTTATTTCGGTATGGCCAGTTCCGTTATCAGTACGGTTCGTTTGCTCGGCCAAGTACTGAGTATGGCTATTGTAGCATCTATTTTGGCACGTAATACCGGGGCGGCCGGAGCCGCTATTGCCAATGTGGACAAGGCCGTTTTATTGGATAATATCCAATACAGTTTGATTGTATTTATGGCTTTTTGTGTTATCGGCATTATTCCGTCGATGATTCGCAATCGGTAATTAAGATCGTGCGTCGGTAGCAGTTAACTGCCTAAATTAGTAAAAAAATAAGTATATCTGTCTGAAGTATCAGCTGCCAGGCAGTGAATGCCGGATAGAATTGTAGATAGAATAACAGGTAGAATTATAGTTAAGGAGTATATAGTATGACGTGGAAAGTAGAGATTTATTCCGAATTGCCGGATGAGGCCAAAGCGATTCGCCAAGCTGTATTTGTGGAAGAACAGGGGTTTCAGGAAGAGTTTGACGAGTTGGATAACACGGAAGCGGCTCATTTGGTCGGTTTTGTGGAAGGTGAACCGGTTTGTACCTGTCGTTTTTTCCGTGCTAAAGATGAGGCATCTACATTTATTATCGGCCGTGTGGCGGTTATGAAAGACCGTCGCGGACAACAGTTGGGTGCTAAAATTTTATTGGCGGCGGAAGATTTTATCCGCGTCATGGGTGGCGTTAAAACTAAATTGGCGGCTCAAGTGCAGGCCAAAGGCTTTTATGAAAATCTCGGCTACACGGCGGAGGGTAAAGTATTCGACGAAGAGGGTTGCCCTCATGTGTGGATGAGTAAATAAAATATATATAAATAAAACAAAGCCGTTTAGCGATTATCGCTAAACGGCATTTTTGTTTTGCCAGCAGTTATCTTTTTTTATTTGGTACGTATACTTGTAAAAAGCCCGGCATTACTTCCAGATCAACCGGCATAAGCGGACCTTTGTTGCCGTCCATGTTGGTAGGCAATTCGATATCATCGAGTAAGGTAATTTTTGCTTTACGCACTTTTAAAATAGTTACATATTTTGATGTATAAATCGAACCGCGTAAGATGAGCGGTAAGATGCGCAGAATATCCATGATGAAATATTCTTTGAAGATGATGATGCGCATGTAGCCGTCATCAACTGAAGCTTGGGGCATGAATTTTTCAAAACTGGATACTACATTGGTGAGCAAAGCGATGACCAACGGTGAACGAATGGTAAAATCATGCTCATCCGTTTTAATATGAAAACTGTAATCTTTGGTGGTAAAAAGAGCTTGGCCGCCTTTTACGAAATAGGCCAAAGGACCTAAGAGCTGCTTCTCTTTAGGCGTTACTTCCTCCACCACTTTAGGAATGACGCCGGCCGCAATATTATTACAAAAATATTGATCGTTACAACGACCGATATCCACGTGACGAATTTTGCTGTGTTTTAGGGCTCTTATGGCAGCCAACGGCTCCAGCGGAATGCCGAGGGCTCGCGACATATCGTTAACTGTGCCGACTGGTACAAATCCGAATTTGGCAGTACCGCCGCCTTGGGCAATACCGTTTACCGTTTCGTTGATGGTGCCGTCGCCACCCATGCAGAATACGGAGTCGTAGCCGTTTACGGTAGCATATTTGGCAAAGCGAGTGGCATCACCGGCTTTGGTGGTAAATTTAATTTCCATATGATCAAAGAGGGTGCTCAACTGCCATTGCAGTTCCATAGCATACTGTATGGCACGGCCTCCACCTGAGACAGGATTTATAATAACTAAACAGCGACTCATGTATGTTCTCCCATTTGTATTTTAGTTGACGCTTAGCAGATATTGCCTTTATAATTAGATTAAAATAGTCTGTAGAAATCAGCATACTGCCTTGTTATATCTATTATAAGGTATTTATACTATATAGTATACTAGAGATTGACTGTCACTACAAAGCGTAGGCTGAAAGCTATTCGTGAAAGTAGAGGATTTACTATGGGTAAGCAAGAAGAATATCATCTTAATTCGATTGATTCTATTGGTCGTTTGCCGTTGAGCGAACAAGTTTATGTTACGTTAAAACAAGCCATTTTAACAGGGGCGTTAAAACCGCAGGTAAAGCTTAATGAAGTGAAAATTGCGGAACAGCTTAATGTGAGTGCCACCCCGGTTCGTGAAGCGTTTCGTAAATTGGCCCAAGATAATTTGGTAGTCATTAAACCTTGGAAAGGTGTTACCGTTAAAGGGTACACCCCGGAAGAAATTATCGGCATGTACCAGTGCCGTGAAGTGATGGAAGGCTTAGGAGCCCGATTATGTGCGGAGCTTTGCACGGCAGAACAGCTTGAAGAATTACAGGCGCTCTGTGATGCAGGCTCGGCTACGACTGATGCGGAAGAACGCGTGCAGATTAACAGTCGTTTCCATACTTTGATCTCGTTCTTCTCGAATAACGAGCGCGTTATGGATTATTTGGGCGAATTCCGTGAAATGGTAAATCGTGATATGTATATCAGCACTATGGACCAAGCCCGTACCGATTCTTGTAATCGGGAGCACGCCGAAATTATGGCGGCTATTCGTAATCACGACGGCGAGGCGGCTGAACAAGCTATGCGCAAACATATTCGCAATGCTTTCGTATTTAAAAAAGCACATGCCGATTTACGCGCTAAGAAATTTGGCGTATAAGACTTTTGATGTCGGAGTTGAGACTTTGATAAAGGGCGTATTGCAAGGTAAAGTTTGCACCGGATAGACAAATTTAAAAAATTTGCATGAAAAAAGTGCAAATTTTGCATAACAACTGTTTACTTTTTTCTTGCAGTTTGCTATAATCATTTCAGGATGTGACCACAGAGTTATATCTCGGGGCACCCCCCAAAGCCCCTTAACATTTGAATGTGATTCAAATGTTCTCTCTCTCTTTTTTCTCAAGCACAAAAGCCTCGGCATATGCCGAGGCTTTTGTGCTTTTAAGAGAAATTAGGATTAAACACTTAATTAAATAGATAAAAGTTTATTGTGTATGGACAGTTTGTTTGGGAAAATTAGAAGTGGCGGAATTTCAGACTGCAATATTGATAAAGGTCAGTTAGTAATTTGATCTTAGATACCATATACATTACTTTCTAATGACACACAATTAAATATAAATAGTTGAAAAAATCAATTGTCACAGAATGAATATAAGGAGGTTCTATGAAAAAAGTACCGGTCGCAGAGGCTGTAGGGCAGGTTTTATGTCATGATATAGCGCGCATTGTAATCGGCGAAGTAAAAGATACGCCGTTTCGTCGCGGTCATGTTATTCGTGAAGAAGATATTCCGGCCTTTTTAGAATTGGGTAAGGAATATGTATTCGTGCAGGAACCGGACGATGAAGCAGCTTTGGCTGACAAATTGCATGAAGAAGATGTAGCTCTCGGTTTATATGCTTTATGCGATAATGACAGTATTTATGCCTCCGATGTGCGAGAAGGTAAAATTGAGGCTTTTGCCGCTTGGGACGGCATGCTCAAAATCGATGTACCGCGTTTGCAGGCTATTAACAGCATCGGGGAACTGACGATTGTGACAAAATGGTCGCACACGGCCGTTAAAAAAGGCGATAAATTAGCCGGTATGCGCTGTATTCCTTTATGGTTGCCAAAGGTGCAACTGGAACAGGCCAAAGCGATTTGGCAAAATCAGCCGCTTCTTTCGGTTAAACCGTTTGTGAGAAAGCGCATCGGTCTTGTTACGACCGGTTCTGAAGTAGCCCGAGGCCGTATTCAAGATGCTTTCCGGCCGATTATTGAAGAACGGACGGCACCGTTTGGCATGAAAATTGTGGCTCATGAAATCGTTATCGATGATACGGATAAAATTATGACGGCTATTAAAGCAGTGAAAGAAGCCGGCGCCGATATTATTTTCTGTACCGGCGGCATGAGTGTAGATCCCGATGATTTAACGCCGGGGGCTATTGCCAAGAGTGCCGCTCAAGTAGTAACATACGGGTTGCCGGTATTACCCGGTTCCATGGTGTGCATTGCTTATATGGGCGACGGGACACCGCTTGTGGGCTTGCCGGGCGGCGTTTTATTCAGTAAACCGACCGCATTTGATGTGTTCTTGCCACGCCTTGCAGCGGATGATCCGATTACTAAAGCAGACTGCATTGCTTTAGGCCATGGCGGCTTACAATAGTTTGACAGCCACCGGTAGGTGGCGTACAATGAAGGGTGAATTATTTTATAGTAATGAGAGGTGAAATGAGTGTATGTTTACCACATCATTGCAGGTACGATTTTATGAAACTGATATGATGGAAGTAGCTCACCATACCAATCACTTGCGATGGTTTGAGTTAGGCCGGGTTGAGTTTTTCAGAGCCTGTGGCATTACCCTGTGGGATATGATGAATGACGGGATTGTGTTCCCGATTACGAAAGTGGCCTGCGAATATAAAGAGCCGGCACGTTTTGATGATGTGTTGACCGTTGAAGTAACGCCGACCAAAGTAACAAGAGCTCAATGTGTTTTTACGTATCGAATCGTACGTGAAGCGGATGGTGCGTTGATTGCAACCGGTGAGACACAGAATGTGTTTACTGATAAGGCAACGGGGAAGGTAATTCGTTTGAGCGATACCTATTATGAGCCTATCAGTCGCACCATAAAGGAGAGAAAGAGTCATGAGTAAAGTAGCCGGTTCGGAGGTCGCCAAGCGGCCTATCGGAGTATTCGACTCCGGTATCGGGGGATTAACCGTATTAGCCGTGTTGCGCCGGATGTTTCCCCATGAAGATTTTATTTACGTTGGCGATAACGCTAATAATCCGGTAGGCAATCGGCCTAAGCATGAAATCAGTCAGATTGCTATGAATATCGGTCATTTTTTAGCTGAGGTACCTGTCAAAATGGCAGTTGTTGCATGCAATACATTTTCCGTGGTAGCCTTGGATGAATTGCAGGCTACCTTTGATTACCCTGTTGTAGGGGTTGCGAAGGGCGTGCGGACCGCTATTGATACGAGTCAGACTCAGTCGATTGCAGTTATGGCTACGAAGGCTACGATTGAAAGTCACAAACATAAGGAAGAAGCGTTAGAGCTTGATCCTCAGATTTCCGTGTGGGAACAGGCTTGTCCTGATTTGGCTCATTTAATTGAACAAGGGCATTTGGATGATCATGTGATTCATGCATCGGTACAGGAGTATTTGGACCCGATTATAGCTCATGGAGCCGATACGATTGTGTTGGGTTGTACTCACTTCCCGTTTTTAACGGACTTGATGCAGCACATGACAGGCGGCGAGAAGACGTTCATCGATCCGTCGTATGAAACGGCCCAAGAAGTCAAAGCTGTATTGGAGTCTCATAACTTGATGAACCCGCAGACAACTAAGGGTACATTGGATCTTTGCTTTACTAAAGATAAAGAACTGGCTGAACGAATGACGTCTTTATTGATTCCGCCGGAAGAATTCAACCTTCGATTAATTAAACTATAAGGGAGCAGTATATGGATATGTATTTTTACACATTAGTCAACATAGTAGTAACGATTGTGTTCATCGTTGCCGTCTTGTTTGTTGCATTTCGCATTTTTGCCTGGAAACAGGGCAATGAACAAATTGTCATGTTGCCAAAACGTCGTACGCCGTTTGAAGTAGAAGATATCAGTTTTAATCAGGTAACCTTGGTATCGGATATCCCGTTTGTCAATAAAGGTCGTCAAAACGGTACGATTATGGATTTATATCCGCGCCATTTGTTGCCGCAGGAACAGTTCGATGCCGTATCGATTACATCTTGGACAACCGATGCCAATGATGAACGTCACGACGGCTATTGGAAATCGGTTATTATCGAACCGCGTCAAGGCGGTACTGTTCGTTTGCGCCTGATTTTGACGGCTAAAAGCGGCAATATTCGTAAAGACCTTGTAGGTTTCCCCGACATGAATATTGACATTGTGTACCAGGTTGTGGGACGCAGTGACTGGCATATTTCTAAAAATCGTTTAATTTTGACAGCTGAAGAATTACAGCATGCTATGCGGCAGTAGGAGGTAGGTAACCATGGCAAATTTAGAATTAGTACCGGTTCATACTCGTATACTGACCCATCGAGATGATATTGTAGAAGCTATTATGCATTATGCCGGCCAAGATATCGGTCCGGAAGATATTGTGTGTGTCGCTGAATCTGTAGTAGCAATCACACAGGGCCGCATTACCCGTCCGGAAGAACTTCATCCGACCTGGCAGGCTCGTTTACTATGCCGTTTTGTGCCGGCTGAAGGCTCTATGAGTTCGGTATACGGCATGCAATCCGCTATGGAACTTGACGGCAAATGGAAAGTATTCGGAGCTTTTATTTTGGGGGCCATCGCCAAAGTATTCCGTAAAGACGGTGTATTTTATCAAATTTCGCGTGCTGCCGCGTTAACCGATGATGTAACGGGGACAATGCCGCCGTTTGATAAACATATCGTTTACGGTCCGAAGGATGCGGATAAAGTGGCAGAACGTATTGTACAGCGTACAGGCAGTTACGGTGCGGTTGTAGCCGATGTTAATGACTTGAAACGCGCTGCCGTGCTTGGCCATAGTCGCGGCATGGATCCGAAACGCATTGCACGTATTTTGATTGACAATCCGTTTGGTAATGATGATCAAATGACGCCAATCGTTATTATTAAAAATTTCGCCTCCATTTCGGAGCGACAATAAATAGGAGGCCTTAGGGCCTCTTTTTGTTTGTAATAATCGTTTAATCGGTAGGATACTTTAAAATAAATATAAGTTAAACATGGTTAAAAGGAGTTTAATTGAGTAATAAACAGTGAGCGAAAGGAGTTGTTCCTATGTTAGTGGGCCTTGATGTGGGAGGCACGTTCACGGATGCGGTAGTCGTAGCCGATGGTCGAATTTTAAAAAGTCATAAATGCAGAACGACCAAACCGAATTTGATGGAGGGGATTGAAGCGGCTTTGGCCGGCGTAGCTGCGGCCATTAATCCGTCAGAAGTGACACGCGTGACGTTGTCGACGACAATTGTGACGAATGCACTGGTAATGAATCAGGTGGATCCGGTCGATTTATATGTCGTGCCGGGGCCGGGCATGGATATTCGGCCTATGTTGCCGGCAGAACCGGTTGTACTTAGCGGTTATACGGACCATCGCGGCTCCTTGGCGGCTCCTTTTAAGCAGAGTGAATTGGACGCTATTCCCGGTGAAAAACGTCATGCAAGGGCGGCCGTTTCGGCTAAGTTCAGTGTTCGTAACCCCGGTTTGGAACAAGCGTTGAAAGAAGAATTATTGGCAGACGGTTATGAAACGGTATCGGCCGGGGCGGAATTGAGCGGTTCGCTAAATTTTCCGCGTCGTACGGTGAGTGCCTATTTTAACAGTGCTGTACAGGGAACGTTTGAGTCCTTTAGTGAGGCCGTAAAAGCAGCTCTGGCCCGCTACGGTTTGACGGCACCTGTTTACATATTAAAAGCTGATGGCGGTTCATTACCGTTAGAACGTATGAAAGCAAGTCCTGTTGAAACAGCTTTTACGGGGCCGGCAGCCAGTGTGTTGGGGATGGCGGCCTTGCGGTCTATGCCGGAAACCATGACGGTAGCTCTTGATATGGGCGGTACAACGACGGATATTTCGCTCTGGCAACATGGTGTGCCTATGATGGCACGCGGCGGTGCGATGATTCGGGAATATCCGAGTGCGGTTCGTTCTTTTGCGGTAAGTTCGGTCGGTATCGGCGGCGAATCAGCCGTTGCTTTTGATGAAAACGGTCAATTACAGGTCGGCCCTGATCGACTCGGACAGTCGCTTGTATTGGGCGGCACCATACCGACGTTAGGTGACGCATTAATCGTGTTAGGCAAAGCTGATTACGGTGACACTGAAAAAGCTTGGCAGGGTCTGGCTGAATTGTTGCAAAAGGCACCGGCACAATATGTTAAGTGTGCTCATAAAAAAGCCGGGGACGATGATGAACGTAATGCCGTTAAATTTTTGGCGGAGGATATTGTAGCGCAAGCAGTCAATGTTATAACCGAAGGTATTGCCGCTTCGGTACAACGAGAAAACAAACTGCCTATTTATGTGGTGCGTGATATTGTAGAACCGAAATTATTTACACCGGAAGAACTGGTAGCTGTGGGCGGTACTGCAGTAGCGTTGGCCCCGTTTGTGAGTGAACGCTTAGGCTTGCCGGTTCAAATCCCGCAAAATGCACCGGTAGCTAATGCTGTAGGTGCGGCGGTAGCTCGTGAAACCCTGATGATTACCGTTCATGTGGATACGGCCAAACGACTGTTGGTAGTGCCGGAATTGGGCATTCATCAAAAACAGGCTGCGGTGCAGACGGCGGCTCAAACCGAAGCACTGGCTTTAGAATTTTTACAAAAAGCGGCCGAAGATTTAGGACTTGCCAATGCACCGTCAGGTCACATTATATCGGTGGAAGATGTGCCGATTATTGAAGGTTGGCAGTCAATGCACCATTTAATTACCGTAAAAGCACAATTGGAACCGGGGGTGAGTGAATATGTACGATAAGAATACTTTAGGCCTCGTATTTTTCCCGGCCTTTGACTGGAAGATTTCGCCGACTCATCCGGAACGGCAGGAACGCTTGTTATATACGCGTGACCAACTCTTGGAAGAAGGTCTTTTGGAACATCCGGCTATTCGTGAATATAATCCGCTACTCGCTTCGTGGCAGGATATAGAACGTGTTCATGTAGGCGCCCCGTCGCTTAAAAAATGGGTGACCGAAGCTCATCGCGTATCGGTTGGCGGGGCTATTGCTGCCGCTGAAGCGGTTATGCGCGGTGAAGTAACTCGCGCCTTTTCATTGGTTCGGCCACCGGGACATCACGCCATGAAAATGGTGCACGGTATCCGCGGCTTTTGTACGGTTAATGTGGAAGCTATCATGATAGCTTATTTGCGTCGCCATTACGGCGTGCGTCGCATCGCTATCGTAGATACGGATGTGCATCACGGTGACGGGACACAAGATATTTTTTACCATGATCCGGATACCTTGTTTATTTCATTTCATCAAGACGGTCGTACTCTATATCCGGGTACCGGTTTCATGTATGAATACGGCGGGCCTCAGGCTGTGGGCGCTACGGTGAATATTCCATTGCCACCGGGCACGGGCGATGAAGGCATGCTCAAAGTATTACAGAACTTGGTAATGCCTATGTTTAATGATTTTAAACCGGATATTATCATTAATTCGGCCGGCCAAGATAATCACTTCAGCGATCCGTTGGCGAATATGATGGTTACGGCCAAAGGCTATGCCCGTCTTACAGATCTCCTGAAAGCAGATATTGCCGTTTTGGAAGGTGGTTACTCTGTGCAAGAAGCCTTGCCATATGTAAATACGGGGATTGTGCTTTCTATGGCGGGCCTAGATTACAGTCAAGTCGTAGAACCGGCGTTTGATGCCGACACGAATCACCAGCGCCCTGATGTGACACGTCGTATTGATGATATTATAAGAAAATGGGCCGACCAGTGGCATCGCCGTCATGAAATGCAAGTTGATGCCTTGTTGGGGCTCGGGGATTTTTGGCAAGATAGACGTCAGATTTATTATGATGAAACGGGTATTTCCGAATATCGGGATGAAAAGATTCGTCTCTATCCGGACAAGGTCGGTTATATGAGCATTGATTCCAGGAGCGACGGCGGACCATTCGGTTCACAGCATGTGTATGCCACTTTTATTCCTTGGCAGGCCGATGAAGAGTGTCGCAAGGACGCTTATGATGCCACACTGGCGGCTAAAAAATCGGGGAATGCGGATCGCTATGTAGTAGTTGATCCGATGAAGGATGTGCAGGAAGACATATAAAATAAAGCAGGTTTCTTGATCGAGTTGAAGGATTAAATGTAAGGATGATGTAAGTGCTGATTTTGACAAAGGTAAAACGTGAATTCTTATGCCGTATCCTATGAGAAGAGAGCTTTAACATATGATATAATAAGAATTGAATACGAAATAGGAGTGACAAACATGAGAATTGACGGAAGAAATCCAAAGGCTGTACGGCCTATTAAAATTACACGCCATTTTACGGCATATGCAGAAGGTTCGGTTTTAATTGAATTCGGTAATACGAAAGTACTTTGTAATGCCACAATTGAAGAAAAAGTACCTCGTTTTATGAAAGGCGAAGGCCGCGGTTGGGTAACGGCGGAATATTCGTTATTGCCTCGTGCCACACAGACTCGTAACAGTCGTGAAGCGGCGAAGGGCAAACAGACGGGGCGTACCGTAGAAATTCAGCGCCTTATCGGTCGTGCATTACGTGCTGTGGTTGATCTTGAAGCACTCGGTGAAAAAACTATCACCCTTGACTGTGATGTATTGCAGGCTGACGGCGGTACCCGTACGGCGGCAATCACCGGCGCTTTTGTAGCTATGGTTGACGCAGTAAATACGATGTATAACGGTGAAGGCATGTATCCGATTCGTGATTACTGTGCCGCTATTTCCGTTGGCATCGGTAAAGAAGGGGCCGTTACCGATTTGTGCTATGAAGAAGACAGTCAGGCTATCGTAGATATGAATGTGGTGCGTACCGGTTCCGGCAATTTAATCGAAGTACAGGGAACCGGTGAACACGGTACCTTCAGCCGTATTGAACTCAACACATTGTTGGACTTGGCGGAATCAGCTACCGATTCGTTAATGACGGCGCAGAAGGAAGCTCTTGGCGATGCGGCTAAATATATTGGCACGGGAGCCTGAGAATTAATAATTTAGAATTTGTCAAGGTAGCAGTCAGCATGCTATTTCTTATTGCATTTTTTTGCAGAAGATGTTAACAGGTATGTTATTAAGCTGTAAGTTATTACATTGAGAAATCTTTGTAGGAGTTATTTATGAAAATCGTTGTAGCCACTCATAATAAAGGTAAATTGCGTGAATTCAAAGCCGTTCTGGCAACAGTCGGTATCGAAGCCATCAGTATCGGTGATGTGGTACAAGTAGAAGAACCGGAAGAAACGGGCACCACTTTTTTGGAAAATGCACGTATTAAGGCACAATATTATATGAAAGCCTGTGGTCTGCCATGCTTGGCGGATGACAGCGGTTTGGCGGTTGATGTGCTCGCCGGTGCCCCCGGGGTGTATTCGGCACGCTATGCCGGTCCGCAGTGCGATGATGAAGCTAATAATCAAAAACTTATCGATGCCGTTAAGGATTTTCCTTTTGAAAAAAGAACTGCACGTTATGTATGCGAATTGGTTTTGTCATATCCTGACGGTCGCGAACTTACGGCTACCGGCTATTGCGAAGGTTTGATTCAAACAGAGGCTGTAGGGAACGGCGGCTTCGGCTATGATCCGTACTTTTACTTGCCGCAGTTTGAAAAAACAATGGCACAGTTATCCATGGACGATAAAAATGCCATCAGTCATCGCGGTTTGGCCTTACAAAAATTATTGGAACAATTAAAATAAACAGATTAGTTAAAATAGATTAGTTAAAATAGAATAGTTAAAACAGAATAGTTAAAACACTATAAGAAGCTAGGCTGTAAAGATAAGCATAATTACAGAAACTGGAAAGAGAGGCTCTATGAGCGCAGAGGCAATAAGCTATGTGGGTATTTTGAGTGATACTCATGGCTACTTGAACAAGATTGATGAAATTTTGGCAGCCACCGCTGATTGGCCGATTGAATTGTGGCTTCATGCCGGTGATTATGGTGATGATGCCCGTTATATGGCCAAATTGACGAATGTGCCGGTTATAGCGGTGCGCGGTAATAATGATCGTGAACGGCCGTTGGAACCGCGTGAACAGCTGATTCCTTTTAAGGATACGTATATCTATATGACTCATGGGGATCAGTTTTTGCCATATAATCGCATACAGGAAGTGTTGTCATTGGGGGAAAGTATGGGGGCAACCTTGTGTGTGGCGGGACATAGTCATCATCACTGCCAATATAGCGACGGACACGGCCTGTTTATCAATCCCGGCAGCCCGTCTTTGGCACGAGATAAATCGGGCGGTACGTTTGCGGTAGCGACCTATGAGGATGGTTTTTTCACGGGGAGATTTTATTATCTGAAAGAACAACCTTGGGAACCGCCGGTTATCAAGTAGATTTTTGCATGATTATTATAAAATAAAATATCGAAAGTATTGAATGCTATGAAAAGTTTCGATATAATAAAATATAGGATTAAGTATTGAATGAGGAAGGTGTACAGACTACTATGGAGACATCCGTGAAACCGATTAAAAAGATGAAATTATACGGTTTTAACAACTTGACGAAAACATTGAGTTTTAACATTTATGATATTTGCTATACGAGTACCGAAGCTGAAAAACAGCAGTATATTGAATACATTGATGAAGTGTATAATGCACAACGGCTAACGGATATTTTGACAGAAGTGTCCCATATTATCGGAGCTAACGTACTTAACATTGCCAAGCAGGATTATGATCCGCAGGGCGCCAGCGTGACGATTTTGATTTCTGAAGAAGAAATTCAGAAGGAAGATGTGGTTTGTCATTTGGATAAGAGCCATTTGACAGTTCATACTTATCCGGAAAGTCATCCGTATCGCGGTATCAGCACATTCCGTGCCGATATTGACGTGTCCACTTGCGGCCAAATCTCGCCACTCAAAGCATTAAATTACTTAATTGGCAGTTTTGATTCGGACATCATCAGTCTTGACTATCGAGTACGCGGCTTTACACGTGATGTACAAGGTAAAAAACTTTATATTGATCACCGCATCAACTCAATCCAAAATTATATTGATGCAAAAACCAAGAACTTGTACAACATGATTGATGTAAATGTGTATCAGGAAAACATCTTCCATACAAAAATGATGTTAAAAGAATATGACATCAATAATTACCTTTTCGGAATCACCGAAGATGATTTGACACCAAAAGAACGCAAACATATCAATCAGTTGTTGAAACAAGAAATGGCAGAAATTTTTTATGGCAGAAACTTGCCAACCTTAAAACAGTAATCGGTAACTTGCTAACTTTACAGCAGTAACGGTGACTGTCGCAAAGGAGGCGTTTGTAGCAATTCACAATGCCTGCACTTGCTTGGCAACAATCTGTCAACATTAATAACAGGAGGGGAATAACATGGACGTACGCGAAGAAGCGGTACAAAAGAAATTGGAATTAGGTGGTTTTTTAACAACCGGCACAAAATATCCTTTGAAGGATGCTCACGATTTATCCGTAGCTTATACGCCGGGGGTAGCTGAACCATGCTTACGCATAAAAGACAATGAAGAATTGTCCTTTGACTTAACTTGCCGCGGTAACATGGTTGCAGTTGTATCGGACGGGACTCGTGTACTTGGCCTCGGTAACATCGGCGCAGCCGCTGCAATGCCTGTAATGGAAGGTAAATCCTTACTTTTCAAACGTTTCGGTAATGTAGACTGCGTGCCAATCGTAATTGACAGTGACGATACGGAAGAAATTATCCGCACTGTTAAATTATTACAAAAGAACTTCGCCGGTATTAACTTAGAAGATATTTCGTCTCCTAAATGCTATGAAATCGAAAATCGCTTGAAAGAAGAACTCGAAATTCCGGTATTCCACGATGACCAACATGGTACAGCTATTGCATGTTTAGCCGGTGTTAAAGCAGCTCTTCGTTTTGTAAAAAAAGATTTGAGCAAAGTTAAAATCGTTGTAAACGGTGCCGGTGCAGCCGGTGCTAATATTGCTCGTTTATTGTACTTGGCAGGCGCTCGCGACATTACCTTGATGGTAAGCTCCGGCGTACTTAACAAAAACTACAAACGTCTTGACTCTTTACAAGCTGAATTAATCAAATTGTTGGGTCAGGAAGAAAAAACAGGTACATTGGCTGAAATGGCTAAAGGTGCTGACGTATTACTCGGCGTTTCCGCTGCCGGTGCCTTCACACCTGAAATTTTGAAAAACCTGGCTAAAGACTCCATCGTATTTGCTATGGCTAATCCTAATCCGGAAGCTATGTATGACGATGCGAAAGCTTGCGGCGTACGCGTTATGGGTACCGGTCGCAGTGATGCTCCTAACCAGATTAATAACGTTAACGTATTCCCCGGTTTATTCCGTGGTGCCATCGACGTTCATGCATCCAAGATTAATGATGAAATGAAATTGGCTGCTGCCGATGCGTTGGCTAACTTAGTATCTGACGAAGATCTTCGTGAAGACTATGTTGTAGCCGATGCGTTCGACGAACGCGTTCCTTTGGCTGTGGCAAAAGCCGTTGCCGACGTGGCCGTGAAAACGGGCGTAGCGCGTAAAAAATAAAAAGGTCTTATCTTACCGGCTCCAAGCCGTTTAGGGCAGGTGCTTTGGTGAGTGACCGGTTACAATAATTAAAAAAGGGAACTCTTATCTTATATAAGCCAAAATGGCTGCACCGTTTTACGGGTGTAAGATAAGGGTTCCTTATTTTATTGCATAGAAGGCGACACATATCTTATTTGCTCCTGGTTACACGTAGCAAAAGTCGCTTCATAAGATATGTGTCGTCTTCTAATGTAATTAACTGTTAAATATAGCTAAACTTTATCTTACACCCGCTTAACTGCAGCATACCAAATCTCTTTATAAGATAAGAGTTCCCTTTTATCAATATTGTGAACTACATACAAGCCACTCACCAAAGTACCTGTTTGCGAAACAGGCAAAGCCGCTGGGGGAGATAAGGCCTTTTTATTTTTTGACGAGGAGGAGGAGATTAGGGTGATTGATTTTGTCGGGTGGTTTTACTATACTGAGGACAAGGATAGCTTGTGTGAGAGAGTAAAGTTTTAGGTGTTTAATATGATGATTGATACGATGAAGGTTCGCGGGGCCAGGGTCCATAATCTTAAAAATATTGATGTAGATATTCCGTTGGGGAAGATTGTCGGGATTGCGGGTGTATCCGGTTCCGGAAAATCTTCGTTGGCGCTGGGGGTTTTGTACACAGAAGGCTCGCGACGTTATCTGGAAGCATTATCTACGTATACTCGCCGGCGTATGACGCAGGCAGCCAGAGCCAGTGTAGATGAGGTGTTATATGTGCCGGCGGCGTTGGCGCTCCATCAGCGTCCGGGCGTGCCCGGTATTCGCAGTACTTTTGGTACGGGGACAGAGTTGTTGAACAGTTTACGTTTGATGTATTCAAGGCTTGCCAGTCATCGATGCCCAAACGGTCATTATCTGAAACCGACTTTAGCCGTTGCGGCAGAAAAAGAACTGATTTGTCCGGAATGTGGCGTACATTTTTACGCGCCGTCCGCCGAAGAACTGGCGTTCAACTCTCAAGGTGCCTGTGAAACGTGTGGCGGTACAGGCAGTATTCGCACCGTAAATATGGCCAGTTTGGTGCCCGATGAATCTCTTACTATTGACGAGGGGGCTGGGGCTCCTTGGAACAGCCTTATGTGGTCGCTCATGACTGATGTGTGTCGTGAAATGGGCGTTCGTACCGATGTGCCGTTTCGTGACTTGACGCCTGAAGAAAAGGAGATTGTTTACCACGGTCCGGCGGAGAAAAAGCATATTTTTTATAAGGCTAAGAACTCGAATGAAGCGGGCGAGCTTGATTTTACTTATTATAATGCTGTGTATACCGTTGAAAATGCACTGGCAAAAGTTAAGGACGAAAAAGGCATGAAACGGGTAGAAAAGTTCTTAAAAGAGGAAGTATGCCCGACGTGCCACGGTACGCGTCTTTCTGTTGCTGCTCGTGCTCCGAAATTGCGGGATATTTCACTGGATGAAGCCTGTACTATGACATTGGCTGATTTGGTAGTGTGGGTAGAGGGCGTTCCCGATAGTTTGCCGAAAGCGATGAAACCTATGGCAGACAGTATTTGTGAGGCTTTTCAAGGGATGGACAAACGACTCATAGATCTGGAGCTGGGCTATCTGAGTTTAGATCGTGCATCTTCTACCCTTTCAACGGGGGAACGTCAACGGATGCAGTTGGCTCGAGCTGTGCGTAATCGCACTACCGGTGTCCTGATAACCCTTGCCGAGGGCGAGTTAATAAAGGTAATATGGTCTGGAAGGATGGGAACGCTAATCACGATGATAGTGCTTATGATATTTGAGCAAGAAGATGTACAGTAAACGCTCTATGATATAAACAATGAAAAAGAACACCTACTCCAAAGGGGTCCCCTTGCTGCGTGTCAGCCGGGGAAGGGAGTAGGTGTTCTTTTTCATGTTATAAAGTATTTTATTGTATAAATCTCGCTCAAATGTAGAGCTGTATAATTCTGTGAGGCGTTCCCATCTTATCAGAATAGAGAGTTATTGCTCGTCCTCAGCAAGAGTTATAGAAACCTTGGAACCGAATTTTTTGTTCATAGTCTTTTGGCTATCTGCACTCAACTTGTCTACAACCAACGTCAACCCCGATGCGTTCTGGTTAGGAACGGCGGAAAGAATTGATCCGGTCGGTTCTTGCTGATTATAGAAATAAGCGGCTTCGGTCTGCAGCTTACCAAGTTCGATTTCGGTCATGGAACCGGTGGTTACTTGTACATTGCTACGTAAATCGCTGTCTTTGGAGAAGGCAAGGGCGGCTCCTAATTTTTTAACATCCTCTTCGTTTTTTAAGGCGGCTACGAGTTTATTATCCTGCCAATACATGGCGCCATGAGTACGGAATACATATTCTTTACCGAATGTTTGCTCAATTAAGTTGAGCATTTTATTCTCTACCTGTTGATGTAGGATTTTTTCACGTAAGGCCACGGCAGCACTGCTGTTGGTAACACGATACATGATTTCCGTTGCTTCCGCGCGGGTGATGTATTTTTCCGGATTAAACAACAAACGAGGTTGGTAATGAAGGAAACCTAAGGCGACCAGTTCGCGAACGGCCGTTTGAGCCCAAGGGGCGATGAATTTCTGGTCATTATAATGAACGGCGTCCATAGCGGCTTGGTCGTCGGTGGTATAGCCCAAGTAGTGAATGTAGTTATCGGCTACGACGGCAAACTCTTGACGAGACATGAACTGCTCCGGACGATAGGTATTATCACCATAGCCGCTGATAATGTTCAGCTGGGCCACTCGTTCGATGGCATTGGCGGACCAACGATCCGACGTGATGTCTTTGAATGAGCTGGAGAGCATAACGGAGGATTCCCCGGAGATTAAATTACTGAACAATGAGGCCACTTCTTCACGGCTGATCGGTTTTTCGGGACGGAAGGTGTTGTCGTTATAACCGGAGATTAACTGCTGATTCGTCATGACCGCAATGGCTTTGGTAGCCCAGTAGTCGGCCGGAATGTCTACAAAAGTATATTTACGAGCTTCTTCGAAAACACTGGAGGTATTTTGTATCGTGCTGAATTTGAAAGGCTTATAGGTGCCTATTGCAGCTGTTTTGGAGTTTGTTGTGTCAGTATTCGCATTGTCAGTTAAAGATTCGGAAGCTGTTTTACTGCTGTCGGCGGCTGATTGGGCCTCCAATTGCGAAGTTGCCTGTCCCACAGCTTGTGCTGTATTGTTTGTGGTGTAATATTTCAGCGTTAAGGGACTGAAGGTGGTTTCGTTGCTTGGCGATTCTTTGACAACGCGCACCGGCGTATGGTCCTCATCGCTAACATCGTTAGGGCCGGTCACCGTTACGGTTTCTGCTTGGGCGATTGAGGTAGTGAGAACTAGGGCACAAAGTAGGGCCAGAGACTTTGTGGTGGTAAATTTAAACATGATACTCCTCCGGGAGTTTTTGCAAAACTCTTGTAATTTAAAATTATTTGGAAAAATTATAATTTATACAGTATTAAAACTTAGCTAGGTAACCTCGACAATAAGATTACCTAGCTGTTTTGATAGAGTTTAAAAATATGATTTTATTATAATGATCTAAAAGTATAATCGCAACTAAACTTAGTGTGTTTATTGAGCCTTCGGCTTGAATACAATAACATTTTCGACCTGATAAGCTTCTTTGACCTGCTGATTGAGCGGTGTTTTCAGAAAATCCGCCTTGTATTTCAGCGGTACCAAGATGATGAAATCGGTCTTGCCTTGAACAGCCTTAACGGCCTCAGCTTCAGAGGCAACGGGCATAACGTTTTTGCCTTTATCCCAAATTGTTTCTTTGTCGGGATCAGGTATGATTTGTGTCACCGGATGACCGTTGTAATAGACGAGTGACGTGCGGTAATCGCGATAGTAATATACCTGTGTAGTCGGCCGTAATGTTAATGTGTCAGCCAATTTAGCTGTCGATGCATCGTCCGCGATAGGCGGCAATACACACAGCAATAATACATAAAGTACACTGATGCTTAAGGCGACCATCTTAGCACTTCGACATATATGCGGTCGGATGAGACCATATAAGAGCGGCAAGAGGCTCATTACACCGCCGATGATTAAGGTAACCATTAAGTTTGCAAGATTAACATCAGGCTGTGTTTTGCCGCCAAACCATAAGCCGACAGCCGCTATGATTACCAAGAAAACAGCCGGTAGCAGAATCAGCAAATTATTACTATAGGAACGGGTGTGTTGTTTGAGCCAGCAGAAATCACTTTCCGGCGGCAGTGCGATTACTTTTACTTGGCGAGGGTTAATATTTTTCAGAAGTGAATCTTTTAAACGAATATAGCCCTGCGCCGTTAAGATAATGAACGGGATGATACATAAGAATGTATATGTCAAATATTTGGTAGCCATGAGGTTATAAAAGATGAAAACCCCAAGTCCCCAAGTGAGCAAGTATTTAAACCAAGGACTGCGTTCTCCGTAGATGAGTTCGTAAATCGTTAAGCCGGTCCATGGCAATAGAGATACGGGCCAAAGCACAAAGTACAGGAACCACCAGTTATGATCGGGATGTTCCGGCACGGTAGCGCGTACTACATTGTGGAGTCCTAAGAAACCTTCGATAAAGGCCATGCCGTGATAGCTGTACATTAAGATGTACCAAGGCAAGGCAACGATGGCAAACACCAAGAGGCCAAACGGGTGAAATAAGCGTTTCCAGGTAGCGACATTCCGCTGAAACAGAGCCACATAAGCGATGAGAATGAGACCCGGCAGAACGATTCCCACCGGTCCCTTGGTTAATACGGCCAGGCCGGCGAAGGCATAGGCGAGCATCATATGACGCGTCGTCTGCCAACCGCGCAGGCCCAGATAGGCGAAGAAGAGAATTCCCTGGGTAAATAGGAATAAATAACCGTCTGTCAAAATGGCATGGCTGATATACCAAAATTCTAAGGACGTGCCCAACATGATGGCACACCATAGGGCTAAATCGCGACGTTTGGCTACAAGGCGCATGCCGTAATAGATAAACATCCCATTGAAGGCGGCACAAAGGATGAACGGCAGACGAGCCGTAAAATCCGAAATGCCGAACAGGTTAAAGGATGCCATTAAGAGCCAGTATGTGAAAATCGGTTTGTCATACCAATACTGATCGTAAATCATGGGAGACAGATAGCTTTGATGTTGCAGCATATTGACGGCACTTAAGGCATAATTGGATTCTACCGTGTCGGTTATCGGAAAGTTCCAGGCGAAGAGCCCGTAGGCGAATAGGAGCCAAATTCCGATAGCCGCCAAGTAGAGATAATCTCGGCGCGTAAAAGGTGTTGCAAACATGTTTGAAGACTCCTTCGATTAATTTTTAGAAGTATCCGTTGTTGCATTGGCATTGTCCGTTGTTACCAAGAAGACATGAACTTTGTTGCCAAATGCATTGCGGATGGAATCATTCATATAATCGAAGCCTTTGTCGATGCGGACAATCAGCTGATTATGAGCTACGCTCGGATAAGCACCCAAGATAGTGCCGGCCGGTTGTTTTTGAGCATAGAACGTACGGAAGTTGTTTTCAATACGATCGTATTCGGCCTGGCTGTACTGCGTTGTTTCCAAATGGATGCGGTTGTTCAGGGCTTCATCAGCGGCTTTATTTTTAGCGTCTTTGGCTAAAATATCTTCAAATTTAGCAAGGTCGTCATCGCTCTTGAAGGCTACATGCAATACATCATTTTGCCAGTACATGACACCGTAGTTCTGGAAGTTCCCCGGAGTTTTAAAAAGTGTGTTTAATTTTTTGAAAACTTTGTTTTCAAGGTCAGATTGGGCTTTCAAATCGCTGGTCTGTTTAGCGGTTACATTGCCGGTTGCAGTGTTTTGACCTTTGGAATCAGGAAGAGCGGCACTGCTGTCGGAAGTGGCTGTGCTTGATTTTGTGTCAGTGTTTTTGCTGTCGGTCGCAGGACTCACCATCATGCCTTTTTCAATACGGAATAACATGGCTACCGCTTCGGCACGGGTAATATCTTCGGTCGGACGGAAGAAGTTGCTGTCCCCGCCGGAAGCGATGATGCCGCGGCTGGCTAAGGTAGTTACGGACGATTTATATTCGCTGTCAATTTTGCTTTCGTCAGGGAAGCTTACTTGATCCGGAGCTACCACTACATTCGGTTTGTATTCTTTAGCTTTGGTTTTGCTCTTAATGGAGGCTACGGTAAGTTCGTCTTTATAAGCTAAATATTCAGCGGCTGTTTGGGCGAATTCTTCACGAGTCAAGGTTTCCTGATTTTTGAACGGAGCCAATAATTCTTCACCGGTTACATCTTTAACCACCGTGATTTTGGCGTTTTTCTTGTTTTGCGAAGATTTGGCGTCTTTGGCTGCCTGCTGTGCTTTGTCATGGGCAATCAGTTTATCGTAAAGGGCAGCAGCATCAGCTGTTTTTAAAGCATCGCCCGGTTTGAATTCACCTTGACCGTTACCGGATAAAATGCCGTCTTCAAGCATAACGTTAATTGGTACGGCGGCCCAGTGATTTTTTACATCTTGGAAGCCTTTGGCTTCTTCTGCGGCAGCGGCTTTAGCGGCTTTTTCATTCATAGATTCAACTAATTGCGCTTTTTCTTTGTCGGCGGCGGTTAATTCTTTGGTCTGTACCGTATCGGCAGCGGTGGCTGTGGTTGTTACCGCAGTTGTTGCCGTGCTGTTTGCGTCAGCGGCCAGACCGGTGTACGTAGTTGTTGTTAAAAGCGTAGCTACTAAAACGGCTAAGCGTAAAGAACGTGATGTCATAAATGAAACCCCTTTCTATTTCAGGTTATTAAAAATTTGAGAAAAACATCTTGATAATGTACATACTTTATTATTGAGTTTACGAATAATAAAAATAATACCCTTAATACTTTGATTATATCACGAACAAGAGGGGCTTTAAAGGGATAAAGAAGCGGTTTGAAGCGAACAACGGTTACTATTCAAATAATTACGTTCTCTGTACAAATATTTTACTAAATCCTATTTCAAGCATTCTTAAAATGCATATAAGATAGGGCTTTTGCCAATATCGCAATTCTTTGGACAAGGCATTTTTTATTCTATATAATATTAGTGATGATTTCCGTGCGATTATACAGTGTAGACCGTTTAATCTTGAAAAAAATGGGAAGTATGCGCAAGTGTGGGTAATCAAGTAAGTGTAAGTACGTAGGAAAGTTGAGGATGTGAGGAAATGAAAATTCATTTATTTTCACAATGTTTGATTGACATGTTTTATCCCCACGTGGGGATGGCCGGCGTACAGGTATTAGAACGATTAGGCTGCGATATTACCGTGCCTAAGAAACAGGTATGTTGCGGACAGATGTTTGCGAACTCCGGTTATAACGACGCGGCTAAAGGCGCAATCAAGAATACGATTGAAGTCTTTGAAAACGCTGAGTACATCGTGAGCATGTCCGGTTCTTGTGCCTTTGCCATTCGTGACGAATATCGTCATATTTTGGCAGATGAGCCCGAATGGATGGCTCGTGCCGCCAAAGTCAGTGAACGCATCTATGAATTCACCGATTTTATCGTGAATGTATTGGGCGTAACTGATGTAGGAGCTACATTTAACGACAAAGTTACGTACCACAAATCTTGTCACGTAACGCGTTTAATGGGTATCAAAGAACCACCTATGAAATTATTGGAAAATGTTAAAGGTCTCGAATATTTACCAATGAATCGTGCGGAAGGTTGCTGTGGTTTCGGCGGTACGTTTACTGTTAAAATGCCTGAAATCTCCGCTGTTATGACTCGCGAAAAAGCAATGAATATTTACAATTCCGGTGCTAATGTAGTAGCCGGCGGTGACCAAGCTTGTCTCATGAATATTGAAGGTATGCTTGATCGTCTTTATAAAGACGGCGAAATCGATCGTCGTATCAAGGTAATGCACATTGCGGAATTATTGAATTCGCGCTAGTCGTTAGGAGGAACTGAACATGGCTATTTTATACGATGAACGTCCGTTTAAAAAACGTGTTGAGGATGTTCTTGCCAATGACTTTAAGGTAAAGGCCATCCAAAAAGCACAAGATGTATTCTATGCAAAACGTAAAGCATTGGTTGATCAAGTACCTGAATGGGAAGAATTCCGTGATGAAGCGGCTGAACTTCGCGATCATGTATTGAGCAACTTGGATTATTATTTGAATCAATTTGCTGAAAACGCCAAAAAAGCCGGTGCTAAAGTGCACTTTGCCCGTGACGCTAAAGAAGCAAATGAATATGTAATGGAAGTAGTTCGTGCCAAAAATGCCAAAATGGTCGTAAAAGGCAAAACTATGGTGTCCGAAGAAATCAGCCTTAACGAAGTATTGATGAATAACGGCGTAGAAGTTAACGAAACTGACTTGGCCGAATTCATTTTGCAGACAGCTGACTGGAACCCGCCATCTCATATCGTAGTACCTGCCTTGCACTTTGCTCGTGAACGTATTCGTGACACGTTCCACGAAAAACTCGGTTATGAAGGTACGGAAGATCCGGAAGAAATGACTCGTTTCGTACGTAAACGTATTCGTGATCGTTTCTTGCACGCCGATATCGGTTTTACCGGTTGTAACTTCGGTGTAGCCGAAACCGGTACTATTACTATCGTATCCAATGAAGGTAACGGTCGTATGAGTAGCTCCATGCCTAAGACTATGATTTGTCTCATGGGTATGGAACGTCTTGTACCTGACTTTGCCGGTCTTGATATTATGATGGAACTCTTGATTCGCTCCTCCGTAGGTGCCAAGATTTCCAACTACTACTCCATGATTACAGGTCCTGCTAAACCTGGTGAAGCAGACGGTCCTGAAGAACTTCACATCGTTATTATCGACAATGGTCGTTCCAATATTTTAGGCGGCGAATTCAACTCCATGCTTCGTTGTATCCGTTGCGGTGCTTGTATGAATATCTGTCCGGTATATCGTCAGATTACCGGCCATGCATACGGCTCCATCTATCCGGGGCCAATGGGTGCGGTATTGACTCCATTGTTGGTTGGTTATGAAAAAGCGGGCGACTTACCTTACGCATCCACATTATGCGGTGAATGTTGGGAACATTGTCCGGTTAAGATTCCACTCCACGAATTACTTTTGAAACATCGCGTTAACATTGCCGACAAAGCTCATCTTCGTCCGGCAGCTGAAGAAGCTATTTTCAAAACCGTGGCTACTGTATTCAGTAATTCCTTCCTCTTTGACTATGGTACTAAGTTAGGTGCCATCGGCATGAAACTTATGAGTAAGAACGGTAACTTAGCCGATTGGACTAAATTATTGCCGGTAGTTGGCGGCTGGATGAAAGCGAAAGACATGGGTACGATGAAACTCAAGAAATTCCGCGATGTATATGCTGAATATGAAGCTACTAAAAAACGTAAGTAAGGAGACAAGACAATGGATGAAGTAAAACGTAAAGCATTTTTTAGCCGTATTTCTCATGCGTTGGGGCGTAAAGAGATTCCTACTTTCGTAGCACCATATCCTTATGAAAAAGGACCTCAAGAGAATATGTACTCCGACCTTTCCCATGAACAAGTTGTAGAAATGTTCAAAGTGGAATGTGAAAAAGTAGGTACTAAATTTGTAACTACTGATGAAGCGCATGTAGTCGAAACAATCATTAATGAAATTGAATCTCGTGGCGGCGGTAAAGTAATTTATCCGTGCTGTGAAGAAGCTCAGAAATTCCAGTTGAGAGAAGAATTTGCTAAGGTTGATAAACCGGATATTACATTCTATCAATGGAATCCGTCAGCCGGTCGTGAAGCCAATATCGATCAGGCTAAAGTAGCTGAAATCGGTATTACCTTCCCAATCATGGGGATTGCCGAAACAGCAACTGTTATCCAACCTAGCTTTGAAGCCAGCGGCCGTTCTATCGGTTTGTTGCCACTTTGTCACATTGCGGTTATCCGCACAGCTGACATTGTGCCTCGTATGACACAGTCCATGCGAGCTCTCACTAAAGTGTATAAAGAAAATCCTGCAGGATTCCCATCTAATGTGGTTCATATTTCTGGTCCTTCCAACACAGCCGATATCGAATTGGTTCGTGTAGTAGGGGTTCATGGTCCTATCAATGTAACGTTTATTCTCGTTGACTAGGTAAGGAAATGTCCGACGCCGTAAGCACAACTTGTGCACTATGTCGTCGGACTTTTTTATAAGGGCATATTCGTCAAAATCTTTTACAAAATAGGGAGTTCAGTGAATATGCTGATAAGGGAATATGGGTGAATGTGCTTTGGCCCTTTTATAGTGCGAAAGTCAATCACCTGTAACCCTACAAATTCGGATATCGAAATATTTTTAAAAAATAATTATATTAAAACAGTAGGAATTTAAAAAATGTTGTGATATAATACCAACGTCACATTCACAATTGAATAAGTAAGGAGGGAAAAAAGTGGATATTCCATTTTTCCAAGAGTTTTTAATGGTTAGCAATCCGATTACTATCGGTATTCTAATCTTGTTTGTAGCGATGCTTGCGTTCGTTTACTACTTGCAACGCCGTCAAACAGCCTTTGGTAACCTTGTTATCATCGGTACCTTATTGGGTGCTGTTTTAGGCTTCGTAGTGCAGTTTATTGCACAGTTCCCGGACGACCCTATGAAAGTTGTGTACATTAAGGAAAGCACTAAATGGTTCTCCTTGATCGGTGGCGGGTTTATCGATTTAATCCGTATGCTCGTTATTCCATTGGTATTTATTTCCATTATTCATGTTATTTTGCACATGGAACGCGGTGCTGATTTGAAAAAATTAGTCAGCTCTACTGCTTTCGTAGCCTTGGTAATGGTAGCAATTGCTGCTGTGGTAGGCCTTGTGCTTGGTTCCGTAACTCACTTGGGTGAAGGTATTGCCGCCGGCGGTGCCCCTGCCAAGATGCGTGAAGTAAAACCTGTGGTTGATACCTTGCGTGCCTTGATTCCGAATAACCCGATTAGCGCTATGGCGGAAACTAACGTTATCGCCGTTGTAGTATTCGGTGTTATCTTGGGTGGTATTGCCCGTTTGATTAAACAAACCGGTACCGACAACCTTGAATTGGTTACTAAATTGTTTGATGAACTTCACCTCATTATTTCTTGGGTGGCAGATTTCATCATCGGCCTTATGCCTTACGGCGTATTGGGCTTGTTGGCAACAACGTTGGCTCAAAAAGGCTTCCAGGCTATTGCCGACATGGGTCTTTTCATCGTATTGATCTACGTAGGCGTAGTGATTATGTTAATTGTACAGGCTGTACTTTTAACAATCTTCGGCGTAAGCCCAATCATGTATTTCCGTAAAGCAAGAGCTCCGTTGTTCTTGGCTTTCATATCCCGCTCCAGTATGGGCGTGTTACCGTTAACGGTAGATACCTTGACTAAACGTTTAGGTGTTAACGCAGCGACTGCCAACACTGTAGGCAGCTTCGGTACTACCGCCGGTATGCAGGGTTGTGCGGGTGTATTCCCGGCTTTATGTATCGTATACATTGCGAATGTTGCCGGTGTACCACTTGATATGACTATGTACATCATGAGTGTTATCGTAATTGCCTTGGGTTCCATCGGTATTGCCGGTGTGCCAGGTACAGCTACTATGGCTGCTTCCGTATCCTTGTCCGGTACCGGTCTTGGTGCGTTCTTCAGCTCCATTTCCCCTGTATTGGCAATCGACCCAATTATCGATATGGGTCGTACGATGCTTAACGTAAGCGGTTCTATGACAAATGCGATTGTGGTAGATAAACTTATGGGCACCTTCGATCAGGAAGCATTTAACGATACTTCCACTATCGATCGTCCGGTAAGCAATAAAACGGAAACTGTTCAGTAATTGTAACTTCAGTTTATAAAACAAAAAGCTATAAGATACTAAAATAAAAACCTCGGCAGAGAAATCTGTCGAGGTTTTTTATGTAAATCAGAGGCTTAAGTTGTTTGGCAAAATATTGACGCTTTGGTTGCAAGACTCATAATTTTATTTAAAAATGTCCAGTTTACTTAATCCGTTGCGGAGATTAATAATATCCCTCGGCAGGTACTCGGCAATAGATAGGCCTACGATTTCAGCCATTTCGTCGACTGCTTGAAGAATTTGAACTATGTTTGCCAAGTTCATTTCACTAACAGCGTATTCTACCGGGCCTTGATGTGGCTTATTGCAGAGAAGGCTCCGGAAATCAGCCGAACTGAGAACATCTAAATCCAAATGTACCATTACATGCTCAATGTTGTTATCTTTGAGCCATTGAGTAACAGGCTGAGCGGATGTTAAATCCTGTGGTGTTAAATACGAAAGCGAATGCTCAGTAATGAAACTTTTTTCATGTGGTAAAAGGCCGGATTCAATCAAACCTACATAAAGAACTTGGTTTGGTTTAAATGGCGCTTTCACGGTTTTGGCAAAGCTAGGGGCACCGTGACCCAATAAATTACCTAACACCATGGCATGTTCGTGGTCAAAGTCCTTTGGGGTCATGATGTCGGGATGAGCATCAATCCAAAGGATGGCCGCATTGTCCGGATACTGCTCATGTAAATAATCAAAAGGAACCTGTGAAATGGAGCAATCCCCACCGATAGTAATGATTCTGCGAGGTTGCTTGGTTTTTAAAATTTCACGAGCGGCCGCTTGCTGAGTTAAAAGGATATCTTCAGCGAAAATTGCTTTATTTGTTTGTGCTTCATAAGCTTTGTCCGTGGTTAATTCATCAGCCACCGGCACATGGACTTTCTCCATCGATGGAGACGTAGGGAGAAGTGCATCCAGTACGCGAGCTCCAATTTGATAGTCCGGATTGGCTCAGCCCTGCCATTGCGGATACACGAGTTGCAGCGTTTTGCCGGGAGTTGTAGTTTTAGTTGGATTAGTTTGTGCGTTCATGGTGTGAAAGACCTCCTTGAAAAATGCTATAATAACAGTAATAGTAGCTGTCGTGATGTTTGGTTTTGCGTCTCTTTGAGGTAAGAATATGTTAATACCACGTTATATTTTTACGAATGACTTTGTCGACTTGAGGACCTTATTTGAGGCTCAGCCGCATAAAGAAATAAAATTGAAGCCCGGTGAATACTTATGGCAACCGGACGAATTTGTTCAGTCTATTAACTATATAGATGGGGGCTTGGCCAAAACCTATTTGGTCCATGAAACGGGGCGCCGTAAGATTATTTCCTATCATGGCATGGGCACAATTTTCCCCGGTTTTCACGAGCTGGACTTTAAAATTGAACAAACACTGGTGACCGAGGCTATTACCCCTATGAAGGTGTGGCGGTTTTCACGGGAGGGATTTGGCCGATTGCTCGAAGAATACCCGAAGCTTAATCGGTATCTGTTAAATTCGTATGCCCGCTATATTAATTTGCTTCTTTTTGAAACAGCCCATCAGGAATATAATTCGGGATTTGTTAAGATATGTAATGCCATCCTGTTGATTCATAACGCGCAGACCGAAGTTGGTGAAAATGCACTCTTTTTGTCACAGGAAGAATTGTCCGAGTTAGTGGGCATGAGTCGTGTCAATTTGACGCGCCATATCGGTCGCTTGAGAGAAGAAGGTGTTATCGATACAGCTCGGAAACAAATAAGAATTCGTAAGCTCGATACCTTGATGCAGTACTGTTCCGGTGAAACAATGCCAATGTGAATGAAAACCGCCTATATCCAAATATATTATATGAAGAACACAAATGGGAATTCTGCTACACAGGATACAGAATAAGTGATATAATGAGAGTAAGTTTTATAAATGAACAATTGTGCATTTATGGGGAATAAATTTTATCTATTAATCAGTAAGGAGTGGAGCGTATGAAGCGGTTAGTGTTTTTATGTTTTGCCCTGCTCATGCTCGTGTTGGCAGGCTGTGCACAGGTAACTTCGGAGATTGAGGTGAAATCGGATTTCAGTGGGGAATGGAAGGCAACGATTCAATCACCGGTACCTATCAGTAAAGGAGATTTGCTAAGTGCAGTCACAAAGAACTCGAACGGGCAGATGCCTATCGACATAAACAAAGTGGAGCTTGAACCTATAGGTCCTGATGGTAAAGAGTTAAAAGGCGATAGTGCGACTATACAGGCTCAGACTTGGAAATTAGAAGCTAAATTTGCCAATAAAGACGAATTGGCCCGGATGAGCGCGGCAGTATTCGGACGCACTTCTGATGCCAAAATAAACGTTATTTATCCGTACGGTGACGATCCTGATGTGTATACTTTTAATTTAGGCAAAGCATCCGGAGCTACTACGATTGAAGTAGATGGCAAAATCATCAAGGAAAGTATCGGTAAGGGTATATTGAAAGATGATGATACGGTTATTTACGCGGCCGGGGATCCGATTTACTTCCAATTTAAGAAGGGTGGCAATATGGGCCTCTTTATCGGTGGCGCACTTGGTCTTGTTATTTTGGCAGGGGTTGGTTATGTGTTCTATCGTCGCCGTCAAACCACGGTATAGGGAGGTCTTGCTATGAAAACGAAACGATTGGTAACCTATATGCTGATGGCGTTAGCTGTAGCTCTTATGTTTGTGCTCACCGGTTGTGGCGGTTTGGGTAGTTCACAAGACTTCTCGGGCACCTGGGGCTATTTGCAAACACCACAAGGGGATAAGGTAACCTATGAGTATAACAGTGATACGATTTATGTAGTCACCATTGAGAAAAAGACGGAACATACATATACAATAGACAGTAAAGATTATCAGTATAAGCATGAAAAGGGCGAATTCTTAAATCAAGCCAGTTATGTACCACGAAATCTGTATTGGAGTTTCTATCTCTCAGGTTATCCTACAGGCCCTGATATTAATGGAGTATTACCTAATATCGTAATTACATTTAAATTAACTGATGTGACACCTAAAACTGAAGCCTTATCTATGACGGAACGTGATGACGTATTATACGTAGATAAAAATGGTCTTGAATATACCTATGATAGTAAAAATGATACACTAGTAAGTGGAAATATTGTGTTACATCGTGTAAAAGATGGTGATATTTCCTCGTTAAAAGAAGAAGCACAAAAACATATAAAAGATTTCTATCAAAAAGAATATGTCGAGACAAATAAGTGGAACATTACACAATATAATTTTAGAGATGATGCTCTAACGGCAAAATAAGAAGTATTGCTCGTATGCACTCAGAGTTCGGCGCATTCCCCCAGCAACTCAGCCATGACTAATGTACTGAGGGAACGGCGTAACGCAAAAAAAGAAGAAGGGTATTGCTCGTAGACGACTTTGTTCGTAAGAACCCGGAGTCCGAGAGCAATACCCTCTTTTTTTTACTTATGATATCCCGAAGTATTTAGTTATAACTGATTGCGTTCATTCCATAAAGTGCGTGCCCCAAAGTAGAGCAAGCAGAACGACGATAAACAAACGGTGGTACAGTTGGCTACCATGATGGTAATCTGATACAGCACCGCTTCATTTGGCATGGCGCCGGCTAAGATCTGACCGGTCATCATGCCGGGAAGGGCGATAATACCCATGCCGACCATCGAGTTCATGGTCGGTAAGAAGGCCGTTTCTAAAGATTGCACAACAAAAGGATGGATTATCTTGGCAGGTGGTGTGCCGATATTTAAGAGTACCTCAATTTGTTGTTTGTGCGAGTCTAGATTCTCCTTGAACGACTTCAAGGCCAAAGTGGCACCATTCATAGTAGCACTGACGAGCATACCGCTGATTGGGATAACATATTGCGGCGTCAAAATATCTTTACGGATAACAACGAGTAACATAAAGCTCGTGATGCTCACACAGGTGCCGATAACAGATAAAGCCGTAATACACTTAAATTTGCTGTTAAGCCACGGATTCTTATGAATCGTACGATAGACCGCAAAGCCGACCATGAGTGTCAGATAAGTTAAGACGAAGAACGGTGACGGGTTTTGAAAAATATAGAGCAGTACATAACCGGCGATGATTAATTGCACCGTCATTTGCAAAGTGCCCAGCAAGAGAAATTTTGTTTGCGGGATTTTACAATAGGTAAAAATTCCGGCGATTACCAGGAGCAATAAATAGATGGATAAGAAACCGCCCAGTTGCATGGAAATAGATTCTGTCATAATAAAAAACTCCAATCTTTTGGATACTATACCTCGTGAAGACTTTTAAGCTCAATTAAAGCATCGCTGAACTGTGGGTACAGCGAGTCATCATGGGAGATGACGAGGGCTGTTTTGCCATGTTCCGTCATATATTGTTTCATACGCGTGAAGAAGATGACAGCCGTCGGTGTATCAAGGGCGGCGCTGGGTTCATCCCACATATACACTTCTGCATCGAGTGACAGCATGATAGCGTTAAAAACACGTTGCCGTTCACCGCCGGACAGGCGTTCTACGGATTGTGAGGGTTCAAACGGTGCGGCTGCAATATAGAGAAACTGTTTCATAGCCTCTTCGTCGGGTGGAGTTGTTTCCCGATAGCTGTGATATTTTTTGAAATTATCGGCAATGGTGCCGTCAAACAGATAGACTTGCTGATTAACCAGCAAAATTTTGCGACGCAGTTCCAAAGTATCCATCGTAGCAATATCTACATTATCGTAATAAATCGTTCCTTGTGAAGGGTTTATGGTTGCATTAAAAAGACGAAACAGCGTACTTTTGCCGGAACCGCTGGCACCTTGTACAAAGGTCATTTCGCCTTTAGGTATTGTTATATCGGGGTAGTGAATCATATCGTTGAAGACTAAGTCTTTAGTAGTAATTAAGTCCATAGAAATACTCCTTTCCTCTATATTTTAATTGATTTCGCGGAATATAAATAGTTAAAAATTTTTAAATTTATCATCAGATGGTGAGAGTTGAGAATACATTTCATGTTGTTGCAGGGGCGATGAATAAAAGGATAGATTTTAGTATAATTAGTTATGAAAAAGAACGAAAATCGAAAAAGAGATAAATAAGAAATACTTTTATTTTAGAAAACCGATTTTGAATTATGGAGTTTATTAGATGAGTTAACCCTTTTATTTTTCCCTGATTCATGCTATGGTTATGTTTTAAGATTAGCGTTTACAAAGTGTAATTAATACGATGAAATTCGATATGATTAGACTTTTATTAAGTTGATTACTATTTGAAATTAATTTTATTCGATTTAGTAGCAGCTATTCTTAATTAATATAGTTAAAGCTGATTTTAATCAAATTGGCGGGTTCTATAATTATTCAATTTAACAGAGACTATATTTATTCAACTATCCTGAAAACGCATATATGAGATAACTTTAAATTATAAATACTTTTGTGTGATAGGAATGTACATTTAGAATGTACAGATTTGATATTTAGGAGTATAATTTAGTCGTGATATTACGAATGGAGGGCTTTATAATGAGCTTTTCGGTGCTTACAGATGTATGTGTCAAGTGTAACATGTGTGTGGCAGAGTGCCCTACAGGATTATTGGTTATGAAAGAGAACGGTCCGGCCGCAGGGTTTGGCAGCTGTATTTCTTGTGGACATTGCGTAGCAGTTTGTCCTACAGGTGCGATTGATTATACAGTAACGCCTCGTGCCGAACAAATTCCTGTTGGTGATTACCATATGCCTGATCCTGAAACGGCAGAAAAATTTTTACGGTATCGTCGATCCATTCGTACATTCCGCGATACACCGGTTCCCAAAGAGTTGATTACGAGATTGTTGAATGTGGCTCGTATGGCTCCGACAGGTTCCAATAGTCAAGGCGTTTCGTATCGGGTAATCCAAAAGAAGGAAACGCTCACGGCTATTAGTGACGCTGTCATGGACTGGATGATCGGATTGGGGAAAGAAAATAGTCGTATGCGAATTTATGCTCATAACGCAAAGCGTTATAACCGGACAGGGCGTGATTTTATCTTGCATAAAGCCCCTGCATTGGTATTGGCGATAAGTAAGGATGAATTGGTTGAACGCGGCCGCGATAACGGCCATTTCGCTCTTACTTATGCGGAATTGATGGCACCTTCCTTAGGCCTGGGAAGTTGCTGGTCTGGCTTTGTAGAATTTTGTGCACAAGTAGGTTATGAACCACTGTTACAGTTACTTAATTTACCGGACGGGTATAGGGTTGCCGGTGCAATTATGGTGGGATATCCTAAGTTTAAGTACCACTATATGCCTGAGAGAGAATCACTGAGAGTTTTCTTTGATGAGGAGGATTAAACGCATGGCATTAGTAACACTGGAAATGATTAGGGAAGCGGAAGAACATCTGAAAGGGGTAGCACAACGAACTTCGATGATGCATTCTACCTCTTTGAGTGAACAATGCGGCTGTGAAGTCCATTTGAAAATGGAGAATTTTCAGCGCACCGGTTCTTTCAAATTACGCGGTGCATATAATAAGGTAGCGTCTTTGACACCGGAAGAACGAGCTCGCGGGATTGTAGCTTCGTCGGCCGGCAATCATGCGCAAGGCGTAGCTTTGGCGGCTAAAGAATACGGTTGTAAAGCAACGATTTGCATGCCGACCAATGCACCGATTGCAAAAATCGACGCCACTAAAAGTTATGGTGCTGACGTTGTGTTAGCAGGCGACTTTTATGCGGATTGTTATGAAAAAGCCTGCCAATTACAGAAAGAAAAGGGATTTACCTTCTGTCATCCGTTTGATGATCCGTTGGTTATTGCCGGTCAAGGTACGATCGGGCTTGAAATTCTTGAAAAATTACCGGAAACGGATGTTATCGTTGTGCCAATCGGCGGGGGCGGTTTAATCTCCGGCATTGCCGTAGCGGCTAAAGAATTGAAACCAAGTATTCGTATCGTTGGCGTGCAGACACAGAATATGCCGTCCATGAAAGAATCGGTGGCTCACGGTGAAATCACCACCGTACCGGCTTTAAAAAGCTTGGCCGATGGGATTACCGTAGGTACACCGGGTACATTGACTTTTGATATCGTGTCGAAATACGTAGATGAAATTGTTACCGTCAGTGAAGCGGAAATTGCGGAAGTTATTTTGTTCCTTTTGGAACGTGTCAAAACGGCTGCTGAAGGTGCCGGCGCTTGTCCGGTAGCAGCTTTGATGAATCATAAGATTCAAGGCGTTGAAGGCAAAAACGTAGTGGCTTTGGTCAGCGGCGGTAATATCGACGTGAACATGATCGACCGTATCATTAATAACGGTCTTGTAAAAACATGGCGTCGTGCTTATTTTGATGTTGTGGTACAGGATAAACCGCATGTATTGTCTAAGATTACGAGCATAATCTCTGACAGTAATGCTAATATTTTGAGTATTTATCACGATCGCAGTCAGCGTGATATTGAAGTCGGTTATGTACATGTAGCCTTAGAAATTGAAACTATGAACGAAAAACATGTTAACAGCTTATTGGCTACCTTGTCGGCCAACGGATTCCCGGCTATTTTGCGATAGGTCAGAGAATCCTCAGGTAAAGGTGAGTGTTTTAGGGAGATGACACATATAGAGGAGACAGATTAGAAACATAGAGTAGGAGTAAAAATATGGAATCGGGAAAAAACTTAGAGCGTAATTTAAAACCTCGTCATGTGGAAATGATCGCCCTGGGCGGTACGATTGGGGTAGGCTTATTTATGGGTTCAGCCAGCACGATACAGACAGCCGGTCCGGCCGTATTATTGTGTTATGCTTTATCCGGCGTTGTAATGTTTTTGATTATGCGTATTATGGGTGAAATGTTGTATTTAGAACCGGTACCGGGTTCATTTGCGGCCTATGGGTATCGTTATATTTCCCCATATATCGGTTATATAACTGCTTGGTGCTACTGGTTTATGTGGACATCGGTAGGGCTTGCCGAAGTAACGGCGGTAGGGATTTACATGAGTTATTGGTTCCCTGAACTGCCCCACTGGGTATCGGCTTTTGTAGCTATGGCAATTATTGTAGCGGCCAATCTTGCTTCCGTTAAATACTATGGTGAGTTTGAATTCTGGTTTGCTTTAATTAAAGTGGGGACCATCGTATTCATGCTCGTTATCGGTGCGATGATGATTTTATTCGGCTTCGGCAATGACGGCGTACCTATCGGGTTCTCCAATTTGTGGGAACACGGCGGTTTTGCACCGCACGGTTTTGGTGGTATGTTGGCAGCCATGTGCGTGGTAGCGGCAGCCTTCCAAGGGGTTGAATTGGTAGGTATTACAGCCGGTGAAGCTCAAAATCCGCGTCATACCTTAGTTAAAGCGGTAAAAGGCATTGTTTGGCGCATCTTGATTTTCTATGTTGGTGCTATTTTTATTATTCTTTGTATTTATCCATGGAATGAATTGGGTTTTGTAGGTAGCCCGTTTGTTACTACATTCTCTCGCGTAGGGATTGCCAGTGCAGCCGGTATTATCAACTTCGTTGTTTTAACAGCTGCTTTATCCGGTTGTAACAGCGGTATCTATAGCTGCGGTCGTATGTTATATACCTTGGCTAAAAATGGTCAGGCTCCTAAGATTTTTGCAAAATTATCTAAATCGGGTGTACCGCGTAACGGCATTTATGTATCCATGCTTTCCTTAGTATTCGGGGTTGTGTTGAATTATTTAATTCCTGACTCCAAATTGTTCTTATATATTTATAGTGCCAGCGTTTTCCCTGCTATGGTATCCTGGTTTGTATTGGCCGGGGCACAGCGTAAATTCAGAGAACGTTGGGGCAAAGAAATCATGGATCAGCATCCGTTCAAATCGCCGTTGTATCCATATTCCAACTATTTCTGCTTAGGCTTCTTGGCACTTGTTACCATCGGCATGATTTGGAATGAAGATACACGTATATCCTTAGTGGTAGGTTGGTTATTCATCGCCATCGTTACGGCCTTCTACTACGGCCTTGGCATGAATAAACGTCCGGTTGTTCACGAAGAATTTGTTCATGAAGACGGTCTTGGTGCAGGCGGCCCTGCCGGCGAAGAACGTGTAATGGAAGAAGGTTCCGTAACGGCTATTAAATAGTTCTGTAGAATCAACGACTTAAATAGGTATATGGGCACTTACTTATATGGGTGGCAGCGTCAGTTGCAGTAAGCAGGTCATATAAACTATCAGAAGTATAATCAAATAAAGCCTCACAATAATTATTTTTAGTTATTGTGGGGCTTTTTTATTTCAGGTTTATGTGATAGGATAATAGATAAGCTTGATGACGTTGGGGTTTATGAAATTCTTTGTATCAAAATTTTTGGTGAAAAGAGTTTGGCCGGCCGGATTGAGAACCCGGGAGGCACACATCAAGTTTTTTTGTGGGGCCCTTAGGGCAGTGTAAATGAGAGAGAGGTAGTACAAATGAATTTTAAAAAATGGTTAGCACCTGTGTTGGTGGGGATTTTGGCAATCGGCATTGCCGGTTGCGGTACTGATTCTTCTTCAAAGGAAATTCGTATCGGCGCCACAGCCGGTCCGCATGCGGAAGTTGTTGAGGCAGTTGCAAAAGAAGCAGCTAAACAAGGCATCAATGTTAAGGTTGTTGAATTTTCAGACTATGTAACACCTGACAAAGCATTGGCAGAAGGTGATTTGGATCTTAACAGTTACCAACACGTGCCGTTCATGGAAAACTTTAACAAAAATAATAACGCTCATTTAGTATCAATCGGTAAAACGATCTTGATGCGCATGGGCTTGTACAGTAATAAGGTAAGAAGTGTCGATGAGATTCCGGATGGTGCCGTTGTGGCCATTCCGAACGATCCGACTAACGGCGGTCGCGGCTTAGCATTGTTGGCTAAGGCCGGTCTCATTACCTTAAAAGACGGTGTCGGCTTCAAAGCCACGCCGGCTGATGTAGTGTCAAATCCTAAACATTTGGAAATCAGAGAGCTTGAAGCGGCTCAATTACCGCGTAGTCTTGATGACGTAACGGTAGCAGCCATTCCGATGAACTATGTAATGAGTGCAGGCATTGATGTAGCTAAACAGGGGATTTTCTTGGAACCTAAGAATGAACCGTTGGCAGTCATGGTCTTAGCGGCTCGTGAACAGGATAAAGACAATCCGACTTATAAGAAGATTGCCGAAATTTTCCATTCGCCGGCTATTAAGCAGTTCATTGCCGATAAATTCAAAGGCACGATTGAACCGGCTGAATAATTGAAGGTTAATAAATAAATTAAATTGAAGTAAATTGAATTAAAGTAAATTAAATTAAGCCGTGTTGTGATACCGTTTCCGATATTGCAACATGGCTTTTTTGTTTTTTGCGAAAGGTGGGATTATGGCCGTTAATTATAATGGGAATCGGCCAAATTATAGACTCTTTTGTTGATTTATTGATTGTATTAAATATACCGAATGAAGAAAAATAGGGTATAATAAATAATAAGAGTTTTTTATATTTATATAGAGTCAGGAAGTCTGTATGGAAATGTAGCAGGCAGAACCTGTTAAATTATTATGAGTAATGGTTAAAGGAGGTTGTATATGACCGAGTTAAAAGTAGTAGTATCAGAACATGCGGAATCAGTGGTCGGTATATTGACGAAACGCGACGTTATTCGGCCGAATCAAACCGATTTTACCAATGTAGGGGCAGTTATTATTTGTGACTGTGAAATAGATATATTGAAAAGTACGCCGGTTAAAGTTTTTGACATTCCCGTATTCGTGGTCCGCACGGGAACCGGGATGGAAGGCTTAAGCCCTAACCAAGTATCGCAAGCGGAGGATGCCGTGCTGCGTGATGCCTATGCGGTTTTAGACGATGAGCCGTCGGAACGTGAATTTTACATACGACGTCTTGAAACGGCTGTTCAAAATTATGAGCATCGTTCATTACCGCCGTTTTTCCGTTCCTTGCGACGCTATGTAGAGCTCGGCAACTCCCAGTTTGACTGTCCGGGGCATCAAGGCGGTCAATTTTTCCGTAAACATCCGGCCGGTCGGGCTTTTTACGATTATTACGGTGAACACCTTTTTCGTAGTGATTTATGCAATGCCGATGTTCAACTAGGCGATTTGTTGATTCATGAAGGCTATGCGTTAGAGGCACAGGAACATGCGGCACAAGTGTTTAATGCAGATAAAACCTATTTTGTGCTCAACGGTACTTCCTCATCGAATAAAGTGGTACTCAATGCGTTGTTGGCACCCGGCGATATTGTGCTCTATGATCGCAATAACCATAAATCCGTGTCGCACGGTGCTTTGGTACAAGCCGGTGCTATTCCGGTGTATCTCGAAACGGCCCGTAATCCGTTCGGTTCCATCGGCGGTATTCCGGAAGCTTGTTTTGATGAAACCGTTCTTCGTGAGCGCATTGCGGAGCGCAATCTTGAAAAAGCCAAGGCTCAGCGTCCGATTCGTTTGGCCGTGATTCAGCTTGGCACCTATGACGGCACTATTTATAATGCGCGTCAGGTGGTCGATAAAATCGGTCACTTATGTGATTATATCTTGTTTGACTCCGCCTGGGTGGGGTATGAACAATTCATTCCGATGATGAAAGATTGTTCGCCGCTCCTCTTGGAATTGGGGCCGGAAGATCCGGGCATTTTGGTAACACAATCCGTGCATAAACAAATGGCGGGTTTTTCACAAACATCGCAAATTCACAAAAAAGATTCGCATATTCGCGGCCAAGTCCGTTATGTGAATCAGAAACGTTTTAACAACGCTTTTATGATGCATGCATCTACATCACCGTTCTATCCGCTATTTGCGGCACTTGATGTGAATGCGAAAATCCATGCCGGCGAAGGCGGCAGGGCCTTATGGCGTGATTGCGTCATGGTGGGTATTGAAGCCCGTAAAACGGTGCTGCGCAATTGTAAATATTTGCGACCGCTCGTGCCGCCGATGGTACACGGTAAAGCGTGGGAAGATGGCGAAACGGAAGTTATGGCTGATGATGTGTCGTATTTTGCCTTTGAACCGGAAGCCAAATGGCATTCCTTTAAGGGTTACGGCGAGGGGCAATACTTCATTGATCCTTGTAAATTTCAGCTCATAACGTCGGGCATCGATATGGAAACCGGCGAATACGAAGATTTCGGTATTCCGGCGACTATCTTGGCAAATTATTTGCGAGAACACCAGGTAGTGCCTGAGAAATGTGATTTGAATACAATTTTATTCTTGCTCACACCGGCTGAGTCGTATACCAAAATGGATGCACTTATTGCTAAACTATTGCGTTTTGAACAATTGATTGAAGCGGATGCACCGTTGCAGGATGTATTGCCGAGCGTGTATGCGCAGAACATTGCCCGTTATCGCGGTTATACGATTCGTCAGCTCTGTCAGGAAATGCATGATTTTTATAAAGTGCGTCATGTGAGCGAGTTGCAACAACAATTATTTGATAGGGACCATTTCCCGACCTATGTAAAAACACCGCAAGCTGCCAATATCGACTTTGTGCGCGGTGAAGGCGAATTGATTCCGATTGCCGATTGCGTAGGCCGTATGGCTCTGGAAGGGGCATTGCCGTATCCGCCGGGCGTTATATGCGTACAGCCGGGGGAACTTTGGTCAGAAGCGGCCCGTGATTACTTTGTGGCACTTGAAGAAGGCATTAATGAACTGCCGGGCTTTGCACCGGAGCTTCAAGGTGTTTATATTGAAGCGGATGAAACCGGTTACAAACGAGCGTATGCATACGTTTTGAAAGAAACAACCGGGAAAGAAGGGGTATAATGGTAACAGACGGGTTAACCGAACAGAATGATAACGTGCAGTTGGCAGCTATCGGCGAAGCCGTGACCCAAGCGGTGAGCGAACTGGTGACTATCGCTAAACTGCAAGTCGGTAATGTATTTGTCATAGGCTGCTCCACCAGTGAAGTGCGTGGCAGCCGTATCGGCACAGATTCAGCAACGGAAGTGGGCGAAACAATTATAAAGGCGGCTACAGCCGTATTGGAACCGTTAAAGATAAATTTGGCGGTACAATGCTGTGAGCATTTGAATCGTGCTTTGGTTTTGGAAAAAGCCGTAGCCGTTGCACATAATTGGCCGATTTGCAATGCCGTACCGCAACTTCATGCGGGCGGCGCGGCCTCTATGGCGGCGTATAAACATTTCAAAGAGCCTGTGGTGGTAGAACGGGTGGCAGCTGATGCGGCCATTGATATCGGTGATACGCTTATCGGCATGCATTTAAAACCGGTAGCCGTACCGGTTCGTCTGGCCGTTAAAACCATCGGTGAAGCTCATGTTACGGCCGGCCGTGTGCGCCCTAAATATATCGGCGGCGCACGAGCCGTTTACGATGAAGCATTAATGTAACAGCGGTGAGCACGTTTGAATTTCTACACTTATGCCTATATCGTGCAACAAGGGCAGGTAAATGCTCTTTTACAATATGGCGTATCTTTTTTGCTGTTGGTGGCGTTATTGGGGGTCAGCATCTTATTTATGCGTCATCGACTGAACAGTCGTTATCGTGATTTGACGATTCTCTTATCGTTGTTGATTGTGTTTGTTCTGGGCATCCGTTGGAGCGAATATGATTCGTCCATGCGAAACTCGGAAGAAAGCAGCCGTATGGCTAACTTTATTGTGTCCGTGTCAGAACGTTTGGGATCGGACAAGGAAGCCGTAAAGGTTCATTCTACGCATCTGGATGAAGATGTTATTGTCAATGTGGGCACTCGTTTTTATCGGGCTCATTTTACCAAGGGCTATGGTGCCTATTCATTGACACAGGTTCATATGATAGATCCGCAGATTAAAGTCATAGATATAGCGAAGGAGTAGCAGCAAACATGATAACGGGTTATACGTTGATTATGATAAAATTGGTGCTGGGCATACTGTGTCTGGTGCTGCAAATCAATTTAATGGGTAAGGGGAATTTGGCCCCAAACTCGGCGATTGACCAGGTACAGAACTATGTGCTTGGCGGTATTATAGGGGGGGTGTTATTTATAATGAGGCCATTGGGGTTCTGCAATTTTTGCTGGTTCTCATTGGTTGGACCATCGTAGTTATGGCACTGCATTACTTATCGGCCTATAATCACCATGTGAAACGAATTGTTGACGGCAGTCCCACAATTGTCGTGGATTATGGTAAATTCAAATAGAAGAATGTATGCGTAACGGTATCAGTGCCGGCGATTTACATTTGAAACTGCGCGCCAACGGGGTAACGCGCGTGGGGGAAGTTAAACGGGCTGTTTTGGAACAAAACGGACAATTGACGGTGGTTAAGTTTGGGGAAGATTCGGTACACTATCCGCTTATTGTGGACGGATAGGCCGATGAAAATGTATTGTCTTTAGTAGAAAAAGATAGAGAATGGTTAGAAACGAGCGTAGCAGAGCAAGGCTATCAAATCTCGGGGATCTATATGGCCGAGCTCGTGCATGGTGAGTTGGTTATAACCCCATATTTGAAAGATTAATCTTTTGAAAAATTATAAGTTTGATTCATGAATTTTGAAAACCTGGTTGTAAAAAGATTAATCATACTTGGGGCGACGAAAGGAGCTAGTCATGGTAGGACTTCAGCGATCTTTATTGGTAATTGCATTTCTCTATATTTTGTATCATATTTACGGGCACGGTTTTACGACGACAAATTTAATAGCCATTGTATTGCTGTTATTCTCGTTTGTGTTTGAAGTCACGCGTAAGGCTCGTCGTGAAAAATTAGAAGCCTATTTTGCTCGTAAAGAAGCGGAATTGGCGGCTAAAGAAGCGGCTGAACGGGGTGAAACTATTGAGGTTGAAGGAAAACCGACAGACACAGTCGATGTTAAACACGAAGTTAAGTAATATACAAAGTTAAGTGATATACGAAGTGAGGAGTACAGAAAGCCGGGTGACATATGTAATTGAGTGATTCGCTTGGCTTATGATGAAAGGAGTCTTTGATGAAATTAATTTCTTGGAATGTTAACGGCCTGCGTGCCGCGGTAACCAAAGGTTTTATGGAAAGCTTTGAAAAGCTTGATGCGGATATGTTTTGCTTACAGGAAACTAAATTGCAGCCGCACCAGATTGAATTGGAATTGCCGGGTTACGAGCAATATTGGAACAGTGCGGTGAAAAAAGGGTACAGCGGTACGGCTATTTTCACGCGTGTAAAACCGCTCAACGTAACCTACGGTATCGGTATAGAAGAGCACGACCAGGAAGGCCGCGTGATTACGGCGGAGTACGATAATTTCTACCTCGTAACTTGTTACACGCCGAACAGCCAGCGTGAATTGGCTCGTTTGGAATACCGCATGACTTGGGAAGACGCGTTCCGTGCGTACTTATTGGAATTGGATGCGAAAAAGCCGGTTATTCTTTGCGGTGACCTCAACGTGGCACATAATGAAATCGACTTGAAAAATCCGAAGACAAACCGCAAGAACGCTGGTTTTACCGACGAAGAACGTGAAAAAATGACGGAACTTTTGAATGCCGGTTTTACCGATACCTTCCGTAAACTCTATCCGGACGTAACCGATGCGTACAGCTGGTGGTCCTATATGGGCAAAGCGCGCGATAGGAACGTAGGATGGAGAATTGACTACTTCATTACGTCTGCACGTCTTGATAAAGATATCGTAGAAGCTAAAATTCATCCGGACATTTTCGGCAGCGATCATTGCCCGGTTGAACTTGAAATTAATCTTTAATAAACCGTTGTGGTATACTTTTTTACCGGAAACATTGGTTTATAATCTATAGAATGGCTTAAAACAAGGCAGTTTGTGGTGTTTTTGCTATATTGAATTATCATATATGCATAAAAATAGTAAGAGTTCGCCTCGATAAATTCAGGCGGACTCTTTTATTTTCTAACCTTTATAAATCATGCGTAATAGTTATGATAAAAATGCCTCTTATGAAAAATAATTAGTTATTATTTCGGCGCTGTGGTATAGTGTATACAAGACATGGATTAGTAATGTTGATTTTAAATTTTTGATTTTTAATAGTGTATGCGTAAGAAGGAGAAACGATTATTATGGCAAATTATAATCCCTACGAAAACATGCTTAACACACTTGACCAAGCGGCCGAAAAATTAGGTTTGACGAGAAACGACTATGAAGTTATCCGCCATCCTGAACGCGAAATGCAAGTAGCCGTTCCTGTACAAATGGACGATGGTCATATTGAAGTATTTAGCGGTTATCGTACGCAACATAGTACAATTATGGGCGCAGCTAAAGGTGGTCTCCGTTTCCATCCTGATTCCGATGAAAACGAAGTTCGTGCTTTGGCAGCTTGGATGACAATCAAAAACTCTATCGCACACCTTCCATACGGTGGCGGTAAAGGCGGGATCAAAGTAGATCCTAAGAAATTGAGCCAACGCGAATTAGAACGTTTGACTCGCGGTTTTGTTCGTAAAATTGCTCCAATCATCGGCGTTGATACTGACGTACCGGCTCCTGATGTTAACACTAATCCTCAAATCATGGCTTGGATCGTGGATGAATTCTCCACATTAAAAGGCGTATGGTCTCCGGGCGTTGTAACCGGTAAACCATTGGCAGTCGGCGGTTCCAAAGGCCGTAATGAAGCAACTGGTCGTGGCTGCATGTTTACGTTGAAGAGCTACCTTGAAAAGAAAGGTAAGAAAATGACCGACGTAACCATCGCTGTTCAAGGTTTCGGTAACGTAGGTAGCGTTGGTGCATTATTGATGCATCGTGAAGGCGCTAAAATCGTTGCTATCGGCGACGTTCATGGTTCCATTTACAATGAAAACGGTATCGACGTTGAAAAAGCTTACGAATATGCCAACTCTCATGGCCGTTCCTTGGAAGGTTATGAAGAAGCAGGCATGAAACGTATTCCTAACCCTGAATTATTACTTCTCGACGTAGATGTATTATATCTCGCCGCTTTGGAAAACCAATTAAACGGCAGCAACATGAAAGAAGTTAAAGCTAAAACTATCTTGGAAGGTGCTAACGGCCCTACAACTAACGAAGCTGACTTGTACTTCTTCGAAAAAGGCATCGAAATCATTCCTGACGTATTGGCTAATGGCGGCGGCGTAGTAACTTCTTACTACGAATGGGTACAGAACAAAGCCGGCTTCTACTGGGATGAAGACGAAGTAAATGCTCGCCTCGAAAAGAACATGAAAATGAGCTTTGAAGAAGTTTGGGAAATGCAACAACAATACAAAGTATATCCTCGTTTAGCTGCTTACATGGTAGCTTTGAAACGTTTGGTTGATGCCAGCAAACTTCGTGGTTTCAACGGCTGATTTAGTTGCTGAAGTTAGCTCTTAAAACTTTATTACACTTGCCTTTAACGGCCGAACAGTAGTGAGTACTGATTGAGTCCGTACAACTTATAAAACGCTAAGTATGACTGTCTAACAAAGGCTATGCGTAGCCACCACTAATAAATGATAAATACTAGAAGGATACTCAGCGGAATTGCGGTCAGGTATGTATTGCCTGACCGCTTTTTTATGATTATGTTGGGGGCTTATATTTATCATAGATTAGTCGTTCTTCACCGTCTGTTTGCTTTGGCAGTTACTGTTGCCACAGAAAGAGAAAGGTATTAAAGACAGGGGGATATGTGACTTTCGCAACGTATTTAGATTGCGTATAGAATTTGTAAAAAATATATAAAAAAGTACTTGCTTTTACTTTGAATTTAGTATAAAATATCTCTTGTACCATTCCTCGATAGCTCAGTCGGTAGAGCAATCGGCTGTTAACCGATCGGTCGTAGGTTCGAGTCCTACTCGGGGAGCCAATGTGGCCCGTTGGTCAAGCGGTTAAGACACCGCCCTTTCACGGCGGTATCGGGGGTTCGATTCCCCCACGGGTCACCAACTACATGGACGATTAGCTCAGCTGGGAGAGCGCCTGCCTTACAAGCAGGATGTCGGCAGTTCGATCCTGTCATCGTCCACCAGAAACTTTAGAAAAAGCACTTGAGAAATCAAGTGCTTTTTTATTTTATGGATTAATTTCTTACAAGGCTAATGCGTCCTAAAAATTGAGATTACTTCGTAATCGGAATGTTGAATTTCTTATTGCCGGAAGTATATTAATTTCACAAAATAATAATTAAAACTGATAAGAATTTACATTCAGCCCACTGCAGTTGCAGTGGGCTGTTTTTTATACAAAACCATTTATAAAAATTAATATCGATAAAAATCGATAGGGGGGGTAAAACCTACTTGATAATTAATAAAATGAATATATCTGTATTTACCAGTATTTACCAGTATTTACCAGTATTTATCTATAAAAATCGATGCCAATTGATAATTATCGAAGTCCATCGAGAAGAATGATAATATGAATAATATTATTATAATTATAAGTTTTAAATTGAATCTTTACATCGAATATTTTCAAATGATATACTTAAGGAAGATTCATAAATATCTCATTAATTTTTTAACGGTCAAAGAGATGATAAATAGTTCGAAAAGTGTTTGGAAACGGTGTATTTTGTGAAGTAAATAAATCGTCTCAAATGGAATTATTTTGTTTTTTGATTAACGAAGTGTTCATATTCAAGAGCACGATTTATTTTTTTATGCTTTTTCTTTTGATGACGGCATGAAGTACGGCGGCGACTTCGGTACTGCATCTGCTGTAAGACTTAATAAGCAAGTTAACGTAAAGGGCAATGCAACTAACGAAGCGGACTTAACTGATGGCAACATCGGTGTCGTTTCCAGCCAGGATGGCGATAACGGCCTCTTAACTGTTAAGTTGAACAAAGACCTTAACCTTGGCTCCACAGGTTCCGTAGCTATGGGCAGCACTGCTATCAATAACGGCGGTGTAACTATCGGTAGCGGTGCAAGTGCTGTAACGCTTACTCATGGCGGATTGAACAATGGCGGTAACCAGATTGTTAATGTAGCCAGCGGTATCAACGGTACTACGTATGATACTTCTGTGGCCGGTCAGGAAAACTACAACAACGGTGCCAACATTGGGGATGTGTACAATATTGCTAAGGGTCAAGCTGAGGCTGTTAAGGCTCAATCCGGTAAGAATATTACGGTAGATGCTGATAACAAAGTCAACTTGAACGACAATATCACTCTTGGTGACGATAGTGATGCATCTAAACAGGTTAACATTAACGGCAATGGTGCAACTGTAACAGCCGGCAGTGGTGATAATCAAGTTAAGATGGATGGTTCCAAAGGTCAGATTTCTGCAGGCGGTGCTGTTCTTGGTAATCAGGAAAACACAGCAGGTGATAGCAATCCGGCAACAGGCAACTATCTCACCGGTTTAGACAATACTACTTGGGATGGTGAAAATATCCAGTCCGGCCGTGCAGCAACTGAAGATCAGTTGAAGACTGTTAGCGATAAAGTCAATAAAGGCCGTGTATTCGAAGGCGATGACGGAGCTGATAATAGCGTTACTGTAGGTCTCGGCGATACCTTGAAACTCAACGGCGGTGCTAATACTGCTAGATTATCTGATGGTAACATTGGCGTTGTAAGAAACAGCAACGGTGACGGTCTTGACATTAAACTTGCGAAAGACTTAACCGGTCTTGATAGTGTAACAACCGGTAATACGACTATGGATAGTAGTGGTATCACCATTAAGATAGTGGATGACGATCGCAATATCACTATCCAGGATAGCAATATCAACATGGGTAACAACGTAGTAAGCGGGGTTGCTGACGGTACGGTGGCAGCCGGTTCTACGGAAGCTATTAACGGTAGCCAACTCGCTCAGCGTGACCAAGCTATCAACAACCTCGGTGGTGCGGTTAACAAATTAGATAATCGTATTAATCGTGTTGGTGCCGGTGCGGCAGCTTTGGCAGCTCTCCATCCACAGGACTTCGATCCGGATGATAAATGGGATTTCGCATTCGGTTATGGTCACTATAGCGGTGCGAATGTCGGTGCGCTTGGTGCCTTCTATAAACCAAATGAAGATACAACCTTCTCCGTTGGTGGTACAATCGGTGGCGGTGAAAACATGTTCAACGCCGGTGTATCCTTCAAGATTGGTCAAGGCAACAACGTATCTAATTCCCGCGTAGGTATGGCTAAGAAAATCAAACATCTCCGTGAAGACGTAGCTAAACTTGAAGAATTAGTAAATCGTCAGAGTCAAATGATTAATCAATTGACCGGCCAGAACCCTGGTACGATTGAGTCTAAAGGCAGTGAACTCTTCCCTGATGTTCCTTCAAATCACTGGGCTTACGAATATGTAAACAAACTTCATGACCTCGGCATCGTTGAAGGCTATCCTGATGGCAACTTCGACGGTAACCGTATGATGACACGTTATGAATTAGCAGCAGTTGTATATCGTGCAATCATGGCAGGTGCAGCATCCAATGCAACTCTCCAAGGTGATGATACATTAGATCGTTTGGCAAACGAATTCTCCGACGAACTCAAGTACATACGTGTAGACACTGTGAAGAAGGATAAAGACGGTAATCCGGTTATCCAACGTGTTCGTATCGTTCCTGAAAACAAGGATAAATACTAAGAGTCATTGATTCTTTAACGAATTGTTAAATGGTCATTGATTAGTTTTTGAGAAATTGGGTCGTAACACAATGTAGGTTTTTACTTACATTGGGGTTACGGCCCTTTTTTCGTCATATCTTCATTGGCGAATACCCCAAGATGTGGTAACATAATATAATAAATATAAGAATAATAAGGTCAGTCAAGGCGTTTTTTCAAAACAGAAATTCATTAACGTTTGAACCGAATGACCTGTGAAATCTAAAATAAATTATGGCAGGAGGAAGAAAATGTCTGCATTTATACCGTATTTAGTAGTATTGGGCGTTATCGTCGTGTTTTTCGGAGTATGTTATTTAGTATTCCGTGATAGCGGTAAGTCTAAAGAAGCTGAGGCTTTGGCTAATGAAAAGGTGAGCGATGGCGATTATTATAAACGTAAACGTCGTGATCACGGTGCCGCTTACTATCGCGAAGATGCTAAACAAAATAGAGACAACTATCGATTCGGCGGTGGGCATCAAGCGACGGATACCAATCATCAAGAAACTTCCGATAAAGAGATGGCCAGCACGTTTGTGCCTTTATCCAATCGTCAAATGGAATCCGATTTTAATCATGCGATGACGGGACCGGCAAGCAATCGTTTTGGCGGAGCTCCGGAAGAGGATTCGGACAGTCGTTTAGGTCAAGATATTGTATCTGATTTGGATATGACGAAACCAATGCTTAAAATTCCGACGGAACCACCGGCTGAGCCGCTCACTGAAAGTGAATTGACACGTCGCATTCATCATGTGACGCCGACGGAAGCAACTGCCGCTGAAGCAGCTGATGATGCTACCCGCATTATCCCGGTAGTTCGTGACCATAGCAGTGCTGATACATTCGGTCGTGCAGGTCAGAGTGCAACTCATGCGGCTTATGGTGAGGCTGAAATGCCTGATTTAATTGCTCTTGGTACTTCGCATTTCATGAGCTCTTTTGGTGCGGTTAATGCAAGCACTAAGGAACAAGTATTGGATATTACTAAAACAGCCTTAGATCGTTTGGGTATCACCGCCAGTGGTGAATTACACGCCCTTTTGGAAAATATCGTTGTGCAGGAAGCGCTCCTTTGCATGCAGAAGGCCTATGCAACAACGCCAACGGTTTGGATGAAAGAAACGGCGATTGAAGCGTTTATGGATGTGGTTCAGGAACCTAAATCCAGCACACCGTACTTGGTCGCTTTTGACGCCCTTCGCATTTTACCGCATTTGCAGTTAGGCCATTTCCAAATTATGGCGTTGGCGTTGTTATTGCAGTATTCGCGCAATTCCAACAACTACAGCTTGGAACATTTACAGCATTATGTAGATAAATACATCGAACCGTTCTTGTCCGATTTGCCACGGGAAGAATCTATGTATCGTCAATTGGATTACTTGCGTTGTTCCATTCAAGAACCGGAACGCAATACTTTCTGGGATATTATGGTTCATTCCTATCCGTTCGTGTTTGCCTATGCCGGTTTTGATAAAGATGAATTGACACGTGCTTTACGCGGCCATGCCTTGGATGGTCGTTATATCGTGAAAAGTGTGAACTCGCCGTTGTTAAAATTGGCCGTTGTTGATGAAGGTTTGGCACCACGCTACTTCCATATGGCGCATTTGGATAATCCTGAAATTCAACAGCACATTTTGGCCTTGGCAACCGGTAAGCCGGTTGATTTTAATGCGACTGAACGTAAACAGGTGTTGGAATATATCTCGCCTGTATTGCCTAAAGTGGCTGATATGTATGATTCCATGCCGCTCAGCCATTCCAGCTTAACCTTGTTAGGTTTATATTTGGGTCGTGCCCATGTTAAAGTAACCATCGGTGAAGAATTCGACTTATCTCCTTGGTTTTAAGCTGTAAAGTTAGAGAATAAGGCTTTTATGATAATTAAAAGCACGGTGACTTGCATAACAAATTAAAATTTATCAAATAAAAAAGTGTACCTCCGAGCTGATGATCGAGGGTACACTTTTTGTTTTGCGGTTAATTACCGGTGAGGATTAAGTTTCAGTTATTTAACCGTTTGCGCTCACACTTAAAAACTATATTCGTTAATTGCTTTTACATCTAATAGTTTTACTTTTTTACCTTCAAACTCGATGATTTTTTCATCCTGTAAGCGACCTAATTCGCGGCTTAAGGATGTGCGCGATACATTGAGCACATCGGCCATTTCCTGACGATTGTGAGGGAGACGAATCGGGTTTTGTTTTTGATACGTATATAAATCATCAAAGTAGGCGAAGATTCGTCCACGCATGCCTTTTAGTGAAAGATAGTGAACTTTACGGGTCAATGCCAAGGCTTTTTCAGACATATCATGTAAGAGATTGGTCAAAATTTGCACTTGGCAGGCATCGCAGTTGTTAAATGAGGTAGTGAAGGCTGCCTTGGGCACGAAGAGCACCGTGCTGTCTTCGGTTGTTTGAATTGTGGCCGGCCAATTCGGCATGTCCGTAAAGAGAATGGCTTCACCGAACATGGCGGATGGTGTCAGGTCAGTCATGATGGTGCGCTGGCCCAATACGTTTTCGCGCGTCAGATGAGCGTGGCCTTTTAATAAAATACCGATGCCTTCCATCGGGTCGCCGGCGATAGCGATGAAACTATTCTTTTTTATATTGGCAATTGTCAAATTCGGAGCAATTAAGAAATTCCGTAATTGATCTTCGGAAAGATCGCGGAATAAGGGACTGCTGCTGAGCACAGGCAGATATTCCGTTATTAATTCAGTAGATAATCCGATATGCATAGGAGCCTCCTTAATATAAAATTTTTGTAAATGTTGCCATGGCTACAGTTTTTTACCTATAACTATACTATACTTTAAATGTAGTCACAAAGTAAACAACTTGCGGTAAGTGACAATCTGATTTTGTAATAGGCAAGTGATTTATATTTTTTTACTTTCTTACGAGTGATAGGAAAGTGTAGTTCGGGAGAGTCCCGAAGAAGGAGGCTATTATGAGTATGTTTTGTTTCCAATGTGAACAGTCTGCAAATCCCGATGGTTGTACCGTACAGGGCGTATGTGGTAAAACAGCGCCGGTAGCAAACAAACAGGATGAATTGACTTCCGCCTTGATCGGTTTGGCACGTGCTTGTGATGCAAAAGGTGCTTCCGCTAAGGAATATCAATTGTTAAAACAGGGCTTGTTCATGTGCGTAACAAACGTTAACTTCGACGAAGAACGCGTTCAGGAATTCATCAACCGTGTAGAAGCCGCTCGTCAGGCAATTGACGCCAGCGCTCAGGATTTCGATTGGGAAGCTCTTTGGGTAGGTGAAGAAGACATCATCTCCTTGCGTTCCACTTTATTGCTCGGTATGCGCGGCATGGCTGCTTACGCTTGGCATGCATCCGTACTCGGCTATGATGATGCTGAAGTAGACGCTTGGTTCGTAAAAGGCCTTGTTGAATTTGCTAAAGATCACAGTGCTGACGAATGGCTCGCTTTGTTGATGGAATTCGGTCACATCAACCTCAAATGCATGGCATTGCTTGATTCCGCTAACACTGAAAGCTATGGCACGCCGGTTCCTACTAAAGTTTCCTTGACTGTAGAACCTGGTCCGTTCATCGTAGTAACCGGTCATGATTTACACGACCTCAAAATGTTATTGGAACAATCCGAAGGTAAAGGCGTTAATATCTATACTCACGGTGAAATGCTTCCTTGCCATGCATATCCTGAACTTAAAAAATATGCTCACTTAAAAGGTAACTTCGGTACTGCTTGGCAGAACCAGCAGAACGAATTCGACGGTGTTCCGGGTGCATTCTTATTCACTACGAACTGCTTAATGCCACCTCGCAAAACGTATGAAGACAACATCTTCACAACTGATATGGTAGGCTTCCCCGGTTTGAAACATGTGGAAACTAACGAAGACGGCACTAAAGACTTCTCCGCAGTTATTGAAAAAGCTCTTGAACTCGGCGGTTACAGCGAACCTCAAGAATTCACCGGTATCAACGGTGGTCACGAAGTAACTACCGGTTTCGGTCACGGTACAGTACTCAGCATTGCCGACAAAGTAATCGATGCTGTTAAAGCCGGTGCTATCAAACACTTCTTCTTGGTAGGCGGTTGCGACGGTGCTAAAGTAGGCCGCAACTACTACACTGAATTCGTAAAACAGACTCCAAAAGACACTGTTGTATTGACTTTGGCTTGCGGTAAATATCGTTTCAACGACCTTGAAATCGGTGAAATCGGCGGTATTCCTCGTATGCTCGACATGGGTCAGTGTAACGACGCTTACTCTGCTATTCAGGTAGCCGTAGCTCTTGCCGGTGCTTTCGAATGCGACGTAAACGACTTGCCATTGACTTTGGTATTGTCCTGGTACGAACAAAAAGCGGTATGTATCTTGTTAACCTTGTTAGCTTTAGGTATCCGCAACATCTACATCGGACCTACTTTGCCAAAATTCTTATCCAGCAACGTATTGGGCATCTTGGTAGAAAAATTCCAGTTACACCCAATCACTACTCCGGAAGCTGATATGAAAGCGATCCTTGGCAACAACTAATTGTTGATTGTAACTAATTGAGTAATAGTAGGTGGAACATAATTAAATATGAGATGATTCAGTTCGTGTCCTCTCGATAATTACTAATGTTCTCGTCAATTATCAATTAAAATTTCTCATAGCTCCCTCGAAAGAGGGAGCTATTTTTTATATTTTTCTATGTCTGCGATACTTTTTTGAATAATTAGTTCGTCCGCGGTGTACCTTATAAAGCTTGTAATTATGGGCTTTTATGAGCAAATGAGAATCTTAAAAGAAGTAATATGCATAAAAAGTATGGCGGTGTCTATTCTCTGAAAACAAAACATGGTATAATACAAATTAAGGAAATTCAAGGGTTCGCCTTTAATCAGTTTGTAGAAAATGCACAGTGTAGATGTGAAAAAGTTTTCTGTGGGAGGACATAAATGAGTAGTGTTTTTGAGATTATCGGACCGGTTATGATTGGTCCATCCAGCTCTCATACAGCCGGAGCTGCCCGTTTAGGTAAAATGGCTCGATCTATTTTCAAGGAGCACATCGAACGAGTTGATTTGACTCTGTACGGCTCTTTTGCCAAGACTTATAAAGGTCACGGTACCGATCGTGCTTTAGTAGGCGGTCTTTTGGGATTTGATGCGGAAGACGAACGTATTCGTGACGCATTTAAAGATGCCGCCGAAGAAAATCTTCAGTATCAGTTTATTGAATCGTCTGATGAAGGCGGTCATCCGAATGAAGTGAAATTCGATCTCTACGGTAAGGATGATTACCACATGAGTATCGTAGGACGCTCTTTAGGCGGCGGCCGTATTTTGGTAACAAATGTAAATAACTTGGAAGTAGAAATTTCCGGTGAAGATTATACAATTTTGACATTCCATCACGACTGTCCGGGCGTTATTGCGTGGGTAACCAGTCAACTCGGTAAAGCATCGGTTAACATTTCGACGATGAAGGTATTCCGCAAACGTAAACACTGCGAAGCAGTTATGTTGATTAACACCGATGAACCGGTGGACGCACAAGTAATGGCGGATATTCAAGATCATAAGAGTATTTCATCCGTTATGTATTTTGAACCTTTGGAAAAGGCGGTAGCAGAATGAGTTATTTATATGAAACATTAGCCGACTTGGCGCATTTGAGTGATACTCATAATTTACCAATGTGGGAAGTTGTAATCCGTGCCGAAATGGAAGCGTCCGGTCAAACGCGCGAAGCGATTGAAAAAGAAGCTTTGCGTCGTATTCAGATTTTTAAAGATTCCGCAACAAACGGTGGTGAAGACCGTAAACGTACGGTAAGCGGCATGTCCGGCGGACAGGCCCATATCTTATTAAAACATACACCGCGTTTAATGAGCCCGGTAGCGTATAAAGCTTTGACGTATGCTGTTGCGGTTAATGAAGCGAACGCTAAAATGTTCCGTGTTGTAGCTTGTCCGACAGCCGGTTCTTGCGGGGTTATGCCGGGGACTATGTGTGCGGTAGCCGAAGAGTTGCAACTTGATGATGAAGCTATGTTGCGCGGGTTCTTCATGGGCGCCGGTATCGGCAATGTTATTACCAATCAGGCTTGTGTAGCCGGCGCGGTTGGCGGTTGCCAGGCTGAAGTAGGCTCGGCAGCAGCTATGGCGGCCGGCGCTGTGGTAGCGATGTTGGAAGGCTATACGAAAGAAGTCATTAATGCAGTCGCTCTTTGCCTCAAAAACGTATTGGGCTTAGTGTGTGACCCGATAGGCGGTTTGGTAGAAGTACCTTGTGTAAAACGTAACGGTATTTATGCGGTACATGCTTTAAGTGCTGCCGAAATGGCTATGGCCGGCTTAATCAGCCAGATTCCGGTTGATGAAGTTATTGAAGCCATGGATCGTATCGGTCGTGCGTTGCCAAGCACATTGCGCGAAACCAGCGAAGGTGGTTTGGCTACGACTGAAACAGGTCGACGCATTGCTAAACAATTAGCGGAAATGTAATATTACGTCAATGAAACGTCTTTATGAGGAAACTTGTAAAGACGTTTTTTTATGATTCAACGGCCTTGAAAGGGTGAATTAGCTACATTGGTATGTTATAATAAATTATCGTGATAAGAGTGAGGTGATGACGGTGAGTTGGTTTACATCCAAGAAAATTGTAATGCAACCGAGTGGGGAACTTTGGCAGGGTGCTGTGCGCATTTTGCACGCTTTGGCTGATGCCGGTTTTGAAGCGTATGTAATCGGCGGAGCCGTGCGTGATTTGGTGCTCAAACAATTGCCTCATGATTATGATATTGTGACTAAAGCCAGACCCGATGATATTATGGCCGTTATGGCCAAGGCCGGCTTTGCTACGACTGGAGTGGTCGGTAAGTCATTCGGTGTCGTTGTGGTAACGGTACCGGAAGGCAGTTATGAAGTCGCTACCTATCGGCGTGAACGGTATGGTGCCGACAGCCATCGACCGGAAGAAGTGGTGTATGCCGATACATTGGAAGAAGATGTGACGCGACGCGACTTTACGGTGAACGGCATGGCTATGACCGTTGACGGTGAAGTAATAGATCTAGTGGCCGGGCTTAAAGATATTAAAAACAAGACCCTGCGCACTATCGGTGAGGCAGAGGAGCGTTTTCAAGAAGATGCATTGCGTTTATTCAGGGCTTGCCGCTTTGTAGGCAAGCTTGTTTTTTTACCGCATCGCAGTTTATTGGACGGCATGGCATCCAATTTCAAACGGGTTGAAGGATTGTCGTTGGAACGTGTACGTCAGGAACTGGACGGTTTGCTGATAACGCCACACGTGGCTAAAGGGCTTGACGTATTGGTACAATCCGGTTTGGCTGATTGCCATTGTCGTGTTTTGGTTAAGGGTGAGTATCAGCCGGTGGCCATTTTGCCGGAATTACATCATTTGGTAGGGCTGCCGCAACAACCGGAATTTCATGCCTATGACGGCTGGGTTCATACCTTGGCCGTGGTACAGGCCATTAAACCGGATTTGACGCTGCGCTGGGCAGCTTTATTACATGATGTGGCGAAAGGCATGGACGGTATTCGCGGTTCTAACAAAGGACGCATTACCGATCGCGGTCATGATAAAATGGGCGCTGAAATGGCGGAAACTATTTTAACGCGTTTACAATATCCTAAGAAAATGGTGGACCGTGTGACCTGGCTTGTCAGCAGTCATATGCGTTTTCACTATTTTGTCAATAATCAGGAAGCAGATCCGTGGAAATGGATGCGTAAAGAGGCGCAAAGCGGCCATTTCCGTAAAAGCAGTGAGTTAAAAGAAGCGGTGCTGCAAATGGCGGAAGTGTGTGCGGCCGATGTTATCGGTTGCGGCAGACCGAACAGCAGTACGGACGGTACTTATGCTATGGGGGACTGTCTGGCGGCTATAACCGAGTCAATGCCGATTCATACTCGTGATTTGGCGTATGGTCCGGAATTACCGGCCCTTTTAGGTGACCAAACAGGGGATATGTTGCAAAAATTGTTAGTTCAAGTGCGCAGCGGCCAGGTGGCGAATGAACGGGAGGCCTTAATGGAATCTGTCAGACGTAAGCTGGCACGCAAAGCACATAAGGAGTTATAGGGATTCATGATTACCAAAAAAGATCAGAAAGCCTTACAAAATAATATAGCTATACTCATGCTGATTTTTTCGGTAGTTGCGATTTTTTTAGTAGGCCGTTTATTGCTGTTGCAAGTGTTTGACCGTAACAGCTTGGATACGCAGAATTTGAGCCAAGTAGAGTCGGAACGTAAATTGCAATCGCCGCGCGGTACGATTTATGACCGCAACGGCAATCCGCTGGCTATCAGTATTGTGACGCGTTCGCTGTATGCGGATCCGAAGATGATTAAAAAGTCACCTGAAGAGATTGCCTCACTTATTGTACCGTATACGCGCATTAAAGAAGATGTGATTGTGAAACGTCTTAAAGAGGATACGGCGTTTATTTGGCTTGATCGCATGATGGATCCGGATAAATCCAAAGCCGTGGAAAAAGTCATGAAAGATAATGACATTGAGGGTTTGAACTTCGTTGAAGAAAGTCGTCGTTTCTATCCTAACGGCAATTTATTGGCTCAGGTCCTGGGCTTTGTAGGAACGGACGATAAGGGCCTTGACGGCCTTGAAATGAAGATGGATGAAACATTGCGTGGCGGTATTATGGAAGAGTTAATTGCTACCGACCGACATGGTAATGCCATTTTCGGGTCCGTGTTATCGAAGTTTTTACCGGAAAAAGAAAAGAGTATAACCCTTACTATTGATACAACGGTTCAGTTCATTGCCGAACGGGCGTTGGATAAAGCCATGTCTGAAACGAAGGCGGCCGGAGCCAGCATAATTGTTATGGATCCGAAAACCGGCGAAATTTTAGCCATGGCCAATCGACCAACCTATGATCCAAACCATTATGAGAAGGGTAATGATAATTCGTTTAAGAACCGTGCAGTTACCGATATGTATGAACCGGGTTCCACCTTTAAGCCGTTGACGGCATCGGCTGCTTTGGCCTCCGGCAAATGGTCGGTGGATACGGTTTATAACGATACGGGCAGTATCGTTGTAGGTGATCATACGATTCAAAACTGGAATGGTGAAGGCTACGGTCCGGTTAAATTGCTTGAAATTTTGAAATACTCCATTAATACCGGTATGGCCAAGTTGGGTATTACGACCGGTAAAGATATTATGGAACAATACTTGCAAGCTTATGGTTGCGGTAAAGCCACGGGCATTGAACTTCCCGGTGAAGCGGAAGGGCAGGTTATTGCGGCTAAGGATATGTCTCAGCTTGATTTGGCAACCATTGCGTTCGGTCAAAGTGTGGCGGTTACGCCGCTCCAAATGGTACAGGCTTTCAGTGCTATCGCCAACGACGGTAAAATGATGAAACCTCATATCATTAAGAGTATCAATAATCCGGACGGTACCGAAGAAGCCGTTACTCAAGATATGTCCGCGGGTCAACCGATTCCGGAAGACGTGGCTAAAACGATTTTGGGCATGTTGGAAAAAGAAGTGTCCGAAGGCGGCGGTAATAAAGCGTCGGTTGACGGATATCACTTTGCAGGTAAAACCGGTACGGCTCAAAAACTTGATGCGGAACATGGCGGTTATTTGGAAGGTCGTTATATTGCGTCATTTATCGGCATCGGACCGGTGGAAGATCCGCGTTTTGTAGCGCTTATCGTAATTGACGATCCGAGCGGTACATATTACGGCGGTCAAATTGCGGCTCCGGTGTTCAAAGATATTATGAGTCAATTGGTGCGTTATTTCCAAATCTCACCATCGGTAACAAAGGAAAAAGATTTGAAAGGTAAACCGGATGAACGTCCGGCGAAACCGCCGGTGAAAAAGAACGCTGATGGCAGTGTAGTAATGCCGGACTTTACGGGCTGGACTACCGGTGAAGTACGCAATTGGCTCCATGAGGCAGGTTTACAATTTGTACCGGATGGCACCGGTTATGCTATTTCGCAGGGCATACCGGCCGGCGCTGAAGCGGAAGCGGGCGAAGCTATTACGGTTTATTTTAAACGCTAACTGAGAGAACTCTTTTAGCTGATATAAGGTATATATTAATTAGGAGGCGTTGGCATGATTGAATTATGTGGCAAAGCTGTGGCGGATGCCCACAAGGCAGTGTTAAGTGAGCGTTTGGCAGAACTTCAGGCAAAGGGGATTGTGCTGAGTTTAGGCATTTTGTTGGTTGGTGATGGTAAAGCGGCTCAGATGTATGCTCGCTTTATGGAAAAAACAGCCAAGAATGCAGGCTTTGGTGTTGAATTGGAACATTTGGCGGCCGATGCATCCGAAGATGAAGTATTAGCCGTGATTGACCGCTGGAATCGTGCCAATCAAATTTATGGCGTGTTGCCGTTGATGCCGATGCCGGCTCATATTGACCGTGAAAAAGTCATTGAACGTCTGGATCCGGTGAAAGACATTGATGGTCTTACTTCCCGTAATATCGGCTTGGTCAGTGCCGGCAAAGGCGGTTTCTGGCCATGTACGCCGCGTGCTTGTATGGCCATTCTTGACTATTACAAAATTCCGTTGGCCGGCAAAAATGTTGTGGTTGTAGGCCGCAGTCAGGTAGTGGGGAAACCGGTAGCCTTGCTTTTATTGGAAAAACAGGCCACCGTTACCATTTGCCATTCAAAGACAGTTGATCTGAAAGTACATTTACAACGGGCCGATGTAGTAGTCGCCGCCGCAGGCCGTACGCATATGATTACCGGAGATATGTTAAAACCGGGTGCCACCGTTATTGATGTGGGCATCAATGATTTAGAGGGTCAGACCGTTGGCGATGTGGAATATGCTTCTGCGGTCGAAGTGGCCGGTGCTGTTACGCCTGTACCGGGCGGTGTGGGTTCGGTGACGACCGTTATGTTGTTAGAAAATATTTACGAGGCTTATTATGCACGAAATGTCGATTGCTGAGGGAATTGTTGATATCGCCCTCGACACATTAAAAGCAAATGACGGCCATGTAATTCACGCTATTCAATTAAAACTCGGCGTTATGTCGGGGGTGGAGCCGGATGCTTTGCTTTTTTGCTTTGATTCGGTGACTAAAAACACGGCGGCGGAGAATGCAGTTTTACAAGTCGAAATGATACCGCTTTGCGGCAAATGCTTGGACTGTGACAAAGAGTTTTCTGTTACCGACTATGTGTTTAAATGTCCCCACTGCGGCAGTTTGGCAATTCAGACCATAACGGGCCGTGAATTACAAGTGGCATCGATAGATATGGATTGAGTCCCATGAGATATACGGACTCTGATTAGACAGATTGACGCCGCCGGTTAGCTTGGCGTTGATATAGATAGATTGATGTGAGGTACCTATGGAAGTAAAAGTTATGACGAATGTGCTGGCCAAAAATGATGCTATTGCAGCTGATTTGCAGCGCTTGTTCAAAGAAAAAAATATATTTGTCTTTAATTTATTGGGTTCGCCGGGAGCGGGCAAAACCTCACTGCTCGAAGCTACACTTAAAGAGTTGGCCGAAGATTACTCACTCGCTGTTATTGAAGGCGATTTATATACCGCTAAAGATGCGGAACGCATCCATAAATTAGGCATCCCCGTATTGCAGATTAATACGGTAGGCGGTTGCCATCTGGATGCGAAGATGATTGAAGACGCTTTGTCTGAACTTGATTTAGACAAACTTGATATGATTATTATAGAAAATGTAGGGAATTTAGTGTGTCCTGCTGAATTTGCCATTGGTGAAGCCATGAAGGTTACGGTGCTGTCTGTAACTGAAGGGGAAGACAAACCACTTAAATATCCTTTGATTTTTAAAGAATCTAAAGCGGTATTGTTGAATAAGGTGGATTTATTGCCGTATATTCCGTTTGATAAGGAAAAAGCCATTACGGATATTAAGAATTTAAATCCGACAGCCAGTCTCTTTGAAGTGAGCTGTACGGCTAAAACAGGTTTGACCGAGTGGACTGATTGGCTCAAGACGCAGATTGATGCGGTACGAAAGGGGTAGTTATGAAAAAAATGCAGCGTATTTCATTGGCGGTTCTTATAAGCAGTGCTTTGACCGGCGGTGTTTTTGCAAATGGAACAGCTGAACTCGTTATGGATCCGGCGGATACATGGGCTCCGGAAAAGGCGGCTGTCAATAAAATGGCGGTGCGTTTGGCGGAAAGTGTTGAAGCTAAGGATAGTGAAAATTCCGGTATTGATTTAAGTGCGATTGGCAAAAGTTATACAGCCGATACATTAGAACCGCTGGAACCAAAGGATTTTACTATCGGCTCGCTGAGTTTGGGTGCTAATTTTAAAACATTGACAACTGCTGACCGTAATTGGGAAGCACTGGTAGGCGGCCCGTTACAGTCCGATTCTTTGGTTGAAAGTGAAACAAAAACAGCTAAGCTTGCAACCGATGAAGCTGAAGCGACAACGACTGAAAAAAAAGAAAAAACAGAAAAGACCGATGCCAAGGAAGCTTCCGATAAAGAAACAGTGACAAAAGATACGGCAGCTAAAGACGCAGTGCCTGATACCGATAAAGCGCCTGAGACTAAGGATGCTGTGAATAAAGATAGTGCCGGCAAGGATAATGCTGTTAAAGATGACTCCCATAGTACATCTGCTGAGGTAAAATCAGAGGAAACCGGAGCTTCTCAAGACAAGGAAGCGGTTAAGGGCGAAGCATCTAAAGGTGATGGAGCCGTTAAAGGCGAAGAAGGCATTAAATTATTAATTGAGGACAAAAAGCCTCGTAAGATTCGTCCGGCTAAACCGGCTGTTTTGCCGATTGCGGTTAGCAATATGTTTACGACTTATACCGGTAAGGATGGCAGTTTTACGATTTACACCGGTGTGTACGGTGATAAGGGTAGTGCCTTGACAGGTCAGCATGCTGGTGGGGATACGTTGCGTCGTGAGGGTTTAGATTATACCTATGCACCGCAGACTATTACCAATATTCACATTACCGGCGGCACCGATGAAACAGATCGCGGTATCGGTATCGGTAAGACTCGCGGTACCGTATTGTTTGCTTACGGGGCTCCGCAGGGCATGTGGCGTGATGTTAAGAATGGTACCGTAGCCCTTATTTATAAATACGAAAAAAGTAAAAATTCTGTAAAAAATAAGCAGGAATTTAATACGCCTGTGGCGAAAGATAATAAAGAAAGCACACTGCTTACAACTAATAGTAACAGCGCTTCAGCTTCGCAGTATTTAGTATTTACTTTGAAGAATAACAAAGTAAGTGCGATTGATATGATTGACGGAGAAGTGTGGTCACGACTCAGACTGCCGGCTGTGCAGGAACAGTATTATCGAGCTAACCATTTGACGGCCGATGACTTCAGTCTTATGGGCTATCGCGTGAACGAGCCGTTTGTTTCTAATCAGGACGAACAATGGCAGCAACGCGGTTTCTTGTATGATGATGAATTCATTGCCTATGATGATATTTTGGTGGGTTACGATAAGAAGCAGATGGTAGCGCGAGCTATGATTACCAAGAGCACCGCCTTAACGCGTCGCGGAATTTCGATTGGTGACAGTAAGTATTTATTGTTATATTTATATGGCATGCCTACGAGCATGGAAGCCGATACGGCGGCTAACGGCGATCCGCTCATGGTGTATACTTACAAGAATCCCGATTCGGCATACAGCTATTTGTTGTTTACAGTGGGTGAGAAAGACAATTTTATAAAAACAGTAATGCTGTCAGACAGACCTAACAAAGAATTGAGTAAGTAGGCTTTCGGTAAAGGAGGATGACACATGGTAACAGCACAGGACATCAAAGAACGATGGGAGTCTCTGCAAGCGGATGAAGAACGGATTTTATTTATTGTCGGCGGTCCCGGATCCGGCAAAAGTAAGCTCATTCGCGAATTGGCAGAACAAGATGGTTGGAAGTACATTGAAGCTAAAGAGCTGATTGACGATGAATTTTTGGAAATAGCTCGCGACTTACGTCCTGATATGGCCAAGGACGTTATGTGCAAAGCTCTTAAAGCGTGCGGTTCCGATGTAATTTTACTGGATAATGTTAATGTATTGTTTGCCCCAATCTTAAATTTAAAGCCTATTGAATTATTAAAAACAGTCAGCGCTATGTATCCGATTGTAGTAGGCTGGCGTGGTCGTTTTGATGGTGACAATTTGTTCTTGGAACACAATAACAATCCTAATTATTTCTCCTTTAAAGTAGAAAAACCGGATCGTATAGTATCTATTGACTAATATAGTATAGTAGCGTACGATATAACTGTAAGCAAAGCAAAGAGTCTTTGCCGGGATTAAGCCCTTCGGCAAAGGCTCTTTATATTGCTGTGAATTTTGTGAAAAAAATAGATTTAAAGTATAGACAGATATGCTAAAGTTTGTTATAATAAATCGTCAGGTAGTCGCCTGGCTTTTTTAAGTTGCCTAAAACTTGACATGCTTGCCCTGCTGTGGTAGGCTATATAAGCATATTTGTTTAAGGCAAGTTTATTTTGAAGTGAGGTGTATCCGGATGCGTAATGCAGTGACTATGGCATGTACTGAATGCAAACAACGTAACTATCAGACGAACAAGAATAAGAAAAACAATCCTGATCGTATTGAAATGATGAAATACTGCAAATTCTGCGGTAAACATACGTTACATCGCGAAACGAAATAATTCGTTTCATCCAATTAACCCGATGATTTAAGGATGTGAAATGATGGCAGGATCCAATTCTACAGCACCGCAGCAGCGTCGTGGCGGCGTAGGTCGTATGGCGCGCGAAATGAAAGCGGAACTCAAAAAAGTAGTCTGGCCGACAAGAAAAGAGCTCATCAATTACACGATTGTGGTATTTGTTACTGTAGTATTTGTGGCCGCCTTAATCGGCGTCGTAGATGCTATTTTTAGCGAATTATTCCAGTTGTTGATGCGTGTTGTCGGATAGGAGGCCTTTCCGTGGAAGCAGAAAAGAAATGGTATGTTATACATACTTACTCAGGCTACGAAAATAAAGTAAAAACTAATCTTGAACGGAAGGTTCAGTCCATGGGCATGGAAGATACGATTGGTCGTATTTTAGTGCCTGTTGAGGATGAAATCGACGAGAAAGATGGCGTTAAAAAAGTTGTAAAACGCAAAATCTTCCCCGGCTACGTAATCGTAGAAATGGAAGTAAATGATCGTTCCTGGTATGTAGTTCGTAACACGCCGGGTGTAACAGGCTTTGTAGGCTCTGCTACTAAACCGGTACCGTTATCTGATTCCGAGGTTGAATATATCCTCAAATCACAGGGGCTGGATCAAGCGCCGAAGCATACGATTGATGTCGTAGTAGGCGAAACAGTGCGCATTACTTCCGGTGCCTTTGAAGATAGATTAGGTACAATTACTGAAATCAATCACGAAAAACAAACATTGAAACTTGATGTGGAAATGTTTAATCGTGAAACGTCGGTAGAGGTAGATTTTTCTCAAGTTGAGAAAGATCTTTAATATATACAATATAACTCTAAACTTTTTAGGCGGCTTGGTGGTCGCCAGTGGGAGGAAGTAATTTCCGTTACCACCACATTTTGAGCGCAAGGAGGTGTAATCACCATGGCTAAAAAAGTTACAAAAATTGTAAAACTTCAGTGTGAAGCAGGAAAGGCAAGTCCAGCGCCACCTATCGGTCCGGCTCTTGGTCAGGCAGGTGTTAACATTATGGCGTTCGTTAAAGAATTCAACGAACGTACAGCACAGCAGGCTGGCTTAACTATTCCGGTTGTTATTACTGTATTTGAAGATAGAAGCTTCACTTTCGTTACAAAAACTCCACCGGCAGCTGTTCTTTTATTAAAAGCAGCTGGTATCCCTAAAGGATCCGGTGTCCCTAACCGTGACAAAGTAGCAAAAGTTAGTCGCGATAAAGTTCGTGAAATCGCTGAACTTAAAATGCCTGACTTGAATGCAAATACTGTAGAACAAGGCATGCGTATGGTAGAAGGTACTGCACGTAGCATGGGCATTGTAATCGTTGATTAATTAGCGTACGACGTGTGCCAATGAGGGCACATATCGGTGGGAGGGAATTCCCGTTAAACCACATAAGGAGGATTTTAGAATGGCAAAAGTAGGTAAGAAATACGCTGAAGCAGCTAAACTTATCGAAGCCGGCAAATTCTACGAACCAGTAGAAGCTGTTGAGCTCGTTAAGAAAACTGCTACTGCTAAATTCGACGAAACTGTTGAAATCTCTTTCAACTTGAATGTCGATCCTAAATACGCTGATCAACAAGTTCGTGGTGCAGTAGTTTTACCTCATGGTACTGGTAAAACTAAACGCGTCCTCGTATTTGCGAAAGGCGAAAAAATTAAAGAAGCGGAAGATGCTGGTGCAGATTTCGTAGGTTCTGAAGAATTAGTAGCAAAAATTCAGGGCGGCTGGAGCGACTTCGACGTTGCTGTAGCAACTCCTGACATGATGGGCCAAGTTGGTCGTTTAGGTAAAATTTTGGGTCCTAAAGGCTTGATGCCAAACCCTAAAGTTGGTACTGTAACGATGGACGTTGCTCGTGCTGTTAATGAAATCAAAGCCGGTAAAATTGAGTATCGTACTGATAAAGCAGGTATCATCTCCTGTGCAATCGGTAAGGCTTCTTTCGATGATGCGAAATTGCTTGACAATTACCGCACAATCGTTGATACTATTATTAAGGCTAAACCAGCTGCAGCTAAAGGTCAGTACATTAAATCTGTAACCTTGAGCTCCACAATGGGACCTGGTGTTCCTCTTAACGTATTCAAATTGACTACGGTTACGAAGGAACAATAATTAGATATGTTCTCTTAGCTGTAGACCGCAGGTATGTATAATGGATGTAAATCCGCCCGCTGAGGCTGACACCGATTTCTTATTTTAGAGCGGTTCCGACCTCATCGCGTTGGCGGTGGGGTCGTTTTTTACGCTAAGATAGTACATAGAGCATCACCAAAATCTATAAGGAGGTATTCTAATGGCTGTCACTACACAGAAACAGGCAATCGTTGCACAGATGAAAGAAAATCTTTCTGAAGCAAAGGGGGCCGTACTTGTTGGTTACCATGGCTTGACAGTAGCTCAGGTAACTGATTTACGCCGTAAATTCTTGGCTGAAGATGTAGAGTACAAAGTAATCAAAAATACATTGACTCGCATTGCAGTTAATGAATTAGGTATTGAAGGTTTCGCGGAGCATTTGGAAGGTCCAACAGCGTTGGCAATTTCCAAAACTGATGCAGTTGCTCCGGCACGTATCATTGAAAACTTCATTAAAGACACTAAAACTGAAGCAATTGACGTTAAAGTAGGTCTTGTTGAAGGTAAATTAATCAATGCTGACGAAGTTAAAGCTCTTGCTAAATTGCCTAACCGTGAAGGTATGCTTTCCATGCTCCTTTCCGTACTTCAGGCTCCAATCCGCAACGTGGCTTACGCTGTAAAAGCGGTTTCCGAAGCAAAAGACGAAACTGTAGCATAATCGGTAATTTAAACATATTACTACCAAATATAATTAGTGGAGGAACTAAATCATGGCACTTAACATTGAAAACATCGTTGCTGAATTAGAACAAGCAACAATCCTTGAATTAAATGATCTTGTAAAAGCTATCGAAGACAAATTTGGCGTAACTGCAGCTGCTCCTGTAGCTGTTGCTGCTGCTGGCGGTGCTGCCGGTGCAGGCGAAGAAAAATCTGAATTCGACGTAATCTTGAAAGACGCTGGCGCTGGTAAAATCAACGTAATCAAAGTTGTTCGCGAAGTAACCGGTCTTGGCTTGAAAGAAGCTAAAGCTGTTGTTGACGGCGCTCCTGCTCCTGTAAAAGAAGGAATTGCTAAAGCTGACGCTGAAGCTCTTAAAGCTAAATTGGAAGAAGCTGGCGCAACTGTTGAACTTAAATAATTTCATTCTTGAAATTACAAGTTCCACAAACCGCATGTTAATGCGGTTTGTGGAACTTTTTTGATTTCTGGAAAAGGCCTGTTTGATACTAAAACTTCTAAAAATTGAAACTAAGGGTATCTAATTTTTCGGAAACTTCGGTTTGTTTATGGGGATATAGGTGAGAGTAGATCTGCAAGGTCGTTGTGATTTTTTCATGTCCTAACCGATCGGCGATGACCAAAGGTGAAAATCCCATCTCGATGAGCAGTGATGCATGAGAATGACGCAGGTCATGCAGTCGGATGACTTTAATTCCGGTCTTTTTTGCCGTCGATTTTAATTTCCGGGAGAGACTACTCTTATTGAGGTTGAAAAAAATGCGCTGTTCTGGCGAATAGAGGCGGTTTATGTGAGCTTGAAGGATATGACATAGGAAGAGTGGAATACTAATGGTGCGGTAGCTTTTAGCCGTTTTTGGAGTCTGGATTATTTTGGCACCTGTGACTTGAACGTAATTTTTGTTGATTCGAAGCGTGTGATTTTGGAAATCACAGTCTGCCGGCGTCAGGGCCAATAATTCTCCTAAGCGTAACCCCGTAAAGAAAAGCGTTATAAAAGCGACACGGAAGCTAATATTCTTTTCATCGGCAAGGCCTTTCAGGAACGTCTTGAATTCGTCTAGGGTCCAGAAGGATAGGTGCGGTGATTGACTGCTGCCGATGGTTCCTGCTTTGTGTACCGGGTTTTCCGGTAAGTTGTAGTATTTTACAGCATAATTGAAGAGCGCTGATAACTTTGTGTTGATAGAGCGTTGATAGGTAGGGGCCAAATTGCTGTGCTGCATCAGTTCTGTTTGCCACTTTCGGATCATAAGCGGTGTAATCTGGTTGATGGGCATATTTGAAAAAGCAGGCAGAAGCCAGCGCTTGATAATATTTTGGCTGGTATACTGCGTCGTTGGCTTTAGACGGCCTTGGTTGTCACTAAGATAGTGCTGGCAGAGATTGTCGAACGTGATCAAACTGCCCTGAGTCAGCTCGTTGAAAAAATCTCTTTCGTATTTTTTTGCTTCCTGGGATCGGTTGAAACCGCGTTTTAGTTTTTGGTGACGCTGGCCGCGCCAGTCCCGGTAATAAAATTTAGCATAGTATTTTTTTGTCTTTTCATCTCGATAGACAGGCATTGTTCTTCCTTTCTGCTATTGCCCGGTATCTTCTCGGCTTCTTACGTAGAGTTGATGATTGTCAGCATCATACCAAAAAGAGGTATCTCCACGTAAGAGATTATTTATCATGTAGACTCCGTCAAGAGCGTTGCGGGCGGTTTTGTTGACGGAGTAGGTGAATCCGATATTTAGGAACAGAAGCGCTATGAGAAAAGAGAGTAGCATTTTAAGCACCCATTGTCGTTCATCGACATTGCTCTTAATGCGTATTTCTGAATTGAAAATGTCGTCTGAGAGATCTTTTCGTTCGCTTTTTATCGTTTCAATTGTTTGAGAGCAGCTTCTGTCAGTGTCTCTTTGAAACACTTTAATCTCTTTCATTAATTCGGTGATATGCGCTTCTAGTGCCGCGTTTTGTGTTTCTAGTGCATTGAACCGGTCGAGAAGTTCTTTTTGTATTGTCACTTGGCTTGGTGTAAGCCCGTTTTTGTTTATTAATGCCATGGATGAAACCTCCTTTATAGACTCCAACCGCGATATATTTCCTTTTCGATACGTCGAAGCTTACTTTTCTTTTTCGGATGTTCTTCAGTGTTGGTATGACTGTGGATACGATAAGAATATTCTTGTTCAGACTCAAAAGCCTTAAGTAGGCTTGGTTTATCGTAGTTGAGTCCAAGTTTCTGACCTCTAACCTTCTTTCCGTTGGGATGGATATGGTCATACCTCGGCCATGGTCACGTGTGATGATGACGCTCCATTCGTTTTCCAATATAGTTTTAAAATCGTCGTAATTTTTCGCTTCTTGCTGAACGGCGCTGATGACGTCTCTCAACTCTTGTTTCCAGACGTCTTGTCCTCGGGCGGATGCCCAATATTCACCATTTGTAATGCCTTCACTACGTTGTGGAATTGGCTGCAGACCTCGATTTTGGCAAATCTCATCGACGTATTCTTTCATCTGTCTCAGGTCATTCCGGGACGTATGGAGTTTTTGACCCGTGTCTTGATTGACGGCATTAACCACGATATGGTCGTGGAGGTGATCTGTATCGGTGTGAGTAATAACGGCGAACTGGAATCCCTTTCTTCCGAAAAACTCTCTGGCTGCTTCGATGCCTAGGGTATTAACCTCAGATGGAGAAAGCGTTTTTGTTTCCTCTGGACTGAAAGACAAAATGAAATGATAATATCGTCGCCCTTGCGTCTTACCATAGAGCTGCTGCACTTGATTGAATTGCTTTCCAAAATTATCAGCCCTGACATTGAATCCGTAGATGACGCTATCTTGGATTTTCTTGTCCTGTAATAAATAGTCCTCGATGGCTTGAGGATTGCGACGACTTGGTAGAGCTTTTAGGATTGCCATGCATTATCCCCTCTTTTTGAATTTTCATTTTTTTTAATTCTAGCTTTTTCAGTTGAATAGAAGCGTCGAGTTTTTTCTGCATTTCCTTAGTTTTATTTTCTTCTCTGCAAAGATTTAAAAAATCGCGATGATACCTTCGGAGTTCACGTAGATATGCCCTTCTTGCGGTCAGAATTTCGTCGCAGCATGTATCGAGTTTTTGCATTAGCAGATGTAATTCTTTTTCCTGTTCGGCAAAGTGTTTGCCACGGTGGAGCAGATGGGCTATTTGATTTAGATTGATGCCAATGCGATGAAGTTCTTTCATGAGTTTTTTGTCTTCATCGTCACGTTCTTTTTCTTCGGCCAGCGTGTGGCGAAGAATGTATGATGTTAAGGTCTGCTGTTCTTCTTTCGCATGAAGAAGCAGCTGCTGTTTTTGCTCATTTGTGACGCGAAAATAAATGCGGTAATCTTTCATTTTCAGATCCTTTCCGGGGGATTCCCAAGGGGGGCAGAGTCCCTTTGGGCAAGATACGCCTCAAAACACAGATTGACGGTCTGAGAATCTAACCACTAGTTGCCGGATGTGTCGAGGATATCTCAGAATTTGTCGCAACAAAATTTCGATAAGGATGCCGTCATGCCTCGCCATAAGATGGTGAATCTTACCAATAGACTTGCAAGGTGGGTGTAACTCTATCAGATAAGTCATAAAGGCTTGTAGTGGTTCATTATGGCCTCATAAAGATATCCCATTGGCTTATCCTTCTTTTTACTATCCTTGATGTATCGCTGTAATTCTCTTTTAGTGATGGATTCTTTTTGTACGGCATTGACCAGTTTAAAGATACCAGGACTGGCGAAGCCGGCCTCTTTTAGATCTTCTAGAGTGCAGAGGGAATCATCCTCCCTTTTGTTATGTTGTGTTAATTGGTTTGTATTGAATTGTGTTATGTTATGTTGTATTGTATTGTCATGTAAATTCATGTCGTCTGTCACGGTATCTGCCATGTTATCCGCCACGACAGCTTCGTGTAATTCCATGGAATTTCCTGTACTCTCCACGAAATTTCCTGTAATCTCCATGGGCTTTTCTGTAATCTGATTATTTTCAAGGGATAACATATCCATGTTTGACTTCTTCATAACATATTGACTCACCGACATAATTCGTTTTATCGTTTTTCCGTTCTTGGTAATTCCGACCATAATTTGAGTATCAGGGAATTTTTCGGCTAAAAGTGGCAAGTAATAGCTGTCTCTTTTGCTGCGGGCATCCATATTTCGGTTATGTTTGCGATAGTCGGGAAGATAACCAATTGCCGGTTTTTCTAAAAATAGAACATATTTATTTTTTTCCAGTTCATTTAAGTCGGAAAATTGTGTGTGACTGACCTGCATTGGAAGATATGCATCGACGATACCGTCATCATCAGCATACATTAACAAGTAAAAATAGAGCAGTTTTGCTGTCGGTGGCAAGGTTAAAAAACGGCCGCTATTTACAGTTAAAATATCTATCATTGTTTGAGATTTACCCATGATTAACTCCTATCGTATAATATACTTTTTGGCGAAAATTTGCTATAATAAAAATGGTAATTTTTGAGAGCTCCGGACCTGTGGTGCAACACGGGGCGGAGCTTTTTTAAATGGAAATTTTTTCTTCAAAATAACGACGATTGACGCGGCCGCGAAGAACCAGTTTCCCTTTTTTGGTCAACTCGGCATTCATCTGTCGAATGATGCTGTACGCACGGGATGGTTTGATTTGCAGGATTTCTGCAACATCAGCAGCGGTAAGCATGATTTTTTCGTTGTTTTCCATAATAGGATCTCCTTTCGTACGAAATGATACACTACCAATTTACATATTTTAAATAAAAATATTTTAAATAAAAATATTTTTATTTATACTATTATAACTGATAAACCAAAATATATAAGGGGAACGACTATGCTTTTTACTATATTTGGGGAAAATTTAAAAAATCTAAGAAATAGCTATCAATTAAGTCAGGTAAAACTAAGCCGATGCTTGTTTTTGAAAAGTCATAATGGCGTGGCTCGTTGGGAAACGGGGCGTAGCGGCCCAACTGTTGAAAAACTGACTGAAATAGCGGACTTTTTTGCGGTTTCTACTGATTGGCTGTTAGGAAGATCATCCGTTATGTATACGGACGATATGGTTAGCCTAGCTGAGGAAAAAGTGCTTGATTTTTTGTATCAAGTTCCTAAGAATAATAATGCCGAGATTTTTTATGAGGGGTATCTTGGATATTTTTTGAAACAATTAATAGAAACTCTGCCATATTTACCCTATGGAGATAGTGTGAAAAGGAAAAAAGAATATAATTTAGAAGTAAGAGCTAATCTAGTGGTTTTATTTCAGATTTTATTTGTTAGCTATATAAATGAAGTTAAATTTGCAATCCATCAGTTAAATCAGAATCTTAATGTAGATGAAGACCGTAAGGTATTAAAAGGATTAATTGTGCCATTTACAACTAACCAAATAGATACATATGGTGATACTATGGAAAAGTTTTTAGCGTTATTTACCCAGAAAGAAAAACATGCTCTTTATCATGTCATCCAGAAAAAGTGAGTCCTGTTTAAATATATAGAAAATTACCATAATTACCATAGCAAAGGGGCTTCCCTTGGGATGACGATTACCGACGGGGCGTCAGCCTCAATGGGAATCCCGATGCAAGGTGATTCGCCAGTACAACTTATTCTGCGATGGTGGACGAAATTATCAAGGTGGCAGGAAAGCGTCGCAGATTCAAGATTAATCATGACAGGGAATAGGCACTGAATCAGTTTATCTTAAGGGGTTATCAAATCATGATGACCTCTTTCTTTTATGATTTAACGAATGTCGCATAATCATAAACTTTCATCTGTCGCTGTATAATCTTAAAGAGGTTTCGGTTTGATAAATATATGGTGAAACACAAGCTATAATGCGGATATTTAATGATTAAAGAACATTACTTTATGCATTCTATGCTGTTATATTACAATTTATTGAATTTATGTATTGTGTGTTGTAAAATACAAACATAGTATTCATCGTATATTTAACCGAGGTGAATGGTTCAATGAAATTTTCTTTTTCGTCATACGGTCTGGCTTTGGTGCTGGCTGTACTCCCTTTTTCAGCGTTGGCGGCTAATTCAGTCCTGCAGCAGGAACAATTAGAACAGGCACGGCAGAACGCGGCATTGCGAGAGTCACGTTTACAGTCTCGTCCGGTAGTTTCGTTTCCAGAAACAGAAATGGGAATCGATACGTCTGCCGGTTTGCCGTCGGGGCCGTCTTTTTTATTCGCCATGTGGTACTTGAAACAGAAGGCTCGACATTTTCTTTTCTCTCTTCCTATATTCACGATTGTGAAAATAAGAAGATGAATTTAAAAGATATAAATCAAGTTGTTCACAAGATGAATGCGGAACTGCTCAGAAGAGGCTATGTGACCAGCCAGGTCATCATTCCGGAGCAGAATATTGCCGGCGGTACACTGCGGCTTCATGTCCAGGTAGGACGGATCCATCACGTGCGTTACAGTGAAGGCAGTGCTCATTTGCCATGGCGAACCTCTTTTCCCATCTGGAAAAGTGATATTTTGAACGTACATCTGCTGGAACAGGGCATCGAGCAGATGAAACGTCTGAGCTCGCAAGATGTCCATATGGAGCTGGTACCGGCAGATGTCCCGGGAGAAAGCGATATTGTTCTGACAATTCAGCGCACTTCCCCGGTCCACGGCATCCTTTCTATCGATGATTCCGGCCTTAGTGAGACTGGGCGTTGGCAGCTCAGTGCCGGCCTTGGTATCGACAATCCTTTTTATGCGAATGATTATCTTCAAGTAGATCTCAACGGTGATGGCATGGCCGACGGGTATAAACGCGGTACACGGGGAGAGCAGTTCTATTATCGGATTCCTTACGGCAAGGAAATATTCTCTATTTCTTACAGCCATTATAAATATCATCAGACTGTTTCCAATACACCGTATGATTTCATCAGCAGTGGGAAGAGTGACATCAGTATGCTTTCTTGGGAACACCTTATAAGTCGGAACCAGCACCGGAAAACGAACTTCGATGTCAGCCTTCGTAAGCGAAATTCCCATTACTACATCAACGACTTGGAAATTCCGATTCAAACCCTGCATACGACCGCTTTGGAAATAGGGTTATCACAGCAGCTTTACCATGGTGAGGATATGTGGTACGGACGCCTCTCTCATCGCATGGGCTTAGGTTGGTTCGGTGCGATGCCGGAAAATACCTATGAAGATGGGCCTAAGACACGCTATCATATGTGGCTTTTGGATATGGACTATCGTCATGCTTTTACGATGGGACAACGGCCGGTAGCCTATACTTCGTCTCTTCACGGTCAATGGACAACGAAAGGAGACCGGCTTTACGGGATCGATATGCTCAGTATCGGCAATCGCTATACCGTACGGGGCTTTGATGGAGAAATGACATTGATGGCTGAAAGCGGATGGTATTGGCGTAATGAGCTTTCCACTCGAATTGAGCCTCTACACAGTGATCTATATTTAGGCGTCGATACAGGGGCCGTTTATGGGCCGGCTACCGAAGACTTGTTAGGGCATACGATTGTGGGTGCTGTCCTTGGGATGAGAGGGGATTTCTCGTCTGGCATTTCTTATGATGCCTTTATCGGCTGCCCCTTGTATAAACCCGATGGATATCGTACAGACCGCGTCACGACCGGTATTACACTGAGCTGGCGCTTTTAAAAAATATTTGCAAGTAATGGAAGAAACGAGATGACAGAAATGAAATATACAATCTTGACTCGACAAATTACAGCCTGGTTGCTCATGGGACTTTTCATTACTGAACCGGCGGCCATCTTTGCAGCAGATGCACCGATTTTGCCGGATCCCAAAGCACCTGCGGCCCATCAACCGCTGGTACAGCAGACGTCAAATGGTATTCCTTTAGTCCAGATTACGGCTCCGACGGCCTCTGGCGTATCACGCAATTTGTATACGGATTTCAACGTCCCGGAAAAGGGGGCGGTCCTGAACAATGCCCATAAGGTGACGAATACCCAGCTTGCCGGATATGTCCAAGCGAACCCCAATTTAGGACGTGGCACTGCTAAACTTATTGTCAATGAAGTGACCGGAACGAATAAAACGGCCATGAAGGGCTTTCTGGAAGTAGCGGGCGACCGGGCCGGCGTCATTGTTGCCAATCCGAACGGTATCGCTGTCCATGGCGGCGGGTTCCTCAATACATCGCGGGCTATGCTCACGACGGGACGGCCGCGGTATGCAGAAAGTGGGGACGTCGCTTCGCTTCAGGTAGCGGATGGTACCATCCAAATAGATGGTAAAGGGCTCGACGCCTCAGAAACGAATCAGGTCGATATGCTGGCACGGGCTGTAGAGTTTAATGCAGGCGTCTGGGCAAAAGAGGCGCATATCGTAACGGGGCGTAATGAAGTTACTTATGGCTCCTTAGCGGCAACACCAGCGTCCGCGGATGAAGAAGGCATGCGTACGGCTCCGAAAGTGGCACTGGATGTGGCAGCACTCGGCGGCATGTATGCCAACCGTATTTATCTTGTGGGTACTGAAAAAGGCCTGGGTGTCAATGTAGCAGGTACGATATCAGCATCTCAGTCCTTATCTCTTGAAAATAACGGGGACCTTCATATTGCTAAGACGGGGACTGCTTATAGTGATGCTGCTTTAAACATGCATACGACCGGCACCGTGACGAATGAACAGACGCTGGCCAGCGGCAGAGAGGCTGTTATCCAGTCGGACAGCGGGATTGTCAACACAGGTGTCATCGGGGCTGGTGTCAGTCGGGACGGTAAGGTCCAGCAAACGGGGACGCTCACGGTTAAGACAACTACCCTGAAGAATGATAAAGCTCAAGTAGTCAGCGGCGGCCGTTTGGACGTACAGGCAAATACGATTTCTAATCGTGAAGGGGAACTCTCGGCTCAGGGGGATGCTGCTATTCAGGCTGCGCAGATACTTGATATGGAAAAAGGGAAGATTTCTTCAAAAGGGGATTTGACGATTCACTCAGATGTACTGCCGCTGAATGGTGTCATTGCCAGCGGTGGGGATGCGACGATTACCACGCATCAATCTCTGAGCAATGACCATAGTGCAGAAAACATGGGGACGGTTATGGCTGATGGAAACCTTACCCTGCATACCGATGGAACCTTGATGAACAGCCGCAGGATAGAAAGCGGTAAGACCCTGACCGTTGAAGTCGGACAGGGAATCAAGAATACTGCGACCGGAGACATGAACGGACAAGATGTTGTCCAACAAACGACGACCCTTGATAATACGGGGCTGATTAATGGGACGCATCACGTTGCCGTGACGTCAGAAAGTATCATCAATCACGAAAACGGGCGCATGTATGGGGATGACGTGGTCATTCAGACAAATCGGTTGGAAAACTACCGTCAGGCTGAGCTGGAAGAACAGCTGGCCGCAGCGATGAAGACCCTGGCTGAAAAAGAAAAGGCCCTTGAAGCTGGCTATGCGGCAGATGTCACGAAATATACCAGCAGTGCCCAAGAAGCACAGTATAAGACGGCTATTGCCAGTGCCGATAAAGATTATGAGGCTCAACTCGCTGTTGTGAAGTCTGTCCGGGCCGAACTGGAGGCACATAAAGCCGGGACGATTGCAGCCCGGAATTCGCTGACCGTACAGGCAAAATCTATCGAGAATCGCCATAATGCGATGTTGTACAGTGGCGGAGATATGCAGTTAACGGTTTCTGACACGCTGACCAATCAGGGGGCCTCTATTGAAAGCATGGGGAACCTGACGATTCAGGCCGGGCAGATTCGCAATGAAAACGACGTTTTCTCTGCGAAACGCGTCAGCAGCGAATGGGTGGATAATCCAGAGAAAATCCGTATCGATCAGGCAGGCCATCCCGAACAGGGAGAAGCCTTTGACCGCAGTGAGTTCTCGAACCTTTCCAGCGGTTATGGGGCTTATCATCACCCGAAGGCTATGCCTACGTATGCGTCGGCCTATGATACGGTAGAAGCCCCGGAACCCGGAGAAACAGTAGATCCGGATCATCCAGTCGGCAGTCTGATTGCGAATTATGAATGGAATGACCCGATTTTTCAGACCTTTGGCTTGGTACCCATGGCGACAAGTCGGCCAGAAACGGCTGGTGACGCACAGAATGCTTGGGACAGCCAGTTCCAAACGCTCTTGAATCAGCTGGATGAAAAGATTACAGCGTACAATGCACAAGCTGAAAGGCATAATGCGGCCTTAGGCCTGACAGATACCCAAAAGATTAACAATTATACGATTATCCGCAGCCATTCCCAGACTTCGCATGAAGAAGTACAGTCTACCAATGCCGGCGTTATCCGCAGCGGGCAGGCTATGAAGCTGGACGGGGCTGTTTATAATACGAACAGCCAGATTACGGCAGGGACGACCCTTGCAGCGTCCGGTACCGTCGTCAATATATCCAAGGAAAATCAGGAACGGACCGTAACGTTTGGGACGACCCAGGGCAGCTATACCTATAAACGACACTGGCCCCATAAATCGAGACGCCGCGGGTATAACTCGGAAGTTTTCATGACACCCCAGGAAGACTTAAGTAATACCTCGTCTTTGGCAGTAGGTGCCTATGCGGATCACGGAACCGTACCGACTCGACAGGATATTACCGAGACGGAACGAAATGAGGCCTCTTCGTATTTAGATCCGTTCTCCCTCGATACCAAACACCCTGTATCGACACCGGCTTTCTGGCAGATAACGGCGGCTAATTTAATCAGTTCCCTTTATATGCTCCACCCGGAAACGACGGCGAAATACCTTGTCGAAACAGATCCGGCCTTTACGAATAAACGGAATTTCCTGTCTTCAGACTATATGTATCAGCAGATGCAGTGGGATCCGGATAAAGCACCGAAACGGCTGGGGGACGGATTCTATGAACAGTATCTTATCCGCAGTCAGATCCTTGACCAGACAGGACGCCGTTATCTTGGTGATTATACAGACGATATGACGCAGTATAAAGCACTGATGGACGCTGGCATTACCTATGCCAACGCCATGGGCCTGGTTCCCGGTGTGTCCTTATCGGCGGCTCAGGCAGCTGCGCTTACGAGCGATATGGTCTGGCTGGAATCGAAGACGGTTACCGTAGACGGCCAAAAAGAAACCGTCATTTATCCGCATGTCTATCTGCGGGCCGGAAGCAGACAACAACTTTTGGCTGACGGCAGCCTCATCAGCGCTAATACGCTGATTGTGGATACAAAGGATGCCGTCACAAACAGTGGGCTCCTTACCGGCAATAACATCCGAATCCAAGCTGGCAATGTAGACAATGCCGGCCATGTTCAGGGACAGGATATAGCCATTGCCAGTGAAAATAATATCCATCAAACGGGCTTGATTACGGCTGCCGACCGACTCCGGATGCAGGCAAAAGGGGATATTACGCTTGAAAATACGGTCGACCATTTGGCCAATCAGGATGTCCTTAACCGTACGGCAGGCATTGCTGTTACGGGAAGCCAGGGTGTGGCCGTCATCAGTGCCGGCCGTGATTTGAATCTGGCCGGGGCTTCCTTGCAGGCTTTAGGTGAAAAAGGGGCTGTGATCTTGCAGGCCGGGAAGGATGTCAACTTGACGTCACAGACACTGAATGCTCGTAAGGATATGACCCTCAACAAGGATAACTATCTGCGGACACAGCGGCAGACTGAAGTCGGGACATCGATGGATGCTAAAGGCGGCGTTGCGGTCCAGGCTGGTCAGAATATAAACGCGCGGGCAGCCTATATCAACAGCGATAACGGTACGGTTGCTATGGCAGCCGGTCGGGATATTAACTTCACGACCGGCCGTGAAACTGCCGTAGACGACTATGGCCTGAAGCATAAAGAGTCGGGGTTACTGTCGAGTTCTACGACGACCGTCCGCACCCATGACGATCATCAACGGGTCCTTGGCACGACGGTTACGGGACAGGCGGTACAGATAGGGGCTGTACAGGATGTGAATATGACAGCGGCTACTGTTGCCGGACAGGATGATGTAACCGTTGCGGCAGGACGGAATGTGACGACGACGTCGGATATGCAGTATGACAAGGCTACGGCCTACACGAAGGTCAAATCTTCGGGCGTATTGGGGGCCGGCCTTGGAATCATGGTTGGTACACAGAAGATGCAGGATAATTACGAAGGCGAGTCCAAGACGCAGATCGGGACGACCCTCGGCTCCTCTGAAGGTAGCGTAACGATTGCGGCCGGTGATACGGCGCATTTGACGACCACGGATATTATTGGCAAGACCGGTGTAGATATGGCGGCGCAGGACATTATTCTCGAGGGCAAGCAGAATGAAGCCTATGAACATCAGACCCATGAAGAATCCATGTCGGGCCTTACGATCGGACTGAGTAGTCCTGTGATTATGGCAGCGGAAGGCGTGCGCAGCACCATCCGCACGGCCCAGACGCGGGATAATAAGACCTTGCAGGCTTTGGAAGCCTATGAAGGCGGCAAGACGCTGAACGATCAGATCCAAACCATGAAACAAGGCGGAATCGGTTCTGTCGGGATTCATGTAGGTATCGGCTCCAGCTCATTTAAGCAGGAATACCAGAAGGATACGGTCACCTATGCCGGCGGGACGCTGGCAAGTGAAGGGACGATCACGCTGACTGCCGGCAGTGAAGATGCAGCGAAAGGAAATATTAAAGCCATTGGCGAAACCATACAGGGGCAGAATGTTACTCTGGCAACGTCTCATGATATTGACTTGGGAGCCGCGACCAATACGCAGACCATAGCAGAAAATTACAATAGCAAAGGATCTTCCCTTGGGATGACGATTACCGGCGGGGCCATCAGTGGTGTCGACGCCAGCTTCTCGAAGGAAAAAGACGAAGGGACGACGGCAACGACGACCCATGCCGGGACGACGGTGACGGCATCGGATACGCTGACCATGCAGTCCGGGAACGATATGAATATTACGGGCTCCCAGGTCGGTGGGAATACGGTAAAAGCAGACATAGGTGGAAATCTGCATATCACCAGCTTGCAGGATACGGAAACGTATCGAGGAAATAGTTCTTCCCTGGGTGGCAGTATATCCAGATCGCTGTCGTCCGGCAGTAAGAAGGAATGGCTGCCAGACTCTTTACGTAAGTATGATTCCACCCCATATGTCCCGGGAATGACAAGCAGCTCGGCTTTCTGGGGAAAAGGCCGTATGGACAGCGACTATGCCAGCGTAACGAAGCAGGCCGGTATCTATGCCGGTGAAGGTGGTTTTACAGTCCATGTTGGAGATAATACGCATCTTACGGGAGCGCTCCTGGACAGTACTGCGGCGGCAGATAAAAATAGCCTGACGACGGGGACGCTGACGATGGAAGATATCGGCAATAAGGCAGCCTATGATGTGAAGGATATCGGTGTTTCTTATCATCACTATGACTCAGAAAGTGAGCGCAACAGGCTTTTCAATCAGAGTGGCTTTACGCCGTCTATTTCGACAGGTGCTCAGGATGAATCGTCATCTGTCACTCAGTCTGCTATTGCACCTGGGACGATCATTACGACGAAAGCACAAACGGATTTGTCTCAGATTAACCGAAATACGGCGGATTCCCTTCATAAACTGGATCAGATTTTCGATAAGAAAGATATCAAGGAACGGCAGGAACTGGCGCAGCTATTCTCTAAAAATGCTAATGAACTACTCCATTACTACGACCGTGACGGTAAATTTGATAAAGCCTTAGCTCATGGCCTCGTAGCAGAAATCTCGTCTCAGATTGCCGGAAATGGAGCAGGCAGTGGCCTTTCTGCTGGATTTGCGAATGAACTGCTCATTAATAAGATAAAAGAATGGTCCGGAGGCGATCCGGCAAAAGCACAATGGATTAGTGCAGCGCTGGGGGCTACGGTTAATGAAGTTACCGGAAAAGATACAGAAACAGGCAGTGCTACGGCACAGTATGGGACGAAATGGAATTTATTTGGTGATGGACATCCTGGACAGAAAATTACAGATGTTGCAATTGGGATTGAACATGGAATTATGGGACATACATCATTGGTTATGAAATTTGAAGATGGAACATATGAGCAAGCTAATTTTGGTAGATATGGAGGAGATGGAGAACGAATAAGTTTTGGAAGATATCCTGCCCCTAATGGATCTGGAACATATACATTTGATTATCACTATTCTCCAGGCAAAGATGGGCAAACCTTATATTGGGTGAATTTAAATGCCAATGATATAGCATATTATTATAATCAAACAATCCTAAACAATGGCTACTATAGTTATAATCCGCCAAATGGAATAATTATTGGAGAAGATGTCAACGGGAATAAAATTTATTCAGGTGATTCTTATCGAAATGGAGAAGACTCTGATTATCAGTTACTTACGAATAATTGTACGACAACTACGATGCTAGCTCTTTATGGACCTAGTGGGAAAGATAATTGGCTATTGAATGATTTGAGTGATGAAATATCTCCTTATATAGTTAATTGGAAATTGCAGCAATGGGGGTTTGCAAGTGGTTTGGTTTCAGCAATTTACGATCCAGAGGAAAATTAAATTTAAAGTAATGGTTTTTATCTTTATACTGGCAGGCCTTTTTACTGGGGGGCTTTTATTCAGCCGTGGCAAGGAAGGAGTAGAGTGGGGACCGCTTACTGTTCTTGAGATTAATTCAGGTGATTCTTGTACTTTTGTTTATCCTCAGGAAAGGTATTATCATGTCACGTTGGATAGAAACAAGCTTGTATTTCCGGAAATAATCAATCATCAGGCTTGTGATTGTAAAATTGATGATGATAAAATTCTTGCTGCTTATATCAATACGAAATCTCCCAGTGAATTAATTTTTAAAGTGATTACCGAAGGTAATAGCCAGCGGCGGATTATATTGGAAACATTAAGCAATCAACGAATAGAAGAAGGTGCTTATCCTAAAATTTATATTACTGAGAAATCCTATTATGTTTTGTCTGGGCGTTTTCTGTATAAACTAAGTAAAGCGAATTTGAAAATAGAAAAAATACAATTGGAAAGTTATGAAACTCCATTGATTACGAGGGATGGGAGGTTATTTTTTAGACAGGGTGATTTCCTTGTTTTGGATGACGATTATGGTGATAAAAAGATGTTACCGTTATCCTCTAAGGAAAGAGTTCGTGGATGGGGAATTGAAGGAGAATCGGTTATTATCGAGAGGAAAGATATGGCGAAAATGGTATCGTTAAAAGATGAAACGCAAACCAAACTTAGAACTCCTAGCTATGGGAGATTGAACGTTGTTGGAAATATGGGCCATATTGCTATTATTCTATTTTCTCACACAAGTGGTGAAGTTCCCCTATTCGATCCGGCGTTGGCAGCTTATTCGATAATTGACCATGTCGACTATTGGTATTATTCTCCGTATTTATATGATGCTGTGCAACATAAATTTTATGATATACCTGACGAAGTCAAACAATTATTTCCTAGCCATGATGCCTCACTAACGGGGTATTGCGCTCCTCTGAATCTAAAGTTAATTGAAGCAGAATTTCATCAATACATGGATAATTGAGGGAACAATAGGGTATATACCGTATATACCGTAAGATGGTATCTGTTCTGGATAAGGAATCTGCGATGAAGAAAAAGAAATTAGGCAGATTTTAACGCAAGACTCTTATTTCTCAAAAAATGATTTTAAGTTTAGCGTACGCGTTCTTGTTTCCTCAGATGGAACCTATCAACAGACGAATACATTTGAAGCAGGAGGAGACATTTATACTATTGCCGGTATCGATCAATATAATCGGATTTATGGTGTTGATGCAAACGGAAATACGGCGTATTTAGACAAACAATATAATATAGGAGGCAATCGAACCGCTACTTCTACCGGAAAGCGTGATGAATTTGGACACCTTATTGGTATTGCCAATGATACGGGAGAAACGGTTAAACTAAATGATTGGGTATTGCCGGGTGGTATCCATGCATGGTATGACAGAACTAATCGGAAAACGGGAGAAGTTATTGTCACAGACGGTATTGGTGAATACACGACGGCGCAAATAAAAAATCCGGGTATTTCTTCTGGAGTGACAGAAGGAGCGATGATGCCGCCGAACAATACGCCCGACCCGTCCGACTTGGCCGATTTACTGTTACAGAGCCAGCAGCACAATAATAATAAGCCTGATTATTCGAATGATACGTCGTTTCTATATGCAAAGAATGTAAGCAAAGCCCTGTTAGAACAGGCATTGAATCGTATAGGCGGAAAATATGGTGCATCTCATTTAGGGACGGCAGACATTACTGGCAGTGGTGTTGTGACTGATTATATGCAAGGTAAAAGTGCTGAAGAGATTGTTTTGAACTCAATATTCTCTGCGGGTGTAGGGAAATTTGGTCAATATAATAGTGAACGAACCAAGACCAATCCTGATATTATGTCCGCTTTATTTGCAGCAGGGGCTGATACCATGATAGACAAAAATGATGCAGAAGAAGAGAAAAAGCGAGTAGACTTTAATAAGTGAGGTAATATATGATTTCTATTCATAATGTTAAAGAAATACTTATAATCAGCGGGCTTTCAGCTTTCTTTTTATATGCTTTAAAAACAGAGTTGCAGAAAAACTTTGATAAAAAATGTTGCGTGTTTATCAATATAGTATTCTCTTTTTTTTAGGAATATTTATAACTTTGATTTCATGGTTCGGATGTGTGTATTCATTTTACTATGCCGCAAAATATGCCCCCTGGTTGTTGATATCAACTTGCATGGGATATTCGCTTGTGATTTATAGTGATGGTATTTTGGCAAAATACCAAAATGATGAAAGAAAATATAAAAAGATAATGAATATGACAAAGAATTCGGCAAAATATCTAATCATTGCTTTATTTGCCCTTATTTTGAAGGAGTGGTTTATTTAGAAAATGTTTCTCTTCTGTTTTACGATAGTAGGTAGTTTTCTAATTCAGTAATGGTAGTGAGGTTGTACAATGCAAAAGCATATTATTATAGCAGATGCTGTAAGATATGCTTTTGCTGGTACGGTTTTGTAAAAGGAGAGTTTTTTTATGAGACGAAGGCTTTTTATTCTATGGGGACTCTTGGTTTTTATGATGATGCAGTGCTTTTGGGTCATGGGGTACTCTACACGAGATAATCCGCCAGTATTTGGTATAGTACATCAGAATGATTCGAGCATTGTGTTTGCCAGGGAACATTTAGATTATAACGAGTATTATTTTGTAGAATTACAGAAGGTTCAAAAGAACGGAAATACGCAGACGCTGCTCCGTATTTGGGGTCCTTCTGACTATGATAAGGTGGAAATCCGCTCTCCAAAAGGAAAATCTGTTTTTCTGATTGAGGATACGAGCATTCCTATTCCTACACCCCAAATCGGTGAAGATCGGTGGTATACGGTCGATTTAAATGAGTGGATACAGTTACCCAATCCAGATTCCTGCCAGATTCGGCTGCATCGTCCGAACGGGAAATATTATACAGTAACCGCCAAGCGTCTGTTGGCATGTGCCCGACAACTGACAGGAAACATGCTGCCGCAAGATAAAGTAAAAGAGCCAAAGCCATATGGGCCATTTTACAGTATATTTTATCCTAATGTTTCGTTAGAACAAGTACGTAATACATTTGCTTATTATTTGAACGGGCCCTCTAAAATAGGGAATAGTAAAATATATCGCAAAGGAAATTGCCATTATCTAATGAGCACGAAACTGCCGCTGATTGCTTTTTTGCTGGAAGGCCAAAGCGGTCATGGGCTGGCAACTTTTAAAGAGGTAGCTGGCGGAGTCTGGATGGATATGGATTTTTGGAGCATAGGTTATACCCAGTATGGCTATTACTGTTCAACTCTGGTAGATGACGAAGTAAAAAATATTGGCATGGAGGCCGTTGCAATGACGTATAGGCACTTAGTGCCATTTGCGGATTATGGAATCGCATTAAACGGAGGATATAACAAAAGTAATCCGACGATTGACACAGTGAATTTAACTAAGCATCCAGAGTTAGCAGCAGTACAACATGGTGATAAAGTCTTATCAATTAATGGTATAGATCTAAAGGCAAGCAAAAACTATTCTGTGGAATACATGCTGACGTATGGAAATGCTCCCTTGTCTATTACATTACAGCGCAAAGATAATCCGCCTTATACTGTGGAAGTTATACCTCAAATGAATGTCCCTATGCATGCAGATGTTGATGTTACCGCAGAAGTAATGAAAGAAGAAAGGCAACATATAAAAGAAGAAAAATTATGGCAATTTTGGCCGCAAATGCCTCTTCCGGAAGTATTTGATCCTATGCAGTCCCCAGACACTCATATGGATTCGCCGCTTACGACACCATTGTTGAAAGGTGCTAGAACATAAGCGGAAACTGAACCAGTTGGGGGATCTTTAACCCGAAAGATTTGGAAGGACGGTAAAAATCTACTAGCGACATTTTTGAAAAAACTTAAAGTGGTGGGTCATCTGCAAATTTGTATTTGGCTATTGAGGTTGAAAAATCGAGAAAAGCTTTATCAGAAAAATGCCGTTGATTGAAGGGCAAAAAACATGCTGACGGATCGTAAAGAATACCGGAGCGTGATACTCAAATGATACTATTTTTTTAAAAACTGCTCAAATGAGGATGATTTTGAAAAACTGATGCCATAAAAATGGCTTAGTGAAGCCATTCTCATTTTTACGAAATGCCGATGGAGTAGAACTTAAATAATTTAAGTTTAGCATCATAGTTTAACAAATCAAACACCCTGTAGCTTAGGCCATAGGGTGTTTTTTTGTGGAGTGAAAATGAATTTAACGAAGTGCATCATACAGCCTTCTGGAATAAAATTAACAGTGAATATCAGGAAAAATAGTGTGTAGCTTGGTAAGTATTTTGAAATACTTAGATTAAAAACACTTCAATATTTAAATTATAAATTGACCTTTTAACGTTAGACGTAAACACTAATGTTAGAAGGCCTTTTTATTATGGAAATTTTTAAGAGTCTTCTCATAAAAGACGTATGTTCATTATAATACCCCTTGTTGAATATTTCCTACAATCATGGTATGATTATATGGTGAAATAAGTCGATATACCGGTAGGGGTACACGCTATGCCTGCGTAATTATGAAAAAATGCAGGTGCCGGCTGTATTATATTGGTATAAGAACACGTATACCCTGTATTTTCAGGTAAAATATTTAAGATGTGTTGTAGTAAAAATGTAAGTATTGGAGACGGTGAAATGAAGAAGTATTCAAACTATGTAAAGGCGCTTTTAGTAGCGACTATTTTAGTGGGGGGCACTACCATTGCTTCCGCTGCTGACACAGCGAATACATGCTGTACCGGCAGTACAACAAGTACAATGGGTCAAAACATGACAGCCAATATGAGTTCCATGATGAACGGCGGTATGATGGGGATGACCGGAACTAACATGATGAACGGTATGAGTGGCATGATGGGCCATATGCACGGTGTTGATGATGTACCTGTTTTGAAACAGGTTCAGCAGGTTGAAAAACCATTGGCTATACCCCCTATGCAAAAAGGTACGGTAGATGGAAACGGCGTTCGCCATTTGGAAGTTGATGCTCAAGTCGGCAAAACAGCCATTAAAGACGGTGCTCTCACCGATACTTATGGCTATAACGGCAGCGTACTCGGTTCTACTTTATACATGAAACAAGGTGAAAAAGTAGCGATTAAATTGAAAAATGATTTGCCTGAAAAAACTACGTTCCATTGGCATGGCATGGTAGTTCGTTCCGATGTTGACGGCGGTCCTCATTATTCGATTGCCGCTAACGGCGGTACCGGTGAAGTAGACTTTACCGTAGACCAGGTTGCCAATACCGCTTGGTATCATCCGCATGCTATGGGCTTTACGGCCAGCCAGGTATATAAAGGCTTAGCCGGGTTTATCTATGTGGATGACAACAAAGAAGGTGCTTTGAACTTACCGCACACTTATGGCGTTGATGATATTCCGGTAGCGATTCAGGATCGTAACTTCACATCGGATAATCAATGGGATTACCGGAAAGATTACAATGCGGACGGTGTATATGGTGATACTCTCGTAGTAAACGGCACCATCAATCCGTACTTCGATGTAAAAACTAACGTAGTTCGTCTTCGTTTGTTGAACGGTTCCAATGCACGTACTTATACTTTGCAGTTGTCCGATATGGGCACGATGATGCAGGTAGCCGGTGACGGTGGCGTATTGCCGTGGCCGGTACCAAAACAATCTATTACCATTGCTCCGGGTGAACGTGTTGAAGTATTGGTAGACTTCTCCCAATATAAAGATGCTTTGCCAAGCTTAGTAACTCAGAACGGTAAAAACGGTACAGCTACAGTATTAGCATTTAAACGTGGTGCTGATACCCTGGCTGCAGAAGCTAAAGTAAATACGGACATGGCTGCTTGGAACTATAATAAAATTAATTCATCAGACGATTTGACAAAAACGGCTGACAAATCCATTGTGATGTCCGGCATGGCTCAAAATGTGTTGATTAACGGTAAGAAATTTGACATGGGTCGTATTGATTTCACCAGCAAATTGGGCTCTACTGAAATCTGGGACGTATCTAATGCGGATCCGGGCATGATGGGTATGATGCATCCGTTCCATGTTCACGGCGTACAGTTTGAAGTATTGTCCCGCAACGGTCAACCGGTAGATCCTTCTGAAAAAGGTCTCAAAGACACTATCCAGGTAAATCCGGGCGAACACGTTCGTATCAGACTCCACTTCACAAAACCGGGCGTATTCATGGTTCATTGTCATATCTTGGAACATGAAGAAAACGGCATGATGTTGCAGTTGGAAGTTAAATAATGTACAATGAAGAAGATTCAAACATTTTCAGAAATTCTCTAAACAGAATGGAGTACATTATGAGCAACGAAAACAAAAAAGTACAAGTACATTACACCGGCACTTTCAATGACGGCACGAAGTTTGATTCCTCTTACGATCGTGGCGAACCGTTAGAATTCATTTGCGGCGCCGGCATGATGATTAAAGGTTTTGACGAAGCTGTTAAAGACATGGCAGTAGGCGAAGTGAAAGATATTCACTTGATGCCCGCCGATGCTTACGGTGAACCTAATCCTGCTTATATTTTGACGACGGAAATCGCCGAATTACCGGGTTCTGAAAAACTTGAAGTAGGCAACCGCGTTCAGTTAACTAACACGGCAGGTCAACCGGTACCGGCTAAAGTTGTTGAAAAAACTGAAACAATGATTACTTTCGACGCTAACCATGAAATGGCCGGTAAAGAATTGAATTTTAAGATTGAATTGGTTTCCGTAGAAGACTAATAGACAATCTAAAGACAGTCTAAAGACAATCTGAAGATAATCCAAAGAAGCTGTAGCGAAGTACAGATTTATTCTGTATAAATGCTATGGCTTCTTTTTTTATATAAAGGTACTCATTTTAAGAAAAAAGTTTTCACAAAAGTGTAATGACGTACTAAAAAACGTCAAAACTCGTCAATACTATGCGTCAAACTCATTGTTGGTATACCTTGTTAGTTTGCGTGTTTGTTAACTGTTCTATAGAAAAAGACATTTACACTATGCTCTATATCCTTATTTGATATAGGTTTATCGCTCGTTTAGTCTTTGTTGTACATTGTATACATGTTATAATGAACGTGTCCGGTAGATATTGGATGGAGCGAACTTAGCTCATGCCGGACATTTCCTATATGTGTTTTGAATAATGACTGCGACTGAATGACAATGTCGGAGTCTTGGACGATTGGAATGCATACAGATACGAATTTGAATTAAACTTAACAACATAACAATAAAAGGGATTTTAACCGATTTGCGATAATCGGTACATATAGTAGGTTGTAGAAGAAATGAGGTAAAACGTATGCGTAAGGAACATGATTTTTTAGGTGAAATGGAAATTGCCGACGATTTGTATTATGGTGTGCAAACATTGCGTGCTATGGAAAACTTCAATATTACGGGCAAACACATTGACCGTGATTTTATTAAATCCATGGCGATGGTTAAAAAAGCAAGTGCTTTGGCCAATTTGAAAACAGGTCGTATGGATCCGACGATTGGCAATGCCATTATTCAGGCTGCTGATGAAATTATTGCCGGTAAATGGGTAGAACAATTCCCAATCGATCCGATTCAAGGTGGTGCGGGTACATCTTTCAACATGAATATGAACGAAGTATTGGCTAACCGCGGCCTTGAAATTTTAGGGTATGCTAAAGGTCGTTTTGACATTTTGTCGCCAAACAATCATTGCAACATGGCACAGTCCACAAATGATACGTTCCCGACGGCTATTAAAGTTTGCGCCATTTTAAAAAGTAAACCGTTAATTGAAGCGTTACAACGTTTAGTTGACGAATTGGAAAAGAAAGCGGAAGAATACAAGGAAGTTTTGAAAATGGGTCGTACTCATTTACAGGATGCGGTACCTATTACGCTCGGTCAGGAAATGGGTTCTTATGCATCCGGTATTCGTCGCGGTATTAAACGTATTCAATCTTCCATCGAAGGTGCTCATGTAGTAAACATGGGGGCTACTGCTGTAGGTACCGGTCTTAATGCGGAACCTTCTTATATCGCAGATGTAGCTCATGAATTGTCGGAAGTTGTTGGTGAAAAATTCATTACTGCCGACAACTTGATTGATGCGACTAATAATACGGATATTTTCGCCGATATTTCCAGCGGCATGAAAGTAACGGCCCTTGTTTTGATTAAAATGGCTAACGATTTCCGTTTGATGGCATCCGGCCCTCGTTGCGGTATCGGCGAATTAAAATTACCACCTCGTCAACCGGGTTCTTCTATTATGCCGGGTAAAGTTAACCCTGTAATTGCTGAAGTATTGAATCAGGTTTGCTACCAAGTAGTGGCTAATGATTTAGCCGTAACCTTGGGCGTTGAAAACGGCCAGTTCGAATTGAACGTAATGGAACCGGTTATTGCGTATAACTTATTCAATGCTATGTGTTACTTGAAGAACGGCGTAAATACTTTTGTTGACAAATTGTTAATCGACTTGGAAGTAGACCGTGAACGTTGTGCATACTGGTTGAACCGCAGTGTGGGTATCGTAACTGCCTTGTTACCGCATGTTGGTTATGAAAATGCCTCCGCTTTGGCTAAAGAAGCCTATACAACCGGCCGTGCTATTAAAGACATTATTTTGGAAAAAGGTTTATTAACCGAAGCCGAAATGAATCATATCTTATCGCCGGCTGAAATGACGAAACCTGGTATTGCCGGTGCCGACATTTTAAAAGTAAAAGGCAACTAACAGGTATTAATATCATATCGAGTATTAGATATTTAACGCCTAATGCCCAATACCCAATGCTCAATATTTGAATATCTAAGTGCTCAATAATGATATAGTCAATGACTAACTATAAAAACCACCCTAATCTTTTCTCTGCTAAAGATTAGGGTGGTTTTTGTTTGTTGTGAAATTGTTACCTGCATACGTCCGTGAGGATTCGTTGATAAAATTCAGCTTTGCTTAGTCGATTAACAAGTTACGCCATTTTTGTGTGTAACTCTTAATATCGACTTGTTCCATGGTTTCCGTCATCACATAGATGCCTGCGTAGTCGTTTGGCATGAGGGGGTATGTATTGAAATTGATCCCACCGATGCCGTGAATGGGAATGTTGTGTTCTTTTGCCAATTCGAGAATACGTTGACAATCAGTTTCCGAGCGAGGGGCTAAACCGGGCTTACAGCGGGAGGGGAAGAGATGACCCAGCACGAGTCGACGGGCCCCGGTTGAAATAGCGGTATTTGCTTCTGCTAATGAATGTACGGATACGCTAACAAATGGCAGTTCTGGAAGTGTGTTCGTCTTAGTCGACGTATTCGCTGAAGTCAAACTTGTGCATTCCATGGCTGACAGTTGCACCGGTACGTTATATTTCACTGCTAACTCTATATGATGGCTGACAATGAGTTGTACTTCGGACTCTTTGGCTGTGGGCAAGAGTTCTGATAGTAAGCGTTCATAATCTTTCGGAACTGACTCCTTAGCTCGCAGCAATAGGGCATTCGGTTTGGAACGGATTAACTCCTTTAGGTAGTCTGTAGCCGATATAAATGAGTTAGTCTTTTTCAAGAATTTAGCGAGTGCCGGCAAGTGAGTAACGTAAGTTAATTCTTTAGACACGGATGTGGTCATGGTACACCACCTGTAACCCCAGTTTTTTTATATCATCGTGCATTTCGGCGACGCTGCGGGTGTCGTTAATATCGAACTGGTCACTGCTGCGATGTTTGTTGCCGGCACTGTGGCCGCCCACGTCAACTTGAACGCCGGCGGATACTTTGGTGGCGCAAATATTCATGACCGCATTACGGAATTCTCTGCTTTCACGACTGGATACGGTGATTTGGGCCTGAGGTACGAATAAACGATAAGCACACATAATTTGTACGAGGTCACGGTCGCTTACGAGATGGTTGAAGTGGCCGAGTTCGCCGTTAACCGGACGTAAACGTGGGACGGAGAAGCTGAGTTCGGCAGCCGGGAAGGCTTGTTGCACAGACCATACGTGCAGACCGGTAGCCAAGGCGTCGTAGCGGAAGTTGCTGAGCCCCAGTAAAGCGGCGAAGCCGGCACCGCGAAAGCCGCTGTTCAAGGCTCGTTCCTGTGCATAGAAGCGATACGGGAATGAGCGCTTGTTGCCGTAAGGATGATAGTATTCATAGGCTTCAAGGTCGTAGCTTTCTTGGAAAACCGTAATAAAATCGGCACCCACTTTATGGAGAATTTCGTAATCCGCCTGATTGGCCGGATAGATTTCGATGCCGATATTGGCGAAGTACGGTTTTGCCAATTCCAGAGCTTCGGCAATGTATTCAATGGAAGAACGGGCTTCCGATTCACCGGTTAAGAATAAAATTTCCTGTAAGCCTGTTTTGGCAATACTTTCCAATTCGCGTTGAATTTCATCGGCGGAAAGTTGTGCCCGTTTGATAGTTTGTTTGCTGTTAAAACCGCAATAGCGACAGCCGTTGCTGCAATAGTTGGCAATGTATAAAGGGGTGAAAAGTTGAATGTTATTACCGAAGCGGGCTCGGGTCAGTTCTTTTGCTTTTTGGGCCATTGCCTCTAAATAAGGGGCTGCGGCTGAACTGAGGAGTGCCATAAAATCGTGAGGCTCTAAACTATCTTTGGCCAAGGCGATTTTTACATCCTTAGCCGTAAAGTTTTCATCCGCAAAACTGTTTTTAGTATTGAGGACGTAGTTGAGCCGAGACATGTCTAATTGATCCATGGCTGATGTGTAAGCCATGATATTTTCTTTTAATAGGGCGGCGTCTTGTGCATTGGCCGTTTTAATACGACCGTTTAGTTGCGGCGCCGTGGTCTTATGATGATTAGGTAGTATATTCATTTAAAACCTCCTAAAGTATTGGACAGATTAGTAATATGGGGATATATTAATTGTTTAAAAATCCGGTCAGCGGACTGGAGGCTTCGGCCTGGTCGGTAATGACACGGCCCGTTTTACCGAGATAAGCTAACCGGCCTGCTTCGATAGCAAGACGGAAGGCCTTACACATTTGGGCTACATTGCCGGCTGTGGCAATGGCCGTATTACACATGATAGCGGTGACGCCCATTTCCATGGCCTCACAAGCTTCTGACGGTTTGCCGATACCGGCATCAACGATAATCGGTAAATCGGTACTTTTGAGTACAATGTCGATAAAAGCTTTGGTACAAAGTCCGCGATTACTGCCGATAGGAGCGGCCAGCGGCATAATGGCGGCGGCACCGGCCTCTTCAAGCGCTTTGGTGGCATAGTAATCGGGATACATATAAGGGAGAACGACGAAACCTTTATCGGCTAACATCTTGGTAGCACGAATGGTTTCATTGTTGTCCGGCAGGAGCCAACGGGCATCGCTGATGATTTCGACTTTTACAAAATCACCGCAACCCATGGCACGGGACAGTTCGGCGATACGCACGGCTTCTTCGGCGGTACGGGCACCGGACGTGTTAGGCAATAAGGTAACATCTTTAGGCATAAAGTCCAAAATGTTTTCCTGGCCGTCCGGCGTAGCCCGACGAAGTGCTAAGGTAATGATTTGGGCTTGCCCTTCTTCGGCTACTGCTTGGATAAGGGGCAGGGAAAACTTACCGGAACCCAAGATGAGGCGGGATGAAAAAGTTTTACCGCCTAATGTGAAGGTATCATCGGCGGGTGAAAATTTAGAATTGGTTTTCATCGGAGAAGTTTGAGAGTTGTTTGGCATACTATGACTCCTTTTGTGTCAGTAATAAATGTAAGAGGATGGTCGCTTCGTGAGCAGCGCAGAGCATGACGCGCGGCGCCAAAAGACCGATCGTGCTTTCACTATGACCATCACCGGTTTGGTAATAGCGGCTGAATAATTCTTTGGTTTGGACTGTGTTCGGATGATCATAACCGCTTACGCCGCTGGCGCCGATTATGATTGTTTGCGGGTAGTGTGTTAACACGTAGCTTGTTAATTCCGCTTTGTTTTCGGCCGAATCGAAGGCTTCAACGATGTACGGGAAGTCTTTTAAATAGTTGTCATAATTGCCGCTGTGAATCGTGGTGTGAACGGCATTGACTTTGATGAACGGATTGATGCGGTGCAGAATATTTTTTAGTGCGTATACTTTAGGTTTACCCAAATCCGTCATTTCATACGCTTGACGACCGAGATTGGTAAGATCGACTACATCCTTGTCTATGATGGTGAGTTCGCCGATGCCGAGTCGGGCGAGACTGATGGCGATGTGAGAGCCGAGGCCGCCGGCACCGCAAACGGGAATATGACTTTGTTTGAAGCGGGTATAAATCTCGGTGCCGTAGCGCGCATTCCACACGGCATCATAGGTTGCTTCGTCGGGTACTTTGTTGCGTGACACACATAATAGGGCGTCGCCGTCTTGAAGCGGTGTATCGGAATCAACGGCAAAGCCGTTCAATAACCAAAGGTCATCGCTCTTGTTGGTAATGACGTCGGCGGTCACTGTGTCGGGAGCTACCGACACAGTTTGACCGTTAATTGTAATATTCATCAGCCGCCTCCTACAAAATGAACAATTTCCAGCGTATCGCTGTCCAGTAGCCAAGTTGATTCAAATTTGCTTTGCGGAATAATGGTGCGATTCCGTTCTACCACAACGCGTTTGGAATTGTAGCCCGCAGTTTCGAGATAGGCTAGAACTGTCACAGATTCCGCAAGCGGTTGTTGTTTGCCGTTGACGATCATGGATGCCTCCTTATAAAAAAAGACATGAAGGGAGAGCACCCTTTTGGTGGTGCTCCCCCTTCATGTCATGATTATAGATTGATTTTAGTATATCAGAGTTTAGTTGTAACGCAAAGCAAATTTTTCAAAAAAATGAATTTTAAGCATGCGAAAATAACGGGCGTAATTTATTTAAAAAAGTTTTTGACAAAGTAATTATATAATGCTATAATACTTAATTGCAAATGTACTTGGATATATATTGATTTATGTATTATTTTATTTTATAGACGTATGAATGCGACGCATAAAATTAAGGAGTACTTAATAAGATGACTATAACATTGTTACTGATAAAGGGTAAATCTTCCAAGGTTGTGTTAACCGGAGGCGAAGCAAGGTTCAAAATAAAAAATTAAGAGCCTTGCTTATTTTGTCATTGTGTTAACAGGAAAACTGAGACCTGGATTTTTGTCTGATGTCATACCGTTATAGAATAGAAGGTAAGCCAATTGAAATGAGGGGTGAAAGCTGGTATGTTCAAACCTGAGAAGGTAGGTAAAAGAACGCGTTATACGTATGCCAAGATTAACGAAGTTCTAGAAATGCCACATTTATTGGACGTGCAACGTAAGTCTTATGAGTGGTTTTTGGAGAGCGGTTTACAAAATATTTTTGACGATATTTCTCCGATTAAAGACAATTCAGGTAATTTAGTGCTTTCTTTTGAAGGCTTTAGCCTTGGGGAGCCAAAATACGACATTAACGAATGTAAAAACCGTGATGCTACGTATGCAGCACCATTGCGTGTTAACGTTCGTTTGATTAATAATGATCCTGAAAACCAGGATATTAAAGAACAGGAAGTTTTCATGGGTGACTTCCCGTTGATGACCGAAACCGGTACATTCATTATCAACGGGGCAGAACGTGTCATCGTATCTCAGCTCGTTCGTTCGCCGGGCGTTTACTACACTCGCGAAATTGATACCATGGGTAACCGTTTATACGGTTCTACGGTAATCCCTAACCGCGGTGCTTGGATCGAACTTGAAACGGATGCTAATGAAATCGTATCCGTACGTATCGACCGTAACCGTAAATTGCCGGCTACTATTTTAGTTCGTGCCCTCGGTTGGAGCACGGATGAATCCATTTTGGAATTATTCTGGAATGGTGAAACCGACGAAGAAGGCAATCGCGTATATGACGAACGCTTACTTCGTACACTTGAAAAAGATACTACCGAATCTTCTGAAGAAGCTTTGGTTGAAATTTACAAAAAATTACGTCCGGGCGAACCGCCTACTGTAGAAAGTGCCCGTAATTTATTCGACAATTTATTCTTCGATCCTCGCCGTTATGATTTAGCGCGTGTAGGTCGTTATAAATTGAATAAAAAATTAGGTTGGCGTCAACGTATGTTGGGTCAGACTTTGGCTCAACCGATCGTTAATATGGAAACCGGCGAAATTATCGTGGATGCCGATACGGTAATGAACGAAGAACAGCTCGATATCGTTGCACAGAGCGGTGGTTTCCGCGGTGAAGGTTTTGCCGAATTCTACGTGAAGAGTGCGGAAGGTCATTCCTTCAAGGTGATTTGCAACAACAGCAACTTGCCGTTCGAACATCGCACCGTAACTCGCGAAGATATGATTGCCAATATCAGCTATTTGTTGAATTTAATGGACGGCGTTGGTCACGTGGACGATATCGACCACTTGGGTAACCGTCGTTTACGTTGCGTTGGCGAATTGTTGCAGAACCAGTTCCGAATCGGTTTGACTCGTATGGAACGTGTAGTTCGTGAACGTATGACTATCCAAGACAATGCTATGATTACGCCACAGGCGCTCATCAACATTCGTCCGGTAGTAGCAGCCATTAAAGAATTCTTTGGTTCCTCCCAGTTGTCCCAGTTCATGGACCAGACTAACCCACTTGGCGAATTGACACATAAACGTCGTTTGTCCGCGTTGGGACCTGGCGGTTTGTCTCGTGAACGTGCGGGCTTCGAAGTTCGTGACGTGCATCACTCCCACTATGGTCGTATGTGTCCGATCGAAACTCCTGAAGGTCCGAACATCGGCTTGATTTCATCTCTTTCCAACTACGCGAAAGTTAATGAATTCGGCTTTATCGAAGCTCCATATCGTCGTGTAGAAAAAATCTACGGTACCGGCGATGAAGCTAATAAAGTTATTAAAGTACAAGTTAGTGATCAAGTTGTGTATATGACGGCCGATGAAGAAGAAGGTATGACCATTGCACAGGCTAACTCCATTCTTGATGAAAACGGTTATTTTGTAGATACTCATATTGCCTGTCGTCGCGGTTCTGAAGTCCTTGAAGTGGCTCCCGATAAAGTTGACTACATGGACGTTAGTCCGAAGGAAGTTGTTTCCATCGGTACTGCTATGATTCCGTTCCTCGAAAACGACGATGCTAACCGTGCCTTGATGGGCGCGAACATGCAGCGTCAGGCTGTGCCTTTGCTTCGTGCGCAGGCTCCGCTTGTAGGTACCGGTATGGAATATAAAGCAGCGACTGACTCCGGTGTTTGTGTACTTGCTAAAGAAGAAGGTATCGTTACTCGTTGTTGGGGTAATGAAATCCATGTACAGCGCGACAACGGTCGTGTTGACGTATATAAATTAAATAAATTCCTTCGTTCCAACCAATCCACATGTTTCAACCAGAAACCAATCGTATTCCGCGGTGACCGTGTTGTTAAAGGCCAGGTATTGGCTGACGGCCCGGCTACTGACGGCGGTGAATTGGCACTTGGTTTTAACGTGCTCGTGGCGTTCATGCCTTGGGAAGGTTACAACTACGAAGATGCTATCTTGCTTAGTGAAGAACTTTGCAAGGAAGATATTTATACATCCATTCATATTGAAGAGTACGAATGTGATGCTCGTGACACCAAATTAGGTGCCGAAGAAATTACCCGTGAATTGCCTAATACCGGTGATGACAATCTTCGCAATCTTGACGAAGAAGGTATCATCTGCATCGGTGCGGAAGTTCATCCGGGCGATATCCTGGTAGGTAAAGTTACACCAAAAGGTGAAACTGAATTGACACCTGAAGAACGTTTGTTACGTGCCATCTTCGGTGACAAAGAACGTGAAGTGCGTGATACATCCCTTCGCGTACCACACGGTGAATCCGGTAAAATCGTTGATGTTAAAGTATTTACCCGTGAAAACGGCGATGAATTACAACCGGGTGTTAACAAATTAGTTCGTGTATATATTGCGCAAAAACGTAAAATCCACGAAGGCGATAAAATGGCCGGTCGTCATGGTAACAAGGGTGTCGTTTCCCGCGTTATGCGTCAGGAAGACATGCCGTTCTTGCCGGACGGCACTCCGGTTCAAATCGTATTGAACCCGTTGGGCGTACCTTCTCGTATGAACATCGGTCAGGTATTGGAAACTCACCTCGGTTGGGCTGTTCAGGGGCTCGGCATGCAGATTAAAGCAACCGACCTCAAGATTCAAAATGTATTGAACCAAGCGAAAGCCGACAGCCGTTATTGGGATAATATCGACCGTATTAAAGAATTATATAGCGAAATGGACGCTTTAAAAGCTAAAGTGGCTGAAAATGTAACTGTAGCACATCTTGATGTAGACAGTGAAATCGATGCACGTCGCGAAGAAGCGTTGAGCTTAATTTATACGGAAGCACAGAATCAGTTAGCTGAACTCGGCGGCCGCGAACGTTACGATGAATTGCGTGCTATCGAAAAAGAATACAGTGACGCTGAAATTGAATATTTTGACGATGAAGAACAAGCTCCGGAAATGGAAGAATCCTTACAGGTGGAATTAAAAGACATTTCTGTAGTGGTTGATATCATCGATGCTATTGAATCAGCTCGTGAAAAACGCGAAGAAATCCGCAAAGATTTAGAATCTTACGGCTATGATTATGAAACTTACGGCATGCCGAAACCTGATGTAGCCGGTATTCACATCGCTACACCGGTATTTGACGGTGCGCACGAAAGTGACGTATTCGATACACTTCGTATTGCCGGTAAAAACGATGACGGTAAAACCGTATTGTATGACGGCCGTACAGGCGAACCGATGGATAACAAAGTTACCGTTGGTTACGTATATATGTTAAAACTTCACCATTTGGTTGATGATAAAATCCATGCGCGTTCCACCGGTCCTTACTCCTTAGTAACGCAACAGCCATTGGGCGGTAAAGCTCAGTTCGGCGGTCAGCGTTTCGGGGAAATGGAAGTATGGGCGTTGGAAGCTTATGGTGCAGCGTATACCTTGCAGGAATTGCTCACAGTTAAGTCTGATGACGTGGTAGGTCGTGTGAAAGCATACGAAAAGATTGTTAAAGGTGAAAATATTCCTGAACCGGGCGTACCGGAATCTTTCAAAGTATTGCTTAAAGAACTTCAGAGTATCGGTCTTGATGTAAAAATCTTAAATGAAGATCAAGAAGAAGTTGTAATCAAAGAACTTGATGACGATGATGATGTAGATACTAATGAAGATGAAATCAAAGAAGTAATGGAAGGCTCAGATGCAGTAGCTGACGATACGGAAGAAGCGAACGTTATCGAAGAAGAACCGGTAACGAGCGGTGAAGATGATGATGTACTTAGCACAATGGCTATGTATGATCAAGAGTCCGAAACTGATGAAGACTAATATTTGAGTATCCGAAAGAAGGGAGCGATACTTGTGCTAGACGTTAATGAATTCGATTCTATGCGAATCGGCTTGGCTTCGCCGGAACAAATCTTAGATTGGTCCTATGGGGAAGTTAAAAAGCCGGAAACAATTAACTATCGTACGCTTAAGCCGGAACGTGACGGCTTGTTCTGCGAGCGTATTTTTGGACCGACCAAAGACTGGGAATGTCATTGCGGTAAATATAAACGCATTCGCCATAAAGGCGTAGTCTGCGATAAATGTGGTGTAGAAGTGACTCGTTCTAAAGTGCGTCGTGAACGCATGGGTCATATTGTATTAGCTACACCGGTATCTCACATTTGGTACTTCAAGGGGATCCCATCTCGTATGGGTCTCATCCTTGATGTATCCCCGCGTTCCTTAGAGCGCGTACTTTACTTTGCTGCTTACATCGTTGTAGATCCCGGCAGCACGCCGCTCATGAAACGTCAGTTGTTATCTGAAACTGAATTCCGCGAATATGAAGCGCAATTCAATGAAGAAGATTACAAAATCAACGGTAAGCAGGTGGAAATCGAAACCGTGGCTCAGCGCCGCGATCGTTTGGCTGTTATTGCCGAAGCACAACGTAAGATTGCTGCTAATGAAGCATTAAAAGCTAATACCGAAATTGCCGAAGAAGAAAAAGAATATGAAGAATTGACTCGTGAAGAACGTTACGAATTGGGCGCTCAAGAAGAAGTGGAATTCGTATGTGTTGACATGGGTGCCGAAGCCATTAAAGCTTTACTCAGCGAATTGGATTTGGAAGCGCTTAATGTTGAACTTCGCAGTGAATTGGAAACAGCTACGGGCCAACGTAAAATTCGTGCCGTACGCCGTTTGGAAGTAGTAGAAGCATTCCGTCAGTCCGGCAACAAACCGGAATGGATGATCATGGATGTAGTACCGGTTATTCCACCGGAACTTCGCCCTATGGTTCAGCTTGACGGCGGCCGTTTTGCTACCTCCGACCTTAACGACTTATATCGTCGTGTAATTAATCGTAACAACCGTTTGAAACGTTTGCTTGATTTAGGTGCGCCTGATATTATCGTGCGCAACGAAAAACGTATGTTGCAGGAAGCTGTTGATGCCTTGATCGATAACGGTCGTCGCGGTCGTCCGGTAACAGGTCCGGGTAACCGTCCTTTGAAATCTTTATCCGATATGCTTAAAGGTAAACAAGGTCGCTTCCGTCAGAACCTCTTGGGTAAACGTGTTGACTATTCCGGCCGCTCCGTAATCGTAGTTGGTCCGGAACTCAAAATGCATCAATGCGGTTTGCCTAAAGAAATGGCGCTCGAATTATTCAAACCTTTCGTTATGAAACGTTTGGTAGAACGTCAACAGGCAAGCAACATTAAAGCAGCTAAACGCCAGGTAGAACGAATTGGTCCGGGCGTTTGGGAAGCTTTGGAAGAAGTAATTAAAGAACATCCGGTACTTTTAAACCGTGCACCGACATTGCACCGTTTGGGTATCCAGGCATTCGAACCTATCCTTTGGGAAGGTCGTGCCATTAAATTGCATCCGTTAGTATGTACTGCGTTTAACGCCGACTTCGACGGTGACCAGATGGCGTGTCACTTGCCGTTATCCGTAGAAGCACAGTCCGAAGCGCGTACGCTCATGTTGTCTTCTCATAACATCTTATCCACTAAAGACGGTAAACCGGTAGCGGTTCCTTCTCAGGATATGATTTTGGGTACTTACTACTTAACCGTAGTATGTCAACATACGAAGGAAAAAGCTAAATACTTCGCTAACTTTGACGAAGTTATGTTGGCTTACGATTCCGGCGTAATCGGTTTGCAAGATATTTTATATATTCGTGAAGAAGGCCGTGGTCGTGTAGAAACGACAGCCGGCCGTTTGATCTTTAACAACGCCCTCTATCCTGAACTTCGTCAGTACGAATTACAGGAAGACGGTCACTATACATTAGGTCGCGTTATGGACAAGAAGATGGTTGGTAAATTGGTCGACCAATGCTTCCAGTTATTCGGCAATGAAAAAACCGCTGAACTTCTTGACCGTGTAAAATCTTTGGGTTACTCCTACGCCCGTCGTGCCGGTATGACTATCGCTATTGCCGATATTAAAGTACCGACTGAAAAAGCTGAAATTTTACAAAAAGCCGATGAAGATGTAGAAAAAGTATCCCGTAACTATCGTCGTGGTTACATGTCCGAAGATGAACGTTATCGTAAAACTATCGAACTTTGGACTCAGGCTACGGAAGATGTAACGGATGCCATGATGGATACCATGATGCGTGACCAGGAAGGTTTCAACCCGGTTTACATGATGGCTATCTCCGGTGCCCGCGGTAACAAACAGCAGATTCGTCAGTTGGCCGGTATGCGTGGTTTGATGGCCGATCCATCCGGTCGAATCATCGACTTACCTATCAAGGCAAACTTTAAAGAAGGCCTTACTGTATTGGATTATTTTACATCCAGCCATGGTGCTCGTAAAGGTTTGGCCGATACGGCGCTTCGTACAGCTGACTCCGGTTACTTGACTCGTCGTCTCGTTGACGTATCGCAAGACGTTATCGTTCGCGAAGAAGACTGTGACGTAGTTGGTATTGACTTAGTACGTGAACGTGCTCGTTTGGCAAGCTCTACCCGTCAGGCGCTTTCCTTATTGAAAGATAAATTGATCGGTCGTGTGCTTGATAAAGACGTAGTGGATCCTGCAACAGGTGAACTCGTATTGGCAGCTGAAACTATTTTAACGCTTGCCGATTTGGAATCCTTGGCAGATCACAAAATTACCGATATTGATCTTCGCGGTGCTCATTTGGGTAGCGATAGTGATATCAACCATACTAATTTGGTGCAAAAAATCAGCCTTGGTGAAACCGATGAAGGCATTCGTCAAACATTGCGTGAAACCATGGTTCAGAATATGCTCGGCAAAGACACAGTTAATGCTGTAGTTGACAGCGAAGGCAACGAAGTGTTCCCTGCTCACAGTGCTCTTACCGAAGAAGGTATTGAAGCTATTCTTGACAGCGATGTTAAAGAAGTGCAGGTACGCAACAATGATATCCACGGCATCGAAGTGGAAGCCATCGTTGAAGGTTCCGGTATTATCGAACCGCTTAAAGACCGTATCGTAGGTCGTACGGCGGCTGAAGAATTAATCAATAAAGAAACCGGTGAAGTCATCGTTCCGCTTAACGGTGAAATTACGGAAGAATTGGCTGATGAAGTAGTTAAACACTACGAAAAAGTTAAGATTCGTTCCGTATTGACTTGTCGTTCACCATATGGCGTATGTATGAAGTGTTACGGTCGTGACCTTGGTACCGGTAACCAGGTACAGGTAGGGGAAGCTGTAGGTATTATCGCAGCTCAGTCTATCGGTGAACCTGGTACTCAGTTGACAATGCGTACGTTCCATACAGGCGGTGTTGCCGGTGACGATATTACGCAAGGTTTGCCACGTGTTGAAGAATTGTTCGAAGCGCGTCGTCCTAAACGTCATGCCATCATCAGCGAAGTGGAAGGCACTGTTCGTGTAGTACCTAATGATAATAAGAAAGGTACCAATACCATCTATGTTACCGACAAAGACGGTGTGGAATTCGATTACCTTATTCCTTACGGTGCCCGTATTATCGTTCGTGACGGCGATGTAGTTAAATTGGGTGCCCGTTTGACGGAAGGCTCCATTAATCCGCATGATATTATGCGTGTAATGGGTACGGAAGCTACACAGCGTTACCTCGTTTATGAAGTACAGAAAGTATATAAATCTCAAGGTGTAGAAATTAACGATAAACACATTGAAGTTATTGTGCGCCAGATGCTTCATAAAGTGAAGGTAGAAGAAGTGGGCGATGCCGACTTGTTACCTGGTGATCCTATCGATGTAAATACCTTTGAAGAAGAAAATCGTCGTCTTATCTTGAACGGCAAACAACCGGCTACGGGTAAACGTATTTTACTCGGTATTACCAAAGCTGCGTTGGCTACCGACAGCTTCTTGTCGGCCGCATCCTTCCAGGAAACGACGCGTGTTCTTACCGATGCTGCTATTAAAGGCAAAATCGACCCATTATTGGGCCTCAAAGAAAACGTTATTATCGGTAAATTGATTCCGGCCGGTACGGGTATGAGCCGTTATCGTAAGATTAAGGTAACTAAAAAGGAACCTCAAATCGAAGATATTGCAACGGTAGAAGCTCCGACTGCGGTTGAAGAATAAACTGTATAATAATTGTTAAAGTTTTAACAGTATAATAGAGTTGTTATAAGAGTGTCATTATGTTAAAAATAATGACACTCTTTATATTTATTGCGAAAGTTATGTATGCTAATTTTGCAAACATTGTATAGAATTGTATAAAAAAAGAAAAATTACGTAAATTTTGTATAAAATTATGAGAAATATACAAAAATAAAGCCTTTTGAAACACACGGATAAGTGTGCATATAAAATGTTGATTTAATGCGGTGAAAAGGCTATAAAAGTTGTTGACAGGCAGGGGTTAGTAATGCTAAACTGTTATAGTGCTCGGGGGAGAGTGTGCCTGAGTACAAGAAAAATCAAGGAGTAATGGTATGGAAATCGAAGTTTTAACATCAGCGAAAAAGACAATCGGAGCTAAGCAAACGTCGAAAGCAATTATGCGCGGCGAAGTTCAGATGGTATTCGTTGCCAATAACAGCGATGATCGAGTGGTGTTACCCATACTTGAACTTTGTGAGAAACACGCCGTACCGGTGAATCAAGAACATTCCATGGAGGAACTTGGTAAGGCCGGCAAGATTAAAGTAAAAGCAGCCGCAATCGGTGTGCTGCGCTAAATTCGGTAATATCTGCAGTAACACTTTGTTGCAGCAGAACAATTATAAATCTAATTGTTTGGAAAGGAGGTGCCCACATGCCAACTATTAACCAGTTAGTACGCAAAGGCCGTCAAACTTTGACTAAAAAATCCGACGCTCCTGCACTTAAAGAAAGTCCGCAGAAACGTGGTGTATGTACTCGTGTATATACAGCGACTCCAAAGAAACCGAACTCCGCGCTTCGTAAAGTTGCCCGTGTTCGTTTGACTAACGCTATTGAAGTAACTGCTTACATCCCAGGCATTGGTCACAATTTACAGGAACACAGTGTAGTACTTATCAGAGGTGGTCGTGTTAAAGACTTACCAGGTGTGCGTTATCACATTGTTCGCGGTGCTTTGGATACAGCCGGCGTACAGAATCGTATGCAGAGCCGTTCCAAATATGGCGCTAAAAAAGCTAAGAAATAATTATAGCTGACAATTGAAATCACACATCGTAGAGGAGGAAATAACATGCCAAGAAAAGGCCCTGTGTTGAAGCGTGATGTACTTCCGGATCCGGTGTACAACAGTAAATTGGTTACACGCTTCATTAACAAAGTAATGTACGATGGTAAAAAAGGTATTGCCGAAACTATCGTATATGATGCATTTGAAATTATTCGTTCCAAAATGGGTCAGGACCCAATGGAAGTATTTGATCAGGCTTTAAAAAATGTAATGCCTGTATTGGAAGTTCGTGCTCGTCGTATCGGCGGTGCTAACTACCAAGTTCCGGTTGAAGTTCGTGCCGATCGTCGTCAGACTTTAGGTATTCGTTGGATGGTAAACTATGCTCGTCTTCGCGGCGAACGTACCATGAAAGAACGTTTGGCCGGTGAATTAATGGATGCGTTCAACAATACCGGCGCAGCCATTAAGAAAAAAGATGACACTCATAAAATGGCAGAAGCTAATAAAGCGTTTGCTCATTATCGTTGGTAATTAGTAAGAGGAGTTGACATTCGTGGCAAGAGAATTTTCGTTAGAGAAAACTCGTAATATCGGTATCATGGCTCACATCGACGCCGGTAAAACAACCACAACGGAACGTATTCTTTACTACACAGGTCGAGTTCACAAGATCGGCGAAGTTCATGAAGGCGCTGCGACAATGGACTGGATGGCACAGGAACAGGAACGTGGTATTACAATCACGTCTGCTGCGACTACTTGTCACTGGAAAAATCATCGCATCAACATCATCGATACTCCGGGTCACGTTGACTTTACTGTAGAAGTAGAACGTTCGTTGCGCGTACTTGACGGTTCCGTTGCAGTATTCAGTGCTAAAGGTGGCGTTGAACCACAATCCGAAACTGTATGGCGTCAAGCTTCTACCTATGGCGTACCACGTATCGCTTATGTAAATAAGATGGATACCGTAGGCGCTGACTTCTTCAATGTTGTAAACATGATGAAAGATCGCTTGGGTGCAAACAGTGTTGCTCTTCAAGTACCAATCGGAGCTGAAGATACTTTCAAAGGCATCATCGACTTGATGACTATGAAAGCTGAAATCTACATCAGTGATGATGGTAAAGAATTCGAAATCACTGATATTCCTGAAGACTACTTACAAGTAGCTCAAGAACGTCGTGAAATGTTGGTAGATGCTATTGCTGAAACTGACGACGAAATCATGATGAAGTACTTGGAAGGCGAAGAAATCAGCATTGATGAATTAAAAGTTGCTCTTCGTAAAGCAGTTTGTGATAACAAATTGTTCCCTGTACTTTGCGGTTCTTCTTACAAGAACAAAGGTGTGCAGATGTTATTGGATGCAGTTATTGACTACATGCCATCTCCACTTGATATTCCGGCAATTAATGGCGTTAACCCTGATACAGGCGCTGAAGAAGCTCGCCCTGCATCTGATGAAGAACCATTCTCTGCATTGGCCTTCAAAATCATGGCTGACCCTTATGTTGGTAAATTAGCGTTCTTCCGCGTATACTCCGGTACTTTAGAATCCGGTTCTTACGTGTTTAACTCCACTAAAGGTAAGAAAGAACGTATCGGTCGTATCCTTCAGATGCATGCTAACAGCCGTCAGGAAATCGAACGCGTTTACTCCGGCGATATCGCAGCTGCTGTTGGTTTGAAAGATACAACCACCGGTGATACTCTCTGTGATGAAAAAGCTCCGGTAATTCTTGAATCTATGGAGTTCCCAGAACCTGTTATCTCCGTTGCAGTTGAACCAAAAACTAAAGCTGACCAGGAAAAAATGGGTATCGCTTTAGCCCGCTTGGCTGAAGAAGATCCAACCTTCAAAGTTCGTACTGATGAAGAAACCGGTCAGACAATCATTTCCGGTATGGGTGAACTTCACCTCGACATTATCGTTGACCGTATGAACCGTGAGTTCAAAGTTGAATGTAATGTTGGTAAACCTCAGGTTGCTTACCGTGAAACGATTCGCAAATCCGTTAAAGCTCAAGGTAAATTCGTACGTCAGTCCGGTGGCCGCGGTCAATATGGTGACTGCTGGTTGGAATTAATTCCACAAGAACCTGGTGCAGGCTTCGAATTTGAAAACAAAATCGTCGGCGGTGCAATTCCTCGTGAATACATCGGACCGGTTGAAAACGGTGTTAAGGAAGCAATGGAATCCGGTGTTATTGCCGGTTATCCAATGGTTGACATCAAAGTAATCGTATTTGACGGTTCTTACCATGATGTTGACTCCTCCGAAATGGCGTTTAAGATTGCCGGCTCCATGGGCTTCAAAGAAGGTGCTCGCAAAGCCGATCCAGTACTTCTTGAACCATACATGGCGGTAGAAGTTGACGTACCGGAAGAATACATGGGCGACGTAATCGGCGACTTGAACTCTCGTCGCGGTCGCATGGAAGGCATGGAAGCTCGTAACGGCAGCCAGCATATCAAAGCATTCGTTCCATTGAGCGAAATGTTCGGTTATGCAACGGACCTCCGTTCTAAAACTCAGGGCCGTGGTAACTACTCGATGACAGTAGACCACTACGAAGAAGTGCCTAAGAAAATTGCTGAAGAAATTCAAGCAAAGAAAAACGGCTAATCCCTTAAGGGTTAACACAATAAGTAAAATTTTAATTATCCGGGAGGACAATTCAAAATGGCAAAAGCAAAATTTGAACGTACTAAACCGCATGTTAACATCGGTACTATC